>Ga0209808_1000260_pt1 | contig 27294 bp, 24 predicted proteins | sample GraSoiAngelo_157_FD_186171 | JGI IMG/M metagenome (GOLD analysis project Ga0209808, IMG submission 186171) | Grasslands soil microbial communities from the Angelo Coastal Reserve, California, USA - 14_1009_16_20cm (SPAdes) (version 2) | ecosystem: Environmental > Terrestrial > Soil > Grasslands ... | reverse complement strand
CTGAACGCATCCGCGCGGTTGGTGGAGTTGCTGCCCGTAACTTCCGCTGCTTTGAGGCTGACCACAGCTAGATTTGGAATGTTCATGTTCGAGGGGTCCGGAGCGTTTACGGCAACATCACCGTCGCCGCCTCCCGGCGCCAATCCACTGGCAGTGCAAAACGGGGTTACGAACAGGCCGCAATCAGGCTGACCTTCGTACTTGAACGGCAGGGTTCCGTCAGCGTTCGGGCCGCCGTCTGCAGTCTTATACCAGCGCCACAAGTCAAGACCGCCGGGGACTCCGCGGATGGACTCGACGTAGATTGTGCCCTGCGAGTCCACAGTCATGCTGGGCTCGACAGCCTGTCCTGCTCCCGCGGGCAGGCACAGACTCTCATTGGGGGTGTACTTCGCGGTTCCCGGGCCAACGTACGCTGCGACCGCCTGACCATCCGGGCAGTTGTGCTGACCGGTAGGGTTGCTGGGGGGAGTAGCCTTAGCCACATTGATTCGAATCGGGTAATTGGAGATTCCGGTCGTCGCGTTGAACTTGACAGTATTCCGCAGAAAGTCCCCGTTGGCCGTGGATATGACAAATACCGGGATAGCTGATGGGGCGGTGACTGCACTGTCACGTATGAGCAGGAGGGCGACGCCTCCGGCGGCCTGGCAGTTCGCGGCTATTTGGGCGAACAGCGTAGTCCCGCTCAGATCACGGGTATCGGCGAGACAGATTTGTCCCGTCGTTGCAGTCGGAAAGTCGGTAGGTAAAGCTCCGCCGTTAGAAGCGAAGACGAAGTTCGCGGCTATTGGCGCGCTAATGTCCGTGCCCGCGTTGGAAGTCGTGGACCAGACCGCCGGAATACAGTTCGGGAGCACGGCGCAGCCGACGGTGTTCGCGGGCTGTGGCCCGCCCCCGAGGACATCAACGCTGTTCTGAGCGGCGAGAGGAGCCCCGCTAAGCAGCAATATGGCTCCCCAGAAGGACAACATCAGCAGCTTTCTCATCGCCTCTCCTTTTGCTGTCGCCTGACAGCGAAGCGCGACTGTAACTACGACAAGTGGATGTGGAATAGGTTCAAAACAATTCGTTCCCACGGAAATGAAATAAGCCAATTTGCGTATGAAGCGGTGAGCAAGCTAATTTCGCGGAACCGATCGCAATTAACCTGCGATCAGGTGCAGGGTAGTCCGCAGCCCAAAGATGCTGGTAGTGGTACTACGGTTGTCTCGGGAGGCTAGCCTTATCGCGGAGTGGCCACGCAGGCGGTAGATGTGCCGCGCGGGACTTTAGAACCGGACGTGGGAAGAACCAGTGGAACGGCCGCCGATAATCTGAAGGGAATTCCGAGGTATCTCGTAGACACGCTGAACCCCACAAAGCTGCCGCAAGTGCTGGATAAGGTTGTCAACGGCTCCGTGAGCCGCACGTGTGCGTACGGCTTACAGCGTATCAGCGAGAACCAGCTTGTGGGCAGCACTTGGACGCCAAGCTTCTACGGCTACGACGGCCATGGCAACGTGCGTTTCTTGGAGAACACAGCAGGCACTCACGGACACGTACCAGTATGACGCCTTCGACATGCCCATCGCCAGCACCGGAACAACCTCAAACAATTATCTCTACAGCGGCGAGCAGGGCATCCTTCTTTCCGGTACTCTGACAGCTCAGATTGAACGAGAAAGGCAAAGGAGATTTTAGGGCTCACTGGCGCTGAGGATGTGTCGTCCGCCGGAGAAGCCAGTGCCGATTGGCAGAAGACGGACAAACCTCTGCCGCGCGCACGTTAGACCAGGAACAATCTGGCCGATACCCAAGCCCCGTTCTTTCGAGCGGGGCTTCCCTCGTTTCAAACTTTTCGTTACCACTTTTGCCTTCATGCTGACTTGGGCCTTTTGCTACGGCGACGGCCCTCAGTCTCCCGGCGCACGATTTCATATCGTTTGGCTAACTGCTCTAACTCTGCATCTGATAGCTTTTCGATATCGATCAATTCGTTTCGTGCGCTCCCTATGGCCCGGATCACCTCATCCAATTTCAAATGGATGGCACGGGCATCCCGATTTTGCGTATTCTGGATCAGAAAGACCATGAGGAAGGTGACGATTGTCGTTCCAGTATTGATAATAAGCTGCCAAGTATCAGAATAGTGGTATCGTGGACCGAGAGCTGCCCAGACAACAATCGCACCTACCGCCAGACCAAAAGCCCACGGGGAACCGACCAGGACTGCAATCTTCGCTGCAACCTTCCCAAACCAGCCATTAAAGGCATCGCTCGCAACTCTCTTCATCGTTTCCATCTCATCACCTCCCAGCATAGACGGCTTGGATGCATTGCTCGCCTGACACGCTGGAAGGAACATACAGTGATGGCCGGATTGCAAGCCACTCTGAAAAGGGCGGTACTAGTACTCGTTAGACTTTTGGCCTATTTATCGAGAGGACAGACAAATAACTGCACATGAGCTTCTTGTCCACGAATCAGGCGACATCTTAGACGCCGAGAACAGGTTGCTTGAAGCCCATCCGGCGGTTTGGAACGAGGACATTGGGCAAGAGTAGCCAGCGGGGTCCCTTGGCACGTTCCCGGAATTTTGTCAGCTCATGCCAACGCTGGGGCAAACCTTCCCCGCAGGAACACAGTCCAAAAACACACCAAGTCACGGATACGAGGTCAGCAGCAAAGGCAAGAAGGCTTATGAAGTTTGATAATCAGCTTCTCCAGTCCCTTCCGAAGGTTCTTCTGCACGAGCATCTGGATGGTGTGCTTCGGCCGCGAACTGTGATCGAACTGGCAAAGGACGCTAATTACCAAAACCTGCCGGTGGACGATCCGCAAGCGCTGGCCAAATGGTTCTTTCGCGGCGCGAACCAGGGCAGTCTCGCCAAATACCTGGAAGGCTTTGCTCACACGATTGCGGTAATGCAAACAGAAGAGGCATTACAGCGGGTTGCGTACGAGCAGGCCGAGGATCTTAGCAGAGATGGCGTAGTTTACTTTGAGACCCGGTTCGCGCCGATTTTCCACACGCGTCGAGGATTGACCCATCAACAGGTAGTCTCGGCCACGTTGAAGGGACTGGATCGGGGCCGAAAAGATTTTGGCGTGCATTGCGGTTTGATCATTTGCGCCATGCGCAATATGAATACATCGCTGGAGATGGCGGAACTCGCGGTCGATTTTCGGGAACGTGGAGTGTTGGGCTTCGACCTGGCTGGAGAAGAAGGCGGTTACCCTCCGAAGAAACATGTGGACGCCTTTCACTACATCCAACGCGAAAATTTCAACATCACGGTTCACGCGGGGGAGGGTTACGGGAAGGAATCGATCTGGCAGGCGATCCAGTACTGCGGAGCCCACCGCATCGGGCACGGAACCAGGCTCATCGATGACATAGCCGTGGTGAACGGCAAGGCCGTGAAACTTGGAAATCTGGCTCAATATGTTCTAGATAAGCGGATTCCACTGGAAATCTGCCTGCTCAGCAACGTTCATACGGGCGCAACACCCAGTTTGGCGGAGCATCCGTTTAAGATTCTCTATCAGAAGAAATTTCGCGTCACCTTGAACACGGACAACCGATTGATGAGCAATACGACGATGACTCAGGAATTCGGAGCGGCCGCCAAAACCTTCGGTCTGTCCCTGGATGACTTTGAGAAAATCACGATCAACAGCATGAAAAGTGCTTTTCTGCCCTACGACCGGCGCTGCGATTTCATCTATTCCGTGATCAAGCCAGGCTATGCCAAGATTCGCGCATCACTGGCATCGAAGTAATGAAGTCGAACTCAACCGGCTTCATGCCGATAGAGTTGCCAATGTTTGGGCGAGCACAAGGGCTCCCCGCGCGATGTCCTCTGGAGAAGCAAATTCGTCAGGACGGTGGCTGTATCCATGGCGGCAGGGGATGAACAGCATCGCGACTGGAGCGATGCGCGCAATGAAGAGCGAATCATGATAGGCGCGGCTCACCATGGGGAGAAAACTCACGCTATGCTTTCTGCACGACTGAGTCAGCGCATCGATTACTTCTGGCGCGGAGTCTACCGGCGGGTCTGCATTCAGCAATTCGGTGTGAATCGAGACCTGGCGTTTGTCTGAAATCGCACGGCATACCGTTTCCATCTTCTGCATCACCGCGTCGCGCCGCTGGAGGTCCGTGTCGCGGATGTCCACGCTCAGGTGCACACGGCTGGGAATGCTATTGACGGCGCCTGGAAAAATCTCGCACATTCCAACGGTTGCAACAGTGTCTATCGCTCCGCTGGTGAGCGCCGCATTCTCGATGGCCAGAATCAGTTCCGCAGCAGCGCAAAGTGCGTCCTTGCGATCAGCCATAAGGACTCCACCGGCGTGTCCACCGGAGCCTTCGATAGAAACCCGGAAACTCGCCGGCGCAGCGATATGAGTGACGACGCCGAGTGCGATGCGTTCGCGTTCCAGGATCGGCCCCTGCTCAATGTGCAATTCCACGAATGCCTTGTAGTAGCCAGTTGCCAGCTTTACTGCTGCGAGTTCGCCTGCAAAGCCAGCCGCGAGTCGAACTTGCTCGAGCGATGCTCCATCGCGGTCAGTCAGCTTGCTGGCCGCGTCGGCCGAGCAGGTTCCGGAAAGCAAGCGGCTTCCCAAGCATCCGATGCCAAAGCGCGTTGGTTCTTCCGAAGTGAACACGAGCAATTCAATCGAATGTTTCGGACGAAACCCCGACTGCCGTAATGCCCGCATAGCTTCCAGGCCCCCTAACACTCCCACGACGCCATCGTATCTCCCTGCGTTGGGAATTGCGTCGATGTGCGAGCCCGTGCCGACCACGGACGCCGCGGGATCGGAACCACTCCAACGGGCAAAGGTGTTCCCGATCGCGTCCTGCCGCACGCTGAGTCCGGCCTCTTCGCAGCGCTCCTTCAGCCACGCGCGAGCTTTCAGATCGGTGGGAGTAAAAACGATTCTCGTCACCGCGGGAGCCTCGGCATCAGAAAACGAAGCGAGCGTCTCGATTTCAGAGAGCAGGCGATCCCGGTCGATGACAAGATTCATCGCTGCGCGCCCGCAAGAGGATGCCGGTTCCAATCCTTGTAGATGAGATATTTTGCCGGTACCTTGCCAATCGCTCCGAACCACTGCGGGCACCAGGGTCCCATCCAGATAAAGTCGCCTGCAGTGACTGAATACCACGAGTTGTCGAGTCGATAGATACCACCACCTTCCAACATCATGAGACCATGTTCCATTACATGCATTTCGACCATGCTCAGCGCCGCGCCCGGCTGGTACACCATCGTATTGACCGCAAAATCGAAACTCATCTCATCCGGAAGCAAACACCTGACCTGCAGGTCGGGATCATCTTCCAACGGATGGGAGAGGACAGCCTCTTCGCTCGACACGATTGGACGCGGTGGCCGAACTGAGTCCAGCGCTTGATAGGGCTTTTCGATCACGGCGACCCGGCTGGTCTCTGTGGCTACTACTCGATGTTCGAAGCCTTCTGGCAAGTAAGCGTAACCAAGGACGCCGAGTTTGCTCTGTTTGCCGGCAGCGACCACCTTAACGCTGCCCTCAATTATGAACACAAATCGTTGCGCGGCGGTGCTTCCCAGTTCCCCACCGGCTTCGAATTCAGCGGTGTACTCGGTGAATCTTGTACCCAAGGCCGGACCGACATGCACGATAGCGACGCACTTGCGCATGCCTGGTAGGGTGGTGCGGACAAAAGTATCCGCGGTCAGCAGGAGATGATTGTGTTGGTGAGAACTGCGCGTCTGTCCAAGATTATGCACGGTTCTTCCTTTTCTGAAATACGGGCGACGCCGCCAGCTGATCGAGAAGGTGCAATCCACATTCGATGGCCTTGTCGACATCTTCTGCTATGACCGATTCTGCTGGATCGTGGCTGATCCCGCCCGGTGTTCGCAAGAAAACCATGGCCGCCGGAACCTTTTCTGCCAGGATCATGGCATCGTGACCCGCGCCGCTGACCATGCGATGCGGAACGCATCCCGCCCTTCGGATCGCCAAGTCAATTTCCTTAATGAGAAACCCATCCATCGGCACCGCCTGCTGGCACAACAACACTCTGTGCCGGAGCGTCAATCCGCGGCGCTCGGAAATCTTTTCTGCTTTCCGAATCAGTTCCGAAACGATCTCCGTCCGAATTTCGTCGGAACGGTGGCGTACATCAAGGGTGAGGTGCACCATGCCAGCAATCACGTTTGTCGCTCCCGGTTTAGCCTCGATCTTGCCGACGGTTCCTACCGCCCCCGGGACAGCTTTTGTCGCGCGCTCTACCGCACCGATCCACTCTGCGGCAGCCGCCATTGCGTCATAGCGAAGATGCATCGGAGTCGTCCCTGCATGGTTGGCGCGGCCAACAAATGTGAACTCGACCCGGCTTTGTCCGGCGATGGCCTCGACAACTCCCAATGGGCGGCCGAGTTCCTCCAAGACTGGCCCCTGCTCGATGTGGAATTCAATGTACCCTAGAGTGTCGGCGTCTATACAAGCGCGAGAAATCTCTTCCGGATTTAGTCTGAATTCCTGGATCGCTCTGCGCACGGATATTCCTTGCTCATCTTGACGGTTCAAGAATTCCTCGTCGAGGCTGCCCACCAGCGCTCGGCTGCCGATGAAGGGCGCGCCGAAGCGCACTCCCTCCTCTTCAGAAAAGCCGACCACTTCGATTCCGAAGGGAAGTTTTCTTCCCTCTAATGCCTGCAACAGAGTGATGGCCAAGACCACTCCCAAGGTGCCATCATAGGCGCCGGCATTCGGGACCGTATCGAGGTGGGAGCCCAGAATCAAGTGCGGCGAACTGGATTGTTCGCCGGGATAAAATCCACGAAAGTTGCCCGCAGCGTCCACACGAACCTGAGCACCGAAGGGCTCCATCCAGCGGCTGATTTCGCGGTGGCACTCCCCAATGGAGGGAGAAAGGAACGTCCGGCGCGTGCTACCCTCATCGTCACTGAAGCGGGCGAGCCGCTGGCACCGGGTAATGACCTCATCTGCGAGATCTGAATGCTTGCCGGTTCGCTGCACTGGATTCTATCCTTGCCGCTGCAACTCGCCTCGTCTAGAACGAACGGATAAGCTTTCCCGCCGCCCATCCGACAAGCACGAGAGCGATCAGAATTTCCCAACTATACGTATTGCCGTAAGTTGCCACCGGGAAGTGGTTGCTGATCATCAGAACGACGACTGGAACCGCCATGAAGGTATTGTGCTTGGAGCGCAGCTTGGCTTGGGCGCTGAGAGAAGCATCGAACTTGGCGCCGGCTGCTGCCGCGGTGATCATTTTGCGCTGTGCTGGAAGGATTCTGAACCACACGTTGGCGGTCATGATCGTACCGAATATAGCCCCTATGTGAATGTAAGCCGCACGGCCGCTTAGGGCGTGCAACAACCCCCACGAGATCGCAGCCGTCATCACCAGAGCAAACCCCGCAAATGCGGCTTCGGACTTCCCTACAAGCGACCGCGCGGCGAGATCGTAGATGAGCCAGCCGCCGGCAAGAACAGCCAGTCCGATGGCGATACCGCATCCTTGAGAAATATCTGCAACATCGGTATCGATGAGGCCTCCAGTAAAGTAGTACACAAGAAAAAGCAGCACCATTCCACTCAGCCACGTCATGAGCGCTTCCCAGCGGAACCACCGGACTTGCTCGGGCTCGACCTCTAGAGATTGTTTCTTCCCCACCGCGTAAAAGCCGCCGCTGTGAACCATCCACACGGAGGCAGGCGGCGCGCCCGCAGTGGCTTTTTTCTCAAGTTTGCTGAACTGCGCGTCCAGCCACGTGAAGTAATAGGTTTGCCCAACCCACATGATCCCGGCAAAAACGTGGAACCAGCGCACGCCGAGATTAAACCATTCTCTGACGGAAGAAGTCACTTGCTGGACTCCTGGGCAGATTCATACATGCTTCAGCTTCCCCGGTAAGTTGTGTACCCGTTCGGACTCAGCAGTAGCGGAATGTGGAACTGAGATTCGCCCTTCCGCACGCGAAACGTTATTTCGACCACAGGAAACAACGTTTCGGTTTTCTGAGAGGCATAGTGGCTTGCGGTATCGAATGCCAGTCGGTAAAGCCCGTCGGAGAGATCTTCTGTTTCAGGCAGCAATTGGCTGCATCGTCCGTCCCGATCCGTTTGCGCCGAAGCCAGCAGGTGCCAACCGCCGGAGGCTTCCTGCCGTTCCAATCGTACCGGCACGTCGGGCGCTGGCTTGCCAAGGGCAAGATCGAGAATGTGCGTCGAAATCCGTTTCATCCCTGAAGCCATTTTCTTAACCGGATTTGTGTGATCTGCCGCTGCTGCTCGGCGGCTTCGCGAAGTTCGGTTTCTGCATCATTTTGCAGCCGTCGCCGCAGGATCTCCAGAATTTCTGCTGCTGATTTACCGGTCGCGCAGACGATAAAGATACGATCGAACCGCCGCTCGTACTCGCGATTGCCTTCCTCGAGAGCGATCTTAACCGCGGTCTCGGCATCGGCGATTCTTTTTTGCTCATGCGCCGACCACGCTGCCGCTTGCGACGGAGCAAATTGCCGTGCGTTCGACTCCCCGATCCGCGGATGGCTTTGGAACGCTTCCATCCAATCGGATTGGGTCAGATTGTGCCATGTTTCGTCAGATGCTGCTAGCAGAGATGCCTCGTCCACCAGCGGTCTCCGAACGGCCATCCCGCGCGCCCAAGCCTGTGACCCGCAGCACGGCAGGATAGCGCCTATGGCTTGCTCGACCGATTGGCGATTCCAATCCTCCAGCACTGTGCTCACTGTGCCCCTGTGCCTAGCCGGAGCAGGAATTCTTCTACAAGGTTTTTCGCCACCTCTGTGCGATACCTCGCCGTGGATCGAATGTCGTCGATCGGCCGAATCTCTGAGGCCGCTACTTTTCCCGCCAGAGTCACGCGCAGTGAATCGATGCCTCTTCCTTTCACCTCGCGTTCGGTGTCGATCAAGCGAAGTGGAACGGGCGCCACGCTTCCCAGAGCGATGCGGACATCGTCCACCAGGCCGTCCGCAAGCCGCCGGCCCAGTGCCGCGATGCACACCTTGGAGATCGCTTGTGCGCTGCGCGCCCCGACCTTCCGTGCGTGGTGAAGATATTCAGAAAACCGCCTTCGAAGGGACACGGCTCGCACCAGTTCATCAGCGGCCAGCTTGGTGGTTTTGTAACCGGTGTGGAAGCCCAAGTAGGGCACTCGACGCTCGCCCCGAATGGATACGAGGATCAACTCCGCTTCATACACCAGCAACGCAGGCAGCGAATCCGCTGCAGGCGAGGCATTGACGATATTGCCCCCGATGGTTCCGCGATTCTGATTGGCGATTCCTCCGGTCCAGGCAGCGGCGCGAGCTAGCAAAGGAAACTCACGTCCTACGATTTCTTGTTCACGGAGTTCGGTATAGGTACAGCCTGCGCCAATTCGAATTTCATCTGAAAAAACCTCGATACGTCGCAACTCCGGAAGATTCCAAATGTTGACTAACTTCCGCGCGGGCAATTTCCCCGCCGCGTATAGCACCATCACATCCGTGCCACCCGCTATAGGAAGCCATGCACCCGGCTCCTTCGCCAGGAGCGACACGACCGCGTGCAGAGTGCCGGGCGCTATGAGTTGATAATCCTGAGGATCGGACCTCATCTTGTTATCTGGCGGCGCGCCGCATCTGCCACCGCTTCGAAAATCTGCATGTACCCTGTGCAGCGGCACAGATTGCCCGAGAGTCCTTCGCGGATTTCTTCCATCGTCGGCGCAGGCTTCTTGTCCAACAGGTGTAATGCCGCGAGGATCATTCCAGGCGTGCAGATGCCGCATTGCGCTGCGCCGCAATCCAAGAATGCTTGCTGCAGCTTGTGCAAATGGTCGCCGGCGAGCCCCTCAATCGTGAGAATCTGAGCGTCTTTCGCTTGGAGAAGCGGTACGAGGCAACTATTCACCAGGACGCCGTCTATCGATATCGAGCAAGAACCACACTCGCCCTCTCCGCAACCCTCCTTTGGGCCGGTCAATCCGAGGTGTTGGCGCAACACGTCAAGCAATCGTTCCATCGGATAGGCGGATACCGTCTTCCGCTCGCCATTCACCGTGAAGGAGATTTCGCACTTGGCTGAAATTGCAGAGGAGTTGGTCATCGGCGACCGTCGGCGGAAAGTGCCTCGTCTTCCGGCCGGGACCTCGCCGCGAGCATATTGAAAATGTCTTCTGGAAGCAGGGGAACGGAATCGCAAGGCGCGCACAGTGCGTCTCCGACAGCGTTGGCAATGGCCGGGGCTGGACCATCCATTGGGAGCTCGCCGATTCCTTTCGCGCCAAAGGCGCCGTGGATATTGCCTAATTCCTCAAAGAACACCCGGATCGGAGGCAGGTCAGACGATGTCGGCATAATGTAGTTCGTCATTTGGGAGTTCTGCATGCGCCCATTCTGCCAAATCACTTTCTCATAAAGGCTGAGGCCTATAGCCTGAGCGATGCCACCGGTGATTTGTCCTCTAGCAAGGACCGGGTGGAGAACGCGGCCAACTTCCTGCAGCGCGACGAAGTCGTCCACAGATACGCTGTACGCCGTCAGGTCAACAGTGACTGCAGCGATATAAACCGCCCAGGCAAATGCCGCGTATGCTTCTCCGCAGTACTTTTGATCATCCCAGAAAATGCCGGGCGGCGCCTCATAACGTGCCCACGAGCGGAACTCTCCGTGAGAAGCACGATAGTTGCGGCACGCCGCACGAAACTCTTCAGGCGAGTATGAGTCGCCGAGCAAGCCGCACTGCTTCAATGTCTGCTTGATCCCAACGGCCGCCGAATGCACCAGTTTGCCCACGACCATGACCGTGCGTGATGCGACAGTGGGACCGCTGTTCGGGACCTCCATCGTATCCGCTGGGGCAACATCCACGTCTTCATAACCCAGTCCCAGCGTTTCAGCCGCGATTTGGGAGAGAACGGTTTTCGTGCCTTGGCCGAATTCTGTGCTCGAAACCAAAACGCGCACGCTGCCGTCGGCGCAGCCCTCCACACCGACCACAGAACTGAGATAACGCTCTCCTGATCCGGTGAAGCCCGCCCCGTGCAGGAAGGCCGCGACGCCGATCCCCTTCTTCATGGTTCTGCTCTGATTCTCTATCGCGAAGCGTTCTTTCTGGCAGTGGTAGTCCGAGAGCTCCAGCGCACGGTCGAGCAGTTTCCCGAGATCGATCGGCTCGCGCACCTCCTGATCGGTAGTTGTCGTTTGTCCCGGCCTCAGAAAGTTCCGCCGTCGCACCTCGATCGGCGAAAGGCCTACTGCCTGCGCAATGCGGTCCATGTGGCGCTCCATGGCAAAGAGGCTTTGCGGTGCTCCGAAACCGCGAAATGCCCCGTGAGGCGGCACGTTGGTGGCGACTGCCTTCGCGCGGATTCGGACATTTGGCCAATAGTAGGGACCGCCGGCGTGAATCGCGCCGCGGGAAAGAACCACGGGCGACAGTGTTGTGTACGCTCCCCCATCAATCGTAAAGTCGATAGTTCCACCCAGGATCTTTCCGTCTTTGGCCACAGCGGTGCGGTGACGCGTGCGCGAGGGGTGCCGCTTTGTGGTAGCGGCCATATCTTCCATGCGGTCATAAATGATCTTCACCGGCCTTCCGGACTTGATCGCCAATAGCGCGGCGTGTCCGGCGATCACCGACGGGTAATCTTCTTTACCCCCAAAAGCCCCTCCTGTCTCCACCTGTACCACACGAACTTTTTCGGCCGGCAGATTGCACAGGTTCATCAACGCTTTATGCACGTAGTAAGGACACTGCAACGAGCCCCACACCGTAATGCCGTTCCCCGGATCAAACACCGCGATCATCCCGTTGTTTTCGATGTAAAGCTGCTCCTGTGCCCCGGTCCTGTATTCCCCTTCCACGATGTAGTCGGCTTTTGCCCAGACGCTTTCGACGTCGCCCTTTTCAATCACATACATTTTGAATGTATTGTCGGAGCCCCAGATGATCTCAGAGCACCGCTCGCTTTCTTCCATCGTGAAGATGGCCGGCAGAACATCATATTCAATAGATATGGCATTGATGGCCTTCGGCAGCGCGTGGCGATCTGAATGTGCCAGCAATAAAATGGGCTCCTCGGGATGGTTAATGTATTGCTCTGCCAGGCAAGGCTGATCGTCTGCGATGAGCGCGACGCAATTTTTCCCAGGAATGTCTTTCGCAGACACGATCACGAATTCGTCCCAGGCGATTCCTGGGCCGAACGTGATCTGCTTGATCCTGCCTCGGGGAATCTCACTGCGAACAGTCGCCCCATATAACATGTTCGGCAGAACCATATCGTCGACGTATTGCGCCTGGCCGGTTACCTTGTCGCGTCCTTCTTTTCGCGGAACTGACACGCCAACGATGGGATTGTTATTCATCCGGGACCTTGATCGCCGCCAACCACGGGCGGCACTTAGGGCCAAGAACCGTGATTTGCGATGTGGATAGTGTATGACAGGCGCCTCACACCTGGCTGGAAGTGTTTTGATTTACCGATAGAAAAGTCCGTGTCCTCGATTTGCCTGCCAGTCGCTCACGAATCCGGCCGAAATTCGCGACCGATAGGCACGCCGGGAAACTCGCCTTGCGCAAAGACAAGGGTTCCTCGCAGGTAGGTGGTCTTCACTATCCCGCGCAATGTCTCTCCAAGGTACGGAGAAACTGGATGCCGGTAATGCAGCCGCTCCTTGCTTAGTAAGAACTCGCTGTACGGATCGAATACTACGAGGTCCGCGTCGTATCCTGCGGCAATTCGTCCCTTGCGGAGATGGCATCCGGCTAGCCGCGCGGGGCCTTCCGCCATCCAGTGCGCGATGTCGAGTAGCGAAAATCCGCGGCTGCTTGCCTCGGTCCAGATCACCGGCAGAGCAACAGAAAGGCTTGAAATACCGCCCCAAGCGGTTTTGAAATTACCCTCATCCAGCCGCTTCATCTCCGGGGGACAAGGCGAATGGTCAGTCGCGATCAAGTCGATGATTCCATCTCTTAGTCCTTGCCACAGTTGTTCACGGTTTTCCCGGCTCCGGATTGGTGGCGCGCACTTGTGGAGTGTGGCCCCCTCCCCGATCGTCTCAGAGGCGAGATGCAGATAATGCGGGCAGGTTTCGACACTCACCGGAAGCAACTCGGAGCGAGCGGCGCTCAATTCGCGAAGAGCCTGGCTGGTCGAGAGGTGAACAATGTGTAAGCGGAATTTGTACTGACGGCACAGCGACAACAACAGCCGAATGGCGGACAACTCTGCCTCATCGGGCCGCGACTGGAGGTACGTCGCGTAATGCCTCCAGTCGGCATGCACCAGAGTTTCGGTGACTTTATCGATCGGACCAGGAAGTTCCGCGTGCACCAGCAGTGGCAAGCCCGTCCGCGCAACATGGGGCAAAGCGGCTTTGAGCTGTTGCTCGGTGACCATCGTGAAGCCGTCGATACCTGGATGAACAAGAAAGCACTTGAACCCCAGCACTCCCGCCGCTGCGAGCGCCGCGATGTCGTCCTGATTGTGGTGGACAACGCCGCCCCAGGCCGCCCAGTCTACTCGGCATCGTTCCCGTGCCGCCGCACGCTTCAACTCAAGCCCGAAAACCGAAGTGGTTGCTGGCAGGCAGTTCAAGGGCATATCCACCAGCAAGGTGTAGCCGCCCGCAGCCGCCGCCCGCGTGGCGGTTTCGAACCCCTCCCAATCCGCACGACCGGGATCGTTTATGTGCACATGGGAGTCCACAAGACCCGGAAGAATCGCTGCCTCGCCGAAATCGTGCGTCTCGACTCGCACGGGGACTCCGTCTGGCGGCACGACCGACTGGATCTGTCCTGCTTCCACCAATATCGCCGCGGGCTGGATTCCGCCGGGAGTAACCACTCGTTGGGAGAGAAAAGCCTGCAAACCTCCTCCTAAGCTTGACTCAAGAGGCAGAGCGTATCGCGTGAGTCATGCTTTTTCAACATTTCGCATTTCCCACCACTGGATGTTTGAAGCCAGATTGATTCAGCACTATTTCCACGCCGCCCAATTCAAGAGAACGTTTTACCAACTTTGATTCCCGGCTTTATACTCGCTTTCAGCGAAGCGGCTGCGTAAGAGCCAATGTCGACTGAAGCGCGCAAGTTCGCAGTTTTCCGGTGCCCAAACGGCACCACCCCATTTTGCTAGAGCGACAACATGGATCAGCCTTTCATGGCGCGTGCCATTCAACTCTCCATCGAGAACGTCCATTCTGATCGGGGCGGACCTTTCGGTGCCGTTATCGTGAAGAATGGCAGCATTATTGCCGAAGGCACGAATCAGGTCACCTCGACGCATGATCCCACCGCACACGCGGAAGTGATCGCCATCCGGGAGGCGTGCCGGAAACTCAGCGTCTTCCAATTACTTGGTTGCGAGATTTACACATCCTGTGAACCCTGCCCCATGTGCCTGGGCGCGATCTATTGGGCCCACTTATCTCGCATTTATTTTGCTACTCACGCCACGGATGCATCCACAGTCGGCTTTGACGATTTGCTGATCTACCGGGAAATCACTCAGCCCTACTCCACACGCCGGATTCCGATGATCCAGATGATGCGCGAAGAGGCTCTAGCAGCGTTTCGGGCGTGGGAAGAAAAACCCAACAAGATAAGTTATTGAGATGCAGAGGGAGCGGCGCTCCAATTTCAACACTGCTCCCTGTGAATTTTCAGGGAGAACTGGCTGGATGCAGGTGAACGATATTAGTCAGGCCTTGTGGGGCAATTCCCGCTGGCTGTGTAAAAGTTCATCCCTGAAGCTTCACATTCACAGCGGCGAAAGCTCATCTTCTTTTTCTTCCCGCCTCTCGTGAACAAATCTCCTCTCCAGAAAATGCCGGGCTAAATCGCGGCCTCCCAGTCCGAACGCCAGCGCCAACCCCAGCATCAGCGCTCCGAAGACAATGGCGAAGGCGACCAGCGTCGTGTGCTCGCCAATACCAAGCTCCTCAAAGCCCATCGAAACCGCAAACACAATAATGATGGTGCGTATGGTCGAAGCAATCAGCCGAGGCGACGGCAGGTCTGCGTTGACGGCTGCCAGCAGCGCCGCGCGCGAAAAGAAGCTGGCGCCGAGCAGCCCGAAGAAGAATACAAACAGAGCCGCGAACAGCCGCGGCAAAAATCCAAAGAAGCGGGCAACGTGCTCCTGCAACCCGACGATCCCGAGCACGCTGACGCCGATCAAAATGAACCCAATCCACGCTACCCAAAAAACGAACCGGCTAAGCAACTCGGTGGAAGAGGGCAATGCGGCCCGTTTTAGCAGTTGCGCGGCGCCCGCGTCCTCAGACAGCTTGTCGAAACGCGCCAGCCGTAGGATGGTACGCAGGATCGATTTCAGGATGTAAGCAATCACCCATCCGAACACCACAACAATCAGCATCCCTGCCAGACGCGGTAGAAATTGCAAAATGCCGTGCACCATGTCCAGCGTGGCCTGTGTCAGTTCTTTGATAATCGTCTGCCACATATTGACCTCACTTCCTCCCGTCCCACATTTCCAGTAAGGACGGCTTTCGCTTCTCGAACGTCACGCAGAGCCTTTCGACATTCGACTCCACTTCCTCGCACGAGGCGTCCCGGTTTTCGAGCAGAAACGTGTGTGCCTTTCCGCGATACAGCGGCACCAAAGCCTGCACGATGTGATCGCGACTCATCACCGCTTTGTGGTACGCCGAAGCAAATTCATACGCTGTGCGCACCCACAGCTCATCTGAATAGCGAAAATCTTCTTCCGGGAAAGCGGCGGCGCGTTGCAATTCGGAGAGAGTGGCCTCGGACAATATCGATTTGAGCACCGGCTCCAATTCGGCCACGCCACGCACAAACATTTCGTGCAGGCGCTTGGGGTTAACGCGCAGCGGCTCTGCGCTTAACTCATGATCGGGACCGATGGTTGGAATCGGCTGCGACTCTGCTTGAGTCTGCCACACGGAGCCATTTTGCTCCAGGGACCAGAACAGCACACCCACACTTCGCCGCATCGCCACAACCAAATCGGAAGCAGCGTATTCCACATGCGCTCTCGGTCCGAGGAAGCTCTGCGCGAGGCGGAACCCGCCCGCAATTGCCGAAATCGTGAGATAGATTTCCGCCCCGATCCGGCCTGCCTCCTGTGACCACAAGTCCTGCCCGAGAAAGTGAGTCGCCAGTCGCCCTGAAAATGCAAAATCCAGCGGATAGGGCTCCCGCACCCGGCGTAGATAGAGTGCGCGATTCATAGGATAAAGAAGATTGCGGATTAGCAGACCATCAAACTTGTGACGCCGGTAAACGGGCGTCACCAGATCAAAGCCATCGCGTGTGACCGGGCGAAGCAACGACTCGATCCACCCTGGTTCGATATTAGTGGAATCAGGGGCAACGACGGCGCAAGAGCTGGCCTGCAACAGTTCCGCGGCTGCCAGGATTGTATGCAACGCAAGGCTGCTCGAAGGACCACCGGAATACTCTGTGCTGACGCAATGCAGAGTGCGGAGAGCATAGACGTTTGAGGCATGTTGCAGATCGCTGATGGAAGCGGCGCGGACCAACTCCTGGCTGCCATCGCGCGAACCCCCATCCGCATTGACGATGACAGCGCGCTGCCGGGGGAAGTATTTCAGCAGACCGGCACGGATCGCCTGCACGACTTGACCGACCGTCTTCGCGTCGTTGTACGTCGGCACGCCGATGAGGATGTCGACCTCACCGACGTTAATCAGTTCACGAAGAAAATCATCCGTGAGAATGGTTTCTTCGGGCAAAACGCCTCCTAAATGTCCACGTAGGCCCGGACGCCCTCGTCCGGGCGGAGAGCAAACGCTCGCAAAGAGCAGCTTCAATTTGGCAAATCTGCCAAGCCGTGCTCAGTTTGGGCGGGTGAGGGCACCCGCCTCTACGCATGCCCGCTAAATCCTTCGCAGCCGGAACCAATAAAACTGATATGGTCCCATGGTTAGAAGATATGGCAAGTCCCCGATTCTCGGGAACGGATTTCTGCCGAACATCTCAATCAGAATATTTCCTTTATAGGGGCGAAGATCAAGTTCTACCGCTTGTGCGGAGTTGGAAAGGTTGTTCACTACCAGAATCGTGTCTTTTCCGAACTGTCGCACATACGCCAGCACGCGATGATTCGCAGGATAGAGAAACTCGATCGTGCCCCGGCCAAAAACCGGCAGCGATTTGCGCGCCCTGATGATGCGCTTCATCCAGGAAAGCAGCGAGTGCTCGAAGCGCTTCTGCGACTGCACATTCACCGCCTGGTACCCGTATACGGGGTTGAGCATGAGCGGTGAGTAGAGAGCCTCTGGATCAGCGGCGGAAAAGCCGCCATTCCACCCCCCGTCCCACTGCATAGGCGTGCGTACCCCGTTGCGGTCCCCTAGATTGACGTTATCCCCCATGCCGATTTCATCGCCGTAATAAATAATGGGGGTCCCGGGCAGTGACATGAGAATGCCGTTCATCAGTTCCATGCGGCGGCGGTCATTATCCAGCAGCGGTGCAAGCCGGCGCCGGATTCCGAGGTTCAGGCGCATGCTCTTTTCGCGCGCGTACTCGTCGTACATGTAGTCGCGCTCTATGTCGGTCACCATCTCCAGTGTGAGTTCGTCGTGATTGCGCAAAAAGAGGCACCACTGGCAGTTCTCGGGAATCGCCGGCGTCTGCTGCAGTATCTCAGTAATCGGCTTGCGATCCTCCAGCTTTAGCCCCATGAACATCCGAGGCATCAACGGAAAATTGAACGCCATGTGAAATTCATCGCCGTCCCCGAAATAGGGGCGAAGATCGGCGGGCCACTGATTGGCCTCAGCGAGAAACATTCTTCCCGGAAACTCTCGATCCAGTCGGGTTCGAAAATCCTTCATGATCGCGTGCGTCTCTGGCAGATTTTCGCAATTCGTGCCCTCCCGTTCCACCAGGTAAGGAACCGCGTCCAGGCGGAATGCGTCCACTCCCATTTCCAGCCAGAACTTCATCACGTTCCACATCTCTTCGCGCACGGCAGGGTTGTCGTAGTTCAAATCCGGCTGATGGCTGAAAAAGCGGTGCCAATAGTATTGCTTGGAAACTGGGTCCCAAGCCCAGTTGGAGAGCTCGGTATCCAGAAAGATGATTCGCGTGCCACGATACCGAGTGTCAGTCTCACTCCAGACGTACCAATCCCGTTTCGGGTTGTTAAGCGAACTGCGAGACTCCTGAAACCAAGGATGCTGATTCGAAGTATGGTTCAGCACCATCTCGATGATTACGCGAATGCCGCGTTGGTGGGCCGCTTCGAGGAAGATTTTGAAATCATCTAAAGCGCCATAGCTAGGATGGACCGAGCGGTAATCCGAAATATCGTAGCCGTCATCGCGCAGCGGAGAAGGAAAGAACGGCATCAGCCAGAGAGCATTAATGCCGAGCTCCTGCAGGTAATCCAGTTTCTGCGCGAGTCCGCGGAAATCCCCGACGCCGTCCCCCGTACTGTCATAGAACGCACGGACGTGAACCTGATAGATGATCGCGTCCTTGTACCAGAGCGCGTCCTGGGATAGTGCCAAGAGCTTATTTCTCCTGCTAATTTCGCAGCGGCGGGGTTCCGCAGCCGAGGAATTTTCAATCTACCACATCGGGCTTTGACAGTTGCATTGCGGATGTGCGAAGGTCAATTTTGAAGCTTGCCAGACTGGGATACACTCCGTTCCATGCTCTTTATGGTCATTGAAAACTTCAGAAATGGCGATGCTGTCGCAGTGGGTAAGCGCTTCAAGCAGAGCGGCCGAATGTTGCCCGAGGGCGTCGACTATCAGGCGAGCTGGGTCGATTCGGGAGGCATGCGCTGCTTTCAGATCATGGAAGCGCGGGATTCGGAATTACTCAAGACTTGGACCAGCCGCTGGGATGACCTGACCGACTTTGAGATCGTTCCGGTCGAATCGTCTGCTGATTTCTGGGCTAAGGTCCCGCTCGACTGAGCCCGATCCGGCTATCGCAGCAACTCAACAACCTTGCTGATGTCGTTCTCCTGGAATAGCCGAATCCCAGCGACCCCGGCGGCGCCAGCATCCAGGCAGGCTCGAGCATTCTCGAGGGTGATCCCACCCAGCGCGAGCACGGGAATATTTTCGCGGCAAGCGCGGCGGAGATTTTCAAGACTTGCGGGGCCAATTTGCGCAGCGCCTTGTTTCTTAAGTACAGGGCCGAACAAGACAAAGTCGGCTCCGTCTGCTGCCGCACGGCGTACGTCCTCGGGCGAGTGGCAGGAGACGCTGACCGTCACCCGGGCTCGCGTGCCCGTGCCAGGCTCCGCCCAGATAGCTCGCACATGCGATGGAGAAAGATCATCCGAGCGAAGGTGAACGCCATCTGCACCCACGGCGATCGCGATATCTGTGCGCGAATTGATCAGCAGGCGAGTTCCCGACTCCCGGTTCTCGGCTCCCACATTCTTCTGGACGATGCCAACAGCCTCGCGAGCCAGCGCTTCAAGTTCGCGCGCTGAGAGATCCTTTTCGCGCAGCTGAATGAAATCGACTCCGCAGCGTGCAGCGTCAGCGATCTTCTGCAGCAGCAAGCGCCGACGCGTAGCTTCGTCCTCGGAGAACTGCTTGCGATCGGTGATGTAACAGAGCAGCAATGGAGCTTCGAGCCGCCCGCCAGGAGGTTTTTTCCTTGCGAACTTTGCGTGCCTTACTTAACGTTCTTCGCGGTTAGAGATTTTTAGCGTAAACGCCGCTAAGTATCTGTGCGCTCAAGGGTTCGTTTTCGCGATCTCCGGAACCGCTTCTCCTACCCTCTTCGGCTGCAGCGGCCCGAGGTGGTACTTGGTCAGCCCATCCCGCAGATACTCGAAACCCTCTTCTGGCGAGTCAACCATCTTAAACAATTCCATGTCTTGCGGAGAGATAGTGCCAGAATCAGCCAAAGCCTGGAAGTTGATAACGCGATTCCAATATTCGCTGCCATAGATCACAACCAGAATCTTCTTTGCCAGTTTCTGGGTCTGAGCGAGGGTAAGGATTTCGAACAGCTCGTCCAACGTTCCAAATCCGCCTGGGAAGATCACCAGCGCCTTGGCCAGGTACGCGAACCAGAACTTCCGCATAAAAAAGTAATGAAATTCAAAATTCAATGACGGCGTGATGTAAGGGTTCGGGTACTGCTCGAAAGGCAGGTTGATGTTCAATCCGATTGTCTTCCCGCCAGCCTCACGTGCCCCCAGGTTGGCAGCTTCCATAATGCCGGGTCCGCCGCCGGTCGTGACCACGAAACGGTGGCGCCGCGCAGGAATCTCGCGCGACCATTGAGTCAGGAGAAACGCCAGACGGCGCGCTTCCTCGTAATAACGAGCCATGTCCACGGACGTCAGCGCGCGTTTGTGTTCGATCGCTGCCCGCTCGTGCCCCAAGCCTTTCTCCAGTTCGGTTAGCGTTTTTTGCGCGTCAGACCGGCTGCGAAATCGTGCCGAGCCAAAAAAAACCACCGTATCCTGAATTTGCTCGCGACGGAAGCGCGACAGCGGCTCGCTATATTCGGCCAGGATGCGCAGAATTCGCCCATCCGGACTGTTGAGAAATGGCTCGTTCTCGTAGGCCAGCGGCGCAGGTTTCAGTTTCTGATCTGTCATGAATTGAGGTCTTTCGATGGATGGCTTAGAAGTTCCAATCGTTCTTCGGCATAGCTAACATTAAGAAGGTCTTATTCGTGATAATGCACGGCTTCCCAGAACCCAATCCAGATATCGAGTAACCCAAGGCCGCTGCACAAGCCCCGCACGAATCCGCTAGAAACAAACGCGCGAAGCCACGGAGAGCCTAGAAGTAAATGATTGTCAGTCCATTCCGGTCGCCACGGCAGGATGACCAGCAGTACACCCGCAGCGGCGCATAGGAAGACGAACATCAGGACAGCCAAGCGTCTCATCCAGAGCTGAACACCTGTGTAGCGATGGGCTTCGGAATCTTGGGGAGATTCATCGAGCACCCCAGCACTATGCGGCAGTTCACTCCCCAGCGAGCCGGGCATCTGATTAAGAGGAACGTTGGGATCGGCGTTCACGCCCTGCCTCCGCGCAAGCGCGCACATCGCGTGCGCCGATTCGAGTCACGACCCATTCGGCCATTTTACGACTTCAGGGCCTTGATGCGCTCCGCCACATCGCGGTAATCGATGTTGCTGCCATAAACCTCCATGAAGTGGCTCAAGGCAGCGGTTTTATTTCCAGCGTTCTCGTAGGCGGAGGCGAGTTCGTAATTTAAAGCAATGCGGGTTTCTTCGTCGATGCCAGCAAGCTTGAGCGCTCGTTCGTACCAGCGGATCGCGGCTTCCGGCACGCCTTTGTCGAGGAAGCACTGCGCCAGCCAGGTATATGTCTGCATTGTCTGCGCAAAAGTGTGCCCGCGATCGACAGCCTGGCAGACCTTCTGCAATTCTGCAATGGCTTCATCCAGCAGCCCCATCTCGCGGAACGCGACGCCGAGGTTGTAGTGAGTTTCAGGATCTTCCTGAGCCGCTGCCGTATCTTCTTCCAGCTCCTGCTTCAGCTCTCCGAACATATCGGCAAGGTCCACGCCCGCGCCAGTGCTGAGAGGTGCGGCGGGCTTTTGCGGAGCTAGAGGCCGTATTTTGGCAGGTTGATAAGTAAAGGTCGGAGCGCCAGGCTGGGGGGCAGGCGCAGCAGCGGCTGCGGAAGCCATGGGTGCAGCAGGAGCCGCAGTGGCGGCAACCGCGATAGCCGAGTGCGCAGCCGCCGGTACGGCTTCAACCTGCGTCTGCGGCACGGGCGCGTGCGGCAAGAAACTGTCGCCTAAAGAAGCCTCAAGATCGGAAACGAACTCGCCGAGCACGCCTGCGTGCCCCGGCTGACCGGCCGCTTGCGCAACCTCAGCCATGGCAGGCGCTGGGTGCGGGGTAATTTCCTTGGCGGTTGTTTGCGGGAGGAATCCTTCCCCGAGCGAAGATTCGAGATTGGAAACAAACTCTTTCAGTACACCCGGTTTCTGTTTCGGCATGGGAGGAGGCGTGATCTCCTCCGCTGGGGCCTCCGCCTCTTCTACCGAAACCTCCTCGATAGCCTCCGGCTCAATCCCCGCCACTTGTGCGGTTGCAGCTTCGATTTCCTCGCGCAGTGCTGATACCGTGGCCGCGCTGGGCTTGAGCTTTAGCAGCCTGGCAAACACTGCCCGCGCCTGCTCGATCATCGATTGCGCCAGGTAGAAGCGAATCTCTTCGATGGTCTCCTCGGCGGCTTTGGCCTCAACCGCCACAGGCTTCTTCGCAGAGGCAACTACTTCGGCGGCTGGCGCCGATTCCGGCTCTTCGACGAGTTCGCCGTCCCACTCTTCCGAGATATCGATTTCATCTTCAGCAGGTACCGGAGCCGCCTGCACGTCGAATTCAGTTGTGTCGTGAGATTTAGTTGCGGCGGGGTCGTGCCAGAACAGACCCGAGGCCGCTGGAGCCGGCGCAGGAGCGGCCAAGGACGATGGAGCGGTCACCGCGGCGCTGGCGGCTTCGACCTCCACTGCGGGTTCGACGGCAAGCCCGGCGCGTTCTTCATACTTGCCTGCAATCTCTCCATAGCGATGAGCATCATCGGGATGGCCAGCGTCGTGATAGATAGATTCCAGGGTGCGGCAGCAAACGGCCGCTTCGGCGAAGCGCCCCGCGCGTGTGTGCAATGCCGCCAGGCGCTGGTTCAGGCGCAAATCGCGCGAAGCCTTTGGCAAGGCGGAGAGCAGTGGCCCCAGCGCCTTGGCTGGCATGTTATAGGACACGAAAAGCTCGGCATCGGTGAGCGCCGCCCGAATCGCCAGGGCGATTTCATCTGGATAACGCTGGTCAATAAAGGGCGCGGTCGCTTCCAGCTCATCCACCAGAACAGCCCCCTCTTCGGCCGTAATCAGATGAGAACTAGTGGTCGTTCCGCCCAGGCGCGCCAGCACCTGCTGATAATTCCGGGTGTGCAACTGGTTCTGCGGCTCTAACTGCGTGAGCTTCAGATAATAATCGCGCGCTTTTTCCAGCTCTCCCGATTGCACGTAGCCGTGCGCCAGCAACTCGTAAACTTCTGTGATGTGGGTTGTATCTCCCGCCTTTTGCAACAGTTCGAGCAATGCTTCCAGGGCCGTGGGATTTTCGCGTACGTGCCCGATGGCCGAATGCAGGCTTTCCAGCACCTTGGCGGAATCACCAGCGAGCAGCCGGTCAGAATGTTGCCGGTAGACCTGCAACATTTCATCAAAACGCCCGGCGGAAACGAGTGCGTTGGCGTACTCTACGATCGCCGTCACGTCGTTGTGGACGTGAGCCAGCTTCGCCGCCAGATTGCCGGCTTCCGGCATTCTTCCACTCTGGATATAGGCTTGCAGGAGGGTGCGGAGCCCATCCGGGTGGGTGTCGAGATCGGCTACTTTTTCCAGATTCTTGATTGCGCCCGCCACATCGCCCGCATCCAGCGCGCTGCGTCCACGCAGCAGCAATGCATAGCTGTTGCCCGGATCGAGCTTCAGCATGCGTTGCACAATTTCTTCAATCGCGTTGGGCTGACCACGGGACCGCAACGTATCAGCGGCAGAGGCAAAAATCTGCATCGCCTCTGTCTTTTTCCCCAGCCGGATATAGGCTTCCGCCAAACGCATGCGCATGGCGGTGTTTTCTGGATCCATTTCCAGCGTCTTCTGGAAAATCCGGACCGCTTGCTCCAGATCGCCGGTCTTGAGGAATTCTTCAGCTACCTGCAGATATTGAGCCCGGGCGTCGTTGAACAAGCCCTGCTGCGTGTAAAGTTCAGCCAGCCGCAACACGCTTTCCAGCGCGGGTTTAAGCTTGGTGAGCTTCTTGTACATCGCGATGGCTTTTACTGTGAAACCCTGAGAAGCGTAGGCATCGCCAACGCTCTTGAAGCAGGTAATCGCCTTGTCGTTTTGGCCGAGCCGCGCGTACAGGTCGCCAACCGTGTTCGAGACGGTGAGATCTTTCGGATCAGCCTTCAGGACCTTTTCATACTCAGCGATGGCATTCTGCAGTTTCCCCTGCTGGACAAACTTCTCCGCAGAGCTGAGAGCCTTCTGCTTGTTGAACCCAAAACCAAATGCCATATGAATGCGGACTCCGGCTCCGGTTCCTCCGCCAGCAACAGAGTCGTTCGGGAGTTCACCGGCGGATTCCCACCCTGCGATGAACCTGAGGATCAGTCGCGGATGGTCTTTCGGACAGGGCCATTGTAAGGCGCACGACCGAGAATCGTATGGTTACCAAGGGTTACCGAAAGGGAGTGTACGACCGATTACCTTGGGCACTTGGGGCTTCGTTGCTCGGACCTACAGGAACCACGTGGGGACAGCCGCCCTCTGTCCAGCGAGCGTAGCTCGCCGCTTCCATGATCAATCGAGCACGCCCTGGTGGAAAGTGCCGTTGCGAGCAGTTCGGTTACGCGCGCACAGTAGCTGCCAACAGAAGTAAGGACAACAAGAGCAACAGGGGCTTCGGCAGCTTGCGCAGAATCTTCCAGACCATGATGCTCATCGACCTGATCCTCCGGGAATCCGCGAATGAATCTGTCGTCCAAGTCCTGGCCGCCTGAGAGATTCAGGGCTTGGCACACCAGGGATTTTCCGTGTAGGGTTACTGACCAGCAAAATTTTACGCCCAAATTACCCTTGGAAAGCAAGCCCTTATGACTTGGATTCGTACCATCCCTCTCTCTGAAGCCAGCGAAAAGCTCCGTAACGCAATGGAAAATCAGAAGCTGCTCTACCCGAAGGAGTACGCGACTCCGGTGCATCCGGCCGAGGGCGGAGGCGCTCAGATTGTTGAATCCCACAGTCTGATTCCGGATGCGCTGTATCACGCCTTTGCGACCTTCGGCAGCCTGATGTCCCTTGAGCTTCCACTCAGCCGCCGCCAACACGAGATGATCACAACCGTTGTTTCAGTCACGAACCGGTGCGTCTATTGAATCGAATCGCACGCAGAGTTTCTGCGTCGGGTTACGCTGGATAAGAATCTGGTCGAAGCTTTGGAAAAAGATTACACAACGGCTCCCATCACTACGCAAGAACGGGCGATGCTTGACTACGCCGTGAAAATTACTAAAGACGCCACCAAGGTCTGGAAAGATGATCACGACAAACTGCGCGGAGTGGGATTTGACGATCAGGCGATCCTGCAGATAACTCTGATTGCTGCCTGGTTCAACTACATCAACCGCGTGGCGGACGCGCTGGGAGTAGGAAGAGAATAACGACTTGGTAGTTTCGTAACCGCCTACGTACGGAGGATGGCATTTCTTTGCGCCCTTTGCGAATCCTCTTGCGTCCTTTGCGGTTAAGCGCCCTATTTCCTCGGTAAGCTGAGAATTGCGGATTCGGAAAGACTATCAAGTGAGGCGCGTACGATGGAGCGCCGCTCGATCGGCGAATATCTCGGCAGCTTTTTACAACGAGGCCAGCAGCACGCCTACGTACAGCGCCGCGGATATCGCACTGCGCGCTGGACCTATCGCCAGATCGCCGAACTGGCATTTCGCTGCGCGCGTGAGCTGGCAAATCGAGGAATCGTCAAAGGCGAACGCGTTCTGATTTGGGGGCCAAATTCCGCCGAGTGGGTGGCGGCGTTTTTTGGATGCGCACTGCGCGGAGTGATCGTCGTTCCAATGGACGATGCCGCCGCGCCAGAGTTCGCTCTTCGTGTTGCGCAGAAGGTCAGCACCAAGCTCTTGGTCTGTTCACGCGAGCATGCGCAGAATGGATTGCCAACCCTGCTTCTGGATGACCTGCAAGAGGTTCTCGGACGCCATTCGGCCGCGCCGTACAACCCCGTTCCAGTCGAGACCAGTGATCCGCTGGAAATTGTTTTTACCTCTGGCACCACAGCCGAGCCGAAAGGCGTGGTGATTTCTCACGGCAACGTCTTAGGCAACGTTACGCCGCTTGAGGAAGAGATTCGCAAATATCTTAAGTATGAGCGCTTCGTGCATCCGGTACGCTTCCTGAATCTGCTGCCGCTTAGCCACGTCTTTGGCCAGTTCCTGGGAATTTTTCTTCCTCAGCTATTGGGCGGCACGGTAATTTTCCAGGACACGTTAAAGCCCGTTGACGTAATCAATACCATTCACCGTGAACGTGTGTCGGTGCTGGTCGCGGTCCCGCGCATCCTGCAATCGCTGAAAGAAAAGATTGAACGCGATCTCGAAGAGGACGGCCAGTTAAACAAATTTCGCGAGACCTTCCGATCCGCTGAAGGCAAGCATTTCCTGCGCCGCTGGTGGATTTTCCGCCGCGTCCGTCGCCAGTTCGGATGGAAATTCTGGGCCTTCATCTCCGGTGGTGCGGCGCTCGATCGCGCTACCGAGGAATTCTGGGGGCGGCTCGGCTTTGCCGTGATTCAGGGTTACGGGCTTACTGAGACCACTTCGCTCATCAGCGTCAATCATCCTTTTCGGCTTGGCAAAGGGTCGATCGGCAAAGTGCTCGCCGGACGCGAAGTCAAGCTCAGCCCGGAAAACGAAATTCTGGTGCGCGGCAGCGGTGTTGCCTCAGGGTATTGGAATGGGCAGGAGCTTCAGCCGGTCACGGGCGAGGAAGGGTGGTATCGCACCGGCGATCTAGGAGAACTCGATCCCGACGGCAACCTCTATTTCAAAGGAAGAAAGAAAGACGTCATCGTCACGCCTGCCGGTATGAATGTTTATCCGGAAGACCTCGAAGCGGCGCTGCGAAGACAGCCCGAGGTGAAGGATTGCGTTGTCCTTGGCCTGCCACGAGATGGTAATGCTGAGCCCTGCGCGGTCATGATTCTGCGCGACAGCATCGCTGCTGAACCAGTCGTACAACGCGCGAACCAATCTTTGGCCGAGTATCAGCGCATACGAACGTGGTTCGTGTGGCCAGAAGAAGATTTCCCGCGCACCTCGACCCAGAAGCCACGAACCAATGTAATTTTGCAAGCCGTGCAAGCCAATCTTGTATCAAAGAGCGCGGCTGGATCGAGCCCCCTGGCCGAACTTCTTTCCCGCGTTACAGGACGCAACCCCGGCGAGCTACGTGCGGATGCAAATCTGGAAAACGATCTAAATCTCAGTTCCCTTGACCGGGTTGAACTGTTCGGCGCATTGGAAGATCGCTATCAAATGGATCTGAGCGAAACGCAATTTACCTCCGTCAAGACCGTCGGCGATCTCGAAGCCATGCTGCGCGGCAAGCCGCCGGCGCGTGTGCGCTATCACTATCCGCGATGGGCGCAACGCTGGCCGGTGACGTGGATTCGCTTGCTCACGCATTATCTGCTGATGCGTCCCGC
>Ga0209808_1000244_pt1 | contig 27880 bp, 26 predicted proteins | sample GraSoiAngelo_157_FD_186171 | JGI IMG/M metagenome (GOLD analysis project Ga0209808, IMG submission 186171) | Grasslands soil microbial communities from the Angelo Coastal Reserve, California, USA - 14_1009_16_20cm (SPAdes) (version 2) | ecosystem: Environmental > Terrestrial > Soil > Grasslands ... | reverse complement strand
ACCGCCCCCGGGGTGTAGGCCTGCATCGCGTCGCAGATGGTCGGCGGATTGCCGACGTTGCGCTCGCGGCGGTGCGAAATCAGCGAGCGGCGCATGTCATCGCAGGCATCGGGCTCGACGGCGATCACCTCGGCGCCGCTCCCGAAATGCTTCTCGGCCAGCGCAGTGCCGGCGATCAATCCCCCGCCGCCGACGGGACAGAGAATGCAGTCGAATCGCACCCGCTCGCGCTCGGCGTCGAGCTGCACTTCGCGCATCAGCGTCGACTGACCGGCGACGACCAGCGGATCGTCGAAGGGGTGGAGGAATACCCGTCCTTCCTCAGCGGCGATCTCGTGTGCGCGGGCGTTGGCGACTTCCTCCCGGTTGCGCGCGCCGTGATCCGTCAGGACGACCGTCGCGCCCGCCCGGCGCGTCAGCTCCACCTTGCGCTCCGGGGCATCGCACGGCATCACGATCGTGACCGGGACGCCCGCGAGGCGGCCCGCGAGCGCCAGCGCCTGCGCGAAGTTGCCGGATGAGAACGCCACCACGCCCCGGCCACGCTCGTCCGGCGACAGGCGGCTCACGCGGAAGCACGCGCCGCGCATCTTGAAGGAGCCCGCGAGCTGGAGCGATTCGGCCTTGAGGAAGACTCGCGCTCCTACCAGCGAATCCACATGGTCGGAGCGCAGCATCGGCGTCCAGCGCACGAGCGGCCGGACCGTCTCCCACGCGGCATCGAGCAGCGCCTTGTCGATCGTGGTAATCACGCCGTGCCGGAGGGTAGCTTCTATCCGGGGGGCGCTCAACGTGTCCAGCGATAAACCGCCCCGGGATAGGGAGGTTTCCATTGCTCGAAAGCGCCCGTCACGAACACTATGTTCGCTCCGTCCGGACCAAACGCTATGTTGGTAACGTAGGGAGTCGCGACCTCGATGGTGCGCACGAGCTTCCTGTCCTCGTCCACGACGAGGACCCGGCCGGAACCGTTCTGCGCGATGTAATAGCAGCCGTCGGAACCGAGCTTGACGCCGTCGGGGCCGTTATAGGCATCCTCGTGCGGCGTCGGCGCTGCCAGATCCTGCAACCGCGCCCACACCGTGCGGGGGCCGAGCTTGCCGTTCGCGCCGATCGGAAACGAGAGAACGCGTCCGGCGAGCATCTCGGCGACCAGGAGATGCCGCTGACCCTTATCGAGCGTCAGCCCGTTCGAGTAGTGGATGGTATCGGCAACCTCGGTGAGCGTTTTGCCGTCGGCTGACATGTGCAGCACGGCGCCGGTGATCGGAGCCTTGATGTCATAGACGCCGGAGGCCGAGACGTAGACGCCGCCATGGCCGTCGGATGCGAAGTCGTTGGGGCCGACAAAGGGCTTGCCGCCGCTGTCGTTCCGGACGGTGCGGACCTCGTTGCCGCTCGCGTCGAGCTCGACGAGGGAGTTGTCGTCGTAGCAGGCGACCAGCACGTGGTCCCCGAAAGCGATGAGCGCGCTGGCGCCGCAGCCGTCCTTGTGCCAGTAGAGCGCGGTGTGCCTGCCGTCCCAGGTTTTGATGTTGCTGGCGGAGTACTCGACGTAGAAGAGCCTGCCCGCGCGCCACAGCGGGCCCTCGGGGTAGTGCGCATCGGCATCGATGGTCGCGAGCTGCCCGGCGACGGCGCTCGCGCCGGCGACGCACACAAGCCAGGCCGCGAGAACCCCGAGCCGGCCCCACGCCATGTTTTTGTTCGGTCCCCCCGCCATCCCACCGCATTTAGCACGCCGCCCCGGGCGACGCCATTCATTTTACAGAAGGCCTTATGACTTTTCTTTCTCCCTCAGGTCTTCAGCTTGTACCCGGTCCTGAATATCCAGCTCACGATCGCCACGCACAGCGCGAGAAAGGCGAGCGTGGCGCCGGTGCTCACGAGGACGTTGACGTCGGAGATTCCGTAGAAGCTCCACCGGAATCCGCTGATGAGATAGACGACCGGGTTGAAGAGAGTGATCTTCTGCCAGATCGGAGGCAGCATGCTCACCGAGTAGAACGCCCCGCCGAGGAAGGTGAGCGGCGTGATGACCATGAGCGGCACGACCTGGAGCTGCTCGAAGCTCCCGGCCCACACCCCGATGATGAACCCGAGCAGACTGAAGGTCACCGCCGTCAGCACGAGAAAGCCCGCCATCCAGAGGGGGTGAGCGATTCCATAGGGGACGAACAGGCGCGCCGTCACCAGGATCAGCACGCCGAGCAGCACGGATTTCGTAGCCGCGGCGCCCACGTAGCCGCACAGCACCTCGATGTACGACACGGGCGCCGACAGGAGCTCGAAGATCGTGCCGGACCATTTCGGCAGATAGATGCCGAAGGACGCATTCCCGAGGCTTTCGGTGAGCAGCGACAGCATGACGAGCCCGGGGACGATGAAGGCGCCGTAGCTGACGCCGTCGACGGCGCCCATGCGGCTGCCGATGGCGGCGCCGAACACGACGAAATAGAGCGAAGTCGACAGCACCGGCGAGGCGATGCTCTGCATCAGCGTGCGGAAGGTGCGCGCCATCTCGAAGACGTAGATGGCGCGGATCGCGTGCACGTTCATGCGCGCGCCCGCACGAGATCGACGAAGATGTCCTCGAGGGAGGTCTCGCTCGAATGCAGGTCCTTGAAATCGATGTCGAGCTCGCCGAGGCGCCTGAGGAGAGCGGCGATCCCGGTCTCGGGCCGGTGCGCGTCGAAGGTGAAGAGCAGTGTGCGCCCCTCGTCCGTCAGCTCGAGAGGGTACGCGGAGAGCTCCCGGGGTATCTGTGCGAGCGGCCGCTGCAGTTGCAGGGTGAGCTGCTTCTTGCCGAGCTTGCGCATGAGTGCGGCCTTGTCCTCGACCACGATCAGCTCGCCGCGGTTGATCACGCCTATGCGGTCGGCCATCTCCTCCGCCTCCTCGATGTAGTGTGTGGTCAGAATGATGGTGACTCCGCTCTGGCGCAGCCCACGCACCATCTGCCACATGCCCCGGCGCAGCTCGACGTCGACCCCGGCGGTCGGTTCGTCGAGAAACAGGATGCGAGGCTCGTGGGAGAGGGCCTTGGCGATCATCACGCGCCGCTTCATGCCTCCGGAGAGCGTCATGATCTTCGAGTCCTTCTTGTCCCACAGCGAGAGCTCGCGCAGCACGTGCTCGCAGTGGGCCGGATCGGGAGCCTTTCCGAAGAGCCCGCGACTGAACCTGACGGTGGCCCAGACGCTCTCGAAGGCGTCGGTGTGCAGCTCCTGCGGCACGAGTCCGATCTTGCTGCGGGCGGCGCGATAATCGCGCACGATATCGTGACCGTCGGCGAGTACCGTCCCCTCGCTCGGGGTGACGATGCCGCAGATGATGTTGATCAGGGTCGTCTTGCCCGCGCCGTTCGGTCCGAGCAGCGCGAAGATCTCGCCCCGATGGATCGTGAGGTCGATGCGCTTCAGGGCCTCGAGGCCGCTCGCGTAGGTCTTGCTGAGTCCGCTGACCGTGACGATCGGCGCCGGAGTCGTCATGGCGCGCGGGCTTCGCTGCTCATTTTCGCGAGCGTCTTCACCCGCACGATGAAATGCTGCACGTCGTGCGGGGTCACCACCACCTGGCTCCCGTCGCGATAGCGCAGCAGCACCACACGCCCCGGATCCGTCGCATAGGCGCGAAAGCGCCCGATCCGGCGATTCCAGAACCAGCCGCTGATGCCGAACAGCCCGCCGTTGCCGAATAGTCGCACCGAGCCGGAGAGTCCCTCGGGCTCGCCCGTCACCGCGACGAGCCCCGCGAGCGGCAGGAGCGACCTCCACCCGAGGCGCCGCACCTCGATATGCCTCTCCGTGAGCACATAGCCACGCACCATGAAGGGCAAGGTGGCGAGGAGCACCACGAGCGGCACACCGACCAGCGCCCCCCGCCACACCGCGAGCTGCTGCGGCCCCGCGAACAGGCCCGCCAGCACCATCACCGAGAGCCCCGCGACCGACGCTACGGTCGCCACGCGCACCGAGCGGCTCCAGGGAGCGGAGAATTCCGCGAGAACGAGTGTCATGAGCGGAATTGTGTCCCGATTGCGGAACGAGCGCGAGAGCCACGCGAGCGCGGGCTGCAAGGTACAAAAAAATCAGCCCCTCCGCGTCGCCTTGATGACCGCTTCCACATGGTCGAGACAGCGGTTGAGCGCCGCGCGTCCTGCCGCGGTCAGCCGATAGACGGACTTGGGCCGGCGGCCGTCGAACGACTTGGTGCAGGTCACGTACCTGGCATACCGAAAGCCAGATGCAGCCCACCGAACCCGGACCCGAGGGCGATGTTCTGCAGGCTCTCGGGCAGCAGGAATGTGACGAGGCCCAGCAAGGCAAAGAGACTCCCGAGGATGCCCACGATGCGGGTCGTCGGGGCGCTCGTTAGTACTCTGCAAAGCAGAGTTACGGCGCAAACGGGCACGGCGCGGTGCTTACCTGTCAACGCGAAGGCTCAGTATCTGCTCGCCCAAGCGGTGCTGCGTATCGCGGATTCGGATGATCAGAGTGTGCAGTCCGGGCGGTAGGTCCGGGGGAGTGGACCCCGTAAGGCCTGTTGACGTCAGCGTAACGAACCGAAGGATCTGTTTGGTGATGTCCTTTTTGAAGATCCCGAACCGGTACAGAACCTGGAAGGACGCGACGTCAATCTCCGATCCATTTGGCGCTTCGAAGTGCAGAGTTACCTGAACGGGGGAATTCACTGGTGCATCCGAAACAGGCGCATCGACGTAGATCATGGGCGCGCTGAGCTCCGCTGCCTTAGCGCGATCAGTCGGCGCCGCAAGAAGAGCTGCCATGACGAGTACGAAGCCGGTGAGCTTGCTGATATTCGTTTTCATCACACTCAGGTCCTCGTGACATGGAATCTCGCGGTCAGGGAGAATTGCCGCGGACTTGCGGCGACTCTCGGCGGGCACCGACAAACACCAGTGCCCAATTGACGACGCGGCAAAGGAGGCAGAACCGGCTCAACCGCCCCTGGGGCGAGGGTGGAGGGCGCATGCTGCGGCGCCGCGTCCGTCAGCGACAAAAGCCCCGGCGCCCTTGGCTGCGAGATCGCCTGTCTTGAGGTTCCGCCGGACGAGTCGCCGAGTCTCCGGAGCGAGTGCCAGAGAGATCAGCCAGCCAAGGGCGCAGACCCCACCGCACATCCCCATCAGATTGCCTACGCCAAATCGCCGCAGGGGGCGGGCGCGAGAAACGGCCGTCGCAAACCCCGAGCGCAGTCGCTCGCACGGCACGAGGCGGCCAGGAAGCCTAGACGCCCAAACTCGTCTATTCGGACCCTCTAACCGAGGTCCATCGGCGGCTTGCCGTGAATGTGGCGCATCGGGTTCGCCTCAGGACAGTCTCATGTTTGGGAATTCGGGCGGGGATTGGCCGGCCTTTCCGACGCGCCGGCCGCCTTCCAGCTCCTCAAGTGGTAGCCCTGAGCCGGCGAGACGCGAGTTCTCGCGTTACCCATGGACAGGCCATCACGGGAGAAACCGCTGTGAAAGCGCTCGCTGCACTCCTCGCCATCCTTATGGGTCCGCTGAGCACTGCTCAGGCCACAGCGGCCTCGCCCAACGCCGGCGTGGCGACCGGGGTGATAACCCCACCGATGCCAGTGGCGCTGACTCAGGCCTTGACCTTCACGGATCGATTCAACCCAAGCAGCCGTTTCATCCTAGAGCCCACCGAGGCCGCCAGGCAGTCGGTCGCCGATTTCCTGACCAAGCTGGTCGGTATCGATGGCGTGCGGATCGTAGCCGAGAAGCGTGACTGGGCCCGCCCGGAGATTCTGGTCGCGCGGCGTTACTTCCGGGCCGACACCGCGTTTCGCCCCTATGCCTCCTTCGGTATCAATCGCGGGCGATATCTCGATCCCTCCACCGCCTGCCTGGGTTTCACGGCTTCTAGCCAGACACGGCGCTCCTTCGGCGTCATGGCGGAAGTGGGCGCGGCCTGGAGCATCGCGCCACGCCTGGAGATGAATGCAGACGTGCACTGGTTCGCATCGAATAAAGGCGGTCAGATGATGCGCACCGACACCGGCTGGGCCAGCGCCGACCCGATCGTGCTGACTTTGTCGATCGTCTGGCGTTAGCCCTCGAGGCAATGCGATCACTGATGGCGCAGATCAAGCTGACCGTGAACGAGGAGAAGACCCGAGTGTGTCGCGTGCCGGATGAGACGTTCGACTTCTTGGGCTACACCTTCGGGCGGTGCTACTCACCGAGGACGGGACACGCCTACCTGGGCACCCGCCCCTCGCGGAAGCCTGACGGTCACGCTTATGGCGCAGTTGGACGGGCCATCTGACTCATGTTGCCGAGTTGGAGTATTCTCCAGATGCTGTCATTGTTCCACGCGTCCGTACCGAGCCGATTACGGTCTTTGCTGACCGCGATTTTGCCGTTGCGCAGTTGTATTTCTTGATTACGACGCACATGGGACGCACACTGATTCCATTTTCCGATTCCGCGAAAAGTCCCCTGCGCGGCAGCCAAGAGCATCGCGCTCATGGGATTTCGTGCTTATGGGCGACGTTCTCAGTTTGCAAGTTATGTCAGTCATGAACACAATGCCGCCTAACAACGCGCCCTGACGCTCCCGGGACGAGCAGCGCACCATGATTACGCGGCTGCGGCACGTCGTCGAAACGCTGATACTGCTTACGTCACTGACGCTCCTCGGTGGCATCTGCCTGTCGTGGACGCTAGTCGCGCTGCCCTTGCTGCTGGTGTTGCCTCCGGGGCCGGGACGACGCTGCGGGCGGCTAGGGATCCTGCTGGGCTTTCGCCTGTACGTGTGGACGCTGATCCTGATGGGCGCCTACCGGCTCGATCTGCGCGCGCTGTCGGTGCTACGCGAGGGTCCGCCGGTGGTCCTCGCGCCGAATCACCCCAGCCTGATCGACGCGCTCCTGATCATCGCACACGAGCCGCGGGTGGCGTGTGTGATGAAGTCCGCGCTGATGAACAATGTGTTTCTAGGCGCGGGGGCGCGTCTCGCGCGCTACATTCGGCACGACCCGCCCCGGCGGATGATTCACGAGGCGGTGGCGGAGCTGCGCCGCGGCGGAATTGTGTTGTTGTTTCCGGAGGGGACCCGAACGACGCACCCACCCATCAACACGCTGCAAGCCGGCGTCGGCATGATCGCCAAGGAAGCCGGCGTATCCGTTCAGACTCTTATCATCGAGACCGATTCCCCATATGCGCGCAAGGGATGGTCGCTGTTCAGGCGCCCCTCGATGCCGATCGCCTATCGCGTGCGACTCGGGCGTCGCCTGGATCCGCCGGTCGATGTGCGTGCATTTATCGTGCAGTTGGATCAGTACTTTCGGGCGGAGCTGGCGGGCGCCTGGCAGAACCAGTGGCTGGCGGCGCGAGCGCAGCCCGGTTCATCCGCATCGGCCGAATGCGTGCCGCCGACCCAGCCGCGCTCATCCGCATCCGCGGAGTCCCTGCCGCCCGGTTCCTGACGTTTAGCCGGGCTTACGCGCGCGGTAGGCTGAGAATATCCCGAGGTCGACGCGCCGATGCGCGTCCGCGAAGCCGGCCGCGCCGATCGCCGCAAGGATCGTGTCGGGTGGCACACACGCGGCGATGGTGTCCCAGTAGTAGCGCATGAGTAACGGCGCGTCGCGGTGTGCGATGACCGAGGCGATCCGGGGGACGAACCCGGTGAGCCAGACTTTCAGGAGCGCGCGGGATACCGCGCTCGCCGGCAGAGTGATCTCGAGCAGGCACAGCCGACCGCCGGGCCGCATGACCCGGTAGAACTCGGCAAACGCCACGGACAGATCGCTGAGGTGACGCAGGGCGTAACCCATGCTGAGGAAGTCAGCGCTGCAGTCCGGGACAGGAATCGCTTCGGCACTGCCGCTTAGAAGCCGTACGCCCGCTGGCACCCTGGCGTGCTCGATCATGCCCGCACTCGGATCGACGCCGGTGACGAGCGCAGGATCGCCGACCACCGTGACGGCGGCGCAGGCCAGCAGCCCCGTGCCGGTCCCGACGTCGACCACCGTCCTCCCGGGCGTCAAGCCGGCGTCGCGCAGCGCGCGCCTGCGGTACCAAGAGCCGGTCCCCAGCCCGAGAATGCGCTCGATGCGATCGTAGTCACCGGCCGTACGATCGAAAATTCCGCGCACCCACGCGCTGCGATCGCATTCGCTCGGGTAGTACGTATCAAGTGGTCGATGGGGGGCTGGCATGGCAGGAGCCGCTGGGATACTGGCACGGGATGACGCCGCGTACCAGGATGTCCACCGCGAGCCCACGCCCGATCGTCCTTCGCGGCAGTGCGGAAACCCGCCCAGCTTGCCGCGCGTCTCGCTGCCATTCACCCGTGCTCAGGAAGTTGTCGCTACCCCGACACCGGCGTAGAGTCGAACCGAGCGCCGCGCGTCGCCCCGCAAACCGACGCGCTCAAAAAAATCCGAACTTGATCGGGGGAGTAACCATGCCTGGACCGTACGTGATTTCAGATCTGTCGCTGCTGACAACTCTGCCGGGAAAAGATGCAGTCGTGCCCGCGTCCGACCAGGGCTACGGGGTGCAGTGCGTGGGACTCGTCAAGTACTACAGCTCCTGCGGTGCGACCGCGGTGTGGAAGGAGGGCGATCTGGTAGGCGAATCGCCCGGCCTTGCGCGCGGCACGGCGATTGCAACCTTTGATGACACTGGCAAATATCGCAGTGCCGCCTCCGGTAACCACGCGTGTTTCTTCATCAGCTTCATGCCAAGCAACACTGGCATCACGGTGCTGGAGCAACACGTTTGGCCGGACCCCAACAAGATTCAGACGCGCAACATCATCTACCGCGGCGGCCGAGGCGATCCGTCGAACGACGCCAACGCGTACTCGGTCATACTGTGAGCGCGCAGCGCACCCTGGCGCTGCGTGTGGCGACCTTGGGCGTGCTCGGCGTCTTCATCGTCGTGGGCCACGCGCATACCCTCGAATGCCCGGCTTCGATTCCCGTGCAGCAGTCGGTCGCGACTGCGACCGTGGCGCCGTGGGCGGCCTATGACCGCAAGGAGGGACCCGCCTACAATTTTTACGGCGTGGCCTTCTCGGATGGCCCGCCGCCCAACCGGGTCTTCCTGACGCCGTCAAAGACGGTCCAGTCCAAGGATGCCAAGCAGGAGATTTACGACTTCAAGTCGGCGCGGATCACGGCCGTGTGGCTGTTGTGTCTGTACCGTGAGACTTCGATCGCGCTCTCCAAGAAGATCGAGCCTGCAGTAGTCCGCTGCCGTGTCAGCTACGACTCGAGTACGCAATTCCGTACGGTGAAGATGATCGATTGCGATTAAGCTGTCGATGGACGTCGCAGCGCTCGCCGCGACACCAGCGCAAGAAGTTCAGTAAATTTCGCCAGTCCGTCGCGGGGGCGATTCAACTTCAAGATGAGATTTTCACATTGTTGGGAATCCACGCGACCGGTATGGGATGAATCAGTCCTCCTTCTGCTCGCCAACCTCAACCGTAAATATGCCTTTGCCGTAGCTGTATTGAAGGTAGAGATCGCCGAGGTCCGTGTGAATGGACGAGGAGCAAGCTACAGAAGGGGCAGGGGGCATACATGCCGAATCGACATATCCTGTAAGAAGAGTCGAGTTCGTCAGGTTCGTGCTCAGCGCCTCCAAATTCATGGAGTAGAAAGCCTGGTCCGATCCATACCCCGCAACGTCCGCCAGTGCGGACACAGTCTGATTGAAGGGGTACAAACATTGGTGTCCGTAAATGCAATTGCTAAAGTCGCCGCTATCCAGGTAGATCGGATACGTAGGGCGGACGGCAAAGGAGGCGAAGCCGACCGCGCCATTCCCGCGCACTTCCGTGAACCGCCAGTCCCAAAACGAGCGCGAACCCGATCGCGATAATCTGTTTCATGAGCACCTCCTCCTACCTCGGAATTCGCGTGCCGGGCGCGAGGCACCGGCGCAACCTTCTATCTTGTCCCCTAATCTTGTGCACCCACGACTATGGAAAAGATGCCGTTGTTGAGCGTTCCGCTGTAGTCATCGTGAATGTTGCCGTCCAGCGGGTCGAGAACCAAATAGGGCTGGTAAATGAAGAAGTCCCCACGGTCCGTCTTGAGCGGGAAATTCGCCGGATCAGAACACTGTCCACTGCCGCCCACAGGCGGATCCGGATCAACCGGAAAGCCGATGCATGACCACGCGTGACCGCTGTAGGCTCCGGACGTGGCACGGTCGGGCGCACCCCCCACGGCTTTCCGCCGCTCGATCCTTTGCCTTGTCGGCACATGCCCCAGCCACGGTTGTGCCCCTGCGAGCTCAGGCGTCGTCTCGCCCCGTGCACACAGCGCACGCCCTGCGTATAGGCCGCTTCTAGATCAGTGTTCCGTTGCTACCGGGCACGGCCCCGGCGGTATCGCCGAAGGGGCACATGCGGCAATGAGCCCGCTTGGCCGGAACGAGGCATTCCCCCCATGCTGCCCCGATTTCCGAAGCGCACGGTGGCTTAACTGATAGGATTAAGCTTACGCTTGTGAGGCGAAGCATCACGTGGCCTGATGTTGTTGCTGCCCACAGCTGCAGCGGCTGCCGCCATCGGGTTGCGTTCGGCAGACCAATAACTAGTGCGCTCACGCGAGCCGAAACCTATGACTCAACTCGCCCGATACACGCTGCTCGACAAGATCGGCAGCAGTGTTCTCGGTGCAGTCTACAAGGCTCGGGACACGGTGACCGGCAGGCCGGTAGCCCTGAAGGTTTTGCAGCTCGGTCTGTTGGATGATGTCAGCAGCCGCGAAATGGACGCGCGGCTGCAACGGGAGTTCGAGGCGGCGGTGCGACTGGTGCACCCCGGCATCGCGCGCGTCTACGAGATCAGGCGCGACGGCAGAACCGCGCTCATTGCTACGGAGCTGGTCGACGGTCCGAAGATCACGGCCTACGTGCGCAGCGCCGCACGCAGCGATCTGTCCCTGGTGGTCACCGCTGCGACGCAGATCCTCGAGGCGCTGGAGTTCGCGCACAACCGGGGCGTGATTCATCGGGATCTCAAGCCCTCGAATATCCTGGTCAGCGAGGGAACACATATCAAGATCACCGATTTCGGCATGGCGGATCTCGCCGCGCGCAACCGCGAGGACACCGGCATGTTGGTCGGTGAGACGCAGTACATGGCTCCCGAGCAGTTCCTGAGCGGACCCACCGTCGACAGGCGCTGCGACATCCACGCGGTGGGCACGATTCTCTACGAGCTGTTGACGGGCACGTCACCCTTTGCCGGGGGGGAGAAGGTTTTTGCGGCCATGACCAAGGTGCTGGAATTCGTGCCGCCGCCGCCTTCGAAGGTGAAGGCGGGATTACCGGTGACATTCGACCGAGTGGTCGCCCGTGCGTTGGCAAAATCGCCCGCCGATCGCTTCCCGAGCGCCAGGCAATTCCGCGACGAACTGTGCGCGGCGTATTTCGCGCTCACGCGGCAGCAGCCATGCCTGACGCTGTCCCCGGTACCTGCCGCGGCGAGCGCTGCGTCAGCACCACCTCCTGCGCCAGCCAGCGCCCCGGCGGGAGCGCGCACCACGATTGTCCAGGCGCGGCCCAGTTCCTGGGCGAGCAGCGCCGCGAACGAGCACCCGCCGCCTCAGAGCGCCGCAAACAGCGCGCGGGTGTCTGCCGAGCCGGGCCTGCCGGCCGTGCAGGCGTCGGCGCCGGAACCGAAGCCCACCGCGGCCCGCGTCGAGGCGATTCCCACACCCGACCTCGGCGACGCATCGCCGCTCGGCGGGAGCCGCCGGCCGGGCTCCTTCCAGTCGCCGCCGGAGCGCGACCGATTGTCGTACCGGACTGAATCGCTGGGCCCGGCACGGAAGGAGGACGGCGTTTCGCTCAAGGCTGCCGCGGCGCCGCGAGCCGACGCGCCACCACGGCCTGAGCTTGCCAGTAAGCCGGTTGAAGCGCTGCAGATCGCCGCCACCGCGCTAGATGCGGCGGCGTCCGTCAGCGCGCTCCCCGACCGCACCCAATACCTCCGGCATACGGCCGCCGAGACCGCGCCTCCGGAGCCCGTTGAGCCGATCCTCCCGAGCGTGGGACCCGCTCCTGTGGTGGCATCCATCGAGTCGCCGGTGCCGATTCGCCCGCAGTCGCCTCCCCCCTTATCGGCTCCGCCGGGTCCGATCCCGGCTGAGCCCGTGGCCGTCCAGGTCCAAGCGTACACGCCGCCCCCCGCCGCCACACCGGATCCGGCTCCGTCCCGCTCCGCCTCGCTGAACGTCAAGCGACCTGTGCCGCTCACCGATGCCTCGATCGCGCACGGGCGCCGGGTACTGGCGCGCTTCGTCGGTCCGATTGCGATTGTTCTCAGTAGGCGGGCGGCACAGGACGCGCGCGATGAGCGCGGATACTTCGAGCTCCTGGCAGCGCACCTGGATGACCCCGAGGAGCGCAGTCAGTTCTACCGCGCACTGCGTCAGCGTCCCTTATAAGTGATCGGCAGGTTCCCCGACACCCTGACCGCGCGAAAGAATGCCGGGGCTGTGCCCGGAGGCGCGCAGACCCGTCACGGACTTCTCCAGTTCGACTCGCAGCGCCTCGTCGTCGGTGCTCGCAGCGAGTGCCTCGAGTCGGCGCAGCAGCGGCTCGATGTCCGGCTCCGTGCCGGTGGCGGCCGTCTCACTGCGGCGTGACTGGAGCTGCTCGAGGAGCAATCGTGCAGTTCGGTGCGTGGCGGCGAGCCGCAGCGCCGACTCCTGCGCGGCAATACGCTCATGGCGCCCGACAAGCGCCACGCTGGTGGCGACCGCCATGACTGCCGCGGCCGATACCGCGGTAGCCAGGCGGTGGCGGCGGACAAACTTCTTCATCCGATCGCCAACCGCGTGACTGCGCGCAAGAACCGGCCGGTGATCAAGGTGGCGCCTCAGATCGGCCGCCAGTAGGTCGACTGAGGAGAAGCGCTGCGCCGGATCCTTCTGAAGCGCCCGCATGACTACGCTGTCCAGGTCACCGCTCAGTTGCGTCCGCCAGTGGCGTTCACTGGTGCCGCAGTGCACACGGGCGTGCGTGGCGCTCGGAAGCGCTGGCGATTGCTCGCAGATTTCGCGTGCCACGACGCTGACCGCACTGTCGGCCGAGCGGTAGGGACTGCCACCGGTCAGGAGGTGGTAGAGGAGGACCCCGAGGGAATAGACGTCACTCGCGGTCGTAATCGGCTCGCCGCGGATCTGCTCGGGACTCGCGAAGCCCACCGTCAGCGCGCGCAGCAGCGTGACCGTCGGCTGGTTGGCACCCGCGGGAGCGAGGGAATCCAGGGCCTTGGCGACGCCGAAGTCGAGCAGCTTGACCGACTGATCCCGGGTGATGAGTATGTTGCTCGGCTTCAAATCGCGGTGCACCACGAGGTGGCGGTGCGCGTAGCTCACCGCCTCACACACCGACAGGAACAACCGCAGCCTCGCAGCGATCGGCAACTCTTGCTCGGCGCAATATTGATCGATGGGCACCCCGTCGATGAGTTCCATCACGAGATAGGGCACGTTGTCTGCGGTCGTGCCGCCATCGAGCAGCCGTGCGATGGCAGGATGCACCAGCTTCGCCAGGATCTGACGCTCGGCGAGAAAGCGCCGCAGCACCGACTGCGATTCGTACCCCGCCCGCACCAGCTTGATCGCCACCTCGGAGTGATACTGCCCGTCGGCGCGGCGCGCGCGAAATACCTGACCCATGCCGCCGCGGCCGAGCTCCTCGATCAGCACATACGCGCCGACGCGCCGGCCGATCCACTGCTCGGTGAGTTCCCGTTCGACGAGCCCGGCCGCCGCGGTGACCGCCGCGTCTTCGAGAAAGCCTCCTGCACTCTGGTGAGAGGCGATGAGCGATTCCACCTCGCCCTGCAGTCGCGCATCGCCGGCACAGGCGCGTCTCAGGTAGGCCGCCCGCTCGGCCTCCGCCATTTCGGTCGCCGCGGTGAAAATCTCCTTGACCCGCTCCCAGTCGGGCGCGGTCATGACGGGGTCATCGACATGAGCTCGCGCCGCAGCCACGCGCGGGCCAGCGCCCACTCGCGCTTCACCGTCGCCGCTGACACGCCGACCACTTCGGCGGTCTCCTCGATCGACAGCCCGCCGAAGAAGCGCAGCTCGACGATGCGGCTCTGCTTGGGATCGAGCCTTTCCAGCCGCACCAGCGCCGCATCGATCGCAGTCAGATCAACGGTGGGATCGGCAGCGAAGGCGAGCGCTTCCGCTTGCGGGCCGTCCTCATTCGACGTCAGAACCACGCTGGTCTGATTGAGGCTCACCGGGGTGGCCCCCGCGCCGCGCTTGGCGCGCAGTCGGGCGCGCGCGTGATCAATCAGGATGCGGCGCATCAGCTGCGAGGCGAGCCCGACGAACTGCGCGCGGCTCTGCCAGGTCACGGCCCGCTGATTGATCAGGCGCATGTAGGCTTCGTTCACCAGCGCGGTGGGCTGCAGGGTGTGGTTGGAGCGCTCGCTGCGTAGCTGGCGCTCCGCCAGGCGCCGCAGCTGACCGTAAACTAGCGGGATCAGCTCGTTGAGAGCGTCCTGGTCGCCGGAGGCCCAGTTCACCAGGAGTTCAGTGACCCGCCCTTCAGGTGCTTCTCTCATGTTGTCGCGCACCCGCCCCGCCCCAGCGACCCCCATTGTGACCTGCGAGCGAAGTATGCCACTGGGCCACAAGACAAGCGGGGGGCTTTGGTGCCATGACCTCACCTCGCGACGTCGCCGCATGCGGGGAAACACGTAGCCCTGTTGCGCTGCCGCATTCTCCGTCCACCGCCCATCATTGCGTACCACGTGGACAGCAGCCGCAAGCGGGTCAAACACCCCCCGCTTCAACTGGTCTCTGGGCGATATTTGATTTAGTGTGCCATGTGGCGGGGTTGGATCCAGAAGCTGCCGTGACGCATAAGCGTCTCTCAGAGCAGCCGGTGGCGTGATCCAAAGAACACAAAGCCCGAAGCGTCGGCATTAGATCCTTAAACAAGCCGGCGAGGGGTCTAGAAGATGACGGGGACATCGGTGTTTGAAGGTCTCTTGCGACCGCTGTCGGAGTCGGCTCCCTGCGGGCTGAGCCTTGAGGACACGCCGACGCTCGCCGCCTTTGATGCCTACAAGCTCTTTGGGCAGCAATCGACGATTGGCACCCGGCGTCCCGGCCAGAAAGAAGACGAGCCGCCCACGCCACCTGCCTGGGACGAGATGCTCGACAAGTCGCTCGCTGCGTTGCAAACAACAAAGGACTTGCGTGTGCTCGCGTATTTTGCGGCAGCGCACCTTTGGACCGGCGGGGTTGTGCCGTTCTGTGAGAGCTTGCGGGTGGCGGCGACCTGGCTTGAGACTTGGTTTGATGCGGTCTATCCGCGCGCGGACGAGGACATCTTCTTTCGCACCAACGCGCTCAACAACTTCAACGACCGCCTGGCGATCGTCGACGCGCTGCGGCGCGCAGCGTTGGTGACCATGCGGCCGACCGGCCCGATCTCCCTGCGCCACATCGAACTGGCGAGCGGCATCATCCCGATCACCAAGGGGGAGGCGGCGCCTCCGAAGGACGGTGAGATCAATGCCGCTTTCGCAGCTGCACCACTCGCTGATCTGCGTGCGCAGCTCGCTGCCGCCCAAGTTGCGCTGGATTCGCTGGCCAAGATCGACGCGACGATGGCGGCCGCGGGCGGGGTGGAGGCAACCCCGAACTTCGACGGCCGCACGGATAAAGAAAAACTCGTCAGTCTGCGCCATCAGCTGAAACGCATTCACGAGGTCGTGCGCACGCAGATTGCTGCACGGCCCGACGCGGCGCCCGCGGGGGCCGACGGCACGGGCGCAGCGGAGGGCGGTGCCGCGCCCGGCACGGTCGGAGTAATCCGCACGCGCCAGGACGCGATTCGTGCCCTCGACGCCGTGACGACGTTCTTCGAGAACACCGAACCATCGAGCCCGGTGCCGCTGTTCATCGAGCGTGCGAAGCGGCTGATCGCCAAGAATTTTCTCGATGTGCTGCAGGACATCGTGCCGGATGCGCTCACTGCAGCGAAGGCCGCCGGGGGGATCCGTGACAAGAAGTAGCCGATTGCGCGTGGGCGGCCGCATACGCCGCTCGCGCCTCAACGACCGGGAGGTGTGACGTGGGCAAAGAAAGCAGTCAGAAATTTATCGCGCGAAACCGCGCGCCGCGCGTGCAGATCGAATACGACCTGGAGACCTACGGGTCACAGAAGAAGGTCCAGCTGCCCTTCGTCATGGGCGTACTGTCGGATCTGTCCGGCAAGCCGGCTGAGCCTTTGCCACCGGTCGCGGACCGCAAGTTTCTCGAGATCGACGTCGACAATTTCGACAGTCGTCTGAAGGCGATGAAGCCACGCGTGGCGTTTCAAGTACCCAACACTCTGACGGGCGAAGGCAACGTGAGCGTTGAGCTCACTTTCGAGAGCCTCGATGACTTCTCGCCGACCGCAGTCGCCCGCAAGGTTGACGCGCTCAACAGGCTGCTAGAGGCGCGTCAGCAACTGTCGAACCTGATCACCTACATGGACGGCAAGAGCGGCGCGGAGGATCTGGTCGGCAAGCTCCTCAAGGACCCAGCCCTGATGCAGACGCTATCGGCGAGCAAAAAACCCGAAGGCGAAGCCACTTCATAAATCATGCGCCACCCAGCGGAGTACTAAGCCATGGCCGAGCCTATTACCAAACAAGTCGCTGAACCGTCGGTGGCAGTTGCCGAAGGCGGTGACCTCGACGCGTTGCTGCAAAAGGAATTCCGCCCCAAGACGGACGAAGCGAAGGAGGCGGTCGAAAAGGCCGTCCGTACGCTTGCCGAGCAGGCGCTGGCGCAGACGCAGCTGATCAGCGCGGATGTCGTGCAGTCGATCACGGCGATGATCGCGGCACTCGACAGGAAGCTCAGCGAGCAGATCAACGTGATCCTGCATCACCCGGACTTCCAGAAGCTCGAAGGTGCGTGGCGCGGCCTGCATTACCTCGTGAACAACACCGAAACCGACGAAATGCTGAAGATTCGTGTGCTCAATATCAGTAAGACCGAGCTCGGCAAAACGCTGAAGCGCTACAAGGGTACCGCCTGGGATCAGAGCCCGATCTTCAAGCGGGTCTACGAGCAGGAATACGGGCAGTTCGGGGGCGAGCCGTTCGGCTGCATGGTCGGGGACTACTACTTTGATCACACTCCGCCCGATGTCGAGCTGCTGGGCGAGATGGGCAAGGTCTCGGCAGCCGCGCACAGTCCGTTCATCGCCGGCGCCGGCCCGACCGTGATGCAGATGGGCACCTGGCAGGAGCTCGCCGACCCGCGCGACCTGACCAAGATCTTCACCACGCCGGAATACGCCGCCTGGCGCTCGCTGCGCGAGTCGGATGACTCGCGCTACATCGGCCTCGCAATGCCGCGCTTCCTGTCGCGCCTGCCCTACGGCGCCAAGAGCAGCCCGGTGCCGGAGTTTGACTTTGAGGAAGACACGGCCGGCGCCGACCACAGCAAGTTCACCTGGGCCAACTCGGCCTACACGATGGCGACCAACATCACCCGCGCGTTCAAGCTCTACGGCTGGTGCTCGCGCATTCGCGGCATCGAATCGGGGGGCTCGGTCGAGGGGCTGCCGGTGCACACCTTCCCGACCGACGATGGTGGCGTCGACATGAAGTGCCCGACCGAGATCGCGATCAGCGACCGCCGCGAGGCCGAGCTGGCGAAGAACGGCTTCATGCCGCTGATCCACAAGAAGAATTCGGACTTTGCAGCGTTCATCGGCGCGCAGTCGCTGCAAAAGCCGGCCGAGTTTGACAACCCGGATGCCACTGCCAACGCCAACCTGAGCGCCCGCCTGCCGTACCTGTTCGCGGCGTGCCGCTTTGCGCACTACCTCAAGTGCATCGTCCGCGACAAGATTGGCTCGTTCAAAGAGCGTGACGAGATGCAGCGCTGGCTGAACGCCTGGATCATGAACTATGTCGACGGCGATCCAGTGAATTCGTCCGAGACGACCAAGGCGAAGCGGCCGTTATCGGCGGCGATGGTGACGGTGGCGGAGGTGGAGGGCAATCCGGGCTACTACACCTCGAACTTCTTCCTGCGGCCACATTACCAGCTGGAGGGCCTGACGGTGTCGCTGCGCCTGGTTTCCAGGCTTCCCAAAGAGTAATTGGCGCGGTGGGAGGGGGGAACGCAATCGATAAAAAAGGAAAACCGGCGTTTGAGCCGAAACACAACGGTTTGTCGCGTCACTAACTGTAAGAGATGAGACTCGGCATCGTCGGCCGGCCGCTCGGTCGCCGGACAGGTGCCTCAACCCAAAAACGAGGAGACTATCGTGGCTGCTGCAGATATTTTTCTGACCATCAAGGGCCCTGACATTCAGGGCGAGTCGCTGGATAAGGTTCACACCAACATGATCGAGTGCCTGTCCTTCAACTGGGGCGAGTCGAACCTCGGTTCTGCCGGGACCGGCGGTGGCGCCGGCGCGGGTGCGGTCGTCAAGCAGGACCTGACCATAACGAAGTACGTCGACAAAGCCTCCAACGTGCTGGCCCAGGGCTGCGCGGCGGGTGTGCACTACACCTCGGCGAGCCTGTACGTTCGCAAGTCTGGCGGTGACCCCCTGGACTACCTGCAGTTTGATCTCGGGGGCGTGGTATTCGTGTCGGGCTACAACCTGGGCGGCATCGGTGGGGACGGCATCGTTCCGACAGAGACCGTTACTCTCAACTTCACGACCCTGATGATGACCTACAACCAACAGGCCGCCACCGGCGCCGGCGCCGGCGCCGCGCCGCTCGGCTACGACTTCGGACAATCGGCAAAGTTGTAAGGTTAACGAGCGCGCTCACCTGCCCGCGCGCGCAAGCCGCGGGCAGGAGTTCTCGCCCGAGGCGGTCGGGTCTCGAGAGTCTGTGGTGGCGCACGCCATCGCCGGGAGCGGTGCGTGTCGTGAAGGCGCGCCCGTCGGTCGGCGGATGCCGCACCCGGAGCCGGTGTCCAGAGGTAGATCATGGCAATCGCGGCAATGTATCTGAGGATCAAGGGCATCACGGGCGAATCGCTCGCGGGCAGTCACGCCGGCGAGATCGACCTGATCTCCTGGGGCTGGGGCATGACGGCGGGTTCGCCGCTGAGCGACGGCTCGTCGGGATCGGCCGCCTCGATGCGCACCATCAACGTCGTCAAGCAGGTCGACCGCGCCACGCCGGCGCTGTTTCAGTACCTCGACACGCACAAGGTCGTCAGCGACGCCACGCTGACGGTCAGCAAGTCGAGCGGCGGCACGCCGCTGGAGTACGTCGTCATTGACATGACCCGGGTGCGTATCATGGAGGTCCACGTGAGCACCGCGGGCGCCGAACTCACCGAGCACGTGACGCTCAGCTGCGAGACGCTGACCTTCAACTACACACCGCAGGCCTCCGGCGGCGATCAGGCCAGCGCCGGGATTTCGTTCACTGCCATCCATCCGGCCAGCGGCCCGTGAGGGCTCGCCGGCGAGGAGTTGTGCCATGACTGACGACCGGGCTCGAGAACTGCTGCGCGCTGGTGAGCTGGCGGCGTCGCTCGCCGTGCTGCAGGACCAGGTGCGGGGCGATCCGTCGAATGCCGAAAAGCGCGTGTTCCTGTTTCAGCTGCTGTCGGTGCTCGGACAGTGGGAGCGGGCCGCAACCCAGCTCGAGGTTGCCGCCGAGCTGGACGCCAAAACCCTGGCGATGGCGCAGATGTACCGCGAGGCGCTCAAGTGCGAGGCGCTGCGTGTGGATGTATTCGCCGGGCGCAAGTCGCCGCTCATCTTCGGCGAGCCCGAGGAGTGGCTGGCACTGCTGATCGAGGCCCTGCTGGTGCAGGGCAGCGAGCGCGGCGGCCAGGCGGATGCGCTGCGGGCTCGTGCGCTCGAGCTCGCCCCGGCGAGCAGCGGCGCCATCAACGGCGAGCGCTTCGAGTGGATCGCGGACGCGGACTCGCGTCTCGGCCCGGTGTGCGAGGCCGTCATCAACGGCCGCTACTACTGGGTGCCGTTCGCGCGGCTGGCGCGCCTCGACATCGAGGAGCCGACCGACCTGCGCGATGTCGCCTGGACGCCGGTGCATTTCCAGTTCACCAATGGCGGCGAGTCGGTCGGTATCATCCCCAGCCGCTATCCGGGGTCGGAGGCGGCGGAGGACCCGACGCTATGCCTCGCCCGCCAAACGGCCTGGCTGCAGGTGCGGCCGGACGTCTACGAAGGCCTAGGGCAGCGCGTGCTCGCCACCGACGCGGGCGAGTACCCGCTGTTCGAAGCGCGTTCGATCGTGTTCGACGAGGCCCCGGCCGCGCGGGGGGCCACCGATGGTTGAGCTGCTGCTCCAGGATCGGCTGCAGCCCGCGCTCCTCGACCGGCTCACGGACGATGAGCCGCTCAAGACCCACGAGCCGCGCGAGCAGCGGGTGGTGTCGAAGTCGCGCTTGCGCCAGGCGGTGCTGCGCGATCTGGCGTGGCTTCTCAACGCCAATCGCCTGGAGCGCGCCGGCGAGTTCCGCTCCGCCCCGCTGGCACGCAGCTCAGTAATCAACTTCGGGTTGCCAGCGTTCTCAGGCCGGGCGGCCTCCGCCCTTGAGCCCGCCGACCTCGAGCGGGCCATTGCCGCTGCGGTGCGGGATTTCGAGCCGCGCATCCTGCCGAGCACCCTCGAGGTCAAGGCGATTATCAGCGACGACCAGCACGAGCGACACAACATCATCGGCGCCGAGATTCACGGCCTGCTGTGGTCGCAGCCGGTGCCGCTGGAGATGCTGGTGCGCACGGAGATCGACCTCGAGACCGGCGAGGTCGGCATTGCGGACGTCGGCGTGGCACGGGTGGCCTGATATGGATCCGCGGCTCCTGCACTACTACAACCAGGAGCTGCAGTATCTGCGCGAGCTGGGCGGCGAGTTCGCGGAGGAATTCCCCAAGGTTGCGGCGCGCCTCGGCATGTCAGGCATCGAGGTCGCCGACCCCTACGTCGAGCGGCTGCTCGAAGGGGTGGGCTTCCTCGCGGCGCGCGTGCAGCTGAAGCTCGATGCCGAGCTGCCGCGCTTCACGCACTCGCTGATCGAGATCGTCTACCCGCACTACCTGGCGCCGACCCCCTCGATGCTGGTGGCGCAGATGCAGCCGGAGCTGAGCGACTCGAATCTGGCCACCGGCGTCATCGTGCCGCGTGGTACCTCGCTCCAGGGGCTGCTCGGCAAGGACGACCTCACCGCGTGCGAATTTTGCACCGCCCAGGACGTCACGCTCTGGCCGCTCGAGCTGGTGTCCGCGACCTACTTCTCTTACGCGCCCGATCTGCCGCTGAGCTCCCTGGCCTTTGGCTCGCGGGTCAAGGGGGGCGTGCGGCTGCGGCTGCGTGTCACGGCGGGACTGAAATTCAGCGAACTGACGCTCGATCGGCTGTGCGTCTATCTGGGCGGCCGCGAAGACGTCGCGAACTCGCTCTATGAGCTCATCTTCGGTGCCGCGCTCGGTGCCCTGGTGCTGCCACCGGAGCGGCCGCCGGAGTGGCACGAGGGGCTGCCGGCGAGCGCCCTCGGCCGGGTCGGCTTTGCCGACGAGGAAGCGCTGCTGCCGGTGACGCACCGCTCCTTCCAGGGCTACCGGCTGCTGCGCGAGTACCTGGCATTCCCACAGCGTTTCCGCTTCTTCGAGCTCAACGGTCTGCAGCGTGCGCTGCGCCGCGCGACGGGCGACGAGATTGACGTGGTGCTGCTGTTCGGGCGCGGCGAACCGACGCTCGAGGCTCTGGTGGACGCGGGGAATTTCGCGCTGTTCGCGACACCGGCGATCAACCTGTTCCCGAAACGCCTCGACCGGATTGCCATCAGCGACAGCACGTTCGAGTACCACGTGGTTCCCGATCGTACGCGTCCCCTGGATTTCGAGGTGTACGCGCTCACCGAGGTACTCGGACACGGTACCGACAGTGACAGCCAGCGGCTGTTCCGGCCCTTCTACGCCGCCTACGGCGAGGATCCCGACCGCCACAGCGCCTTTCACACGGTACGGCGCGAGCTGCGACTCGTGACCGCGGCGCAGCGGCGGCGCGGCTGGCGCTCGAGCTACATCGGCACCGAGGTGTTCATCTCGTTGGTGGACAGCGAGCAGGCGCCCTTCGGGGGCGATCTGCGGCAGCTGTCGGTGCAGGCGCTTTGCACCAACCGCGATCTGGTGCTGCAGATGCCGATGGGGCTCGGCAGCACGGACTTCACGCTCGATATCGCCGCGCCGGTCACCTGCATCCGCGTCTTGGGCAAAGCGAGCCCGCCCCACGCCCCGGTGGCGGATGGCGCGCAGTCCTGGCGCGCGGTCAGCCACCTGTCGCTCAACTACCTGTCCATGATGGACGTGAACCCGGCTACCGGCGCCGCCGCGCTGCGCGACATCCTCGAGCTGTACGCGCCCAGCAGCGACGTCGGCGCCAAGCGGCAGATCGAAGCGCTGCGCTCGGTGCGCGTGCAGCCGATCGTGCGCCGCCTGCCGGGTGCCGGCGTGCTCAGCTTCGGCCGCGGCATCGAGCTCGTGATCGAGGTGGACGAGCTCGCCTACGAGGGCGCGAGCGCCTTCCTGTTTGGCGCGGTGCTGCAGCAGTTCCTGGCACGGTACGTGTCGATCAACTCCTTCGTCGAAGTCGTGCTGCGCTCGGTGAGCCGCGGCGAAATCAACCGATGGGTGCCGGCGTGGGGCAAGAGGCCGATACTGTAGGTTTTCTCTCCGCGCTGGAGCGCGAGCCGTACCGCTACGACTTCTACCAGGTGATGCGGCGGTTTGAGTGCGCCAATCGCGATCTGCCGCGCTGGGGCATGGCGCTGCGGCCGCGGGATGAACCGGTGCGGCTGGGGCAGGACCCCGAGCTCACCTTCGCACCGGCCCCGCTCTCGAGCTTCGCGCCGGGCGGGAGCAATGCGCGCGCGCGCCTGGCGGTGCGCCTGTTCGGACTCCTCGGGCCGAACGGGCCGCTGCCTTTGCATCTGACCGAGTATGCGCGCGAGCGGCTGATGCACGCCGGCGATCGCACCTTCGCGCGCTTCCTCGAGATGCTCTCGCACCGCTTCGTTGCCCTCTTCTACCGGGCCTGGGCGCAGAGCCAGCCGACCGTGATGGCGGACCGCCCCGTCGAGGATCGCTTCCGCGCCTTTGTCGGCGCGTTCATCGGCATCATGCCGCCAGCCTTTCGCGAGCGCGACACGGTGCCCGACGCCGCCAAGCTGGCCGCGGCCGGCATCCTCGCGCCGCAGGTTCGCAGCGCCGACGGCTTGCGCGCGCTGCTGGCCGAGTATTTCCGGGTACCGGTGCAGCTGCGGGAGTTCATCGGCCACTGGCTGCCGCTCGCCCGCTCCGATCAAAGCGCGCTCGCTGCCGCCTACGCCCGCCTGGGCCAGGGCGCGGTGCTCGGCCGCAAGGTCTACGACCGGCAGTGCCGATTCCGCCTCGAGCTCGGGCCGCTATCGCGGGTCCTGTACGAGAGCTTTCTACCGTCAGGGAAGCTGTTCCGTCCGCTCATCGACTGGGTGCGCAACTACGTCGGCTTCGAATACGCCTGGGACGTACGGCTCTCACTCGCCGCCGACGAGGTGCCGGTGGTCATGCTGGGCGGGGCCGGCCAGCTCGGGTGGACGACGTGGCTGGGGCTGCGGCCGCTCGGCAAGCCGGCCGAGGACCTGGTGCTCAACGCCGAGGCGGCGTTGGCGCGCGTGGGGGAACTGACATGACCGAGATCAGCCGCAAAGCGGCTTTCGGCAAGCTCAACAGCCTGGCGTACAAGGCGGTCGAAGGCGCTACGGTTTTTTGCAAGCTGCGCGGCAATCCGTACGTCGAGCTGGTGCACTGGATCGCGCAGATCCTGCAGACGCCGGACTCGGACCTCCAGCGCCTCGTGAAACACTTCGAGCTCGAGAGCTCGCGTCTCGCCAAGGACATCACCGACGCGCTCGACCGGCTGCCGCGCGGCGCCTCATCGATCAGCGACCTCTCAAGCCAGCTCGATGATGCCGTGCAGCGCGGCTGGGTGTACGCAACGCTGATGTTCGGCGACACCAGCATCCGCACCGGGCACCTGCTGGTCGGCATGCTGAAGACACCCTCACTGCGCAATGCGCTGATGGCGATCTCGCGGCAGTTCGAGAAGATCAACCTGGACACGCTCACTGCGGAATTTGCCAGGCTGCTGGCCGATTCGCCCGAGGCGAAACTCGCGGCGAGCAGCGCCGGCGCGGCCCCCGGTGAGGCGAGCGATGCCATCGCGCCCGCGGTGCTCGGCAAGCAGGAGGCGCTCAAGCGCTACGCCACCGATCTGACCGAGCGCGCCCGCAAGGGTCAGATCGACCCGATCAGCGGCCGCGACGAGGAGATCCGCCAGATCGTCGACATCCTGATGCGCCGCCGGCAGAACAATCCGATCCTGACCGGCGAGGCGGGCGTCGGCAAAACGGCGGTGGTCGAAGGGTTCGCGCTGCGGCTGGCGCGCGGTGACATCCCGCCGGCGCTCAAGGACGTCTCACTCATGACGCTCGACATCGGCCTGCTGCAGGCCGGTGCCAGCATGAAGGGTGAGTTCGAGAACCGCCTGCGCCAGGTCATCGACGAGGTGCAGGCCTCGCCCAAGCCGATCATCTTGTTCATCGACGAGGCGCACACGCTGATCGGCGCCGGCGGGCCCGCGGGCACCGGCGATGCGGCGAACCTCCTGAAGCCCGCGCTCGCGCGCGGCACGCTGCGCACCATCGCGGCGACCACCTGGGCCGAATACAAGAAGCATATCGAGAAGGACCCGGCGCTGACCCGGCGCTTCCAGGTGGTGCAGGTCGCCGAGCCCAGCGAGGAGAAGGCGATTCTGATGGTGCGGGGCGTAGCCTCGGTACTGGAGAAGCATCACCGCGTGCAGGTGCTCGATCAGGCGCTGGAAGCCGCGGTGCGCTTGTCGCACCGCTACATCCCGGCGCGCCAGCTACCCGACAAAGCGATCAGCCTACTCGACACCGCCTGCGCGCGGGTCGCCATCAGCCAGCACGCCGTGCCGGCGCAGCTCGAGGACTGCCGCCGGCGCATCGAAGCGCTCCAGACCGAGCTCGAGATCATCTCCCGCGAGGAAGCGATCGGCATCGACGCCCAGACGCGCCGCGCCACCGCCGAGGAGCAGCTCACCGCCAACCTCACCCAGCAGCAGGAGCTCGATGCTCGCTGGCAGGTCGAGCGCGGTGTGGTCGAGAAGATCCTCGCGCTGCGCGCCAAGCTCCGCCAGCGCGCGCAGGCCGTGGAAGGCACCGGTAGCAAGCTAGAGCGCGCCGCCGCTCCGGCAGCCGCGGCGACCGCCGGTCAAACGACTGAGCCCCTCACGTCCGAGCAGCGCCAGGCGCACCTGGCGGAACTGCGGCAGGAGCAGGCGCGGTTGCACGAGCTGCAAGGCGATGCGCCGCTCATCCTGCCGAGTGTCGATGAGCAGGCGGTCGCATCGGTCGTCGAGGACTGGACCGGCGTGCCGGTGGGTCGCATGGTCAAGAACGAGATCGAGGCGGTGCTCAATCTCGCCGACACGCTGAACGGGCGCGTGATCGGTCAGCAACACGCGTTGGAATTGATCGCACGCCGCATCCAGACCTCGCGCGCCAAGCTCGATAATCCAAACAAGCCGATCGGCGTGTTCATGCTGTGCGGTCCTTCCGGCGTCGGCAAGACCGAGACGGCGCTGGCGCTGGCCGAAGCCCTCTACGGCGGTGAGCAGAACGTCATCACGATCAACATGAGCGAATTCCAGGAGGCGCACACCGTCTCGACGCTGAAGGGCGCACCGCCGGGGTACGTCGGCTACGGCGAGGGCGGCATCCTGACGGAAGCCGTGCGGCGGCGGCCGTACAGCGTGGTGCTGCTAGACGAGGTCGAAAAAGCCCATCCGGACGTACATGAGATCTTTTTCCAGGTATTCGACAAGGGCTGGATGGAAGACGGTGAAGGCCGCTACATCGACTTCAAGAATACGATCATCCTGCTGACGGCGAACGTCGGTACGGATCTGATCATGAACCTATGCAAGGATCCGGAGCTGATGCCCGCAGCCGAAGGCATCGCCAAGGCGCTGCGCGAGCCGTTGCTGAAGGTGTTCCCGGCGGCGCTCCTCGGCCGCCTGGTGGTGATTCCGTACTACCCCTTGGGCGACAAGATCCTCGCCAGCATCGTGCGGCTGCAGCTCCGCCGCATCGCCAAGCGCATCACCGAGCACCACAAGATTCCGTTCGCCTACGACGAAGACGCGATCAAGCTCATCGTCGGCCGCTGCACCGAGATCGAGAGCGGCGGACGCATGATCGACGCGCTCCTCACCAACACGGTGCTGCCGGCAATCAGCCGCGAGTTCCTCACCCGCACGATGGCGGGCAAGACGCTCAGCGGGGTGCGGCTGGCGGTGGCGGACGGCGATTTTCGTTATCAGTTCGAATGATTGGATGAATGGTTCGGCGGGAGGACTCGATGGCCAGACTGATGCAGATCACGACACCGCTGGCAGAGGACGTGCTCCTGTTCCAGCGCCTGCACGTGTACGAGGAGCTCAGCCGGCCGTTCGAGCATCAGCTGACGCTGCTCAGCGCCCAGAAGGACATCAACCTCGACGACGTGCTCGGCAAGGCGGTGTCAGTGCAGCTCGGAATACCGAAGGGCAAGTTCCGCTACTTCAGTGGCTATGTCAGCCGCTTTGCGCAGAGCGGCATGGTCGGCCGCTACTACCGGTACACCGCCACCTCGCGCCCATGGCTGTGGTTCTTGAGCCGCACTGCCGACTGCCGGATCTTCCAGGAGATGACGGTCCCCGACATCATCAAGCAGGTATTCGCGGACCACCCGACGGCGGACTTCGAGCTCAAGCTGTCGGCGAGCTATCACAAGTGGAACTACTGCGTGCAGTACCGCGAGACCGACTTCAACTTCGTGAGCCGCCTCATGGAGCAGGAGGGCATTTACTACTACTTCCGCCACGACAAGGGCCGCCACACCATGGTGCTGGTGGATTCGACCTCGGCGCACTCACCATACGGGGACTACGGCACCATTCCATATGTCGTGCCGGAGCGAGTCCGCCGCACCGACCAGGAGTACATCGACTCGTGGGAAATCTCGCGCGAGATCCAGCCGGGCGTCTACGCCCAGGACGATTTCGACTTCGAGCGTCCAAGCGCGGTGCTGCTCACCAAGAAGAACGTGAGCCGCAAGCACAACGAGGCAGACTACGAGATCTATGACTTTCCCGGGGAGTACCTGCAGAAAGCCGACGGCGATCACTACGCTGCGGTACGGATGGACGAGCTCAGCACGCAGTTCGAGATTGCCAATGCCGCGACCAACGCCCGCGGCCTGTGCGTCGGTGCGACCTTCACCCTCTCGGATCAGACCCGCGACGACCAGAACCGCGAGTACCTCGTACTCGGCGCAAACTACGATCTCGAATTCAGCGCCTACGAAGGCCTCTCAGATCCGAACCCAGGCACATATCAGTGCAGTTTCAGAGCGATGACGACCCAACAGCAGTTCCGGCCGGCGCGCACCACGCCCAAGCCGCACGTGACCGGGCCGCAGACCGCCGTGGTGGTGGGCCCAGCAGGCGATGAGATCTACACCGACAAGTACGGGCGCGTGAAGGTGCAGTTCCCTTGGGACCGCTACGGCAAGAAGAACGAAAACAGCTCCTGCTGGATGCGCGTGTCCCATCCCTGGGCGGGCAAGAACTGGGGCATGATCGCGATTCCGCGCATCGGCCAGGAAGTCATCGTCGACTTCCTCGAGGGCGATCCCGACGAGCCGATCATTACCGGGCGCGTGTACAACGCCGAGCAGATGCCGCCCTATGCCCTGCCGGCGAACATGACTCAGACGGGCACCAAGACGCGCTCC
>Ga0209808_1000242_pt1 | contig 27903 bp, 27 predicted proteins | sample GraSoiAngelo_157_FD_186171 | JGI IMG/M metagenome (GOLD analysis project Ga0209808, IMG submission 186171) | Grasslands soil microbial communities from the Angelo Coastal Reserve, California, USA - 14_1009_16_20cm (SPAdes) (version 2) | ecosystem: Environmental > Terrestrial > Soil > Grasslands ... | reverse complement strand
GGATAAAGTTGAGGGTTGAGGGGGCGTGGCGCAGCCTGCTACGGCGTCGCTTGCGATGCCGTCCAAGAGGCCGGCCGATTCACTCGGCCGGCCGCTAACCCCGGTCAGGGATAAAGTTGAGGGTTGAGGGGGCGTGGCGCAGCCTGCTACGGCGTCGCTTGCGATGCCGTCCAAGAGGCCGGCCGATTCACTCGGCCGGCCGCTAACCCCGGTCAGGGATAAAGTTGAGGGTTGACGGGGCGTGGCGCAGCCTGGTTAGCGCGCTTGTCTGGGGGACAAGAGGTCCCCGGTTCAAATCCGGGCGCCCCGACTAAGCGAGAACGTCTGCCGAGCAGCCGAAGACGAGAGCCGGAAAGACGTCGGCGGGGTCGACACCGAGCAGCGAGGGGTGCTCAAGGTCGATCTCGATCTCGCCCCATCCCTCGAGCCCGAGCGACGCCGCGCCCTCGTCTGCGCCGAAGCAAAGGAGCGAGTCCGGCGAGACGACGTTGCGGCGGCCGGTGCGGCGCCGGGCGATGCCCTCTAGCTCGCGCAGCTCCTCGAGCGGGTCGATGCGGACGTTCGAGTCCGAGCCGATACAGATGCCGATTCCGCGCTCGCAGAGCTGCTCGACCGGCGCGAAACCGTCGCCCAGGTTGGCCTCGGTCGTGAGGCAAAGGCAGACTCGCGCGCCGGCTTCGGCGATCAGATCGAGCTCGTGGGCGTCGGCGTGCGTCGCATGCACGACGGTCGTCCGCGGGCCTAGGCAGCCGCAGTCGGCCAACAGCTCGATCGGCCGCACGCCGTGCTCGTCTACGCACTCCTCGATCTCCCGCGGCTGCTCGTCGGCGTGGACGTGTAGCGGCAGGCTCTCGCGTTCGGCGTAACGGGCGAGGTCCTCGAGCCAGGCACGGGGACACGCCCGAACGGAGTGGGGGGCGACGCCGACGCGAATGCCGCGCTCGCGCAGCGACTCGAGCTGGCGCAGGTACTCGGCGACGCTTTCCTGCCGAAATCGTTCGAGCCCCCCGCGCCCGTAGGCCGCATAGAGCAGGACGAAACCGATTCCCGCCTCCTCCGCAGCCTCGGCGGCCGCAACTGCCTCCTCGAGCCCCAGGTAATGGAACTCGCCGACGGCCGTATAGCCAGCGCCGAGCTGCTCGCGATAGACGTCGACGTAGTTCTTCCGGACCTGTCCCGCTGCCAGGCGTGAGGCCACGCCGAGCATGGACTCCCGCCAGGCCCAGAAGTCGCCACCCTCGGTTCGACCCCGCAGGGCCCGCTGAAACGCGTGGCTGTGGGCGTTCACGAACCCCGGAAGCGTGAGCCGCTCGGCCACCGCCGTATCCTTTCAGCATGGCCGCGCGTGCTGTGCCGGCTCCGCTGGCGGCGATTCCGAACCTGCTCACGATCGGCCGGCTGATCCTGATCCCGGTCTTCGTCGCGCTCGTGCTCGTGAGCGACGGCGGCCACAGCTGGGCCGGGGCGATCGTCTTCGGCGTCGCCGGCGTCACCGACCAGATCGACGGCTGGCTCGCGCGCCGCTGGGGGGTCGAGTCCGAGTTCGGCAAGATCGCCGACCCGCTCGCCGACCGGCTGATGATCGACGCCGCCGTCCTCCTGCTCTGGCACGCCGGGCGGCTGCCCTGGGTCGCGCTCGCGATTCCCGCGCGTGATTTGGCGCTGATCGCCGGGTACAGACTGGTCGTGGGAAGGGGATACGAGCTGGCGGTCAACCTCGCAGGCAAGGCGGCGACCTGGCTGCTCTACGCCTCCTTGGCCTTCATCATGGTCACTCGCCAAGGAACCGCGTGGCCGCGCTGGCTGTTCTGGGCCGGTTTCACGCTTGCTGCTCTCTCGCTCGTGGGCTACCTCGCGAAGGCGAAACGAGAGGTCGTGGAGGCATGAAGGCCGTCGTCATGGCCGGGGGCGAGGGCACGCGGCTGCGCCCGCTGACCTCGAACCAGCCCAAGCCGATGGTGCCGGTCGTGGGCAAGCCGTGCATGGAGCACATCGTCGAGCTCCTCCGAGGGCACGGGATGGAGGACGTGATCGTCACCGTCGCCTTCCTCCCGCAGGCGATCCGCAGCTACTTCGGCGACGGCGAGTCTCTCGGCGTCAACATCGAGTACTCGGTCGAGGAGTCGCCGCTCGGCACGGCTGGGTCGGTGCGCCTGGCGAGCGGCAAGCTCGACGACACCTTCGTCGTCATCTCGGGTGATGCGCTCACGGACGTCGACCTCGGGAAGATCGTCGAGTTCCACCGCAAGAAGGAGGCCGCGGTCACGATCGGGCTCAAGTCGGTCGAGAACCCGCTCGAGTTCGGAATCGTCGTCACCGACGACGGCGGCCGCATCGAGCGCTTCCTCGAGAAGCCGTCCTGGGGACAGGTCTTCTCCGACACGATCAACACGGGCATCTACGTACTCGAGCCCGAGGTGCTGCGCCACGTGCCGACCGACCGCCCGTACGACTTCTCGAAAGAGCTCTTTCCGCTGTTGCTGGAGATGGGACGCCCGCTCTACGGCTACGTGTTCGACGAGTACTGGCAGGACATCGGCGACCTCGACCAGTTCCGGCAGGCGAACTTCGATGCGCTCGACGAGGCCGTGCAGCTGAACATCCCCGGCATCCGCCTGCGCGGCAACGTCTGGCTCGGCGAGGGCGTCGAGCTCGACGACCTCGAGCAGATCGAGGCGCCTGCGTTCGTGGGGAACTACGCGCGCATTGCGCCGGGTGCGACCGTGGCGCCGTACTCGGTGCTCGGCGCCAGCGTCACTCTGCGCGAGCAGGCCCGGACGAGCCGCACCGTCGTCGATTCACGGACGTACATCGGCCGCAGCGCGGTGATCGAAGGCGCGATCCTCGGCCGCGGCTGCGACGTCGGCTCGCACGTGCTCGTCCAGGAGGGCGCAGCGATCGGCGACGAGGTCTCACTCGGCACCCAGAGCGTCGTTCATCCACGCGTCCGTATCTACCCGAACAAAGAAGTCGAGACCGGTGCCCAGGTCACGGAAAGCCTGATCTGGGAATCTAGAGCCGCCTCGCGCCTCTGGGGCCGCGAGGGTGTTTCGGGCCTGATCAACGTGGACATCACGCCCGAGGTCGCCGTCCGGCTCGCCGCAGCGCTCGGAACCGCGCTCAAGCGTGGCGATCGGGTCGTCTGCAGCCGCGATGCTCCGCCCGGCTGCCGCATGATCAAGCGGGCGATGATCGCCGGCCTCAACTCGACCGGAGTCGATATCGCCGACTTACGGGTGCTTCCCGCGGCCGTCAACCGACACCTGCTGAAGACCGAGAGCTTCGATGCCGGCTTCCACGTTGGCGTCAGCTATACCGACCCCGAGATCGTCGAGATCCGCTTCTTCGAGCATCCGGGCATCCAGTTGACGGCCTCGATGCAGAAGGAAATCGAGAAACACTTCACCCGCTTGGAACTCCGCCGCGCTGCGCACAACGCCGTGGGCAGCGTCAGCTATCCCGCTCGGGTCCGCGAGACGTACGCCGAGGATCTGCTCGCGACGCTCGACCGCAAGGCGATTCGAGAACGCGGTTTCCGGATCGTCGTCGACTACGGCTACTCGGCGGCGTCCTACGTGCTACCGCTGGTGCTGGGACCACTTGGCGTCGAGGCGATCAGCGCCCACGCATTCGTCGCGGACTCCGCCGCCGCGGGCTCCTCGACCCTGGCCGAGTCGATCGGCCAGGCGAAACGGCTCGTCCCCGCCGTGGCAGCTGATTTCGGCGCCGTCTTCGACCGCGCCGGCGAGCGCCTCTTCCTGATCGACGAGCAGGGCCGCGAGATCTCCGTCGAGCAGACGCTGCTCCTCTTCCTGCGCCTGATCGGCTCGAACGGCCGTCGCGGCAAGCTCGCCTTCCCCGTCACGGTCACGAGCGAGGTCGACCGAATGGCAAAGGGGACTGGGCTCGAGGTCGTCCGCACGCCCGTGAGCCTCGCCGAGCTGACCCATCACGCCGCTAAAGACGGAGTCGTCTTCGCAGGAGCGCTTGGCGGCGGCTACGTATTCCCGGAGTTCCTGCCGGCGTACGACGCGGTGGCGAGCCTCTGCAAGCTGCTCGAGCTGCTCGCGCCGGCGAACGAGCCGATCTCTCAGCTCGTCAGCGAGCTGCCGGTTTCGACGCTCGTCCACCGCCAGTTGCCGTGCCCGTGGGCGATGAAGGGCCTCGTCATGCGGGTCTTGAGCGAGCGGCTGCGCAACCGCAAGCTCGATCTGACCGACGGCATCAAGGTCTTCGAGAAGCGCGGTTGGGCGCAGGTGCTGCCCGACCCGGACGAGCCGTTCGTCCACATCTACGCCGAAGGAAAGACAGAGGCGGATTCCCAGGCACTCGAGGCCGAGCTGCAGGCCCTCGTCGAGGAGATCATGCAGACAGAGGAGGCGGCGGCCACCACATAGGACAGACGGCGCAACCTCAAGTACAGGTTGACCCTTTGTCCAGCGGTTGCTTTACTTCATTGACCCGCACTTCGACCGAAAGGCGTCCCTTTTGGAACCTCTACCTGATCTTGGATCGCTGTCTGACGACGAGCTGAAGAAGGAGATCGACCAGCTCAAGGAGCAGGAGCGGGAGATCTCGTACCAGCGCCGCATCCTGCACGGCAAGATCGACATCCTGCGCGCGGAGCTGGTGGCGCGGCTCCAGAAGACGGGGGGGAAGGGCGTTCTCGAAAGCGTCGACGTGGAGTCGCTGACGGCGATCCTGTCGGGCAAGGCGGCGCCGAAGGTGGCAGACGAAGAAGAGTGAGCGTCGTCTACTGCCCGGAATGCGGCTTCCAGAACCCGGAGGCGGCGAACTACTGCTCGAAATGCGGCGCCTTGCTCGTCAAGGACGAGGTGGGCGCCGAGACGACGCAGACGTACACGCCAGAGGAGAACGCCGACGAGGACGGCCCGCTGGACGAGATCGCAGCGGAGGGTCCGGCCCTGGTCGTCCGCTCCGGCGGCGGGCGCGCCGGCGAGCATTTCAGCCCCGAGGGGGAGCGAACGACGGTCGGTCGCTCGCCCGACAACGACATCTTTCTCGACGACGTCACGGTCTCGCGGAAGCACGCGGTGCTCGTGCAGGACGGCGGTGAGTTCCGGATCGAAGATCTCGGCAGCCTCAACGGCACCTTCGTCAACCGCAGGCGAATCGACGCGGCGACGCGGCTCGAGAGCGGCGACGAGGTCCAGATCGGCAAGTACCGACTGAGCTTCATCAGCAAATGAGCACTCCGGCCGAAACCTCGGCGATGCACCGCCTGTTGACGATCGGCACTGTGACACGGCGCCTGCAGGCGGAGTTCCCCGACGTCTCGATCTCGAAGATCCGCTATCTCGAGGACCAGGGCCTGCTCGCTCCCCGCCGGACTCAGGGCGGCTACCGGCTCTTCAGCGAGGAGGACGTCGAGCGGCTCGAGACGATCCTGAGGCTGCAACGCGACGAGTTTCTTCCGCTGCGGGTGATCCGGGAGGAGCTCTCCTCGCCCGGCGCTGCGAAGGGCGCGAAGAAGCGTCGTGGTGGCCTTTCCGCCGCCGAAGAGGAATTGGACGTAGGCGAACTGTGCGAGCGCGCCGGGGTGACACCGGCGGTCGCGCGCGAGCTCGAGGAATTCGGCCTCCTGGCGCCGCGGAACGACAACGGCACCAAGCTCTACGGCGAGGGTGATGTCGACGTCGCCGCGACGTGTGCGAAGCTGGCGCGGTACGGCATCTCGGCGCGCCACCTACGGACGTTCCGTACCGCCGCCGACCGCGAGGCGGGCCTGCTCGAGCAGATCGTCGCCCCGGCCCTGCGTTCCCGGAATCCAGAGCGCCGCCAAGCCGGGCTGGCCGAGCTGCAGAGCCTCGCCGAGCTCGCCCAGGAGCTATCGCAGCTCCTCTTCTGGCGCGACTTGAAGCAGCTCGCCGACCGCTGATGGCGATGGATCTCAGAGAACGCGTCCGGGACGTTCCGGACTGGCCGCAGCAGGGCGTCGTCTTCCGCGACATCACGCCGCTCCTCCGCGACCCCGAGGCGCTCGACCAGACGGTGCACGAGTTGGCGGCCTGGGGGAAGGAACGCAAGCCGGACGTCGTGCTCGGCGCCGAGGCGCGCGGGTTCATCCTCGGCGCCGCGATCGCACGCGAGCTCGGCTGCGGCTTCGTCCCCGCGCGGCGCCCGGGCAAGCTGCCCCCGGAAACGGTCGGCGCCACCTACGCCCTCGAGTACGGAAAGAACACACTCGAACTGCACCCGGAGACGATCCGGAAGGGCGACCGGGTGCTGATCCACGACGACGTGCTCGCCACGGGCGGTACCGTCGAGGCGATAGCGGGCCTCGTCGAAGGTCTCGGCGCCGAGGTCGTCGGAGTCGCCTTCATCATCGAGCTGACGTTCCTCGGCGGCCGCGAGCGCCTGGAGAAGTACGACTTTCACGCGCTGATCGCCTATTGATTCATCCGCCACGTCCGAGGCGCCGATTACAAAGGGGCGATGTATGACCGTCTGACGACGCGCTACACGTTTGCGTGCCCCGAGCACGGCGACACGCGGGTCGCCCTCTCGCGCTTCCGGCGCCTGGAACGCCTCCCCGGCGCGGCTCACCCGGCCGTCTTCGGCGTCCGCTTCGAATGCCGCTGCGGCGACGAGCATCCCGGGCTCGTCACGCACGAGGAACTCGACTGGACGCCGCTCGGCCTCGGGGCCGGCGGCTCCTTCCTGAACCTGATGACCGACCGCCTCGAGGCGCTCGAGGTCGAGCTCGCCGCGCTCGCCGCGAGCAAGATCGGGGCGGGGGAGTGGCCCTGGAGCTTTTTCTGTTACCCGGAGAACCAGCCGCGTCCGGTCTTCCCTTCCTCTTTTTCGCTGCTTGCCCCGTCGGCGTCGCACGGCGCCGTAGGGCTCGCCGTGCGCTGCCCGGTCTGCGGCCACACGTCGATCAACCTCGTCTCCGAGCAGCACGTCGACCTGCCGTTCCACAACGACGCCGAGATCGGCGTCGTGGAACACGTGTTCGAGGCGGATGCGGCGCGGGCGGCCGAGGAGTTCGCCGCGGAGCTCGATTCGGCGGAGTTCGATGCGCGGCGCCTCGCGCTCTGAGGCGTCGCTTGCGATGCCGATTTGGAGGGCGTAGCGGCTTTGCCGCTGCGACCGTTTAAACCCGGCTGTGGGACTGCCCACTAAGGTCTGCGCAACCTGGCAGGGCCGAGGCGTCGCTTGCGATGCCGATTTGGAGGGCGTAGCGGCTTTGCCGCTGCGACCGTCTAAACCCGGCTGATGGAGCATCGGCGCTGAGGTTGCGTGAATGGACGGTCGAATAGTTTCCCGACTCGACGGGTAACCGCCTCGCGGAGGTGGTGCCTCGATGTACGGACTGACGCGTGCAACGGTCACGCTGATCGCCGCGGCGATCGCGGGCCTGCTGATCTGGATCGCGACGCAGATCGGCGACAGCTCGAACGGGGAGTACTGGGCGACCTACGGCGTGATCGCGGCCGCCGGCCTGACGATGGCGCTCTCACAGTTGCTCGGCGGCTGGACGAAGTGGGGGATGCCGCGGATCTCGATCAGCGTCCTCCTGTGGGCGTTCGTCCCGGTTGCCATCGCCGTCCTCTGGGTCGTGATCTTCCATCAGCCGCATCACGGTCTGGGCCGCAACCACATCCGCAAGTGGTCGAACGACATCGGCATCGACGGTCTCGTCAAGGACTTCAAGGAGTACGTTGCCGTGCTCTCCTTCGGCCTTGGTCTCGTGTTCGGCTACACCTTCGACACGACGGGACCGATCGCCCGTGGCGGGCGCGGCGAGCCTCCTCCAAGGGCAACAGTTGCCGACCGGACGGCGCCTGCGCCACCACGCAACGGGCCACCGGAATAGAGGCAACTCCCGGCCTCACTCCGGTCAGGGATGAAGCCGCCGCGACAGACGGGCGATAGTGAAGACATGAGCCCGGCAGGTCACAACGGAATCGTCTCTCGAGGACCCGACCTGTTGATCGCCCATTGCGTGGCGCGCGACTGCGAGCATCGCCTCCCGGCCGCCGATCGCCTGCAGCGGCTGATCGGAGCCGATCTGACGCGTCTCTTGCTGATCGCCCTGGCGGGCGATCACCGCATGAGCTCTCGCCGCTTCGCCGCCTGATCCTTAGTCTCGGCCCGTCTCCCGGCCGGTCGGTTGCTGCGGTGCGCGATGCCGGACCGCGTATCGCCGCGGTGGCGTGTTTTCGCCGAAGACCCGGACGAAGAGGAAGATCGCCACGGCCGCGAGCGCCGCGAAGATGAATGCCGTCCCTGCAGAGATGCCGACGGCGAGGGAGCCGAAATAGACGTAGGCGCCGAGCCCGACGGCCCAGAGGAACGAGATGACGCCGTGGTCGACCGAAGGCGGGCGAGGCATGTGCGGCATGTGCAAGACTCTAAATGAGCGCTCGGTTGCGGCTCGAGCCTGCCGATCAACGACCTGGTCTTTCGATCGAGCGGGTTTAGACGGTTGCGACGGCAAAGCCGTCACAACCTCAAGCCGGCATCGCGAGCGACGCCGGGGTATCTATTCACAAGCTGCAAGGTCTGCTGTGGAAATGTGGATAATTGAAGTCTGGCAAATTGCGCCCTTTTCGTCTTTAGACCTCTTGCGAAAGGACCTGACCTCTCCTAGATTCCCGTTTGCGCCGAGCACGGAGCGCAAGTAGGTCGAAGCCGGAACCGAAGGCAGTAGGCGGAAGCCGAAGGTCAGCGGATCCGGTGGACGAAAGCGAAATCGACTCGGCGAACTAAAGGGCGCCCTCCGGGGCGCCCTTTAGTTTTTAACCGGCCGCGCGCAGACTCCGCGACGTCGGCTTCGGCGGCGTCGCTCCGCTTCACGCACCGCGTTCAACCGACAAGGAACGACTGGAATCCGTAAGCTGCCCGGTCGTGGAGCGCGGCCGTCTTCTCGTTTCGCTCGCCGTCCTCGTCGGCCTCGCGCTGATCGCGCTCGCGGTCGTTTACTGGGTAGAGCCGGCGAAGTCTCTGCCCTCCTGGCTGCCGGGCCACGAGGCGGGGTCGGACCACCATCACGTCAAGCACGGGATCGCCGCGTTCCTCGTTGGGCTGGCGTGCCTCGTCTTCGCCTGGTTCCGTTCTGCAGGGCCGCGACCCCGAAGCGCAGCCGTCTAGTCAGCGGCTGACCGTTGCCGATCTCCTACGGACAAGCGATCGTGCTCGGCCTGCTGCAGGGGTTCAGCGAGCTGTTTCCGATCTCGAGTCTCGGCCATAGCGTCATCCTGCCGAGGCTGCTCGGCTGGAACATCCACCAGAACGACTCCTACTTCATCACCTTTCTCGTCGCCACGCACCTCGCGACCGCGCTCGTCCTGCTCGGGTTCTTCTGGCGCGACTGGCTGCGGATCCTGCGCGGCCTGGGGAGGAGTCTCCGCAATCGCGAGATCGCACCCGATGACACCGACGCGAAGCTCGGCTGGCTGCTGGTCGTCGGGACGATTCCAGCGGGGATCCTGGGGCTGCTGCTCGAACACAAGCTGCGATCCGTTTTCGCCTCGGCGCAGTCGGCGGCGATCTTCCTGATGGTCAACGGACTGCTCCTGTTCGTCGCCGAGGCGCTCCGCCGTCGCGCGCCGCAGCCCGAGCACGGTGACCCCGACGACCGGATCGCGAGGCGCGTCGGCTGGCGGGATGCGTTCGGCGTCGGGACGATCCAAGCCGCGGCGCTCGTGCCCGGCATCTCGCGCTCGGGCGTGACGATGGGCGGGGGGCTGCTCGTCGGCCTCTCGAACGAAGACGCGGCGCGGTTTGCCTTCCTGCTCGCGACTCCGATCATCGGCGCGGCCGCGGTGCTGAAGCTGCCCGAGCTCTTCGGCTCGCAAGGAAATGGCGTCCGCGGGCCCGCTCTCGTGGGCGCACTTTGCGCCGCTGTCACCGCCTATCTATCGGTCCGCTTCTTGATGCGCTTCTTCGAAACGAATAGGTTGACACCCTTCGCCGCTTACTGTCTCGCTGCAGGCCTCGCCTGCACCCTTTACTTTCTCGTCTAGCCAGGGGAGGCCTGTGCTGAATGTCCGGATTCCGACTTGACATAACACTCGTTACCGTGAACTGGCTGAGGACGGCAGGATTGCCTCGGTCGCATCGAAAAGACAGGGTTTCGGTCGGCGCCTCACGTGGAACCATCGGGGGTCGGGTATGACCACGGTCGAGCTGGACTCCCTCTGGGCGAACCAGGAGTTTCAGCAGCTGCTCGAGGCTGCTGAGCAATCCGGTTCGATCCGGCACGCGGAGCTGACCGAAGTGCTCGAGCCGCTCGAGCTCGGGCTGCTCGAGACGGACGCCGTCTACCGGGAGCTCGACCAGCGCGGGATCGAAGTGCTCGAGGAGGCCAAGGAGACCGCGCCGCCGGCGCCTCCGCCGCCGCTCCCGGCGCAGGAGTCGACCACCGACGCGCTGCAGCTCTTCCTGCGCGAGGCCGGTCGGCATCCGCTGCTGAACGCGGCCCAGGAGGTCGAGCTCGCCAAGCGGATCGAACGCGGCGACATGGGCGCCAAGCAGACGATGATCCAGTCGAACCTCCGCCTCGTCGTCTCGATCGCCAAGAACTACCGCAATCAGGGGCTGCCGTTCCTCGATCTGATCCAGGAAGGCACGCTCGGGCTGATCCGTGCGGTCGAAAAGTTCGACTGGCGACGCGGCTACAAGTTCTCGACCTATGCGACGTGGTGGATCCGCCAGGCCGTCGCCCGGGCCCTGGCCGACAAGGCTCGGACGATCCGGATGCCCGTCCACATCGTCGAGCGAATGCAGAAGCTGAACCGCGCCGAGCGGACGCTCTGGACCCAGCTCGGACGGGAGCCGACGCTCGAGGAGATCGCCGAGGAGGCGAATCTCCCGGTCGCGCAGGCCCACGAGGTCAAGGCGGCTGCGCGCGCCTCGACCAGTCTCGACCAGCCCGTCGGCGAGCAGGAGGACGCGGTTTTCGGCGACTTCGTCGCCAACGACGATCCGCTGCCCGAGGAGGCGGTGGAAGGCTCTCTGCGGAGCGAAGCGCTCGCACAGGCACTGGCAGCGCTCTCCGACCGGGAGCGCCACGTGATCATCCTCCGCTACGGGCTTGCCGACGCCGAGCCGAAGACGCTCGAGGAAATCGGCCGCAGGCTCGGCCTGACGCGCGAGCGTGTCCGTCAGATCGAGACCGAAGCGCTCAAGCGCTTGGCGAAACTGCGGGAGATGGAGTCTGTGACGCTTTAGACCTCGAGGGACTCGGCTCGGCGGCGAGGCCAAGTGCCGTCCCGTCGAAGAGCCGTAGCGCCCGCTTCTCCCCCACGCGTGTCCGGGTCAGCTCGTAGGCCTCGTCCAGGAGCATCGGCCGCGTTGCTCGGTGACCGTCAGACGCGACGAGCGCAGCGAGCCCCTCGTCGATCAGCCGCCAACCTTCGCGCTCCATCTCCGGCGTGTGGCGGCCCACGAGGCTGCTTGCGTTGACCTGCAGCGGCCAGCCTCGCTCGGCGAGCTCCTCGGCCAGACGCGGGTTCGTCAGCACCGCCTCCGTCCGCTCCGGGTGCGCGACCACCGGCATCAGGCCGGCGTTCTCGATCCACTCGCCGACCTCGAGAAAGAGATCTGCGGAGCCCAGGAAGGGAATCTCGACGAGCACGTGCTCGGTCTGCTCGAGCACGTAGCGCCGCGGATCCTCGTCGAGCAGGAAAGGCATCGGCGTCAGCTCGTAGCCGAGCCTGAGCTCGAGCGGTAGCCGCTCGCGAAGCTCGCGAAAGGCTTTCTGGATTCGCCGCTCGCGGTCAGAGTCGAGCGGGGGTGCGTACGGCGAGACGTGCGGCGTCGCGTAAAGCACCCGTGTGCCGTGTTCGAAAGCGTCACGTCCCAGTGCCAGACCCTCGGACACGGCCTGAACGCCGTCGTCGCCGGAGGGCACGACGTGCGAGTGAATGTCGACGAAGCGAGGCTCCACCCCGCCAGGCTAGCTACTCGGCTCGAAGATACAGCTGCAAGCTGGGCGCGACCGTGCGGAGCTCGCGCAGCGCCCGTGACTCGAGCTGGCGAACGCGCTCGCGTGTGATTCCCAGCGAGGCGCCGACCTCTTCGAGCGTCTGCGGGATCTCGCCGTCGAGTCCGAAACGCCGGGCCAGGACGAGCCGCATCCGCGGGTTGAGGACGCCGAGAGCGTCGGCGAGCTCAACGGCGCGAAGATTGTCCGACGTGGTCACGTCAGGCCGATCGAGCTTCGTGTCCTCGATCAGGTCGCCGTAGAGGCTCTCGCCGTCGCCGACCGGCGTCTCGAGGCTGACTGGATCTTCGACCAGGTCGAGCAGCTCGCGAACGCGCTCCGGGGTGAGCCCGGCTTCCGTGGCGACCTCTTCGACGACCGGCTCGCGGTTCAGCTTCTGCGCGAGGGCGCGCCGGGCGCGCATCACCTTGCGAACTTGCTCGGCGACATGGACTGGGAGCCGGATCGTCCGCCCTTGGTCGGCAAGCGCACGTGTGATCGCCTGCCGGATCCACCAGGTCGCGTAGGTCGAGAGCTTGTAGCCCATCGTCCAGTCAAACTTTTCGACCGCTCGAATCAGCCCGAGGTTGCCCTCCTGAATCAGGTCGAGGAGCGGCACGCCTGCCTTCGTGTAATTCCGGGTGATCGACATCACCAGGCGGAGGTTGCACTCGATCAGCCTGCGCTTGGCCGCCTCGTCGCCCTCGTCCTTCCGCCGTGCGAGCTCACGCTCCTCGGCGGGTGTCAGCAACCGGCCGTCGCCGATCTGGCGGACGTAGAGCTTGAGCGGATCCTGGGTCGGCGCCGCCGCCTCTTTGACATCGTCCTCGTCGACCTCGGCGGCGTCCTGCACGAGCTCGAGCTTCGGCTCCGCAGGCGGCGCGGGTAGGGGATCTGGAAGCGGCCGCTGCTCCATCGTGGGGGTGGTATCGGCCCCCGGCGGAGGCCGCTTGATGCGGCCAACCCCCCGACCGAGGGAGCGAGGTTTGAGCTTTGTAACCGACGCGCAAAGTGGTGACTAACTCCCGCATGCAGTCTGCGTCAAAGGCTAAGAAGACCGTCCGTCTGGCTAGGAACATCATCCGTCTGGGGTCCTACACTCACTGATATGTGCGGAATCGCCGGATACAGCATTGCCGCCTCGAGCACGCTCGAGCGAACGCTCGCGGCTCAAGCTCTCCTGGCGGGGATCGCCGAGCGCGGCGCCGACGCTGTCGGCTACGCGCACCGCAGTTCCGGCGAGCGTGTCTCTGTGCACAAGCAGCGCTCCGGTGCAAGCGCGCTTCTCGACGAGATCACCGTTCCGCAGAGCGCAAGCGAGGTGCTGGTCCACGTCCGCGACTACACCAAGGGCCATCCGACCGTCGCAGCGAACAACCATCCGATCCGCCACGGCGCCGTGGTCGGTATCCACAACGGGGTGATCTTGAACGACGACGAGCTCCTCGCCGACCACGACTGCGCGCGACGCGAGCCCGGCATGACCGTGGACTCCGAGGCGATCTTCGCCGTCGCCGCCCACTCCGAGGGCGATGTCGAGGCGCTCGAGGCGCTCTGCGGCTCGATGGCGACCGCGTGGATCGACGAACGGCGTGAGCACTCGATCTACGTTGCGCGCGGCGTCGGCCGGCCGGTCTGGCTCGGCGCCGGCGACGCAGGCGTCTTCTTTGCCTCGACGAGGCTCGCCCTCGAGGTCGTCGAGCGTTTCCTCGGCTTGAAGCTACGGATGGACGAGCTCGAGGAGGGCACCCTCGTTCAGCTCGAGCTTGGCCGCGAAACGAGCCGCAAACGGTTCAGCCCCGACCGCCGCTTCGAAGACGAGCCACTGCCGCCGGTCCGGGCTCCCAAAGAAGCCGCGCTCTGTCTGAGGCGCCTGGCGACGCTGGTCGCAGCCGCTAGCTGATCGTCCCGTCGGGCGCTACCTCGACTCCGGCTTCGCGGAGGCGCTCCCGCACCAGGAACTGGAAGGTCGACCACGCTCCTCGCCTGGCGTCGAACATGCGGTAGATCTGCCACTCGGTCAAGAGCGAGTCGTCGGTCTTGCGCGCCTCCGACCAGTCGGCGAACTTCGGCAGCCGGCCGAGCTGCTTGGAGAGGCGAACCGCCTGCTCGAGCGCGCGTTCGAGTCGCTCCTCCCCCACCGGCACGTCGAAGCCGGCCTCGCGGAGCGCATTCGTGAGCGAGCCGAAGGTGTGCCAATAGAGCGACTTTGAAGGCAGCTTGCCGCGGTGCTCGTCGATGTCGCGGGCCGTGGGTACGCGATCGAGCTCCTTCCCGAGCTCCTCGAGCAGCGCCAGCAGCTCCTCGCGGGTCGCAAAGCGCCGCGGTACGAGCCCGGCCTTGCGCTTCGCGCGATTCCAGCTGCCGAAGTGCTCGATGACGGTCTGTGGGTGGACGGTGGTCTTTGGATCGGCGGAGAACTCACGCATCGTCGGCGAGCGCCCCAGCCGTTCGGCGGACTGCTTCAGCTCCGCGAGGATCTGCTCGTCCGTGTAGCGCTTGCGAATCCCGGCCTGGAACTCGGCAAGCGCCTGTCGGTCGATGTCGGCGACCGCCCGATACACGGACTTGCGGGGCATTTACTGCAAGTTAGAATAGAGCATTTGCGCGACTTCGCAAGTACGCGCATATGTCTCTGAACTTTTCCAGCAGGAGGCGGTTAGCTCGCGACGGCTGCGGCTTTTCGCTGCGGCGCGGCGTCAACGTCCTCGACCGGCAGGATTCGTTCGAGCGCCGAGACGCAGCGGGGGCAGAACTGGCTCCCCGCGGCCCGACTGAGCTCCGCAAGCGCCTCCGCCGCCGGCCTGGCGGCCCGGTAGTTGCGCGTTGTCAGCATCGAGTCGAGCGCGTCCGCGACGTGGATGATCCTGGCCCCCAGCGGAATCTCTTCGCCCTTCAACCGGTCGGGATAGCCCGCGCCGTCGAAGCGCTCGTGATGGTGCCGGATTGCAGGCACGGCGTCGTTCAGGAAGCCGAGCCGGTCGATGATGCGGGCGCCTTCGTCCGCGTGCTTCTGCATCAGCGACCACTCGGAATCGGTCAGACCGGCCGGCTTCAGCAGGATCGCGTCCGGGATCGCCAGCTTGCCGATGTCGTGGAAGAGCGCCGCGTGCCCGAGCAGGTCGAGTTCCGCCTGCGACAGGTCGAGCTCGCGGCCGATCGCCAGCGCGAGCTGCTGAACGCGGCGCGAGTGGCCTGCGGTGTACGCGTCGCGGGCATCGACCGTCGCCGACAGCGACTCCATCGCCGCCGTTGAGCGCTCCTTCAGCAGCCGGTTTGCCTGCTCGAGGGAAACGTTCTGGGTCTGGATCGTCTCCGCCGCCTCCCGCAGCTTCTGCGCGCTCTTCTGGGTGTGACGCAGGTAGGCCTCCTGGGTCTTGCGCATCAGGAACAGCGGCACTGCAAAGACCGCGAACGCCCAGAGGTGCGCCGACTGGTAGCCGAGGAAGATGACGCCGGCGATGAATCCATAGACGAGGTAATGCGGGACGAGCCACGCGAAGCGCTCGTGGAACGCCCGCCACCAGCGCTCGTGTCCCTCGACCGAAGTGGCAAGGCTGACGAGCCCCATGTTGACGACGAAGTACGCGAGGCCGGCTGCGACGCCGGCGACCACCGTCAGGATGCGACCCGAATCCCCTTGCAGGTCGAGGAGGTGCATCGAGAAGGCGCCGACGGCCGCAAGCGAGGCGAGCGAGAGAGCGCCGATGTTGAAGAGGACGTGATGCAGCGACTGGCGCCGAGCGCTCCACTCGACCGCCGCGGTCGTGATCGCCAGCGCGAGCGCCGCCCGCGGTCCGAACAGCGCCGCACCCGCAAGCGCACCCACCGCGCTCACGGAGATCGAACCGAGATCGAGCTCGAGCGCGAGCGCCTGGCCCGCGCCGACGAGCGCGACGATCGCCAGCAGCCCGCTGATGTCGTGGCTGTTGCCGAAGACCAGGCCGGCGACACCGGCCGCCGTCCCGACCAGGCTGACGAGGCCGACGACCGCCGCGAGACGCTTCGAGAGCGAGAAGAAGGTCGGGCCGTGCATCGCGTGCGGGCGGGGATGCCGACGCTCGTGCGAGGGATGGGGGTCGATCGCTGCTGCACCAGGCAACCGCACCTGATGGTTGCCGTCGTCGGGAACCGCGATCAGCGGCGCCGAGCGTGTCTCCGGCACCACGAGCGGCTCGGAGCTTGCGTCGAGAACGCGGTTGCGGCCCTGGAGCTTCGCACGGTAGACGGCGAGGTCTGCCTGGTGGATCAACTCGTTGGCGTCGGCTGCATCGCGCGGGTAGGCAGCAACGCCGATCGAGACGGTCGCGTGGATCGGCTCGCTTGAAGTCTCGACGTCGATCGCGGCGGCTGCGACCGCCCGCCGGATCCGCTCGGCGATCTCGAACGCCTGCTCAGGCGGTGTCTCCGGCAGCAGGATCGCAAACTCTTCCCCGCCGAAGCGCGCCGGCACGTCGTAGTGACGGAGCTGAGTCCGGAACGTTTCCGCGATCTTCTTCAGCACCGCATCGCCGGCGAGGTGACCGTAGGTGTTGTTGATGTCGCGGAGGAGATCGAGGTCGGCCATGATCAGCGTCAGCGGCCGTTCGAATCGCTGCGCGCGGGCAAGCTCCTCCGCAAGGGTTGCAGCGAAGTACCGCGCGTTGAAGAGGCCGGTCTTGGGATCGACGCGCGCCTCCTCCTGCAGCTGCGGCACGCTGAGCGAACGGTGGATCAGCAGCAGCGGCGCCATCGCGATGGGGAGCAGCCATGGATTCAGGTCCCAGAAGGTGCCGATGCCGACGCCGAGCGCCGCAAGCACGAGGTCGATGGACAGGCTCTCGAAAGAGAAGATGCCCAGCTCGCCGATCGAATGGCTGTAGAAGAAGTGCAGCATCGGGGCGAGCAGAGCGTGGTTGACGGCCACCAACACCACTGCCGCGGCCATCCCGGCGAGTGCAAGCCGAAGCTCGTGGTCCGGAATCAGGTGCGACGCGCCACGCATCACGTGGAAGACCGACCACGTCGCGAGGAGCGAGAGCGTCCAGTTGCAGATGTTGAAGGTCTGGCTGTACCACGCGTTTCGGTTCTTCAGCCATTCCGGGACGTGCTGGACGAGCCCGATTGCGGCCACGAGCTCGGGCGGGAGCAGCATGACAGCGGGGATCAGGAAGACGATCGTCGTGTGGTACGACTGGTTGCGCGGCGTCCGCACGACGAAAAGCTGCGCGATTGCGGCCGCCGTGCCGAGGATCGCGAACGTCAACCAGCCGTTTGTGCCAACGCGGAGGTGGGTCAGCAAGGGCACCGAGACCACGGCGGTGACGCCGCCGATGACGAAGAAGTAGATCGTCGCTCTTAGCGGAAGTTTCTTCTCGGTCCCGTGCTCGCCCACGGGGCTGCCGGGAACCTCCGGGAGCGCGATGCTGCCGGGGACGGCGCTCACGCGACGGCTCCCCGGCGCCGGATCGGCGCCATCGCCAGAGCGATTGCGGGCCCGCCCGGGATCAACGGTCGCGCGAACGACTCGCGCAACGGCGTCGGCGGGGTGGCACGCGTTGCTCCGGGACCAACCGCCGCCAGGCTGCGCCGGCCGTCCCGAAAAGATCCACCAAGCGAATTCCGCTCAGCCCTCATGCCTTGCCGTCTCCTTTCCGCCTTCAGGCGGTGCCGCGGTTCCAGAGGCCGGCGTGCCGCGCGCGACTACGCCGCAAATCAATCACTACTCGTGAAGCTACGGGGCTCCGAATCAAGGGACATCCCCCTTTTTCGGGAGAGAGCGAAGATCCCCCGAAAGGGGGAGCGGCCTGAAGAAGGCCGAAAGTCCTCCCGCCGAGGTCTCGTGCGGTCGCTCAGATAGCGTCTCCGGGCCGTGCGAACCCGCTTTCCGCTGCGGTTGGAGATCCTCTTGGCGCGCGCCGCGGGGAGCCTCTCGCGGCTCGCCGGTACGGGCGGGGGCACAACCGTGCCCGGCAAGCTGCTCTGGAAGCTCGACCCGGCAGCCGTCGACGAGCTCGCCCGCCGGCTTCCGCTCGGCTCCGCGCTCGTCTCGGCAACGAACGGCAAGACGACGAGTGCCGCCATGGCCGCGGGAATCCTGGCGGGGAAGCTCAGGCTCGCGCACAACAGCTCGGGGGCCAACCTCGTCTCGGGCGTCGCTTCGACCCTGCTGACAGCGCGCGGTGCCGAGCTCGGCCTGTTCGAAGTCGACGAGGCCGCGCTTCCCGAATTGGCCCACCGGCTGCGGCCCCGAGCGGTCTGCCTCGGCAATCTCTTCCGCGACCAGCTCGATCGCTACGGCGAGCTCGAGCTCGTCGCAGAACGTTGGCGGGGCGCCGTGCGGGAGCTTCCGGAGGATTCCGCGCTTGTCGTCAACGGCGACGATCCGCAGGTCGGAGACCTGGGCCGCGAGCGTCGCTCCGGCACGCGGACAGTCTTCGGCGTCGACGATCCGCGCCACGCCCATCCGGCCCTGCAGCACGCCGCCGATTCGAAGTGGTGCATTCGGTGCGGGACGCCCTACGACTACGCCGCGGCCTACATCGGGCACCTGGGCGACTACCGTTGCCCGGCCTGCGGCCACAGACGCCCCCCGCTCGACGTCGTCGGACGCGAGATCGAGCTTGAGGGGATCGAGCGCGTCTCGTTCGACCTGATCACGCCGGAAGGAGGGCGGCGCGTCAAGCTAGGCGTTCCTGGCCTCTACAACGTCTACAACGCGCTGGGAGCTGCCTCGCTCGCGCGGGCGCTCGGCGCCTCGCTCGACGAGATCCAGCGCGGGCTCGAGGCGTTCCACGCGGCCTTCGGTCGCTTCGAGCGGATCGGACTGGACGGCAAGTCGCTGCTGGTGCTCCTGATCAAGAACCCGGCCGGCGCAAACGAGGCGATCCGGACGCTGCTCGCCGGCACGGCGCCGACCCTTGTCCTCGTAGCGCTCAACGATGCGACGGCGGACGGCAGGGACGTCTCCTGGATCTGGGATGTGGACTTCGAGCCCCTCCTCCCCGCTCTCGAGCAGCTCGTCGCGACGGGCGACCGGGCCGCGGAGCTCGCGCTCCGCTTCAAGTACGCCGGCTTCGACGAGCGAGCGATCGAGGTGGTGCCGGAGCTGGAGAGGGCGCTCGACCGGGCGCTCGAGCTGACGCCGCCCGGCGGCGAGCTGGTGGCGCTCCCGACGTACACGGCGATGCTCGCTCTCCGCAACGTCGTTGCCCGGCGCGGCTTCGTCCGCCAGTACTGGGAGGCGGCGTAGAGAAGCTCGACAGAGGAGAGCCCGGGGCGGTGAGGCCCCGGGCTCTTGATGGCACGTGAGGCAGTGCTGGTGTTAGGGGAGCGACGTAGTCGCCGATGGCTGCAGCGCGACGAGGTCGGACGGCAGCTGCAGATCCGGATCGGCCGCCGCCGCGGCAAGATCAGCCGGATCGGCAAATGAATCCGTCGTATTCCCCGCTCCATCTCCTTCGGCCGCGTCTTCGTATGACGAGTCGCTCCAGGAGATGTCAGCCCAGGAAACGTCCGCCGAGCTGAGGCTGTCCGCCCAGCTGACGTCGCTCCAGGAGATGTCGGCCCAGGAGACGGCAGCGAGTGCGGAGTCGCCCCAGGAGACGTCGCCCCAGGACACAGCGTCCCAGGAGACGTTCGCCTTGGCGGTGTCCGACCAACTGACCGCGTTGAAGGCCGGCAGGTTTCCGCCCGATGGATCCGGCCCGAGGAACTTCTCGAGGGCCTTGTTCGGGTTCGGAGCCCCACTGAGCAAGACCGCCTTGAGCGCGTTGACCTCGCCGAGGCCGAGCGAGCCGGGAGTGGCGCTTGGGGTCGGCCGCGCGGTCTCCATCAGACCGCCCTTGATCTGGTCCGGACCCCAGGTCGGGTTGCGGGCGATGATCTGCGCCGCGATCCCGGCCACGATCGGGGCGGCGAACGATGTGCCCGAGAGCATGATGTAGCCGGGCGAGACGATGTTGCTTGCCTTCTGGGAGGCGAGCGTCGACCCCGCCGGAATCGGGCCGACCATGTAGCGCCCGTCGGCTGCAAGCTCCGGCTTGGCGAAACCGTCGTTCGTGTAGCCGTACGCCGACCAGGACGGCGCTGTGTCGTTGTTCGGGCTCGGATTTCCGTCCATGTCGGCCGCGCCGACGGTGATCACGAACGGGTCGTTACCAGGCGCGTACTTGACGCCGCTCGGGGCGTTGGCATAGCCGTAGTTTCCAGCCGCCGCGACGACCGTCACGCCGGAGAACCAGAGCTTCTCGACAGCCTTGTCGAGCGGGTCATGGGTGAAGCTGCTCGAGTTCGAGGCGTGCAGCGAGAAGTTCGCCACCTTGATGTTGTACTTGTCCTTGTTGTCGAGGATCCACTGCGCCGCCGCGATCACGTCGCTCGTTCGCGCCGTGCCCGTGTCGTCCATGACGTCGAGCGAGACGATGTTCGAGCGAGGCGAGGCACCTGCGTAGCCGGTGGCCTGACCCGCCGCGATTCCCGCGACGAACGTGCCGTGCCCGCGACCGTCGCCGGGCGAGTTGTTCGGCAGCGTGGTCAGATTGACCTGCTGCACGACACGCGCACCGAAATCCGCCGCCTTGGACGTGTCGACCCCGGAGTCGACGACCGCAATCGCCGGCACCGCTAGATCGGATTGGGTCTTGGTCGAGTTCGCGACCGGGGCATTCCAGAGCTTGTCGATGCCGGTGTTCGGCACCCAAAGCTGCTTGGACGAGAACGTACTGCCCGTCGGGTGAGCGGGCGCATCCGGCGTGATCGTCAGGCCTGGGATCTTCGCAAGCTGGTCGAGCCGGTTCGCCCGAAGATCCAGGGCGATGCCGTCGATCAGCCCAAGCCGTCGATCGACGCTTCCGAGCGTTTTGTCGAGAATCCTGCTCTTCGGCAAGTCGCCGGCATTCGCCGTCACGATCACATGGATCGTCTTGTCCGGGTGCTTGGACGCGTTCGCCAGCATTCCCGGAGACACGTACGTCTGCGTCTCGGGACCGGTGTTGTCGTCGCCACCTGCACTCGCGGCGAGCGGAATGCCCAGCACGAGCACCGCCGCCATCAGCGTCACGAGGCCCCGGCCGCCCTTACCCCAGAGCGCGTTCGAGCGCGAATCGTCGTTGTTGCCTGTGCCCCAGAGCGCGCTCGAGCGACTCTGGCCACCAGGTCTTCCTCCGTTCCTCAGCATTGCCATCCTTCCTCTCACCCGCCGAGCGGGTCCGCATTACCGCAGGAGCACGACGGCCACCGCCGCGCAGATCGAACTGGGCGGAACGTATTTGCCGGTCAGAGGCGCGACATCCCCCGCCTGGGTGACGGCCCTGCCGGTTCCCCCGTCCGAGTGATCAAGCGTTCAGAAGAGCCGGGCCTCGAAAAAACCCGTTCGTCCGGCCTCCCAGTCGGCGTCGCAAGCCACGCCGAGAGGTACGGTTGCCCGCATGAGGCGCCTCGTCGTCGGTCACCTGTTCCCGGACTACCTCAACATCTATGCCGACCGCGGCAACATCGCCGTCCTGAGCGCGCGGGCCGCCTGGCGGGGCTACGAGCTGGAGGTGCGGCCACTCGGCGCAGGCGCCGAGATCCAGCGGGGAGAACACGACCTGTTCTACGTGGGCGGTGGTCAAGATCGTGAGCAGGCGCTGATCGCGCCCGAGCTCGCCGCACTCGGGCCCGCGCTCCACGAAGCCTTCGAGGCGGGGGCGGCGTTCTTGGCCGTCTGCGGCGGCTATCAGCTGCTCGGCCATTTCTACCGCGACCAGAGCGGCGAGGAGCTGCCGGGCATCGGCCTGTTGCCGCTCCACACCGTAGCCGGGTCGAGGCGGATGATCGGCGACGTGCTCCTCGAGTGCGAGCTCGAGCCCGGATCGCCGCGGACGCTAGCCGGCTTCGAGAACCACGCCGGGCGGACGATCCTCGACCAGGATGCGCAGCCGCTCGGGCGGGTGGTCGCAGGGTTCGGGAACGACGGCGACAGCGGCTACGAGGGCTGCCGCGCCGGGCGCGCGATCGGGACCTATCTTCATGGCCCCTTGCTACCGCGTAACCCGTGGCTCGCGGACTGGCTGCTCGCCCAGGCGATCGCGCATCAAAGCGGCGCGCCGCCGACCTTCGAGCCCCTCGACGACGAGCTCGAGGAGCGGGCACACAAGGTCTCAGCGAATCGTGCAGAGACTCGCGGCGGCCGCTTCTGAGCGTCTCGCCCGCCGCGAGCAGCAGGGCCCGCGTGCCCCCGGGTCCAACCCCCACCCTTTATTTGGGTGGGGCCGCGCCCTCCGCCCTCGGCTGGTGACGATATCGCGGAACGCCGCGCATGTCTGCGACGCTCGCGTGTCGAATTCGTAACTCTCGGGCGTCGTGACCTTCTCGGCGCGCTCAGGCGATCGGAGCGCCGACGCGCGACAGCTCGAAAACTTCGGCCGGTCAGGTCTGCAGCAGCCTTCGATCGGGACTTGTCGCGTTGCCTAGCGCGCCCAAAGGGCTCCGAGATAGACCGCCGGGTCCCCCGGTCGCCAGCGCTGCACGAAGCGCTGGATCGGCGGGTGCAGAACGACATCGTCGAGCTCCTCCAGGCCGAACAGGCGGTGCCCGCGAACTGCTGCATCTCGAGAGTTGACAGCCTCGAGCGAGCGCCCGCCGAGGTCGGCGGCAAAGATGATGTGCACGACGTGCTTGGCGGCGTAGCTCTGCACGGGTGAGATCGAGTCGACGATCGCGACCGGGCCCTCGACGGCGACCTCGACCTCGACGCCGATTCCGAGCTCTTCCCACAGCTCGCGGCGCAGAGCGTCGACCAGGCTCTCTCCCGTGTTGACCCCCCCGCCGGGCAGCAGCCAGTACTCCTTTCCCGGCTTCTCGTGCCGGCAAAGCAAAACGCGGTCGTTCCAGCGCAGCAGCGCCGACACGCGGATCCTCGGCTCGGTCACGTCAACGCGCGCGCGAGGACCCGAAGCCGCGGACGCCGCGCTCGCTCTCGGGTAGCTCCTCGGTCTCGACCAGCTCGAGCTCGGGGACCGGCAGGACGACGAGCTGCGCGATCCTCATTCCCGGCTCGACGACGAACTTCTCCCGGCGGTCGGTATTCAGCAAGACGACCCGAATCTCGCCGCGATAGCCCGAGTCGATCAGGCCGGGCGCGTTGACGACGGAGATCCCGTGCCGGGAAGCAAGACCCGAGCGGGGCTGGACGAATCCCGCGTAGCCGTCCGGAATCGCGACCGCCAGGCCCGTAGGGACAACTGCCCTCTCCCCCGGCCCAAGCTCCACCCGATCGCAGGCGGCGAGATCGAGCCCGGCGTCGCCCGAATAGGCGCGCGCGGGGACGACCGCGTCCTCGCGGAGGCGCTGGATCGTCACCTCGATCACTTGGCCGAGCGCGCCGGCTGCTCGCGCGCCTCCGCCAGGAGATAGGGCGCGAACCGCGGCAGCTCGCGCCGCGGCAAGTGCGCGCGGACGAAGACGCCGTCCGGCTGGTCGACCCGCTCCTGGATCGGAGCTCCAAGCGCGTAGAGCTCGGCGAGACGCGCGCCCTCGTCGTACGGGAGCAGCATCCGGACGCTCTCGAATCGCTCGCCGAATCGCACGGCGACCCGTTCGCGCAGCTCGTCCAGGCCCTCGGCGCTCGCCGCCGAGACCTGCAGTGCGTCGGGATACCGGTTCGCCAGGCGTCGGCGCCGCAGCGGGTCGACGAGATCGATCTTGTTCAGGACCAGGTCCACGGGAATCTCGGTGACGCCGATCTCGGCGAGGACGTCGTCGACTGCGGCGCGCATCTCGTCGAGCGCGTCGTCTGACGCTGACCCGTCGACCACGTGCACGACGAGGTCGGCGATGAGCGTCTCTTCGAGCGTCGCGGCGAAGCCCTCGACGAGCTGGTGCGGCAGGCGGCGGATGAAGCCGACCGTGTCGGTGAGCAGGTACTTGCGGCCGTCGACCTCGAAGCCGCGCGTCGTCGGGTCCAGTGTCTCGAAGAGGCGGTCCCGGACCGAGACGTCGGCGCCTGTGAGGGCGTTCAGCAACGTCGACTTGCCCGCGTTCGTGTAGCCGGCGAGCGCGATCACGGGCGTCTCTGAGCGCCGACGGGACTTCCGGCGCGTGGCACGCTGGCGCTCGAGCGCGCGGAGCCGGCCGCGCAGGACCGAGACCCGGCGGCGCGCCAGCCTACGGTCGGTCTCGAGCTGCGACTCGCCCGGCCCGCGCGTGCCGACGCCGCCGCCGAGCCGCTCGAGGTGTTGCCAGAGGCCGCGCATGCGCGGCAGGTTGTACTCGAGCTGCGCCAGCTCGACCTGGAGCTTCCCCTCGGCCGTGACCGCGTGCTGGGCGAAGATGTCGAGGATCAGCTGCGTCCGGTCGATCACCCGCGCCTGCAGCGCATTCTCGAGCTCACGCTGCTGCACCGGCGAGAGCTCGTCGTCCACGAGCAGCGACTCCGCGCCCGAGCGCGCAAACGCCTCCTCCAGCTCGACCAGCTTCCCCTTGCCGACGTACGTGCGCGGCTGCGGCTTCGGTGAGCGCTGGACCAGCTCGCCGACCGGCTCGACGCCGGCGGTCCGCGCGAGCTCCTGAAGCTCGGCGAGCTCGCGATCTGCGTCGATCCCTTGTGCCAGCACGGCGACGACGAACCCGCGCTCGGGCTCGGCACCCGGCGCAGGATCCGGCTGGCGTAGCGTCACGCAGAGATTATGACCTTCGCGCGGCAGAATCCGCATGTGCCCGACCCGGAGCCAGATCGGCGGTTGGCCGAGCGCACGCTGGCGCTCGTCAACATCCCCTCGGTTAGCCGAGCGGAAGCCGAAGCGATGGCCTACGTGCGCGCTGAGCTGCCGCTGGCGCCGGTCTGGTCGACCGAGGATCTCTTGTTCGCGACCTCCCAACGGCATGCGGGGCGGCCCCTCGTCCTGCTCGCCGGCCATCTCGACACCGTTCCCGCGCAGGACAACCTTCCGGGGCTGGTAGAAGGCGATGCGGTCGTCGGCCTCGGGGCGAGCGACATGAAGGGCGGCGTGGCCGTGATGCTCGAGCTTGCCGAATGGGCGCTCGCCGCCGAGCCCGAGCTCGACCTAGGCTTTCTCTTCTTCGTCCGCGAGGAGCTCCCGGCTGAGGAAAGCCCGGTGCCCGAGTTCCTGCAGGCCTGTCCGGAGGCCAGAGAGGCCGAGCTCGTAGTCGTGCTCGAGCCGACGGACAACGAGCTCCACGTCGGCTGCGTCGGCAACCTGAGCGCGCAACTCACCTTTCGGGGAGTCAGTGCGCACTCGGCGCGGCCGTGGACCGGTGAGAACGCCATCCACAAGGCAGCGGCCGCGCTGGCGCCGCTCGCGGAGCTCGATCCGGTCGACGTCGAGGTAGACGGGCTCGTCTTCCGCGAGGTCGTCAGCGCGGTCGCGATCGAAGGCGGGATCGCGGACAACGTCGTGCCCGATCGCTGTGTCGCCCGCCTCAACTACCGCTACGCACCCGGCCGGTCGCGCGAGCAGGCCGAGGCGCGGCTGCACGAGCTCGCGGGCGACGCCGAGCTCGAGATCCTCGGCAACTCGCCGCCCGCTCACGTCGTCGTCGACCGCCCGCTCGTGACGCGGCTCCGCGAAGCGGGCGGTTTCGCCGTGCAGCCGAAGCAGGCCTGGACGCCGGTGGCCCAGTTCGCGGAGGCGGGGCTCGACGCCGTCAACCTCGGCCCGGGCGCGACGCGGTACGCGCACAGGGCAGACGAGCGGGTCGAGATCGCCGAGCTGGTGCGAACCTACGAGGCCCTGCGCCGGTTCGCTTCGAGGCCGGGTAGCGTCCAACCGTGAGCCAACTCTCGCGGGAACGGGTCGAAGAGGTGATCGCCGCGCTCGACCGTGGTGAGACGCGGGTTGCCGAGCGCGTCGACGGAAAGTGGCGCGTCAACGAAGAAGCGCAGCGCGCGATCCTGGAGTACTTCCGGCTCCGCACGCTGGAGCCGCGTGAGGTCGGGCCCTTCGAGTACCACGACAAGATCCCGCTCAAGCGGGGCTACGAGCAGCTCGGCGTGCGGGTCGTTCCGCCGGCGACAGCGCGTTACGGTGCCTTTCTCTCGCCGGGTGTCGTGTTGATGCCGAGCTACGTCAACATCGGCGCCTGGGTCGGGCCGAACACGATGGTCGACACATGGGCGACGGTCGGATCGGGCGCTCAGATCGGAGCCGACGTCCATCTCTCGGGCGGAGTCGGGAACTCCTTCGTGCTCGAGCCGCCGGGGGCGAGGCCGGTGATCGTCGAGGACGGCGCATTCGTCGGCTCGCGGGCAGCGGTCGTCGAAGGCGTCGTCGTCGGCGAGCAGGCGGTGATCGGGCCGCACGTCACGCTCGGCGCTTCGATCCCGGTGATCGACGTCACCGGGCCGGAGCCGGTCGAGCATCGCGGCTACGTGCCGCCGCGGGCGATCGTCGTCCCGGGCACGAGACCGAAGGAGTTCCCCGCCGGGACGTTCAACCTGGCCTGCGCGCTGATCATCGGCTGGCGCGACGCGTCCACGGACCTGCGTGTCAGCCTCAACGCCGCGCTGCGCGAACACGGCCTCGGCGGCTAATACCCGGCACGTGCTGCTTACCGCGGACACTCGCACCGGTGTGGGCCGGGTTCGCGACTATTCGAGCCGCTCGGCCGGACCCGTCAGATAGGCATGGCCGCTCTCGATCCGCACGCGGAGAACGCCTCCCGGGAAGCTCACCTCCGTCTCGCCATCGCCGCTCAGGGCCGCCGCGACGGCGACCGCGCTTGTGCCGGAGGAGGTCGTCTCCCCCACGCCGCGCTCCCAGATCCGAGCGGTGACGCGGCCCTGGCCGTCGATTCGCGCGACCTGCACGTTCGTCCGGTTCGGGAACCGCGGATGGCTTTCGAGCAGCGGCCCGAGCCGCTCGATCTCAGCCGGATCGCCCTCGACGACCGCATGCGGGTTTCCGACCGAGACCGGCACGAACTCAACCCCCTCGAGCCGCTCCGGTTGCCCGACCTCGACGGGCCCTAGCTCCTGCTCGACGAGCTCGCCGCTGACCCGTGCTTCCGTCAGGCGCGCGCCGACTCGGATCCTCACTTCAGGTGCCCCGGCACGCTCGGCGAGCCAACGAGCGGCGATTCGCGTCCCGTTTCCGGACAGCTCGGCCCGGGAGCCGTCGGGATTCCAGATCGCGATCTCCGCCTCGGCGCCGTCGACCGCGACGACCTCGAGCACCCCGTCGGTTCGATGTTTCGCCGTTAGCTCGCGGGCGCGCTCAGGTGTCAGCCGCTCGCCCTCGACGAGCAGGTAGGAATTGCCGTGCGCGGACCACTTCGAGGATCTCATCGGCGACTTCACGGGGAGGGCGGTCGGCGGCGACGCTAACAAGGCCCGGCATGCGGCGCAGCCACTTGCGCTGGTAGGCCGCGTAGCGGCGGGTGCGAAGGTTGAGCGCCTCGATCGCTTGGTCGCGTGGCAGCGTTGCGACGTCTTCCAGACCCATCGCCTTGCGCGCGGTCGTGGAGATTGGCCTGCTGAGCGCCCGCGCCACCTCCTCCTCCACCCCTGCCTCGAACATCACGCGGGTCCGGTGCTCGATCCGGCCGAGCAGCTGCTCACGCGGGAGGTCGAGGCCGACGACGACCGTCGGGTGGCGCGTATCCGCGCTCCAGAGCCGGTCGCCGGGAGCCCTGAGCGATCGCCCCGCGTCCGTGAGCTCGAGCGCGCGCACGACGCGACGCTGATCGTTCGGATGGACGGAGGCGGCCGCGGCGGGATCGCGCTCGGCGAGCAGCTCGTGGGCGCGTTCTGCGCCGACGGTTTCGTAGAGGCGCTGCCAGTGCTCGCGCTGCCCGGGGCGAGGCGGCGGTGGAAGCTCCAGCGACGAAAGCGCAGCCCGCAGGTAGAGGCCGGTTCCACCGGCCACGATCGGTGTCCTGCCGGCTGCCAGGACCTCGTCGATCGCCTCGTGCGCACGCTGCTGGTACTCGGCCACGGAGGCTTCGTGAGCGAGGTCCCAGATCCCGACGAG
>Ga0209808_1000239_pt1 | contig 27978 bp, 19 predicted proteins | sample GraSoiAngelo_157_FD_186171 | JGI IMG/M metagenome (GOLD analysis project Ga0209808, IMG submission 186171) | Grasslands soil microbial communities from the Angelo Coastal Reserve, California, USA - 14_1009_16_20cm (SPAdes) (version 2) | ecosystem: Environmental > Terrestrial > Soil > Grasslands ... | reverse complement strand
CTCGTGTACGTGAACCGCATGCCCGCCGACAAGCAGCTGCCCCCCAGGGTGTCCTTCGTCGGCTCGGACGAAACTCAATCGGGCACGCTCGAGATGTCCGAGGTGTGCCGGCTCCTGAAGGGCAAGGGAGAGATTGTCGTCCTGATCGGCGAGCTCACCAATCAGGCCGCCCGTCAGCGCACGCAGGACGTCCAAGACGTGATTGCGAGACCCGAGTGCCGCGGCATACGGGTCCTGGACAAGCAGGCGGCCGACTGGAAGCGCACTCAGGCGGCCGATCTCATGACAAACTGGCTGAGCGCCGGGTTGCGGCCTCAGGCGGTCGTCGCCAACGACGACGAGATGGCGATCGGCGCCATTCAATCCCTCAGGCAGGCAGGACTGCTCTCGAAGACCGTCGTCGCAGGCATCGACGCCACCCCCGACGGGCTAGCCGCGATGAAGGCGGGAGAGCTCCAGGCGACGGTATTCCAGAACGCCCCCGCCCAGGGCAGAGGGGCCGTCGATACGGCGCTGAAGCTCGTCAGGGGCGAGAGCGTCCCCGGCTTCATCTGGGTACCCTTCGAGCTGGTAACGCCGGGCAATCTGGCGAGCTATCTCGGCAGGCACTGAGCGATGCGCAACGTCGCGGGAGACGGCTGGCTCCTCGAAGTCAGGAATGTCTGCAAGGCGTTTCCCGGAGTCGTGGCCCTGGACGATGTGTCGGTGCGACTCGGGCGCGGCACGGTGCACGCTTTGAGCGGCGAGAACGGCGCCGGCAAGTCGACGCTCATGAAGATCATCGCGGGTGTCTACGCTCCGGATGCCGGCGAGCTGCTCCTCAACGGCCGCGATCTGCGCCTCGGCTCGCCGCGCGATGCGCTTAACTTTGGCATCGCCATGATCCATCAGGAGCTGAACCTGATGCCTTACATGAGCGTCGCGGAGAACATCTGGATCCGGCGCGAGCCCATCAACGCTCTGGGACTCATCAGCCATCGCGAGCTGAAGCGCAGTACCGGCGCCCTGCTCGAGCGGCTGCGGATCGACATCGATCCCGAGGCCGAGGTGCGCACACTCCCGGTAGCCGCCCGCCAGATGGTCGAGATCGCGAGAGCGCTCTCCTATGAGTCGCAGCTGCTCATCATGGACGAGCCCACCTCGGCGCTCGGCGAGCGGGACGCGGAACACCTGTTCGCGATCATTCGCGAGCTCAAGGCCCAGGGCAAAGGCATCCTCTACATCACCCATAGGCTGGAGGAGCTGTTCGAGATCGCCGACGAGCTGTCCGTGCTGCGCGACGGCCGCTACGTCGGCGGCGGGACTCCCGCGACCCTCACGCGCGAGGCGATCGTGCGCATGATGGTCGGACGCGAGCTGCCGCCGGCGGCGCCCGTCGGCGAGGCGCAGCGGGGCGCAGTGCTGCTGGCCGCCCGCCATCTGACGCTCGAGCGGCACTTCCGAGACGTCAGCTTCGAGCTGCACGCGGGTGAGATTCTCGGCATAGCGGGCCTCGTGGGCTCCGGCCGCACCAGGCTCGCCGAAGCCCTGTTCGGTCTCACCGGGGTGAGCTCGGGGCGGCTCTCGATCGGGGACCGCGAGGTGAAGCTCGACTCACCGCAGTCCGCGATCTCGCACGGCCTCGCGTTCGTCACCGAAGACCGCAAGGAGAGCGGCTGTTTCCTCACGCTCAGCGTGCTCGAGAACCTCGAGATCTCGGTGCTGCATGGCGACTTCGTCCGCTTCGGGTTCGTCCGCACGCGCGCGGTGAGCGAGGCCTGCACGGCGATGTGCGCGCTGCTGCGGGTCAAGACGCCCGATCTGCACGAGCCGATCGGAAATCTCTCGGGCGGCAATCAGCAGAAGGTCCTGATCGGCCGCTGTCTGCTCACCCGGCCGAAGATCCTCATTCTCGACGAGCCGACGCGCGGCGTCGACGTCGCCGCCAAGGCCGAGATCCATCAGCTCATCTCGCGCCTCGTCGGTGAGGGCACGGCCGTCCTGCTGATCTCCTCCGAGCTGCCCGAGATTCTCGGGATGAGCGACCGCATCATGGTGATGCGCGAGGGGCGCGTCACCGGAATTCTCGAGCGCGCCGAGGCCGACCAGGTGAAGATCATGGATCTGGCCGCGGCCTAGGCTCAGATGGCGAGCACGCGGACCGGCGCCGGCGGGCGCCCGCGAAGATTTCCTCCCGAGGCGAGCATCCTCATGGTGCTCATCGGGCTGGCGCTGGCCTTCGAGCTGCTCGGGTGGATCTTCGTCGGGCAGAGCTTCCTGCTCAACGAGCAGCGCCTGGTGGTGATGATCCTGCAGGTCTCGGTCATCGGCATCATTGCCGTCGGCGTGACCCAGGTCATCATCACCGGAGGCATCGACCTCTCCTCAGGCTCGGTGGTCGCGCTGACCGCGATGGTGGCGGCGAGCCTGGCTCAATCTTCCGACGCGGCACGCGCCGTGTATCCCTCGCTCACCGACATGCCGGTGCTCGTGCCGGTACTGGCAGGCCTGGCGGGGGGAGCCGCGGCCGGTCTCCTCAACGGCACGCTGATCGCCTGGACTTCCATTCCCCCGTTCATCGCGACGCTCGGCGTCATGGTCACCGCCCGCGGGTTGGCCAAGTGGTACACGCACGGTGAGCCGGTGAGCATGCTCACCGATCGGTATGCCGACATCGGCGGCGGTGCGCTGCCGGTGATGATCTTTCTCGCAACGGCGCTGATATTCCATGTCGCGCTCCGTTACACGCGCTACGGCAAGCTCACCTATGCGATCGGCGCCAATCCGCAGGCCGCCCGGGTGGCCGGAATCCCCGTGGCCAGGCACCTGATCGCGGTCTACACCATCGCCGGAACGCTCTCGGGACTGGCCGGCATCGTGACCTCGGCGCGCGCGGTCTCGGGGCAGGCCGGCATGGGGACCATGTACGAGCTCGATGCCATTGCCGCCGCGGTGATCGGCGGCGCATCGCTCGCGGGAGGGGTCGGGCGGATCACCGGCACGGTCATCGGCACGATGATCCTCGGAGTCGTGACCTCGGGATTCACCTTCCTGAGGATCGACGCTTATTATCAGGAGATCGTGAAGGGCGCGATCATCGTCGTCGCCGTGATCGCGGACCAGTACCGGCAGCGCGCCTGAGGCGCCTCAACCGAGATCGACGACCCGGCCGGTCCTGAAACTCCGCTCGGCAGCTTCGGCTATCAGTAGAGCCTCCAATCCGTCGGAGAAGTCGGGGCTCATCGCCCGCCCCTCCTCCACGCACGAGATGAACGCGTCGAGCTCCGCTTCGTAAGCCTCCCGGTAGCGCTCGATGAAGAAGTTGAGTACGCCATCGCGTGCGCCGGTGCGTGCGGCGCCCCAGGACTCGACGGAAGTCGGGTACCGGTTCCCCGCCTGCAGCATGCCCCCCGCCCCGAACGCCTCGATGCGCTGGTCGTAACCGTACACGCAGCGGCGGCTGTTGTTGATCTGAATGAGCGCGCCGGAGGCGGCGCGCAGCGACACCACGCAGGTGTCGACGTCACCGAGCGCAGCCGTCGAGGGATCGACGAGATTCGCGGCGAACGCGTGCACCTGCGCGATATCGCCCGCCAGGTAGCGCGCCATGTCGAAATCGTGAATGGTCATGTCGCGCATCAGGCCGCCCGAGGACTTGATGTACGCGGCAGGCGGCGGCGCCGGATCCCGGCTGGTGATGATCGCCAGCTCCAGCGGTCCGACCTCGCCGCCCTCGAGTCGCTCGCGCAGGCTCTTGAAGGACGGGTCGAATCGCCGGTTGAAGCCGACCATCACCCTCGGGTTGCCGCCGGCAATCCCGCTCCAGCACTCGCGCGCACGCTGCGGATCGAGGTCGACCGGCTTCTCGCACAGCACCGCCTTGCCGGCCTTGACCGCCGCGGTGATCAGTGGCACGTGGGTGTCCGTCGGCGTTGCGACGAGAACCGCGTCTACGCTGTCGTCCGAGAGCACCTCCTCGAGACTGCGCGCGGCCTTCACGCCCAACTCGGTCGCCGTCTGCTCGGCGGCCGTGCCGGCGACGTCGAACACCATGACGAGGCTCGCGCGGGAATTTCCCGCCGCGTTTCGTGCATGCACCCGACCAATGCGCCCGCAGCCGACCACCGCCACGCCAACCATCGGCATCTCCGTTCAGCGCCGTCGCGTGATGAATTCGTAACCGGGGGCGTTGCTGACCTGCCAGCGCCTCACCGGCCCCGCCATGACGTTCAGGTAATAGAGCTCGAAGCCGTGCGGAGCGCTGACCGGGTGGTAGCCGCGCGGCACCAGAACGACGTCGCGATCCTCGACGCTGAGGGTCTCGTCCAGCGTCCGATCGTCCGTGTAGACGCGCTGGAAAGCGAAGCCCGCCGGGGGCGAGAGGCGGTGATAGTAGATCTCCTCGAGCTGGGTCTCCCCGACCTGCTCGCTGTCGTGCTTGTGCGGCGGGTAGCTCGACCAGTGGCCTCCGGGTGTCAGCACCTCGACGACCAGGAGTCGCTCGGCCGCCGCGCTCGCCGGCAGTACGTCGCGAATGTAGCGGGTGTTGGTGCCCGTGCCCCGCACCTCATCGCCGACATCCTCCGGCCGGATCAGCCGCGGCGGTGCCCGCCCTTCGGCCGGCGCGGAGCCCACCGCGAGCTCGCAGTTGGCCTCCGCTGCGACAGTCAGCCGCGACCGCGCTGGCGCGTAGACCGCGAACGGCTTGCCATCGAACGGACTGCGCCGTCCGCCAATCGCGCCGAAATCGCGGCCGTCGACGCTCACTGAGGCGCGCCCGGAGAGGAGCACCAGGCACTGTTCGCGGTCGGACGACTCGCGCACGAGTCCCTGTCCGGCCAGCAGATCGAAGACTTCGAATCCGACGTAACGCCAGCCCGCGCTCTCAGGGGTGATGCGGTGCACCTGACCGCCGGCGGCTGGGAGCGCGGGCTTGACGAGGAGCGACGGGCTCATAGCCTGCGCTCCGTCACGAGTCGCCGGAGATTCCCAAACCCAAGCGACGCGTAAGTCATCGGATCCGCCTTCTTCGGGTCCTGCTCGGCTTCGAGAACCACCCAACCCGAGTAGTCGCGCAGCTCACCCAACACCTCATCGAAATCGACGCTGCCGTCGCCCGGAACGGTGAACACGCCCTCGAGCACCGCGCGCAGGAAGCTCCAGTCCCCGGCCCGCGCCCGCTCGCACACGCCGGCGCGCAGGTCTTTCGCATGCACGTGCGCGATCCGCGGAGCATAGCGGCGCGCCAGCGCGACGGGGTCGGCTCCCGCAAACGCCGCGTGTCCCGTGTCCAGCAACAGCCCCACGTCGGCCCCGGTGGCGTCCATCAGGGTGTCGATGTCTACCTGGCTCTGCACCACCGTGCCCATGTGATGGTGATACGCAAGACGCACGCCCTCGGCCGCCGTCCATGCAGCGAGCTGCGTCAAGCGGCGGCCGAATTCGCGCCATTGGCCGGCTTTGAGAAGCGGCCGCGCCGACAGCGGACTGCGGAAGTCGCCGTGGACGGCGCCGCTCACCTCGGCGAAGACGAGCACCGGGCTTGCCGCGGCCTTGAGGAGATCGAGGTGGGGACGAAGGCTCGCGAGCTCGGCGGCGGCGTCGCGGTCGAGAAGCCGCGCCGAGTACCATCCCGAAACGCATGCGAGCCCGAACCGGCCGAGTGTCGTCGTGAGCTGAAGGGGGTCCCGCGGGAACTTGTGTCCCAGCTCGATGCCCTCGAAGCCGATCTGACGCGCCTGGGCGAGACAGGTCTCGAGCGGAACTTCCGCGCCGAGCTCGCGCATATCGTCGTTGGACCACATGATCGGGTTGACGCCGAGACGAATGCTCATGGACTACTCATCGTCCGAGCGCAGTTGACGTGCGACCGCGTAGCGCACCCGGGCGGATTCGACTGCGGCGCGATCCGAGACCTCGGGCACCGGAACGTCCCACCAGTGCCCTCCGGCGGTGGTGCTGGAGGCCGGATCGGTCTCGATGACGAGCACGGAGGTGCGGTCCGCCTCGCGCGCTTCGGCGAGTGCGCTCCCGAGCTCGGCGCAACCCTTCACCTTCCTGGCCGCCGCCCCGAGGCTGCGCGCATGCGCCACGAAGTCGAGCGCATCGCAGGCGCCGCCGGGGGAGCGGCGCAGGTTGTTGAAGCTCGCGTTGCCGGTGGACCTCTGCAGGCGCTCGATGCAGCCGAAGCCCCCGTTGTCGAGCAACACGACGATCAGCTTGAGTCCCATCGCGACGGAGGTGGCGATCTCGCTGTTCAGCATGAGATAGGAGCCGTCACCGACCATGACGATGACTTCGCGCTCAGGCTGCGCGAGTTTCACGCCGAGCCCTCCGGCGATCTCGTAGCCCATGCAGGAAAATCCATACTCGAGGTGATAGCCGAGGCGCTGCTCGGCCTGCCAGTGCCGGTGCAGCTCCCCGGGCAGGCCGCCCGCGGAGCAGACCACGATGTCAGATGCCCGCGCGGCTCGCTGTACCGCACCGATGACCTCGGCATCCGACGGTAACGGCCGGTCGCTCGCTGCCGTGAACGACTCCGCTGTCTTCAGCCACTCGCCGCGCTCCCGGCGGGCCCGCTCGGTCCAGGCATCCGGCGCCCGCCAGTCGCCGAGGGCCTCACTGAGCGCGCGCAGCCCCTCGCGCGCGTCCGCGATCAGCGGAATCGCGCCGTGCTTGCCCGCATCCAGAGGTTGCACGTTGAGGGCCAGTATCCGGCAGCCCTTCGTGTCAAACAGCGTCGCCGAGCCGGTCGTGAAGTCCTGAAGGCGCGTGCCCACCGCGAGCACCACGTCCGCATCCGCGCCGAGTGAATTGGCGGCGGCGGTCCCGGTCACCCCGATGCCGCCGAGGTTGAGCGGATGGCTGCCCGGCAGCGCGGACTTCCCGGCCTGGGTCTCGCCGCTCGGAACGCCATGGCGCTCGCAGAACTCGCGCAATGTGTCGCCCGCCTCGGAATACAAGACGCCTCCGCCGCAGACGATCAGCGGCCGGCGCGCCGAGCGGAGCACCTGCGCGGCCCGCGCGAGCTCCTCGCGGGCCGGCGGCGGGCGCCGTGGTGTCCATACCCGCTCCTCGAAGAGACTCTGCGGCCACGCGTACCCTTCGGCCTGCACGTCCTGGCACAAGGCGAGCGTCACGGGGCCGCACGTGGCCGGGTCGGTCAAGGTCTGCATCGCTCGATTGAAAGCGACCACCAGCTGCTCGGGGCGTGTGATCCGGTCGAAGTAGCGCGACAGCGGCCGCAGGCAGTCGTTCGCCGTAACCAGGCCGTCGCCGAAGTCCTCGACCTGCTGCAGGACCGGATCGGGAGCTCGGGTCGCAAACACGTCTCCGGGCAACAGCAGCACCGGAAGCCGATTGACGTGGGCCACCGCCGCCGCCGTGGCGAGGTTCGTCGCGCCCGGTCCGATCGACGTCGTGCACGCCATCATGCGGCGCCGGTTCGAAGCCTTGGCAAAGGCCACAGCGGCGTGGCCCATGGCCTGCTCGTTGTGAGCCCGCAGCGTCGGCAGCACGTCGCGGGCGGCGTACAGCGCTTCGCCGAGCGCGGCCACGTTGCCGTGCCCGAATATCGCCCAGACTCCGGCGAACAGCCTCCGGCGCTCGCCTTCCACCTCGGCCCACTGCGCCGCCATCGCGCGGACCAGCGCCTGCGCCACGGTGAGCCGATGTGCCGTCAATTCGCGCTCCTTTCCGCACGATCGAGCCGAGGATCGCGGACGGTCGACCACACCTCGACCAGCGCGGCGAAGCGCGCGGCGATCTCCACGGTAGCCGTCTCGTCGGACTTTTCGCCCGCGAGCCACGCCTGCGCACCGCCTGTAAGTATGCTACCCCCGGCGACGAGGCCGCGCACGAGCGGCACCGCCGCCGCGAGTGCGAGCGCGCCCGCGATTCGCTCCGGCGGCTCATCGAGACCACAGACGAGAACCCCGCGGCAATACTCATCATTCGCGGCGATCACGGCCGCGCAACGGTCCCAGGCACTCGCGCCCGGCTGCGGCTCGAGGGCCCACCAGTCGGGACGGATGCCGAGCTCATAGAGACGCGACAGGACCCGCGCGGTGGTGCTTTCCTCGAGCTCACCATGCCCGCCGGCGGCGATCTCGAGCAGCAGCTCGCGTTGCAGTGCCCGACAGGCCGCCGCAAGACGCAGGAGATTGCGCTCCTGAGCCCCGCGGAGCTCGGCCCGGTCATCGGGGTGGTACAGACACAGGCACTTGACGGTGAGCGTGGCGGGCCACGGCTCGAGGTGCGCGGCGAGGCTCGCGGCCTCGAACTCGAGCGGCCTCGAGGCTGGCCGCTCGACCGGCTGCGCGAGCCAAAGCCTCGCGCGCTCGGCATCGCGCAGAGCCGCAGCTCCGTGGGTGCCATCCAGCAGCACGCCAAAGCCGCCGCGACCTGCGGCGACGCGTGCCACGGCATCGACTGCGAGCGCTTCGAGCCTCGCGAGGCGCTCGACGGGGACACTCCGGCGAAGCGCGAGCTGCCGCAGCTCCGACCGCCCCTCCATCGCGAGCACCCGCAATGTCTTCGGGATGTCCCTCCGGGTCGTCGCCCAATGCAGGTGATTCAGCCGCGAGTCCTCGCGCAGTGCGCGATGTGAGCTGCCGTAAGCGAGGTAATGATCGAGCTCGGCGCGGGTCGGAAACTCGGGCGAGCAGAGCAGCCGCGAGACCGCCAGCGCGCCGCAGGCATTCGCAAGCCGCGCGCTGACCTCGTGGGGCTCGTCCCGCAGATAGCCCGACAGAAAGCCGGCCAGAAACGCATCCCCGGCGCCGAGCACGTTGTAAACCTCGACGTCCAATCCCGCCGCGACCAGCCCGTCCTCGAGAGCGTCGGGAATGCGATCCGGAAACACGATGCAACCCCGTGGGCCGCGCTTGCACACGATGACCGCACTCGACAGCGCGCGGATCCGGCAAATGGCGCCGAGCGTCTCCTCGATCCCGGCCGCGACGTGCAGCTCCTCCTCGGTCCCGACGATCAGATCGCAATCGGGGAGCACCGAGGAGAGGACGTCGGTCACTCTCGCCGAGCGGGCGTAGCGGCTTTCGCCGGCGCCGTGCCCGCCGATGCCCCAGAGATTGGGCCGGTAATCGATGTCGAGGATCACCCGGGCTCCGTGCGCCTTCGCCGTAGCGATCGCCTTGCGCTGCGCGCTCGCGGCATTCGGGAGCGAGAAATGAGTGCCCGTGATGAGGATCGATCGTGACGAGGCGACGAAGCCCTCGTCGATGTCGTCCTCGCACAAGGCGCTGTCGGCGCAGTTCTCGCGATAGAAGATGAGTGGAAAGGTATGCTCGTCGCGCACGCCGAGGAGCACCAGCGAGGTGAGGCGCTGCGGATCGACCCGCACGCCGCGCGTCTCCACGCCCTCCCGCGCGAGCTGCTCCCGCACGAAGCGCCCCATGGGCTCGTCCCCGACGCGGCTGATCAGCGCCGGCTTCAACCCGAGCCGCGCGACGCCGATGGCCACATTCGCCGGACATCCGCCGAGCGCTTTGGCGAACGTCGAGACATCCTCCAGGCGGCTGCCGATCTGCTGTCCGTAGAGGTCGACGCTGACGCGACCGATCGCGATGAGGTCGAGAGCCGTACTCATGGCCGGTGCCGGTTGCGTGCGCATGCGGGCTCCATCCTCAGCCCGCGCGGCTCACTCTTTCAATGGCCGGCCAGGCCAGTGCGCCGTGAGCATACTTAGGCTTATATCTTCCGTGTTATATCAATATGTTACAACTCCTTTCTCGACTCTGTGGAACATCTGATCTCGCGCATTCCGAATCGAGCCCGCCTGAAATGCGCGGCTTGACAAGTCCAACGCCCCGGCGATAACTGCTGCCTTCCGCTAAGGTCCGAACACGGGAGAGCCCCACGTGTTAAGGGAGCTGACGGTCGTGGCGGTGCTATGCGCCGCACCGTCGCTGTTTGCGCAGGAGGTCAGGTCATTCGACCCGCCGGCGGCGTTCGGGGCGCGCCAGAGCGTGTCCGACCTGCGTCTCTCCCCGGACGGACAGCGTGTCTCGTACATTGCACCCACCGACGGTCAGGGGTCGGTGGTGTATACGCTGAGTCTCGACAAGGGCGCACGCCCGAGAGCGGCGCTGCGGGCAGCCGGCAAGCCGGATCGACTCACGTACTGCAACTGGGTCTCCAACGAGCGCCTGGCCTGTGAGGTATACGCTCTCGTCAAAGACCCCACATACGGGTTTCTCTCGTTCAGTCGACTCGTGGCGGTGAACGCCGATGGCAGCAACGTTCAGGTCCTGAGCCGGCGTGACAGCCAGTACAGCCGCGGATTGCAGCTCGGGGGTGGCGAGATCATCGACTCGCTGCCCGAGCAGGACGGCGCCGTGCTGATGACTCGCGTCTACGTCCCCGACGATAGAATCGGAACCCGCTTCGGCTCCAGCACAAAAGGGCTCGGAGTCGACTGGGTCGACACGCGCGACCTCACCGTCAAACAGGTCGAGAGGCCTCGTGAGGATGCCACAGAGTACATCACCGACGGGCACGGCACGATCCGCATCGTCGGCCTCAGACAGAAAGTCCGCGAATCCCAGGACAACGGCATCATCGACTACCTGTACCACCCGCCGGGGTCCCGGGAATGGCGGAAGCTGAGCGATTACAACTACACCGATCGCACCGGGTTTAATCCCCACGCGGTCGATCCCGATCTCAATGTGGCTTATGGTTTCAAGCAGAAGGACGGGCGCCGGGCTGTGTACTCCGTGACCCTCGACGATTCGTTGCGGGAGCAGCTCGTGTACGCGAATCCCGAGGTCGACGTGGATGAGCTGATCGAGATCGGACGGCACCGGCACGTGGTGGGTGCCTCATACGCCACCGATACCCGCAAGCCGGTGTTCTTCGATCCGCAAATCCAACAGCTGCTCGCGTCGTTTCAAAAGGCGCTGCCGAACCAGTTGCTGCGGATAGTGGATGCCAGCGGCGACGAGAACCGCATGCTGCTGTTTGCAGGCAGCGACGCGGATCCGGGCGTGTACTACATCTTCGATCGCAAAGCGCACCAGCTGCAGACGTTCCTGGTGGTCAGAGCCGCGCTCGAAGGAGTGAAGCTCGCCACCATGAAGAGCATCCGCTACCCCTCAGTAGACGGAGTCATGGTGCCCGGATACTTGACGCTGCCCCCCGGTGCCGAGAGCGCCAGGGGCCTGCCCGCGATTGTCATGCCCCACGGCGGCCCGAGCGCTCGGGACGAATGGGGCTTCGACTGGTTGTCGCAGTTCTTTGCCTCGCGCGGCTTCGCAGTGCTGCAACCGAATTTCCGCGGATCAAGCGGCTACGGCGAAGCCTGGTTCCGTGACCAGGGCTTCAAGTCCTGGCAGCTCGCCATCGGCGACGTACTGTCGGCCGGGCGCTGGTTGGTTAGCCAGGGCGTGGCGGATCCCGCAAAGCTCGGAATCGTCGGGTGGTCGTATGGCGGCTACGCCGCGTTGCAGTCCGCGGTCGTCGACCCTTCCGTGTTTAAGGCCGTGGTCGCGATTGCGCCCGTGACTGACCTCGCGGCATTCAAGGAGCAGTACCGCCACTGGAGCAATTTCGAGCTCGAAAGCGCCTTCATCGGCCAAGGCGCGCACATCCACGAGGGCTCGCCTGCCGAGCACGCGGACAAGATCAAAGTGCCGGTCTTGCTATTCCACGGCGGATTCGACCGGAACGTGCACATCGAGCAATCGAAGCGTATGTGTGAGCGCCTCAGGGCTGCCGGTGGCAAGTGCGAGCTCGTGACCTGGGAGGACCTCGATCACTACCTCGACGACTCGAGCGCCAGAACCCAGATGCTGCGCAAGAGCGACGAATTTCTTCGCGTTGCTTCGGGAATGTAAGCTGTAGCGTGCATCTCTCGGTGCTGCTATGGCTCGATGCAAGCGGCTCGATCGTAGAGCGGCGTGAGCTGCACCCGGCTCACTGGCGCACCGGTCCCTCGTACAGCGCAAAGGCGCCGTAGCCAACGACCCGCGAGCGATCGGGCTGCGTATCGCCGGAATTGCGCAGGTCGAGCAAGCGGACGTTGAGGTGGCGCTGTCGCGCCGCGCACAGCAATCCGTTGATTGCGACGTGACCGCAGGCCTGGTCCGCGTCCAGCTCGGCCGCGCAGGCGAGAATCGACTGCGCCGTGGCCGCGTCGACCGCGCGCGCCCTGGCGTAGTCGAGGTAGTGCGACAGGTCGGAGCTGATGATGATCAGTGTTTCGTCTCCGCCCCAGACACGCTCGAGGGCCGCGGTGACTTGCGGCGCGGTCGCATCGCCCGAGACGATCGGCAGCACGGAAACCTCATCACCGAGCAGCACCTGCAGGAACGGCAGCTGCACTTCGAGGCTATGTTCGCGCGCGTGCGGCGCATCCGCCGTCACCACGTGCGCTGCGCGGAGAATCGCGCGGCGCGCCTCCGCGTCCACCGGAACGAGGCCGAGCGGTGTCTGGAAGGCTTCGGCTCGCGGCAGCGCGAGACCCGCGAAGGGGACGAAGTGGCTCGGCCCGAGAAGCACCACGCGCTCGATTCCTTCCAGCCCATCGCTGACTGCGCCATAGGCCGAGCCGGCTATCGGCCCCGAAAAAATGTAGCCCGCGTGCGGGGCGATCACGGCTTTTGGCCGTGATGGAGGCGGCGTTTCTGCCCGGGGTGCGGCGCCGCGGGTGCCGCGGGCCTGTCTCCCCTGAGCCAGGCACGCCTCCACCATGGAGCGCAAAGCGCTGGGCTCCTCGGGGTAGAACGACCCCGCCACCGCTGGTGGTCGCACCCGGCTCGGCGGAGTTGCGTCAACCATACCGCGAAATCTCAGCGCGCAGTCCCCATCCGCGCCGCCAGCCGCACACTGAGTCGCCGCGCTCCCCAATCTCCGGGTGGCCCGGCGAACACTCCGGGAATCGCGGTGCCGCAGCGTAGGCAGGCGCCGGTATCGGTCAGCTTCCATTCGCCGAGCTCGTACCAGTCGCGCTCGATGAGGCGGGTGTGACAGTGCGGGCAATAGGTGCTGCCTCCCTCCCGGTCGTGCACGTTGCCGGTGTAGACATAGCGCAGGCCGTTGGCGAGCGCGATGTGGCGGGCACGAGTCAGCGTCGCGGACGGCGTGCGCGGCTTATCCAGCATCTTCCAGTCCGGGTGAAATGCCGTGAAGTGCAGCGGCACGTCGGGGCCGAGCCGGTCTGCGATCCAGCGCGTCAGCCGGTCGAGCTCGTCGTCGGAGTCGTTCTCCCCGGGGATCAGCAGCGTCGTGATCTCGAACCACACCCTGGTCTCTCGTTTCAGGTACTCGAGTGTCTCGAGCACCGGTGCGAGCGCACCGCCACAGATCTTGTAATAGAAGCGCTCGGTGAACGCCTTGAGATCGACGTTCGCGGCATCCATGAGCCGATAGAACTCCTCCCGCGGCTCCGCGCACATGTAGCCCGCGGTCACGGCCACGCTCCTGATGCCGCGCGCACGGCACGCGCGCGCGGTGTCGATCGCGTACTCCATGAACACGACCGGATCGTTGTAGGTAAAGGCAACGCTCGCGCAGCCGAGCCGGTCGGCGGCATCGGCGAGCTCCTCGGGACTGGCGCGGTCGGCGAGCGTGTCCATCTCGCGGGACTTGGACATGTCCCAGTTCTGGCAATTCGATACCGCCACGAACGGCGCGAGGTAAGAGTGGTCGGGATCGTCGATCTCGAGATTGTAGACCGGCCCCTCGTACAGAGTTTCCTCCACACGCCGTACGTTTACGAGCAGCGTCGCGCCCGTGTCCAGGGTTCCCGCCGCGTCGATTCGAATGCCGTTGCCCGCCTGCTCCTTCGGAACGAGCAGGTAGTGATCGGTCGTGAGCTCCGCCGCGGCGATGCACCGCACGTCCTCGAGGTCCGAGCGCAGGGCGGCGAATACCTTGTGGTTCGGCGTGAGGAGGATCGGCGGGCAACAGGCCGCCTGCAGCGCAAGCAGCTCGCCGGAATAATGATGCGCGAACACTTTGGCCACTCGCGCCTGCTTGCCTCCACGCGTCCAGGCTTGCAGGGAGCCCGGGAGCCCGATCCCGCCACCGTGCTGCGAAATCTTCTCCCCGCAGCTCTCGAACAACTCCGCAATCCGCCTCATGCCGTGCGTGGTCGCGACCAGCGTGTCCGGGGGAAAGCAGAACTTGCAGGCGAGATTGCATCCGGCGGTGCCGAAAGAGAGCACACTCGTCCCCGGAAGGAAGTGATTGAGCGGCTTCTTCTCGATGGGGTCGACGCAAAAGCCGCTCGAGCGGCCGTAACTGAAGAGCTTGATCCGGCCCCGCTCGGCGCCGCGCACGAAGCACAGCCCCCGCTGCCCATCGTGCAGCTTGCAGGCCCGGGGGCAGACGTCGCATTGCACGCGTCCGTCGTCGAGCAGGTGCCAGTAGCGCGTGTCGACGATCGACCCTTCGGGAGGCCGCAGCGCCACGCTCTCCCTCTCCTCGGCCATGGCGCTGATTGTGCTCCCTTTCGAGCGCATCGATAATGCCGCGGCTGCCCAGGTCGAGCAGCCGGTTCACCGTGTATCCGGCGAGCGACAGTGAGGCCGATCGCGCCGCAGCACCGGTCACTGCTGCGGCAACATCCCCCGGTGCAGCTCTTCCAGATTCCCGATCACGACATCGGGCGCAAACTCCCAGGGATCGAAGATCCGCCTTGGGTCCCGTCGCACCCAGGCCGCCTTGAGGCCGTGCGCCTTCGCTCCGATGACGTCGAACGGGTTACCCGAGACCAGCCAGGCCTTCTCGCCGGATGCTCCCGCCCGTCTTACGAGGTCATACACCGCGGGATCGGGTTTGAAGGTCCTGATGCTGTCGGCGCTCAGGATCGTTTCAAAGAACCCGTCGATACCCGCATGCTTGAGCAGAGTCCGGACTGACTTCTCGGTGCCGTTGGTCAGCGCCACGATCCTGCAGCCGGCGGACTTCAGCCTCCTGAGCGCCGGCTCTGCATCGGGATAGGCCGGCAGGCGCAGATACGCTTCGAGCAGCGCGCGCGTGCGCTCCTCGCTCAGCTCGACACCCAGCTCGCCGCTCACGTGGCTGAGCGCCTGCGCGGTGCACCGGTCGAAATCCAGGTAGCAGCGCATCAGGGCGCGCCGGAACGTAAACTCGAGCTGCTTGTCTCGCCACAGCCGTGCGGCCAGTGCCGCCTGCGCGCCGAATGTCTCCCCCAGAGCGCCGACGATTCCGCCCGGGTCGACCACGGTCCCGTAAATGTCAAACGCAATGACGAGCGGCAAGGGATTCTTCCCGGTCAACGGCGCCCCCTATACCCCGTTAGAATGTCTGAGCAACGTAACGGAACCGACGGCCGTGATAAAGAGCTTCTTGCACGGCACGCGCGGCAGGCTGCAACGCGCTGCCCCGTTCGCGGCGGCGCTCGCCCTCGCCGCCTGTACGACGCCCGGCTCCCCGGTCGGCTCCGCGACCTCGGCAAAGTCCGCAGCTCCCGCAGGCGCGCTCGCGGCGCTGCGCCGCGAGGATGTCGTGTGGCTGCAGCGGCTGACCTTCGGGCTCGACAGCCGCACGGTCGGCGATTATCGCCGCCTCGGCCGCGAGCGATACCTCGATCAGCAGCTGCATCCGCGGGACGAGGCGCTCCCGGAACCGGTCGCGGCCCAGCTCCGCGCGCTCGAAGTCCCGCAGACGGATCCGGCGGGCAAGCTAGAAGAGCTGCACGAACGGCGCCGTTCGATCAACGCGATGAGCGAGGGCGCAGACCAGGACCAGGCCCGCAAGGCGCTGAATGAAGAAGGCAACCGCCTCGCCTATCGGGCGGTGCGTCTGCAGCTGCTGCGGGCGCTGTATTCGCCGGCGCAGCTGCGCGAGCAGATGGTGTGGTTCTGGCTCAACCATTTCAGCGTGCACCAGCACAAGGCCGATGAGCGCTGGCTGCTCGGAGATTACGCGGAGCGCGCGATCCGCCCGCATGCGCTCGGGCGTTTTCGCGATCTGGTGCTCGCGACACTCGAGCACCCGGCCATGCTCGAGTACCTCGACAACGCCCAAAATGCCGTCGGCCACGTCAACGAGAACTACGCGCGCGAGCTGATGGAGCTGCACACCCTCGGCGTCGACGGCGGCTACGGCCAGCAGGACGTGCAGCAGCTCGCCCGCGTGTTGACCGGCGTCGGAATCGACACGGCAGCCGCGCCGCACCTGAGACGCGAGTCGCAGGGCTTGTATGTGCGCCACGGCGCATTCGAATTCAACCCGGCGCGGCACGATTTCGGCGCGAAGATGCTCCTCGGGCAGCGGATCGACGGCGCGGGCTTCGCCGAAGTCGCGCGGGCGGTGACCCTCATCGTGCGCCGGCCGGCCTGCGCGCACTTCATCTCGCGCGAGCTCGCGACCTACTTCGCGGGCGACACCCCGCCGACCGAGCTCATCGATGCGATGGCGGGCACGTTCCGGCGAACCGACGGCGACATCGCGGCGACGCTCCGCACGCTGTTCCTGTCGAGGCAGCTCACGGGGCTCCCCGCGCCCATATTCAAGGACCCGATGCGCTACGTGCTCTCGGCGGTGCGCCTCGCCTACGACGGCCGCACGATCACCAACACGCGCCCGTTGCTCGATTGGTTGAATGCGCTCGGCGAGGCCCCGTTCGGACGGGCGACGCCCGACGGCTATCCGCTCACGGGACCCGGCTGGGAGAGCCCGGGCCAGATGAGCCGTCGCTTCGAGATTGCGCGCGCGATCGGCTCCGGAAACGTTCACCTGTTCGATGCCGAAGACACCGGCGCTGCGACGACCAATCGCTTCCCGCAGCTGTCGAACCGGCTCTACTACGAGGCCATCGAGCCGTTCCTCGCCGCCAACACCCGCTCGGCGCTCGACCAGGCGGGCTCGCCGCAGGAGTGGAACACCTTCCTGCTCGCCTCCCCGGAGATGAACTATGAGTAGTTTGATGAGCCGGCGCCGCTGGCTGAAGCTCGCGGGCGGGACGCTCGCGAGCCTCGGAGCCGCCGGCCGGCTGTACGCGGCCCCGCCGGGCGGCCCGCGTTTTCTGCTCGTGTTCCTGCGGGGCGGCTACGACGCGACCAACACGCTCATTCCCTACTCGAGCGACTTTTATTACGAAGCGCGGCCCGGAATCGCGATCCCCCGGCCCGACCCCTCTTCGGGCACCGGCGCGCTCACCCTCGATGCGGACTGGGCGCTCGCGCCGGCTTTGCGCGAGTCCGTTGGCGTGCTCTATCAGCAGCGTCAGGTGGCTTTCGTGCCCTTCGCCGGGACGCCGGACCTCTCGCGGAGTCACTTCGAGACACAGGACAGCCTCGAGCTCGGTCAGCCCCTGGACGGCCCGCGCGATTACCGCTCGGGGTTCCTGGCACGGCTGCACAGCACGCTGACCTCGCAAGGCCCGGCCGCGAGTGCCGCCATAGCCTTCACCGACGGCTTACCCGTTGCGCTTCAGGGACCCGACCACATACCGAACATCTCGCTGAGGCAAGTCGGCAAGCCGCCCTTCGATGACCGGCAGGCACGGATCATCTCCGCCATGTACGCCGGGCATCCGCTGGAGCCCGCCGTCACCAGCGGTCTCGAGCTGCGCCGCGAGGTGGCGCAGGCCATGCAGACGCTCGCGGACGAGATGCGATCCTCGGGCCGGGATGCGCTCAGCATCAAGGGCTTCGAGCTGGAGGCCGAGCGCATCGCTCGCCTCATGCGCGATGAGTATCGCATCGGTTTCGTCGATGTCGGGGGGTGGGACACGCACGTCAACCAGGGTGCGACGCAAGGTGTGCTCGCCACCAACCTCGCAGGTCTCGGCCGCGGCCTCACGGTCCTCGCGCAGTCGCTCGGCGCCGAATGGAAGAACACGGTCGTGGTGGTGTTGTCGGAGTTCGGCCGCACTTTTCGCGAGAACGGCAATCGCGGCACCGATCACGGACATGGCACCGTCTACTGGGTTCTGGGAGGCTCCGTGAACGGGGGGCGGATCGCCGGCGCGCAGCGAGCGCTCGCGCGCGGCACGCTGTTCCAGGACCGGGACTACCCGGTTCTCAACGACTACCGCGCAGTCCTCGGCGGCTTGTTCCGCTCGCTGTGGACTCTGACGCCCGCGCAGTGCGCGCAGATCTTCCCGCAGGTCACGCCCGTCGATCTGCAGCTCGTCTAGGTCAGGGCGGTTACGCCGGGGCGGCCCGCTCCGCCCGGGCTATAATCACGGCTACCCTCCGACTCTTGCGGGCGAGGCCGCATCCATGAACGCGTCACGGGAACCCGTCTGGTCGGGCAGCGAGGCCGAACGCCAGGCGCGCATCGATCTCGCCGCCTGTCATCGTCTCGCGGCGCGCTTCGGCTTCAACGAGGGCATCGACAATCACCTGACGATGCTCGTCCCGGGGCGGACCGACCGATTCTATCTGGCGCCCTTCGGACTCCTGTGGGCGGAGGTGAAAGCGAGCGCCCTGCTCGAGCTCGATTTCAATGGCAAGGTGGTCGCCGGATCCGGGCTGGTCGAGGACACCGCTCTCTACATCCACCTCTCGGTGCACCGGCTGGCGCCCGCGGCGCGTTGTGTGCTGCACACCCACATGCCCTATGCCACCGCGCTCGGCATGCTCGAGGACCCGCGCCTCGAGATGGCGGGACAGAATGCCCTCGGCTTCTACGACGAAATCGCCTACGTCGAATACAACGGCCTCGCCTTCGACTACAGCGAGGGCGAGCGCCTCGCGCGGGCGCTCGGCGGCAAGTCGGTCCTCATCCTGCGCAATCACGGCGCACTGGTCATCGGCGCCTCCGTCGCGCAGGCGTTCGAGCGCCTGTATTTTCTCGAGCGCGCCTGCCAGGCGCAGATCCTCGCGCTCTCGAGCGGCCGCAGGCTCCACATCCTGCCGCAATCGGTGATCGAGGCGACCGCCGCGCAGTTCCGCTCCGGCGACAAGGTCGGTGGCGCGGAGCGCACCGAGCTGCACTTTCAGGCTCTGAAGCGGCTGCTGGATCGCAGCGAGCCGGACTATGCGAATTGACGCCATCGCCGACCGCGGCTGAAGCGCTGGCGCCAGCGGCGCCCGCCCTGAGCGCCCGCGCGCGCTGGACGATTGTCGGGCTGCTCGCCACGGCGCTCTTCATCAACTACGTCGACCGCGGCGCCGTGCCGACCGCCCCCCATCTGATTCAGGACGAGATCGGGCTCTCCCCCCGGCAGCTCGGGCTCCTGTTCTCGGCCTTCTTCTGGTCCTATTCCCTGCTGCAGATTCCGGTCGGCTGGGTCGCCGAGCGCTACGGTGCGCAGCGCGTCCTCGCCGCCGGGCTCGCCATCTGGGCGTGCGCCACGATGCTGGTCGGCCTGGCGCACTCCTTCGCCGCCCTCCTGGCGCTGCGCCTGCTGCTCGGCATCGGCGAGAGCGCGGGTTTTCCCTCAGTCTCGAAGCTGCTCACCCTCGTGGTGCCGGTGAGGGACCTCGGCACCGCCAATGGCATCGTGGCCTTCGCCTATCTCTTCGGTCCCGCGGTCGGCGCGTATTGCGGGGGCCTCATCATGGTCGAGTTCGGCTGGCGGGCCGCGTTCTGGGTCTTCGGCGCCGCGTCCCTCCTCTGGCTGCTGCCGTGGTCGCAGGTGCGGCTGCCACGCAGCGCGGTCGCCCAGAGCACCACCGGCGGCCCGCCGCTGCGCGCCCTGCTCCGCCAGCCCTCGCTTTGGGGCACGAGCCTCGGGCTCTTCTCGACCAACTACGGTTTCTACTTCATGTTGACGTGGCTGCCGTACTACGCGGTGCGCGAGCGCGGCTTCTCGACCGGCGAGATGGCAAGCCTCGCGGGCAGCTCCTATGTCGTGAACGCATTGAGCGCGCTCCTCGCCGGCGTCTGTGTCGACCGGCTGGCGCGTGCCGGGCACGCGAACCTCGCCTACAAGGCCGTGATGGTCGTCGCGCACGCCGGGACGGTGGCCTGCATGCTGTGCATCGCGCTCGGCTCGCAGCCCTGGGCGGTCGGCGCCATCTTCCTCTATCAGGTCCTGACGGGGATCTCATCGCCGGGGGCGTTCGCGATGTCGCAGATCCTCGCAGGCCCGACCGCTTCCGCGCGATGGGTGGGGATCCAGAACTGCTGCGGCAATTTCGCGGGCGTGATCGCCCCTGCACTCACGGGGCTCCTGGTCGAGCGGAGCCAGCACTTCACGGGCGCGTTCGTGGTTGCGGCGGCCGTCAGTGTCCTCGGCCTCATCGGCTGGGTGTGGATGGTCCCGCGCCTCGCCCCCCTCCCCTGGGCGCTGCCCGCCGGGCGGCCCCCGCGGGAGCGCGTGGTACATTCGGCCGCATGAGCGGGGGGGGCGCAGTCGAACCGGTCGGGTCGGTTGATCTTGCGCTCGCGCACGCCAGGCGATTGCTCGAGAAGAGCCCGTCGCTGGCCGCGGAACAGGCCGGTGAGATTCTGCGGGCGCTCCCGGGCGAGCCCCGCGCGCGCCTCATCCTCGGTGCAGCGCGTCGCCTCACCGGTCAACTGCAGGCGGCGCTCGAGGTGCTGGAACCCCTGGCGCGAGAACAGCCGCGGGCGGCGGCCGTACAGCTGGAGCTTGGAGCGGCGCTCGGGGAGGCCGGACGCGGCCCCGAGGCGATCACGGCGCTGCGCCGCGCCGTCGCACTCAAGCCCGACCTCGCGGACGGCTGGCGTCTGCTCGCCGATCAGCTCGATGCCGCCGGCGATTTGGCTGGCGCAGATGTCACGCGTGCACGCTACATCAAGGCCGCGACGCACGATCCGCGATTGCTGGAGGCTGCTGCTGCTCTCGTCGCGAACGATCTCCCGGTCGCCCAGGCGCGCCTCGCCGCTCACCTGCAGCGCTTTCCCACAGATATCGCGGCGTTGAGGATGCAGGCGGAGGTGGCGGCCCGGCTGCAGCACATCGTCGATGCACTGCGACTCCTCGAACGCTGTCTCGAGCTCGCGCCGGGCTTCGATGCCGCGCGCAACAACTACGCCAGCCTGCTGAATCGAAGCGGCCGCGCGGAGGCCGCTCTCAAGCAGACAGAGCAGCTGCTCGCCAAGGCGCCGCGCGATCCCGGCTATCGAAGTCTGCTGGCCGCCATCCTTGCCAACCTCGGCAGCTTCGACGAGACGGTGCGAGTCTACGAAGAGCTCCTCAAGGAGCACCCTGGCCAGGCGAAGATGTGGATGAGCTATGGTCACGCGTTACGAACCGCGGGACGGCAGGATGACAGCGTTTCGGCCTATCGTCGCGCGATCTCAATGGTCCCGACTCTCGGCGAAGCCTACTGGAGCCTTGCCAACCTGAAGACCTTTCGCTTCACCGACGAGGAGGCGCGCGCCATGCGCGCGGCGCTCGGACGCAAGGATCTGGCAGACGACGATCGCGTGCATTTCGAGTTCGCGCTCGGCAAGACGCTGGAGGATGCCAGATCCTACGAGGAATCCTTTGCGCACTATGCCGCGGGGAATGCATTGCGTCGCAGGTCGCACCCGTACAGTGCCGACGATAATGCCGACCTCATCCGCCGCCTGAAGGAGCTGTTCACGGCTGATTTCTTTGCCGCCCGCTCGGGCTGGGGCTGCCCGGCTCCGGACCCGATATTCATCGTCGGACTTCCGCGGGCCGGATCCACGCTGCTCGAGCAGATCCTCGCCAGTCACTCCCTGGTCGAAGGGACCATGGAGCTCCCGGACGTTCCGCGGATCGTGCATGAGCTCAATGCGCGCGCGCGCGAGGCAGGTCCGCGCTTTCCAGAAATGCTGGCCCGGCTCGACCGCGACGCAGTGCACGCGCTCGGCGCCGGCTACCTCGAGTCGACCCGCGTGCAGCGCAAGACGCGGGCGCCCTTCTTCATAGACAAGAATCCCAACAATTGGCTGTACGTGGGTCTGATTCAGCTCATGCTGCCGAACGCGAGGATCGTCGACGCCCGGCGGCATCCGCTCGCCTGCGGCTTCTCCTGCTTCAAGCAGCACTTTGCGCGCGGTCAGAGCTTTAGCTACGACCTCGAGGACCTCGGCCGCTACTACCGCGACTACGTCGAGCTGATGGCACACTTCGAGCGCACTCCTCCGAACAGGATCCATCGAGTCCTCCACGAGTCCATCGTCGCCGATACGGAACCCGAGGTGCGGCGCCTGCTCGCCTACTGCAAGCTGCCTTTCGAGGCGGGGTGCCTCAGGTTCTACGAGAACCCGCGCGCGGTACGCACGGCGAGCTCCGAGCAGGTACGCCAGCCGATCTTCGACGAAGGGCTCGAACACTGGCGCAACTACGACCCTTGGCTCGGTCCTCTGAAGGAGACCCTGGGCCCGGTTCTTGGCGAATACCCGGCGGCGCCGGCGTCAATTTGAAATCCCGCATGCGCTTGGCGTAGCCTTAGGCCGTCCGGGCTTGCATAAAAACCACAAGGGGGCTCGATCGATGAGTCGTAGCAGACGTCGCAAATTGATGCGGGAGCTGGCCCGCAAGCACCGCGCGATCCTCCGCAAGGGAATTCCTGTTGCATCGGCGCTACTCGTAGCGATGCCGGCCGCCTACGCCCAGCAGGCACCGGCGACGGCGGGTGCGGGTGCGACAGCCGGCGGCCTCGAGGAAGTCGTGGTGACCGCGCAGAAGCGCGTCGAGAACCTGCAGGACGTGCCGATCAGCGTCCAGGTGCTCGACACCGCGAAGCTCGATCAGCTCAACATCGCCACTATCGACGACTACGTGAAGTTCGCGCCGGGCATCGCCTACGTGCGCGGCGAGGGGCAGGGAGGCAACGGCGAGCCGGGCGAGTCCCACATCTACATCCGCGGTATCGCGAGCGGCGGGACGAACCATTCGGGCTCGCAGCCGAGCGTCGGCGAGTACCTCGACGAGCAGCCGGTCACGACCATCGACGGCAACGTCGACATTCACATCTTCGACATTCAGCGCATCGAGGTCCTCGAGGGCCCGCAGGGCACGCTCTACGGCGCGAGCTCGCAGTCGGGCACGGTCCGCATCATCACGAACAAACCCGACCCGACCAAATTCAGCGCGGGCGTGGACGTGCAGGGCAATCAGATCCTCACGCACGGCGGCGGTTACGAGGTCGAAGGTTTCGTGAATATTCCGATCACCTCGAACATGGCGGTGCGACTCGTAGGCTGGGACGAGCACGACGGCGGATACATCAGCAACGTCGCCGGCACCAACGCCAACGCTTGCATCTTCAACGGGGTCCGCACTTTTGGTGCCTGGAGCGGCCAGCCAGAGGTGAGCGCATACCAGGCAAACGGGTCGGTAATACCGAATAACTATCCATGCACGCCCGTGTCGAGCGCCCCCCTTGGCGCGGGTTCAATCAACAACGCCGCCTACGTGAAGAACAATTACAACCCGGTCAATACCAAGGGCGGCCGCGCGGCGCTGCGCTGGAACCTCGGGGACTGGACGATCACGCCGACCTTCATGGCACAGAATGTCACGACGGAGGGTTTCTTTGCCTATGACCCGGGTGTCGGCGACCTGCAGCTCGCGCACTTCTCCCCGGAGAACTCATCGGACTCGTGGTATCAAAGCGCGCTGACCGTCGAGGGCAAGCTCAGCAACCTCGACCTCGTGTACTCGGGAGGCTTCTTCAAGCGCGACACACACTCGCTCGCCGATTACAGCGATTATTCCGTGTTCTACGACCGCGTGTACGGCTCAGGTATCTATTGGAACGGAAACAGCGGTAACCACATCATGCCCCAGGAGCTGGTCAACAGCCGGCACGACTACGAGAAGTGGAGTCACGAGCTGCGGGTGAGCACCCCCGTGCAGCTGCCCGTCAAGGGGACCTTCGGTGTCTTCGTCCAGCGCCAGCTGCACAACATCTTCGAGCAGTACATCATGCCAGGCTACGGGTTCGTGAATCCGTATGGCTCCTCGCAGAATCCGGCGGGTTTGACGGACGCGTATTCGATACCGACCCTGTTCCAGACCATCTGGCTCACCGATGAGACCCGTGTCGATCGAGACCAGGCGGCATTCGCCCAGGCCACATGGGATGTGACCAGTAAGCTCTCGCTGACCGGGGGAATTCGCGCCTACAAGTTCGACAACACCCTGGATGGCTTCTTTGGGTATTCGAACGGCTACACCAGCGGGTCGGGCATGGCGCACTGCTTCAGGGATGCCGCCGGCAACTTCATTCCGACCCCCGTCAAGTTCGCACCCTGCACTGACCTGGCGAAGCGCATCGCTGATCACGGCACCGTGCCACGCGTCAACCTCACCTACAAGCTCATGCCGGAGGCGATGGTCTACGCGACTTACTCCAAAGGCTTCCGACCGGGCGGTGTGAACCGCACGGCCGCGGCCGGTATCCCGCCCTACAGCGCCGATTTTTTGAAGAACTACGAGATCGGCTGGAAGACGCAGCTGTTCGATCGCCGCCTGCGCTGGAATGGCGCCATCTTCCGCGAGGATTGGAACGACTTCCAGTACTCGTTCCTCGGCGTCAACAGCGTCACCATCATCGAGAACGGCGCCAGCGCCCGTGTCACGGGCCTCGAGAGCAGCATCGAGTGGGCGCCGACACGGAAGTTCCTTGGGAGTCTCAACTTCCAGTGGATCAACCCGTACCTGACCCAGCCACTTTGTTCCCACGGGCCGCCTTGTCCGGGCACGCATTCCGATGGCGTATACAGCTATGTCTGGGCTCCGGAAGGAACCCATCTGCCGATTACCCCGGACTTCAAGGGCAGCCTGGTCGCGCGGTTTAACCTGAACCCGATTGGGAAATGGGAGCCCTATATCCAGGGCAACTGGACGTATCAGTCCTCGGCCTCGGTTCAGTTGCGGGTCGATCAGTCGGCCGTTGTTGGAGGCATGCCTCCGTACGCCCTGGTGGATCTCAGGATGGGTGCCACCAACGACAAGCTGAGCGCGGAGTTTTTCGTCACGAACCTGTTCGACCGGCTCGCACAGCTCTCGCGCTTTACGCAGACGGCTCCCACGCTCTCCGATACATCGCCCCGCCCAGTGGACACGCAGCCGTACATCATCCCGGCGCAGCCGCGCACGATCGGACTCAAGGTGGCCATGCGGTTCTGAGTCTGGAGCGCTGGCGGCTCCCGGGCTGAATGTCACCCTGCCGCGAGTGTGCGGCCGATCGCCCCGGTGAGCTTCTCGACGAGCTCCGCGAGCTCCGCCTCGCTTGCGTTGAAGGGCGGCGCCACGATGACGGTGTCGCCACTGGCGCCGCCGACGTTGCCCGCGCAGGGATAGATGATGAGCCCGTCCTCGAACGCGCCGCGCCCGATTGACTGGTTCAAGGCCCGCTCGGCCGGGAAAGGCTCGCGCGTCGCGCGGTCGCGCACGAATTCGATCCCGATCAGGTAGCCCCGCCCGCGCACGTCACCCACGGCGTCGAATCGGCCGAGCGCTGCACCGAGCTCACGGCGCAGCGTCTCGCCGCGGCTGCGGACCCGCTCGACGAGGGACTCGCGCTCGATGATCCGCTGGACGGCAAGTGCGGCGGCGCACGCGGCGGTGTGTCCCGAGTAGGTGTGTCCGGTCATGATCGCCCCGTGCCGGGAGAGGATCGTGGCCCCGATTTCCTTGCGCAGGATCGTCGCGGCGAGCGGGATGTAGCCCCCCGCCAGGCCCTTTCCGACCGCTATCACATCAGGGACGACTGCGTCGTGCTCGAGCGCGCGCCAGGTGCCGCAGCGACCCGCCCCGCTCATCACCTCGTCCGCGATGATGAGCACCCCGTGCCGGTCACAGACCGCGCGCACCGCCTGGGCGTATCCGGGCGGAGCCGGCACCGCCCCTCCCGCAGCTCCGACGACCGGCTCGAAGATGAACGCCGCGACCCGCTCCGGGCCCGCCGCGCGGATGCTTGCGTCGAGCTCATCCGCGAGAGCTGCGACCAGCTGCTCGCCTGCTAAGCCGCGGAGCGGCCGGTATGCGTTCGCCGCCGATACGAATGAGACATCGAGGAGGCTCCCCTCGAACGGCCGCCGGCGCTCGCGGAAACCCGACACCGAGAGCGCGCCGAGCGTGTTGCCGTGATAGGAGCGCTCGCGGGCGATGAAGCGCTTCCTCCCCGGCAGGCCCCGGGCGTCCCAGTACTGCAGCGCCACCTTCAGCGCCGATTCCACCGCCTCCGAGCCGCTGCCGGAGTAGACGATGTGGCCGAAGTGCGGGCCGCAGCGTGCCAGCAGGAGGCGGGTCAGCTCCTCGAGCGGCTCGCTGGTGAAGAGGTATCGGTAGCCGCAGGCCACCTGCTCGAGCTGGCGGGCGATCGCCGCGTTGACCTCGCGGTTGCCGTGGCCGATGCTGAACGCCGCCGGGCCGCCCGAGCCGTCGAGATAGCGACGCCCGTCGGCGTCGTAGAGATAGCTCCCCTCGCCTCGCACGATGCGCGGCAGTGCCTCCATCCCCCAGCCGACGGGACGCCGTGCGGTCATCGCGAGGCGCTCGGCACGGTCACCGTGGCCGTAAGCGCCGAGCGCGAGCCGACGAGCAGCATCGCCATCGCGGCGATCGCAAACGGTCCGCTGAACAGCCCGTAGAGCTGCTGCGCTTCCCAGCCTCGATCGAGCAACGCGCCGCTTGCGAACGGCGCGAGGATGGCCCCGAGACGCCCGATGCCGATCGCGCAGCCCATGCCGGTCGCGCGCACCGCGGTGGGGTACAGAGGGGGTCCGACGGCATAGAGGCCCGCCATGGCGGCGTTTGAAAGCACCCCGAGGAGCAATGCCGTCCAGAGCGCGAGCTCGAGGCGGTGCACAACGGCGCCGAAGGCCGCAATGAGCAGTGCGGAAGCGATGAGCGAGCCGATGAGGAGCCGGCGCGCGTCGGCGCGCGCCGCCGCGACCGCAAACCCGCCGCAGCCGACGATGCCCCCGAGGTTGAGCAACACGCCGGCGGTCAGTCCCGCCGTAGCCGACAGGCCGGCGGCGTTCAGGAGCCGCGGCGTCCAGCTGACGAAGAAGTAGAACGCCGCCATGGTGCAGAAGAAGGTGACCCAGACGAGGAAGGTGGTCGGAGTCAGCAGCCAGCGCAGCGGCGCGCGAGTCTCGGCGGGCCGCGCGCCGCCGCTCGCCGGACTTCCGGGCAGGACGCCGAGCTCCGGGAGGACGCCGAGCTCGGGCAGGCGCATCCGGACGAGCAGCTCATTCAGGCGACCGAGCGCCCCGGGCGGGCGGCGCGCGAGGAGAAAATCGAGGGACTCGGGCAGCGCCCGCCAGGCCACCACCAGCAGGGCGAGCGTCATCACGCCGCCGATGGCAAACGCCGAGCGCCACCCAAAGCGAGGTATGGCGAGCGCGGTCAGCGCGCCGCCGAGCGTCGCGCCGACCGGGTACCCGGTCGAGTAGGCCGCGAGCGCGGCGCTGCGCCAGCGGTCGGGTGCGTACTCGGACACGACCACCGCGACGCTCGCAATCGTGCCGCCGATGCCGACGCCGGTCAGCGCACGCAGCGCGAGCAGCTCGCCGAAACCGCGCGCCGCCACCGAGCCGAGCATGCCGGCTCCGGCAATCAGGACGGCCACGAGGATGATTCTGCGCCGGCCGAAAACGTCGGCGCACGGCGCGAGGAGGAGCGAGCCTGCGGCCATGCCGACGAGCCCCGCGCTGAAGAGCTCTCCGAGCTCCGAATTCGGCAGGTTCCATGCGGCCTTGACGCCCGAGGCCGAGAACGACATCGCCAGGATGTCGAAGCCGTCGAGCATGTTGAGGGCGATGCAGAGCGCGATGGCGAGCGCCTGGAAGGAGCTCAGCGGGCCCTGCGCCACCGCTTGTCTTATGTTGTCGTCATTCACCCCGCCGGCCTCCGCATCTCGCCGCCGCGCCGGGGATCATGATGCCACAGACCTCAATGCGCGCGGATGATCCACACCCCGAGCGCAATGGCGACTGCGGCGAGCGCACGCACTCGCGTGACCCGCTCGCGCAGCACGACCGCCCCGAGTGCCGCGCCGAACACGATCGAGGTCTCCCGGACCGCGGCAACCGCGGCCACCGGCGCGCGCGTCATCGCCCACAGCGCCAGTGTGTACGAGCCGACCGAGCACGCCCCGCCCAGTG
>Ga0209808_1000235_pt1 | contig 28146 bp, 30 predicted proteins | sample GraSoiAngelo_157_FD_186171 | JGI IMG/M metagenome (GOLD analysis project Ga0209808, IMG submission 186171) | Grasslands soil microbial communities from the Angelo Coastal Reserve, California, USA - 14_1009_16_20cm (SPAdes) (version 2) | ecosystem: Environmental > Terrestrial > Soil > Grasslands ... | reverse complement strand
GGTTGCGCTCGACCAGCAACTCATCGAGCTTCGCGTTCGCGCTCTTGCGCGCCAGCGCGGCGGCCGTGCGCCGCTCCTCGATCTCGGCGGCGGCCTGCGTGAGCCGCTCCAGCTCGAGCTCGGCGATCCTTGCCTCGACCGAGGCGATCTCGTCCTTGAGCTTCTCCGCGCGTTCGGCCGCAGTCGCCTGCAGCGCCAGCGGGCGCAGCCGCTTTCGCACCTCGGCTTCGAGGTCCCGCGCGCGCTCGGCCTGCACCTGGACGCGCGCGAGCTTGAGCTCGGCACGATGCCGGCGGGCCTTGAACTTCCCGAGGCCCGCCGCCTCCTCGAGCAGCGCGCGCCGCTGGTGCGGCTTCGACGAGAGGATCTCCTCGACCCGCCCCTGGCCGATCACGGAGCTGTGGCCGCCCCCAAGCCCGACGTCCGCGAGCAGCTCGACGAGATCGGTGCGCCGGACCGCAGCCTTGTTGACCAGGTACTGGCCCTCCCCGCCGCGATGGAGGCGGCGCGTGATCGCGATCTCGCTGAAGTCGAGCTCCGAGAACTGCCCGTCGGCGTTGTCGAACAGGAGCTCGACCTCGCACCAATCGGCCGCGGCACGATCCGCGGCGCCGGCAAACAGGACGTCGTCGGGCTTCTCGGCGCGCAGCTCCGAAGGCGAAAGCGAGCCCGACGCCCAGAGCAGCGCGTCGGAGACGTTCGACTTCCCCGATCCGTTTGGCCCCACGACCACGGCGACGCCACGCTCGAGGCGGACCTCGACCGGATCGGGGAACGACTTGAAGCCGCGCAGCTTGATCGCGCTCAGGTGCACGCCGGCCGAACGCTAGCGACGAGAGCGGATGACTACGTGATCCCCAGCTTCGCGAGCACCTCTTTGGCCGCCGCCTGCTCGGCCGCCTTCTTCGAGCGCCCGTTCCCGACTCCCACCTGCTCGCCCTCGACGTTCGCCGCGCAGGTGAAGGTGCGGTCGTGCGGCGCCCCCTCGGCGTTCAGCACCGAGTAGCTGACCGACTTCCCTCGCCGGGCCAACGCCTCTTGCAGCTCCGTCTTGTAGTCGACATGCGTCGTCAGGGCGTATTCGATGCGGCCTGCGAAGGCCTCGATGATCGCCTGCTCGATCTTGTGGAAGCCGTGCTGGAGGAAGAGCGCCGCGAGGGAAGCCTCGAGCAGCGCCGCGAGCACGTTGCGGTTCTTCATCAGCCGCTGCAGCTCCTCTTCCGGAATCAGGTCGCCGCCGCGCTCCTGTAGCCGCGAACCCAGGTCGAGCTCGCGCGCAACGACGGCGCAGCTCGCCCGCGAGACCACGTGCGAGCGGATCTTCGCGAGCCTGCCCTCGGAGAAGTCGGGATAGTCGTCGTAGAGCACGCGGGCGATCGCCAGCTCGAGCACGCTGTCGCCGAGGAACTCGAGCCGCTCGTACGACGACGCCCGGTCGGGCGCCCACGAGGAATGCGTGAAGACCTTGTCGAGCCGCTCTTCGGGCAGCTCGTCGATCAGGCGGTCGAGCCGACCGCGGCTACTGGTGCGAGGAGACGTAGTCGACAGCCTGACCGACCGTCTGGATCTTCTGTGCGTCCTCGTCGGAGATCTTGATCCCGAACTGGTCTTCGAGCTCCATGATCAGCTCGACGAGATCGAGCGAGTCGGCGTCGAGATCTTCCTGGAAGGAGGCTTCCTCGTTGATCTCGCTCTCGTCGACGCCGAGCTGCTCGCTCAGCACTTCCTTCACTCGCTCGTACACTTCCTCTCGCGTCGCTGCCATCTCACCTACCTTGCCGGTTCGGGGTCAGAGCGCGCGGACTCTAACATGCTCTGTTCAAGCCGTTCTTGGAGTCTCCCGACCACGTCGTGCTCGACGCCGCGAGCGGCCAGCCGGATGGCGTTGGCGATCGCGCGGCGGCCGGAGTTGCCGTGCGCGATCACGGCCAGGCCTCGTAGGCCGAGCAGGTAGGCGCCGCCGTAGGTGTCGGGATCGAGGCGCTCGCGCAGGCCGCGCGCGGCGGGACGGATCAGCAGAGCGCCGAGCTTGGCGCGGCGGCTGGCCGTGATCTCCTCGCGCAATGCGTTCAGGACGCTGCGGATCGTTCCCTCGAGCGCCTTCAGGACGATGTTGCCCGTGAAGCCGTCGCAGACGACAACGTCCGCGGCGCCTTCGAGCAGGTTGCGGCTCTCCGTATTGCCCTTGAAGTTGAGATCGGGCGCCTCCGCGAGAAGGCGATGGGCCTCCAGAATCAGCTGGCTGCCCTTCTCGGGCTCCTCCCCGATCGAAAGCAGCCGCACCTCGGGATCGCCGATGCCGAGGATCTCCTCCGCGAAGACCGAGCCCATGTGCGCGAACTGGCGCAGGTGCTCGGCGCGGCCGTCGGCGTTCGCGCCGGAATCGATCAGAATCGAGGGGCCGCTCTTAGCCGGGAGAACGACCGCGATCGCGGGCCGGTTCACGCCGCGCAGGCGGCGGATCTCCAGCAGCGCGGCCGCAAGCATCGCGCCGGTGTTGCCGGCCGAGACCGCGGCGTCGGCTCGGCCCTCACGGACGAGCCGGCACGCGACGACGAGCGAGCTGTCGCGCTTGGCGCGGACGGCCTCGCCCGGCTTCTCGTCCATGGCGATCGTCGTCTGCGCCTCGATCAGCTCGAGCCCGCCGGTTTCGAGCCCGGCGGGGCCAACGAGCAACGGTGCGATCTCTGACGATGCCGCCTCGAGCGCGCCCGCGACGATCTCGTCAGGGGCTCGATCGCCTCCCATCGCGTCGACCGCGACGCGAATCATGCGTTTACGAACCGAGCGGGCGAAGCGGCTCGATCTCGCGGCCGCGGTACGTCTTGCACGTCGGGCACATCTGGTGCGGCCGCGTCGGCTGGTGGCAGCTCGGGCAGAGGCTCAGCCGCGGCGCCGAGATGCCGTGCTGGGCGCGGCGTTTGTCGCGGCGTGACTTCGACGTTTTTCGTTTCGGGACTGCCATCAGCGGTCGCGCAGTATAGCCAGCCGATCTAAAGCTTCTCGCGCAGCTCGGCCAGCGGCGCCCAGCGCGAGTCTGCTCGCTCTTCTTCGTGCGTGTGGGGCTGGGCGTTGAGATCCTTGCCGCAGACAGGGCAGAGTCCGGCGCAGTCCGGGCGGCAGAGGATCTGGAGAGGCAGCGCCAACGCGATCGCGTCGCGGGCCCAGGCCGAGAGATCGAGTCGGTCCTCGTCGAGGTACGGGGTGCGCAGCTCCTCGGAATCGGGGTTCGTCGCCTGGTACTCGCGGGCGGAGATCGGCAGATCGAGGACGGCGTCGGCGAGGCAGCGGTAACAGGGACCGTGAAGGCGGTTCCGGAAGCGAAGCTCGAAGACCGTTCCGGTACTCGCCCGGGTGATCGACAGCTCCGCCGAGACGGTGTCCGGGACCGGCAGGTAACGCTGGCCGCCGAGCTCGAGCGGCTCGAGCTGGACCTCGCGCTCGTCGACGAACTGCTCGCCGGAGCGCAGCTTGAGCGTGCGGAGGTTGAGGGTGGTCATACGGCCACCGTAGCAACGCATTGAGGCGTTCTAGCGTCGCGTTATTGGGTGCCGGCACGCGGACGCCTGACGACCTCCTCGAGCGGCTTCCGGTTCGCTTCGGTACTCCACTCCTCGGCGCTTCGATCCTCGGGAGTCAGCGGCCGCGCCGGGTAACCGAAGCTCGGAATGTTCACCGGTAGGAGACCGTCCTCGAGACCGAGGACCCGCGCGGCCGCGGCTGCGTCAGGCATGCCGTTCGGGCATGAGACAACGCCGTCGTTCCACGCGACGAGGAGCATGTTCTGCATCGCGCGCCCGACGTCGAGGCCGCTGCCGCCGTCCTTCGTCGCGATCGCAATCGCCAGCGCGGCACCGCGAACGTTGTCACCGGCGTAGACCGCCTCGGCGAGACGGCCCTTCAGCTCGGGGTTGTCGACGACGACGAACGTCCATGGCTGCCGATTGACGGCGCTCCCGGCGAGTCGGCCGGCGTCGAGGATCCGTGTGACGACGTCGTCAGGGATCGGCCGATCGGCATAGCGACGCCGGTCGCGCTTGCTCGCGACGGCCAGGTAGGTGTCCAACGGCCTAGTGCCTCTTCAGGTGATGCTGTCGAGCGGGCATCGCCTGGAAACCCACTAGTAGGGCTGGTCGTTCGTCGAGCCGCCGTCGACGCCGACACCGACGCCGACGCCCGCGACGACCGACTCCTGCGACCGCTCATGCAGCCGCTCGCGCCCGCGCTTGACCGCGCCCAGGAACTTGTCGAGGTTGACCTCGAGCGTCGACAGGATGCTGTCGGCCCAGTCCTCCATCTCGAGCCGCGTCTCGCGCGCCTGGCGCCTGGCCTCGTCGACGATCTCCTGTGCCTGGCGCTCGGCGAGCTTGACGATCTCCGTCTGCGATGCCTCGCGAACGGCCTGCTCGCGTGCCTCGCCGAGGATCCTGTCGCACTCCCGCTTCGCCTCGGCGAGCATCTCCTGCCGTTCCTTGACGATCCACCGGGCCTGCTTGATCTCCTCCGGGATCGTCGCGCGCATCTGGTCGAGGATGTCGTAGATCTCCTCGCGATCGATGCGCACCTGGTCGGTGAGCGGCACGGCCTTCGCGTTGTGCACGAGGTCGTCGAGCTTGTCGATGAGAACGAGTACGTCCATGAACCCCCGGAGTCTACAGAGGAAGCACTATTCGTCACTTCTGCCGAAGAGGCGGCTGAAGAAGCCTCGCTTTTGTTGCGGTTCCGGTGCGGGCTCCGGCTCCGGCGTGGATTCAGGCTCCGGCGCCGGCTCGGCCTCGAGGGCAGGCTCGGGCTCGGGCTCGGGTACCGGCTCGGGCTCGGGTACCGGCTCCGGCTCGGGTACCGGCGCAAGCACCGGCTCCGGCTCCGGCTCGGCTTCCAGCTCGGGCTCGGCCGGCACCTTCATCGAAGCCAGCTCGCGCGCCTCATTCGTGCCGAAAACCCAGCGGCGGCCGCTCTCGCGCAACTGCTCGAGCAGGTCGTTCGCCTCCTCCGGGTCGAGATGGACGTCGCCAGGCGAGTTGAGCAGCTCGACCAGCCTTGCGGCAGCGCCCGGATTGCCACGAACCTTCAGCTTCTGGGCGAGCTCGTGCGCATCCTTTCGGCTCAACGTCACGCTGCCTCCGTTGCCCCCCGCGAGGAGGCTTTCGAGTCGTTGTGTCTCGTTCATTCCCCTGGTTTCTCGGGCGTCCCCGGCCGCCCGTCCGGAAACATCTCCACGAACCGTTTCGCGACCGCCGCCGGGACGAGGCCGTCCACCTTTCCGCCGAACGAGGCGATCTCCTTCACCCCGCTCGAGGAGACGAAGCTGACCTCGGGACTCGCCATCACATAGACGGTTTCGACCTCCGGCGCGAGCGTCCGGTTGAGCTGGTTCATCTGGAACTCCCACTCGAAGTCCGAGATCACGCGCAGGCCTTTGACGATCGCCTTCGCCTCCCACTTGCGCGCGAACTCGACAACGAGCTCGGAGAAGACGTCGACCTCCACGTTCTGCAGACCGTCGAGCGCCTCGGTCAGGAACGCGACGCGCTCGTCGAGGGTGAACATCGGCTGCTTGTGCTGCGGGTTGCCGACAACGCCGATCACCAGCCGGTCGAAGATGCCGGCGGCGCGCTCGATCACGTCGACGTGGCCGTTCGTGACGGGGTCGAAGGTGCCGGGGTAGATGGCGGTGATCACGGGTGCTCGCTCAGGCGTCGCTTGCGATGCCGTCTGGAGGCCGTACCGGCTTTGCCGGTGCGGCCGTCTTATCCACGTTCAAGGAGTCTGCACCGGTGCGGTCTCCCGGGGCGAGTTGAAAGAGCGAGATGCGGGCGGAGCCGTAGCGCCGGCTCGTTCGCTGGGTGAGCGGCGGCAACTCGGGCTCCTCTCTGGCGCCGGTCTCGACGACGACGAGGCCGTCCTGGGCAAGCACGGCCGGGAGGTAGGTGGAAAGCCTGTTTTGCAGGGAAGTAAACATCCCGTAGGGCGGGTCGACCAGCACGAGATCGTAGCGGCGAGCGGCGGCCGCCTCGGCGGCCAGGGCCCGGAGCGCGTCCTGCTGGATCACCCGCGCACCCGTGAGGTGGAGCTTGTCGAGGTTACGGTCGATCGTCCGGCACGCTTCCCGGTCGTTCTCGATGAAGACCGCGCTCGCGGCACCGCGCGAGAGGGCTTCGAGACCCATCGCGCCCGAGCCGGCGAAGAGGTCGAGCACGGCCGCGCCGTCGACGGCGCCGATCAGGTTGAAGGCCGCTTCGCGGGCGCGGTCGGCCGTCGGACGCGTGTCATGTCCCTTCGGGGCAAAGATCCGCGCGCCCTTGTTCGAGCCGGCGATGATTCTCACACGCACCTCATGCGTGAATCGTGCCGCGCGGACGTGTCTGTGGACGAAGAGTCACACTTTTGTTGCAGTTGCCATGTCCGCGCGCGTCAGTTCGTGGGGACAGTCCTCAGAGACAGCGCGGTTTCAGCCCTGGCCGTTAAGGCTGTCCCTAGGTCAGGCCAGCGACTCGGTCTCCGCGCCCGCGAAGAAGCGGTCGACCTCGTCGTTCAGCGGGCCTTCGTACTCGACGAGCTCGCCGGCGAGCTCGCGCGCCCGCTCGAGCAACTCGCGGTCGGCTCGCAGCCGCGTGAAGCGGAACTCGGAGAGGCCCGCCTGACGCTTGCCCAGCAGCTGCCCCTCGCCGCGCAGCTCGAGATCCTTCTCCGCCAGCTCGAACCCGTCCGTCGTCTCGACCAGCGCCTGCAGACGCTCCCGGGCGTTGTCGGTCAGCTCCTCCTTGGCTCGCGAGACGAGCAGGCAGTACGACTGCTCAGCGCCGCGGCCGACGCGGCCGCGCAGCTGGTGGAGCTGCGCCAGGCCGAATCGATCGGCCTCCTGGACGATCATGATCGTCGCATTCGGAACGTCGACGCCCACCTCGATCACGGTCGTCGAGACGAGCACGTCGAGCTCCCGCGCCTTGAACTGCGCCATCAGCTCCCGCCGTTCGGCCGGCCGCAGGCGGCCGTGCAGCAATCCGACCCGGTAGTCCCTCAGCTCGCCGCGGCGAAGCCGCTCCGCCTCGGCCTCCGCAGCGCGCGCTTGCGAGGTCTCCGACTCCTCGATCAGCGGGCAGACGACGTACGCCTGGCGCCCGGCGTCGAGGTGCTTGCGCAGGCGCCGGTACGCCTCGGAGCTGAGCTCGTCGGTCACCCAGCTCGTCACGATCGGCTTCCGGTTCGCCGGTGGCTTGGCGATCTCCGTCACGGCCAGATCGCCGTAGACGGTCAGCGCGAGCGTTCGCGGGATCGGCGTCGCGGTCATGTGCAGAACGTGCGGCGAGCGGCCGGCGGCGAGCGCACCCCGCTGCTCGACTCCAAATCTGTGCTGCTCATCAACGACGGCCACGGCCAGATCGGACAGCTCGACGCCTTCCTGGATCAGCGCGTGCGTGCCGACGAGAACCTGCGCCCCCTCGACCTCTCCCTTGACCGAACCGGTCAGCAGTGCGACACGCACGCCGAGCTCGCCGCAGATCGGCTCGACCGTCAGGAAGTGCTGCTCGGCCAGGGTCTCCGTTGGCGCCATTAGCGCCCCCGTCCTGCCGGCCTCGACCGCGCGCAGCAGCGCGTAGAGCGCAACGACCGTCTTGCCGGAGCCGACATCGCCCTGGAGCAGCCGCTGCATCGGCTTCGCGGTGCCGAGATCGGCGTCGATCTCCGTGATCGCTCGCTCCTGATCCCGCGTCAACTCGAACGGCAACGCCCGCCGGTAGCGCTCGACGAGCTCGCCCGCCTCTCGGAGGGCCGGCGCGGTCGCCTCCTCCGTCCCCTTGCGGATCCGAGCCAGCCCGACCTGGAGCAGGAGCAGCTCGTCGAGCGCGAGCCGCCGCCGAGCCGACTCGGCCTCCTCGGCCTCGCGCGGCCGGTGCAGGGCAACGAGCGCGTCGAAGCGAAGCGGCAGTCGCTCCCGCGCCCGCAGCGAGGCCGGCAGCGAGTCGCCGAAGTCCCGCGCGTACGGCAGCGCACTCTCGACGAGCGTCCGCAGCCGCGGCGAGGTCACTTCCTCGCTCGCCGGATAGACCGGTGCAAAATCTGCCGTCGCGGAGGCGCCGTCCAGGTCGTAGGAGCGGACGTGGAACTCGTTCCGCCGCAGCTGGCCGCGCAGGCGCAGCCTCGTCCCCGGCCGGAGCTTGTCCGCCAGCCAGGGCTGGTTGAACCAGACCGCCGAGATCTCGCCGCTCCCGTCGCGGATCGCGGCCTTGATCACGGTCAACCGGCGCCGCGTCGGCCGCACCGAGACGCGGCGCACCTCGCCGGCGATCACCGCCTCCTCCTCGCCGAAGAGGTTCGAGATCGGGGTCTCCCCGACCGCCTGCTGGTAGTCGCGCGGCCGGTGCTCGAGCAGGTCGCGAATCGTTCGCAGGCCCAGCTTCGCCAGCTTGGCGCGCAGCGACGGCCCGACGCCGGGCAGCGTGTCGAGCGTGCGGGCGAGAGCCTCCGGCCGCGGCCGGCCTCGCGTCGGCGGCCAGGCTTCGGTTCGCTGCGCGCCTGCGAAGCCGCGAAGCTCAGTCATCCTCGAACCAGAAGAGCCCCACCGTCCCGGGGCCCGCGTGGGTCCCGACGACCGGGCCAAGCGTCGTGACGAGCTCGAGCTTCGCCTGCGGACGAGTGCGCCGCACGAGCTCCCTCAGCGCCTCGACGCGCTCAGGCGCATCCGCCTGAGCGATCGCCACCAGCAGGTTCGGCCCGTCACCCGAGCCCGACTCGAAGGCCGCGATGAACTCCTGGAAGGCGCGCCGGTTGCCACGGACGCGCTTGAGCGGGATCACCTCGCCGCCGCGGATGGTCAGGATCGGCTTCACGTTCAGCAGCTGCCCCGCCCACGCCGCGGCGCGGCCGATCCGTCCGCCGCGTGCGAGGTAGTCGAGCGTGTCGAGCGTGAAGACGAGCTGCGAGTCACGCAGGTGCCGCTGCAGGAGCGCCTCGACCTCCTCGTCGGTCGTACCCCGGTCTAGCCGCCGCTGGAGCGAGAGCCCGAGCATCGCCACAGCGGCCGAGGCGGTCTCGGTGTCGACGACGCGGACCTGGTCGCCGAAGTCCCGTGAGGCTGCCCGCGCGCTCTCGACCGTGCCGGAAAGCGTGCCCGCGATGTGGAGCGAATAGATGCGCTCGTATCCGGACAGCTCCTCGTAGACGGCGTGGAAGTCGCCGGGAGTCGGCTGGGACGTGGTCGGCGTCATCGGCGAGCCGCGCAGGCGCGCGTAGAACTCGTCAGGCCCGAGCTCGACGTAGTCGCGGAAGCTCTCTTCGCCGAAGCGGACGTAGAGCGGGACGATCCGCCAGTTCGGAAAGCGTTGCGGCGCCTCCGGGAAATCCGCAGTCGAATCGACCACGATCGCGGTGCTCGCGGCGGTCAGCTCCACGTCAGCCGCGGTAGGTCGGGCGCCCGGCGCGCTGGATCGCCGCGACGATCTCGTCGAGCTCGTCGTGCTTGCTGAGGCAGGCGACTGCGCCGGCCTCGCTCAGCGCCTGCCGCTCGCGAGGGTTCGCCGATGCCGTCAGGCCGATCACCGCCGCGCCAGGGTATGCGGCGAGCACGGCCGCCGTCGCCTCGACGCCGTCCATCCCAGGGAGCCGGTAGTCCATCAGCACGACGTCGGGCCGCAGCTCGCGCGCGAGCTCGACAGCGTCGCCGCCGTCCTCGGCCGCGCCGACGATCACGATGTCTGAGCGGAGACCCAGCACGAGCTCCAGACCTTCGCGGAAGACCTGGTTGTCCTCGACGAGGACGACCCGGATCGGCGGCTCCACACGCCGAACTTACCGATCTATTCGGCCGACACGAGCAACGGGTAGTTCTGCTGGCCGCCTTCGTGAACCTCGATCTCCACTTCCGGATTCGCGCGTTCGAGCTCGGCGAGCAGTTCCGAGAGATCCGGCTCGTCCTCACCGGTAAGCAGGGTCACGACCTCTCGTGGCTCGGCGAGCAGGCGTTCGAGCAACGCTCGCGCCACAGGTTCGAACTCGGCGCCTCCCGTGACCGGCTCGTCCTCGAGCAGGCCGACGTACTCACCCGCGCCGACGGCCCGGCCGTTCAGCTGGACGTCGCGCGACGCAGTGGTTACCGCCCCCGTCGCAACGCGCGCCGCCGCCTCGGCCATCGCCGTCGCGTTCTCCTCGGCCGAACGCACCGGGTTGAACGCGACCAGCGCCGCCAGACCCGCTTGCATCGACGTCGTCGCAACGACGCGCGTCGGCCGCTTCGCGAGCGAGGCCGCCTGTTCAGCGGCGAGCCGGATGTTGGCGTTGTTGGGCAGCACGATCGCCTCGGGAGCATCGGTCGCGTCGACGGCTGCGACGAGCTCGGCGGCCGAGGGGTTCATCGTCTGCCCCCCCTCGACGATCTGTGTCGCGCCAAGGCTCTCGAACAGACGCCGGTTGCCAGAGCCCGTCACCACGGCGACGACTTCTACTGCGGCCGGCAACGGGTCGGGAACCGCGGCCAGCAGCCGGCGCTCGCGCGCCTTCGTCTGGCGATGCATGTCCGCGATCTCGACATTCTCGATCGCGCCCGCCCGGGTACCGATCGCGAGCGCCGTCCCGGGATCGTCCGTGTGGACGTGCACCTTCAAGGCATGCTCGTCCCCGACGACGAGCAGGGAGTCTCCAAGCCGCTCGAACTGCGCCTCCAGCGCGACCGGCTCGAGCTCTCCCTCGATCACGAAGGCCGTGCAGTACCGGAACCGCGAGAGCTCCTGATGCGCCGCTTCGACTGCCGTTCTCTCCACCGGCGGGGCCTCCGGCAACGGCTGCCCGCCGACGACCGAGGCGACCCCGCGCAGCAATTCGACGAGGCCGGCGGCGCCGGCGTCGACCACGCCCGCCTCGCGCAGGACGTCGAGCTGCGCCTCCGTCTGGGCGACTGCCTCCTCACCCCGCGCGACGAGCAGCTCGAGCAGCTGTGCGACCGCCTTCGACTGCTCCGCCTCGGCGGCGTCTGCGAGCGTCCTGATCGCGGTCAGCATCGTTCCCTCGACCGGTTTGCGGACTGCCCTGTAGGCGGCATCCGCGCCCGCCCGCAGCGCCCGCGCGACCGCCGGACCGTCGACCGATTCAATCCCGGCTCGGCCTTCGCCCGCCAGCGACTCCGCGAGCCCGCGGACGATCTGGGAGAGAATGACGCCGGAGTTCCCGCGGGCGCCCATCAGCGCCGCACGCGTCGTTTCGCGCGCCAGGGTGGCGCGATCCTCGGCGGTCGAGGCTTCGAGCGCCTCGAGCACCGCCCGCGCGGTCAGCGCGAGGTTCGTGCCGGTGTCGCCGTCGGGGACGGGGTAGACGTTGAGATCGTCGATCCGCTCCCGGCTTCGCTCGAGCGCGGCGACTGCGCCGCCGACGAGCCGAAGCAGCCCTTCCCGCTCATTCATGCTGACTGGCGGACGTCCTGGATGTGGACGTCCACCGCCGCGACGCGCAGGCCGGTTAGGCGCTCGACCTCGTACTGCACCTGCGAGCGGATCGTCGCCGCGACCTCAGCGAGGTTGAGCCCGTGCTCGACGACGACCTGGAGATCGAGCGAGACCGAGTCTCCGTCACCGGACACCGTGATCCCGTGCGTGCGGCCCCCGGGCAGCAGGCGTCCGACCCTCGCCCGCGCCCCGCCACCGATGCCGACCACGCCGTAGCAGCGCGCCGCCGTCTGGGAGACGATCTGGACGATCGCGCCCGTCGAGATCGTGATCCGGCCGAGCGGCGAGGAAAGCTGTGGCTCGACCCGCTCCATCCTGATTTAGACGCGAGACGCGTCGAAAGAGGTTGCGAGGAGGGTCTAGATCGCCTTCTGGACCTTGTTGCCCTTGAGGCAGCGTGCGCAGACGTAGGCGCGTGTCGCCTTGCCGTCCAGAAAGACCCGGACGCGCTGGAGGTTCGGATTGAAACGGCGCTTCGTGGCCACCATCGAGTGGCTTCGGTTATGGCCGAAACCCGGCTTCTTCCCACAGACTGCGCAGACCTTGGACACGGCGCGGCAGTGTAGCTAAGGCATCAAGCCGTAGCGCTCGTCCGCAGCCGCGAGAAGAGGTCGGCCATCTCGAGCGCCGTACGAACCGCCTCGGCGCCCTTGCCGACCCGCTCGTCCGCCTGGCCGGCCGAATCGAGCGTGAGCACGCCGAACGAGACGGGGATCCCGGTCTCGAGCGCGGCAAGCTGCAGACCGCTCGCGGCCTCGCCGGCGACGTAGTCGAAATGCGGCGTCTCGCCGCGGATCACGCAGCCGAGCGCGACGATGCATGCAAACCGGCGCGTCTTGGCGAGCGCCATCGCGCCGAGCGGCAGCTCGAAGGCACCCGGAACCTGCGCGACAGTGACGGCCTCACGGGCGACGCCCGCGAGCTCGAGCTCGTCGAGCGCGCTCTCGAGCAGCCTGTTCGTGACCTCGCCGTTGAACCGGCTGACGACGATGCCGACCGCGCGGCGCGTGCCGTCGGAGGCACCGGTGATGACGCCGTAGCCGTCGGGGATGGAGAGCTCGCCAGCGGCATGGCCGGGCGGGCGCAGGCGCGGGAGCTCGTCCTCCTCGGCGGGCGCCTCGTCGGGCACCGGCGTATCGCCGTCGCGCCGCTCTTCGACCTCTTCGGCCCGGAGCTGCTCCTCCGGCGGCGCGGGCTCGGCCTCGGCTTCGGCCAGCTCTTCTTCGCCGGGGGCGACGTCGGCTTCCTGCTCCGGAACTTCGGGGCCGAGCTCCGCCTCCTGCGACTCGGCCTCCGGCTCCCCTTCGTCTGCTTTCGTTCCAGCGAGCCGGTCCTCGCCGGGCCAGCGTTCGTCTGTCACTCTTGCCGCTCCGGCTCGTCGAAGCGCAGATCCTGGTGGTGCAGCCTGTGGGCGAGCTTGTTCCGCTTGGCCGCGAGGTAGCGGCGGTTCTCCGCGTTGGGCGGCACCTCGATCGCTACCTGCTCCACGACCGTCAGGCCGTAGCCCTCGAGCCCGCTGATCTTCTTCGGATTGTTGGTGAGGATGCGGATCGTGGTCAGGCCGAGGTCGGCGAGGATCTGGTTGCCGATTCCCCAGTCCCGCGCGTCCGCCGGGAAGCCGAGCTCGAGGTTCGCCTCGACGGTGTCGAGACCGTTCTCCTGCAGCTCGTAAGCCTTCAGCTTGTTGAGCAGGCCGATGCCTCGGCCCTCCTGAGCCATGTAGAGCAGGACGCCGCGATCCTCCCGTCCAAGCTGCAGCAGGGCCTGCTCGAGCTGCTCGCCGCAGTCGCAGCGGAGTGAGTGGAAGACATCACCGGTCAGGCATTCCGAGTGGACCCGGACGAGCACGTCGCGGGCGCCGTCGACATCGCCCTTGACGAGCGCGACGTGGTGCTTGCCGGTCAGTTTCTCGCGGAAGGCGACCGCGGTGAACTCGCCGTAGGCCGTCGGCAGCCGCACCGCTGTCGTCCGTTCGACGAGCTTCTCGTGCCGGCGCCGGTACTCGATCAGGTCGGCGATCGTGACGAGCTTCAGCCCGTGCCGTTCGCAGTACGGAATCAGGTCGTCGACGCGGGCCATCGTCCCGTCCTCATTCATGATCTCGCAGACGACCCCGGCGGGAATCAACCCGGCGAGCCTGGCAAGATCGACCGAGGCTTCGGTCTGTCCGCCGCGCTGGAGGACGCCGCCGTCACGGGCACGCAGCGGGAAGATGTGCCCCGGCCGGACGAGATCGTCGGGCCCCTTGCTGCGATCGATCGCGACCTGGACGGTGCGGGAGCGGTCATGCGCGGAGATGCCGGTGGCGACCCCCTCGCGGGCTTCGATCGAGACGGTGAAGGCGGTTCCGAACGGTGTCTCGTTGCGGTCGGTCATCGGCTGCAGGCCGAGCTCGTCGCAGCGCTCCTCGGTCAGGCACAGGCAGATCAGCCCGCGGCCGTGCGTGGCCATGAAGTTGATCGCCTCGGGCGTCGCGAATTGCGCGGCAATTGTCAGGTCACCTTCGTTCTCGCGGTCGGCCGCGTCGACGACGACCACGAACTTGCCCTCGCGGATGTCCTCGATCGCCTCCTCGACGGTCGCGAAAGGCGCCTGCTTTTCGAGCTCTATCGCCATCGGCTGGATCGTACCGCCGGACGGGGCTGTCCCTACAGCGGGTCCGAGTTGGCACGCGGCTCGAAGACCAGCTCCGCGATCTCGAGCCGGAGCGTGCGCTCACGCGTCCGCGCCTTGCCCGTCAGAACGGCGACGGCGTCGTTCAGTCGTGCGTAGCGCTCGTCGCCCGTCGAATGAAAAGCGGTGCCGACGATTTCGCGCCCATACTCCCGCGGCCGCCCGTAGCCGCGGTAGTCGAAGGCGATCTTCGCGCCGTCCTCAGTCTCGATCACGCCCTGGAAGTCGGGCAGGTACACGTTGTCGGGCCGCAGCCGCGGATGGTTGAGGCCACGAAAGCGGCCGGTCAGCTCACCCTCGCAGCGGCCCTCGGCCAGGAAGACGCCGCCGACGTCCGCACCGCCGATCTCGTAGTGCTCCGGGTAGGAGAACTCGACGCGGTAGAGCGGTGCGAGCCTCACCTTGCGGTAAGCCGCTCGACGTACTTGGCGAGGACGTCGACCTCGAGGTTCACCTCGTCGCCGGGTGCCAGCGAGCCGAGTGTCGTGGCGTCGAGCGTGTGCCGGACGAGCGCCACCTCGAACGCATCCTCCGTGAGAGCCGCGATCGTCAGCGAGACACCCTCGACCGTGATTGAGCCCTTCTCGACGCAGTAACGGAGGACGTCGGCCGGTGTGTCGATCGTGACGCGGCGGCTGTCGCCGTCGGGCTCGATGGCGCGGACCTGGCCGACTCCGTCCACGTGGCCCTGCACGTAGTGGCCGCCGAGCGGATCGCCGGCGCGGAGGGCGGTCTCAAGATTGACCTCGGCTCGGAACGGCTTGGCGCGTCGCAGCGTCTCCGGCATGACGTCGAACGCGAGCGAGCCGTTCTTCCGCTGGGCGACCGTCAGGCAGACGCCGTCGACCGAGACCGAGTCGCCGACACTCGGGTCGAGCGAGCTCTCGACCACGAGCCGGCCGCGGTCGAACGAGGCGACCTTCGCGCGCTCGCGGACAATGCCGGTAAACATGGCGCAAAGCCTACGCAGCGATGCGATGACTCGGCCGAGCCAAACGGCACAGAGTTGGCACCGGCGCGTCACACACCCGTGCGGATTTCCGCGATACGCTCACCGCGGGTGGCGGGTGGAACAAGCCACCACCCGGGCGGGGATGCGCGCGCGCGTGATCCTTTTAACGGCGCGCGGCTTTTCCTTTTGACGGTGCCGGGTCTTCCGCCTCGATCGAGTCGCAAGGCACGCGGCCTCAAGGCTCGTTGAGATAGCCGGTCAGAAGCACGTCTGCCCCGACGGAGCGCGCCTCGAGACGCCTCAGCTCGACCGGCTCGTCGAGTTCGGCGAACAGCGTCGGCCCGGCGCCCGAGAGCTTGGGGGCGACGAAGACGAGCAGCTTGTCGATCACGCCCGCCTGCAGGAACGACCTCGCCAGCGTCGGCCCACCCTCGAGCAGCAGCGACTGGATCCCCTCGTCGGCCAAACGTCGCAACTCCTCCTCGAGCGGTCCCGAAACGAGCTCGAGCTCGACGCCCGCCGGCAGCGGCCCGGCTCCGAAGACGAGCCGCCGCGGCTGCCGCGCCGCGCCCACATCGCGGGCGGTCAGTGCGGGACGGTCCGCCCGCGCGGTGCCCATGCCGACCGCGACCGCGTCCGACGCCGCGCGCAGCTCATGAACGAGCCGCCTGCTCTCCTCGCTCGAGATCCACCGCAAGCCCGGGAGAGCCAGCCGGCCGTCGAGCGTCGTCGCCACCTTGTAGGTGACGAAGGGCCGCCCCTTTGTGACCCACGTCAGCCAGGCCTCGATCTGCTGTCGAGCCCGGAAGGCGAACTCATCCTCGGCGAGCTCCGTCTCGACGCCGGCCTCCCGAAGTTGCTCCAGCCCGCCGGCGGCGCTCGGATTCGGGTCGCGGGTCCCGACCACGACCCGCGCCACGCCGGCGTCGATCACCGCCTGTGCACACGGCGGCGTCGAGCCCCAGCTCGCGCACGGCTCAAGGGTGACGTAGAGGGTCGAGCCGCGCGCACGATCGCCGGCAACCACGAGAGCATTCGCCTCCGCATGCGGCTCGCCTTTCCGCTCGTGCCAACCTTCGCCGACGATCTCACCGTCGCGCACGAGCACGGCGCCGACGACGGGGTTCGGCTGCGTCGTGCCGCGCCCGCGCTCGGCGAGCTCGAGCGCCCGTTCGAGGAAATTCATTCGACCGCGTCCACGAGGCCGCCATACGCGACGGCCGGCTCACCCTGCCCGAACACCGCCGTCGCCGCGACAAGCAGGTTCGCGCCCGCTTCGCGCGCCTCGCGGATGTTGTCGCGATTGACGCCGCCGTCGACCTGAAGCTGGATCGACTCCGGCAGCAGCTCGCGCAGTCGGCGAAGCCGGGCGAACGCCTCCGGCATGAACCGCTGGCCCGAATAACCGGGTTCGATGCTCATGCAGAGGACGAGGTCGACGCCCGCCGCGATCGCCGCCTCGGCCACCTCCTCGACCGCTGTTCCCGGCTTCAGCGCGACACCCACGCCGAGGCCGTGCTCCCGCGCGGAAGCGGTGACCGCGCCCAGATCCTCAACCGCCTCGTAGTGGAAGGTGACGCTGTCCGCGCCGGCCTCGCGAAACGCACGAAAGTGCCCTTCCGGCGACTCGACCATCAGGTGGACGTCGACCCGGCCGCCGCCGTCGTGAATCAGGCCTCCAATCGACCGAAGCACGATTGGGCCGATGATGATCGGCTCGACGAAATGCCCGTCGCCCACGTCGTAATGGAAAACGCGCGCGCCGGCGGCGAGGAGCTCCTCGATCTGCTCGCCAAGCTTTGCGAAGTCGGCCGCGTAGAGGGAGGGCTCGACCTCGGCCTCTCGCAACCGGTCCCACCAGGCCATCTCGACCTGATCCTACGCGGCGAGCGAGCCCGCGCCCCCCGCCCATCCCCGCCTCGATCACGCCCGCAGCCTCGCGATGAAGAAGCCGCTCGTTTCGTGCAGGTCGGGCCGCGTCAGCAGAAACTCCGGTCGCTTCGGATGGGCGAACCGCGGCCACTCCTCGCCGAGCGGCTCTGGCGCCAGTCCCACAGCATCGACGATCGCCTCGTTCTCGTCGGCGTTCAGCGTGCAAACCGAATAGACAATCGTCCCGCCGGGCCGAACGCGGTCGGCGGCCGCCCGCAACAGGTCGAGCTGCAGCTCGGGCAGCGGGTGTGCCCGCCAGCGCAGGTCCGGTCGCGAGGCGAGAACGCCGAGGCCCGAGCAGGGAGCGTCGACGAGCGCGCGGTCGTAGTCGCGCAGCTCGGGCGCGAGCTCCAGGGCATCCGCGCAGACGACCGAGACGTTCGAAGCGCCGAGCCGGAGGAGGTTCTCTTCGAGCTCGCGCGCGCGGCCGGGATGCTTCTCCACGGCGGTGACGTCTCCCTCCAGCTGCGTCGCCTTGCCGCCCGGCGCCGCGCAGAGATCGAGAGTCCGGTCGCCTTGGCGCGCGCCGACGACGAGGCCGGCGAGCTGGGAGGCACGGCTCTGCGGCCAGATCCGCCCTTCCGCGAGCGCCTGCTCGTCGACCCGCTCGACGCGATAGGCGCCCGGGATCTCGGTCGGCTCGCCGACCGGGTCGCCCCAAATCAGCCGAACGACCCTCTCCGGCGCCTCGTTTTGCGCGCGCATCAGCGCCAGCGCTGTCTCGCGGCCGAAATCGCGGGTCCAAACCTGCTCGACCCAGTCCGGATAGGAGTGCTTCAGCGCCCCCTCCGGCAACGAGTCGAGCAACGGCCCGATCCCGTCCGCGACGCGGCGGAGAACCGCGTTCGTGAAGGCGACAGCCCGTTCCAGCCGCGCGCTCCGCACCAGCTCGACGGCTTCGTTCACGGCCGCGTGCCTGGGCGTCTGCATGAAGCCGAGTTCGTACGCGCCGAGCCGCAGCGCTGCCCGCACCGGCGGGTCGAGCTTTCGCACCGGTCGGCGCCCGAGCTCTTCGATCGCATGGTCGAGCGTGCGCACCCGCTGGATCGAGCCGTAGGCGAGCCGCTGCGCGAGCGCACGGTCGCGTCGGTCGAGATTCGCCGCGGCCGATGGCAGAGCCCGGTCGGCATAGGCTTCCTGCTCGAAGACGCGGAGCACGGTCTCGTAGGCCGCCCGCCGGGCCGGGGAGACCATCAGCGCAGGCCGCGGCGGAACTCGTCGTACGTCATCCGGCGCCGTCCCTCGGGCTGGACCTCGAGCAGCTCCAGCCCGCCGTCGGAGAGCCGCGAGCGCCAGACGATCGCCGGCCGCCCCTCCACAAGTCCGCGGGCACCGATGTGCGGCGAGAGCGCGCGGATCAGGTTGTGCAGCTCCTCCGGCGGCCGCGACCAGTGGAGCTCCCGGTCAGCCGGCCCGATCTTCTCGGCATAGGTGACGCCGTCCTCGGCCTGCGGCTCCGGCTGCTGGGTCTCGAGCGCGGCGTCGATCAGATCGGGCGTCAGCTCGGCGGCGCGCGTGAAAATCGCGCCGGCGTCGTCGTCGATTCCGACCGCAAACCGCTGCTGCGCGGCGATCGGCCCCGCGTCGAGCTCCTCGACCAGCCCGATGATGCTGACCCCGGTCTCCTCGTCGCCCGCCATCAGCGCCCGCTCGACGGGCGCCGCCCCGCGCCAGCGCGGCAGCAGCGACGGATGGACGTTGAGCCAGCGCGCCCGCTTCAACAGGTTCGACGGGACGAGCCGCCCGTACGCAACGACGACGATCGTTTCCACCTCGGGGTCGAACCCGTCGTCGAGGCGCTCCGGCTGGCGCACCCGGATCCCGAGTCCTTCGGCGACCTCCTTCGCCGGCGGCGAGGCGAGCCGGCGCCCGCGCCCGCGAGGTCGGTCCGGCCGCGTCAGCAGGTAGGCGATCTCGTGCCGCGCCGCCAGCCGCTCGAGCACGTCTGCTCCGAACGGCGCCGTCGCAGCGACGCCTAGGCGCGCCACCGCCTAGGAGATGCCGAGGGCCGGCTCGGGCCGAAGGATGCCGAGCGCCTCGCGCCGGGCCTCGGGCGTCGTCCGGTCGAGGATCAGGATCCCGTCGAGATGGTCGAGCTCGTGCTGTGCCACCCGGGCCGCGTGCTCCTCGAGCTCGATTCGGATGTCCGCGCCCGTTTCGTCCTTGCCCTCGACGGTGACCTTCACCGGTCGCTCGACCGGGATCGTCACGCCCTGTAGCGACAGGCAGCCTTCCGTCTCGCTGAGCGTCACCTCGGACGCGCTGACGAGCACCGGGTTGACGACCGCCCGCGGCTCGTCTTCCTCGGTCGGCTGGAACACGAACAGGCGTTGGAGGGTGCCGACCTGGGTGCCCGCGAGCCCCACGCCGCGCGCCTCCTGCATCAGCGTGGTCATCCGCTCGACCAGCCTGCGCAGGTCGTCGTCGAAACTCTCGATCTCGTTCGCGCGCATCCGCAGGACCGGGTCCGGGTACTGCCGGATCTGCGCCAGCGCCAGCCGCCGCCGCGCTTCGCGCTCCGGGTCGAGCTGCTCCCTTTCGCGGACCTCGCCCTGCTCTTCAACCTCTTGCTCTGCCACGCCGAGCAGTTTAGGCGCGGTTACAAGCTCTGCGGATCGACGTCGACGACGGCAGTCAGACCGGCCTTGCGCATTGCCGGCGCGGCCGCCGCCAGCAGCTTCCCGGCTCGCCCGGCGACGCGCCTGGGCTCATCGGTCTTGGCGACGAGCTGAGCCCGGTGACGGCCGCGCAGCCGAAACAGCGGCGCCGGACCGAGGATCTCCGCGTCCCGCAGGGCGGCGCGCACCTCCTCGAGCGCTCGGGTCACCGGGCCGGGTTCCGGCCCGCTGACGAGGACGCGTACGAGATGCCGGAAGGGCGGGTAGCCGAGCTCACGCCGGCGCTCCAGCTCCCCGGTCAGGAACCGCCGCACGTCGTGCCGCGCCGCCAGCTCGACCGGCCGCGAGTCCGGCTGGAAGGTCTGGATCAGCACGCGCCCCGGGGCATCGCGGCCGCTCCGCCCGGCGAGCTGAGTCAGGAGCTGGAACGTCCGTTCGTCGGCCCGGAAGTCGGGAACGCCGAGCGCGGTGTCGGCGTCGATCACGGCCGCGAGCGCGACGCCGCTGAAGTGATGCCCCTTCGCGACCATCTGCGTGCCGAGCAGCACGGCGCGCTCGGTCTCGGCGAAGCGCCGCAGCGCGGCGGTGAGCGCCTCCGGCTTCTGTGCCGTGTCGGCGTCGAGACGAATCGGCACCAGCTTCGGCAGTTGCTTCGCCAGCTCCCGCTCGAGCCGCTGCGTGCCCGCACCGATTCGGGCGAGCTCGACCGACCCGCAGGCGGGACAGGCCTGGGGCGCTGCCTCGGCGTGGCCGCAGTGGTGGCAGCGGAGACACCCTTCGCCGTGAAGGACGAGCGCCACGTCGCAGAGCGGGCACCGGAACGTCGTCCCGCAGGCGCGGCAATGGAGCGCGGGCGCAACGCCGCGGCGATTCAGGAGCAGGATCGCCTTGCCGCCTTGCTCCTCGATCGCGCCGAGCTGCTTGAGGAGCGGAGCCGAGAGCGGATAACCGGCCTCGCGGCGCAGATCGACCACCCGCACGCCGGGCAGCGAACCACCCAGGCGACCGCCGAGCTCGAGGCGCTCGAGCCGCTCCCAGCTCTCCGGCCGCGGAGTCGCGCTGCCGTAGATCGCGACGGCGCCTTCTAGAGCCGCTCGCTTCGCCGCCACGGTGCGCGCGTCGTAGCGCGGGTCGGATTCCTGCTTGTACGAGGGATCGTGCTCCTCGTCGATGCAGATGACGCCCACCTCGCGGAGCGGCGCGAAGACCGCGGAGCGCGCCCCGACGACGACCTTCGCCTCCCCGAGCGCGATTCGCTCGCGCTCGTCGCGGCGCTCTGCGTCGGTCAGGCCGGAATGCAGCAGCGCGACCGCATCGCCGAAGCGCGCCTGGAACCGTCCGAGCGTCTGCGGGGTCAGCGCGATCTCGGGCACGAGCACGATCGCTGTCTTGCCGCGCTCCAGCGCCGCCGCGCACGCCTGCAGGTAGACCTCGGTCTTGCCGCTACCGGTTTCGCCGTAGAGAAGGAAGTGGCCGCCGCCGGCGTCGAGGCCGGCCTTGATCCGCACCAGGGCCGCAACCTGCTCGCTCGTCAACTCAGGCGGCTCCGCGGAGTCCGCGAGCGCCTGCCGCTCACCCGGCGGCGCCTGCTCCTTCCGCCGCTTCCGCTTCACCGGCGCGATCAGCTCGAGCGCCCGCCCGGGCGTCGAGCCGTAGTAGTCCGCGACCCAGAGCGCGAGATCGACGAGCACCGGTGGCAGCTCGTCGAGCACGGAGTCGATCGGGACCGGCTCGACACCCTCGGGAGCCGTGTCGACGAGCTCGACGACGACTCCCCGCCGCCGCGAGCGCCCGAGCGGCACGGAGACGACGGCGCCCTTCGCCGCTCCGTTCGTCAGCTCGTAGGTGAACGGTCGCGCGAGCGCGCGGGTCGTCACGAGCGGGTACACGGTCGCAAAGCGGGGCACGGCCCCGAGCGTAGCCCTGGTACTAGACGCCGGCGGAGCTTAGGTCCTCGTCGGACCGATCCATAGACCGGGTTTAGACGGCCGCGGCGGCAAAGCCGCCACGGCCTCCAAGCGGCATCGCAAGCGACGCCTCAAACGCCGGCGGCGACGAGGATGAAATCCGTCGCGAAGCCGAGCGTCAGCCCGAGCACGACGCCCCAGGCGGTCAGCGCCTTCGAGCCGAAGGTCCTGCAAACGTTCAGCAGCTCGGCGACGACGTAGAAGATCGAGCCGGCGGCAAGCGCGAAGAAGAGGATCGAGAGGTTCTCGCTCGTCCACGAGTGCCCGATCGCGGTGCCGACGAAGGTCGGCGCGCCGCCGATCACGCCCATCAGTCCGAGGAACCGCCAGCTCGGCAGCTCGGCCTCGCCGCTCAGCGGCCCGACGATCCCGAAGCCTTCGGTCGCGTTGTGCAGCCCGAAGCCGATCACCAGGACGAGGGCGAGGCTCTTCAGGTCCTGCGCCGCGGACTGGCCGATCGCCAGCCCTTCCGAGAAGTTGTGCAGGCCGATCCCCGTGGCGATGAAGACCGACAGCCACTGGGCAGCCGAGAGTCCCGGCTTGTGCGTCCGCGAGAACTCCGCGACCGAGGCGGCGCCCGGGCCGAGCATCGCCTTGCGCTGCCGCTTCTTCATCCAGGTGTCGTAGTAGACGAGGCTCATCAGGCCTGCGACGAAGCCGGCCAGCGCGATCGAGGAGACGCCGGCGAACCGCCCCCATGTCTTTGCCTGCAGCGCTCCCTGGACCGGGTCGATCGCCTCGCTGAGCACGTCCCAGAACAGGAAGAGCAGGATCCCAGTCGCGGTCGCGGTGAAGAAGGCCTTCAGCTTCGGCGACAGCCCGCGCATCCGGCCCATCGGCAGGCCGAGAAAGATCGTCAGGCCGGCGATCGCGCCGAGCAGCAGCGTCTGGGCGGTGGACATCTTGTAAGGGTCACCTTACAGAAGAGCGTCAGTACAGTTGGGGAGCGCATGGCACAGGGCCACTCAGTCGACGAGTACCTCGAAACGATCTACTTCCTCGCCTTCCCGATCGGCGAGTACCGGCCGCAGTCAACGGGCTCCCCCACGCTCGCTTCGCGAGTGGCCGAGATGCTCGGAGTCTCCCGCGCCTCGGCCGGCGAGATGCTGAAGCGGCTCGAGGGCGAAGGCCTGATCGAGCGGGGCGAGCAGAAAGAGGCGATCCTCACGGCGGCGGGCCGCGCGCGGGCGGAAACCGTCGTCCGCAAGCACCGGATCATCGAGCGGCTTCTGACCGACTTCATGGGCTACACCGCCGCCGAGGCGCACGTGCACGCCGACGAGCTCGGCGACACGTTCTCCGACGAGATGGTCGAGCGGATCGAGACGAAGCTCGGCAACCCCGAGCGCTGTCCCCACGGCTGGCCGGTCGACCCCGACGTCGAGCAGGCGGAGAACCAAGAGCTGGCCCCGCTGGCCGACCTCGAGCCGCCCGCTCAGGCGACGATCGTCCGTCTCGCCGAGCACGACGGCGACCTCCTGCACTGGTTCTACGACGAAGGGCTCGTCCCCGGGACGAAGCTCGAGTTGCAGGCAGCCCAGCCCGCCGCAGGTCAGTTCACGGTCAAGGTCGACGGCAGCGAGAAGGCGATCGGCGAGAAGGCCGCCGCCGGGTTGTTTGTCAAACCGACGTAGAAGCCCGGACCCCTCTCTCCACCAAGTTGGAAACGGCCCGCCTAGGCGGTCGCGGCCGCGGCAGACCCGATGCCCGCCGCCGCCCGGAGCGCCTCCGCCTTGTCGGTGCGCTCCCAGGTGAAATCGTGGTCGTCGCGGCCGAAGTGGCCGTAGGCTGCCGTCTTTGCGTAGATCGGACGGCGTAGGTCGAGGTCGCGCAGGATCGCCGCGGGGCGGAGATCGAAGTGCGTGCGAACCAGTTCCTCGATCCGCTCGGCCGTGATCCCGGCCGCCTCGGTACTGAACGTCTGTACCCCGATCGAGACCGGGTGTGCGACCCCGATCGCGTACGCGACGTTGATCTCGCAGCGGTCCGCGAGCCTCGCCGCGACGACGTTCTTCGCGACGTACCGGGCCGCGTAGGCGGCGGAGCGGTCGACCTTGGTCGGGTCCTTGCCTGAAAAGGCGCCACCGCCGTGGCGCGCCGCGCCACCGTACGTGTCGACGATGATCTTGCGGCCGGTCAGCCCCGTGTCGCCCATCGGCCCGCCGAGCACGAACTTCCCGGTTGGGTTGACGTAGACGAAATCGCGCTCCGCCAGGCGTTTTTCGTCGTAAAGATCGGACGGCAGGATCGGGCGCAGCACGCGCTCGAGCAGGTCGGGCTTGATCAGCGACTCGGCATCGCATCCCTCGGCGTGCTGGGTCGAGACGAGGATCCGCTCGATCTCGACCGGCCGCTGGCATTCGTGCTCGTCGACCTCGTACCGAACGGTCACCTGCGCCTTGCCGTCGGGCCGCAAATATGGCAGCTCACCCACCTTGCGAACCTCGGCCAGACGCTTGCAGATCTTGTGCGCGAGCACGATCGGAAGCGGCATCAGCTCTGGCGTCTCACGGGTCGCGTAGCCGAACATCATCCCCTGGTCGCCGGCGCCGACGCGGTCGAGCGGGTCGTCGTCGCCGGGGTCGTGCTGGACCTCGTACGAGGCATCGATGCCCTGAGCGATGTCCGGCGACTGCTCGTCGATCGCGACCACGACGCCGCACGTGGTCGCATCGAAGCCCCACTCGGAATGCGTGTAACCGATCTCCGCGATCTTCCCCCGCACCTTGGCCGGGATGTCGACGTACGTCTCGGTCGAAATCTCGCCGGCGACGACGACGAGACCGGTCGTGATCAGCGTCTCACAGGCGACCCTGCCGCCGGGATCGTCGGCGAGCACGGCGTCGAGGACGGTGTCGGAGACCTGGTCGGCGACCTTGTCGGGATGTCCCTCCGTGACCGATTCGGATGTGAACAGGAAGTCGCTCGGCACGGGCGGGAAGGCTACTTGATCGTCTGGAAACCGGAAATCCGGAGCGCGTCGCCGTCCTTGACGAGGTAGACGACGGTGGCGTGCAGCGGCTTCACGTTCGCGAAAGCCTGCGGCGGAACGACGTTGCCGGACTCCTGCGCGAGGCGAAGGACGTACGGAAGTCCGTTCTCCTCGTCGCCGAAGGCGAACGCGGCGACCTTTCCCGGCATGTCGGCCGCGTCGCGCGCGTTCTTGTAGAGCGGGTCGTCGGCGAGGCTGTCGGCCGGTCCCTTGATCGTCTGCTCGGCGAGGTTCTGCTCGTTGGTCACGAACAGCTTCCCCTTTGTCGCGCCGTCGTAGATCGTGATGTTCGGGGGGCCGGGGAACGTGAGCTTCTGGACGCTCTCCCCAGCGAGTTGCACGGTTTCGGCCTGGATGTTGCCGCCGAGCTGGGCGATGGCGCTGAACCTGCGCAAGAGCGAGCTCGCCTTCTTCTCGTCGTCGACCTTCTGGACGAACAGAACTCGCGGGATGGGCCCCGTGCCCGGGTAGACCGCCACCGCGTCCTCGCCCTTCAGCAGCGGGTAGATGTCGTTCTCGAGCGACAGCCCGAGCACGCCTTCGACCTGGCTGAGCTCCGTCTCGAAGTTCGGCACGCTCTTGCCGACGAGCCGGATGATCGTCCGCACCTGAGAGTCGAGACGCGTCGTCGAGACGTACAGCAGCGCCCCGCCCGGCACAGCGTCGGGGAGCGAGGGGCTGAACGTCGCCGGATCGGGAGTCGGGTCGATCACCCCGTCGAGCTCGACGCTGGCGCCGTCCTTCTCTGCTTTCGCCGCAGCGGAAATCGAGTGCAGGTCGCCGAGATCGTGGCTCAGCCGGGGCGGCGCCCCGCCGCTGGCGAGCCCGCGGTCGAGCTGCGACTGGACGAACTCGCCGCTCACCCACGCCCGTACCGACGAGTCCGAGTCGAGCTGCTCGAATGCGTGCTTGAAGTCCTTGTTGTCCGCGAGCTTGTCGCCGGCCGACGCGGTCTTGAAGCGGTCGAGCTTGGCGCGCGAGTCGGCGATCGCAACCCAGTCACCGACCTGAGCGGTGACCGCTTGCGATTCCCCCTTGGAGCGGCTCTTCTCGAGCAGCGTGTCGAGCTTCGCCTTCGTGTCCGGCTTCGTCAGCCCGACCACGTCGTTCCCGTTGTTGAGGGCGTCTAGCCACACGAGGTCGACCTCGGGGCCGAGCGCCGGCTTGACATCGTGGCCGAAGTCGAGGCCCTTTGTCTGCTTCTTGAACTCGGCGATCAGCAACGCCTTGCCCGGGAAACGGTCGGCGAGCTTCGTGACCTGCTTCCACTGGTCGGACGAGAAGTCGGTGTTCACAGAGACGAATGCGATCGACGAGGCCGGGGCGATCCCCGCGCCGTCCGGCACCGAGCCGCCCCCTCCCCCTCCGCCGCAGCCGGCCGCCGCCAGGGCAAAAGCAACGGCCGCGACAGCCCAGAGGCGTCTCACTTGATCTCGAGGAAGGCGCTCGTCTTCGTCAGGTCTCCGTCCGAGGTTGCGAACGCGACGAAAGACCGGAGCGGCTTCAGGTTCTCCCGGGCTTCCGGCGGCAGGTTCGCCCCGCCGAGACCCGCGTAGCTCTTGGCCAGCTCGACGGCGTCGGCGACGTTCACGTAGAAGAGCCCGTTCGTCTTGTCGGGGGCTCCGGCCGCGTCGAGCGCATCCTTGAAGGCGGAGTTGTCGCCGAGCTTGTCGCCGCCCGCACGATAGTCGGCGATACCCGTCGGCGCGGTCGTCAGCAGCACGCGCCCGTCGAAGCCGGACCAGCGCAAAGTCACCGGCCCGAAGTTCAGCGTCTTGACGTCAAGCCCGTCCTGCTGCTCCTCGCCGAGCTTCGCGGAAGCGAGAGTCGCGAGCCGCTTCGCCAGCCGGTCGATCGTCGCCAGCGCCGGCGCGGTGTCCGGGGTCTCGAGCACGAGCGAGAACTCCGGCAGTCCCGGGCCGCGGCGGACGTAGAACGCGGTCTCGTGCTCGAACAGCGCGAGCACGTCTTCGAGGGGCACCCCCAGCTCCTGCTCGAGCTGCCTGAGACCCTGATCGAATCCCGGACTCCCGCGGAGGTTGCGGAGCTGATCTGCAGCGCTTCGCCCGTGGAAGTTCACGAACGCAAGTGCATCCGCGGGGACGCCGGAAATGAGCTTCGACGTGGTCGAGGTCCCTGCGAAGCCGCCGTCGGCGACGTCGAAATCGCCTTCGACCTTGAGCCCGTTGTCCTCGGCGACGATCGAGGCGGCGATCCACTTGAGCTTGTCGAGCGCCGTCTGCAATCCCCCGCCCACCGCGGTCGTCTGCGCGCCGTTGCCATAGACCTGGCCGGCAAGCTTGGCCAGCTGAGGGCCGCCGACGTACGCCTTGGCCAGCCCGTCGTCCGGCAGCTTGCCCAGTGCGTCCTTGAATGTTTCGTCGTCTGCGAGCGAGCTCCCGGAGCCCTTGAGCGTCCGCTCGAGGTTGGCTTCCGTGTCGGAGACGATCAGCCAACCGTCGATCACCCTGGACGCCGTCGTCGCCGACGGATCGGACATCGTCCGGAGCTTGCGCACGAGAGCCCGCGCTTTGTCGAGCGAGTCGGGCTTCGTCAACACCACGACTGCAACGTCGTGAGCCGTTGAGCCCGGGTAGACCGCGGCGTCGACCTCGGGGCCAAGCGCGGGCGCGATATCGCGGGCGTAGGCGAGCTGCTTCTCGTCGAGCCCGCGACGAATGCTGTTCAAAAGCGTCTCCCGTCCCGGGAACTTCTCCAGCAGCTTGTCGACCTGCCGCCACTGATCCGAGCTGAGATCGCCGTCGACCGAAACGTAGGCCAGGGCATCCGAGCTGAGAAGCGCCGCGCCGGCGTCGCCGCTGACACCCGTCTTCGTCGTCCCGCCGCAGGCGACGGCCACAGCTGCAACGAGGCAGGCCGCGACAACCGCGGCGAGCTGGAGCAGGCGGCTCATTCTCCTCGCTTTCGTTCCCATCAGACCTGGTGCCAAATCGTCCAGATCCTCTCAGTCGGAGAGGTCGACATACACCATCCGTTGATCGGCAACTCAAGTCCAAGCCTGGAAGGGCTCCCTGGCGGGCGCATATCGCTGAAGTGAGCCATCCGCTCCGCGCTGTAGCTTTTTCCTCGAAGCTCCGATAACTCCACGGAGGCACCAGTGGACATAGGCGCACCCGAGACAGAACGCGAGATCGAAATCGCACCGCTGGAAGAGCCGGTGCCGGTGCCGGCTCCCGCGGAAGAGCCGGCCGCGGAACCCGTGCCAGCGTGATCGCCAGCGGCGTCCCGATCATTGCCTGGCGACTTTGGCATGTGCGCCGCCACGAAGACGCGTACCGGCTCGAGTCCTTCACCTGGCACCACGTGAGCTGGCCCGCGCGGACGCGCTTCGAGGCCGAGTGCTCGACGCACGGCGCCGCGGCGCCTGTCCGAGGGCACGAATGCGGCATCTACGCCTTCAGGACGAGAGAGCTCGCCGAGGACCTGCTCCGTCGATACACCGGAGTCCGGCAGCATTACGGCCGGACACATCAGGAGCTTCCTCCCTTGCGACAAGGCTGTCCGATCGCGATCGGTCGTGTCTCGCTCTGGGGGCGCGTTCTCGCCCGCGAGAACG
>Ga0209808_1000234_pt1 | contig 28398 bp, 21 predicted proteins | sample GraSoiAngelo_157_FD_186171 | JGI IMG/M metagenome (GOLD analysis project Ga0209808, IMG submission 186171) | Grasslands soil microbial communities from the Angelo Coastal Reserve, California, USA - 14_1009_16_20cm (SPAdes) (version 2) | ecosystem: Environmental > Terrestrial > Soil > Grasslands ... | reverse complement strand
AACGATCTTGATACAACCGGTCAAAGGATGGATTGGCACGGCGCACAAGGCAGTGGGAGGCCCAGACGGGCTCTTGATCTTCAGAGGAAGCCGTTAGGCTGTCTCAACAGCTATTGTCTCCTACGATTCCGGGGGTGTACCAATTGTAGAACTGAACAGTCACCGTATCGTTGACTTTCACATAACAGCCATTCCAATGAACTTGTGAGTTTGCGACAGCAGTTTGTCCCGAGCAATTTACATTGACAAGATATCGAGCACCGCTACGACCGCCAGACGTACTGTCGTAGTATTCGCTAGACGTAGCTGTGCATGTCTTCGTAGAAGAACCCAGACCGCCATACACAAAGAGGGAGACGGCTGTTCCAGCAGTGCCGACGATCAAAATAATCAGTAGGAGTCTTTTCTTCATGGTGCAGTAAACACCTTCCCTTGGAGGACGATAGAGGCCAGACATCGTGGTTGATTCGCGAGAAAACCGTCTTGTACCTAGAGGCAGATGTTTTCGGTCCAGCGATTCCGCAACATTCGGACGGCCAATCCCGGAACTTTGCTATCCTGGAAGAAGTCTCAATGGATTGTATGGTGGTATGGTTGTTCGATGTGTCTGATAACGGAGGCGAGCTAGGTATCTTGATAGGGGTCTATGTGACTCCGAACGCTAGAAAGGCCAGCGTGGCAAGGCCCATCGAGGACCATTTCGGAACGAGGCTTGTCAGTCAGTTTCAGATCTTGCCAAGCTCAAGCCATACCTCGAAAACTGCCTGTCGTTCGAAAGGTTCCGCCGAGACGAAAGAAACAAACGCGACCTGAGGGACATGAAGATCCAAGGACAGTTCTACGCAAGAGCCTTGACGATAAACTACAGACGCATACTCTTCGACACAGCGCTGAATTCTCCGAGTATGCGCCGCAATCAAACCCTGCGATAAGACTGAGAATCAATCTAAACATCCGTCATGCCCGAACCAGCTTTACCATAAAGAATGATTGATTTGCGTTAATCTTGCTCAGATCAAAGGCTCTGGGAATACCGGTGATCGCTTGCCTCTGTTCTCCAAAGTCTTCTACGACTCGGATCAATGCAAGACGAGTCGAAGAAAACTCGATCTCTTATCCCAAGAGGTTCTTCTTCCTGTCTACCATAAGTATGTGGACTCCTACTGCCAAGCTCACAAGAGCTGCTAGCAGGAAGCCTGGAAGATATCCGAGCGAAGATGAGACTGAGATTCCTTCGAAGACCGGGCCGATAAACGCGCCTATCCCAAAGCTTGTCAGTAGAATCCCGAAGATTGTGCCGTAATGGTCCACGCCGTAATACTTTCGGACCAAGAGCGCGAACTCGGGTATGTAGGTTCCATAGCCGATTCCGAAAAGCACTGAGAGAACTCCTATCGTCACTGCGTTGTCTGCTACGAACAACCCGGCTGCGCAAGCCCCCTGGAGTATGAAGCCGATAGCGGCCATCGTCTCCTCGTTGAAGCTCTTCACCCCTGCCGTCAGCCGTCCTGCCAAGCTGCCAACGCCGATCAGCACCAGCGCGATAGTGCCAGCGGCTGTTCCCAACCCTCTGCTCTCGAGAAGAGGGACGAGGAATATTGTGACAAGGGTCCGAGAGAACGCGTTGCCGGCGGAATAGTATACGTAAAGGAAACCGAACCTCTTCGTCTTGAGACGACGAAAAGCCTCTCCAAACGCGAACCGGGAAGGTACTCTACTGTTCCTAGAAGTCTGGTAAGCGAGCATAGTGAAAGCAAAGACGATCACGCCGACGACAAGGAATGCGCTCTGGATACTGCATGCCAAGATCAGATAGTTTTCTAGAGGTGGAAAGATGAGGAGACCAATCGCTGTGCCCGCGCTGACAAAACCCGTAACCCTCTTTACGCTCGCCTGGTCGAAGCTGTCGAAGACTACGTACGAGGTTGGCATCCACATGGACCCAGAGCCGAGTCCGCCCACACAACCGTAGGTGAAGATCAGTAGAGGGAATGAGTTCGCGATCGACGAGAAGACGAGTCCTGCGCTCATCAATCCTCCACCGAGCAGGATGGTCTTGCCCGGACCATTCTTGTTCATGAAGAGGCCGAGGAGTAGGGAGGAGAAGGAGAAGAACACGGCGAATACGCCGAAGACGATGGATGTGGATGACGCAGGCAGGTTGTATTCCCTGGATACTCGGGTGAAAAAGACCCCGTAGGAGAGGAAGACGCCTAGACAAGAGTTGTAGAGGAAGAGTGTGAACGCGGTATATCCCGAAGCTATCGTGCATCACTCGATCGAGAAGTACGCTTTCCTGAGCTCTTCTGAATCCATCAGGTGCGAGGGTGGGCCTTCGTTTATGACCCTGCCTTCCTGAAGAACGTAGGCATAGTCTGCTACTTCGAGTGCTTGGGCTGCGTTCTGCTCGACGATGAGCATCGAGAGACCCTGTTTCCTGAGTTCGACCAGTTTCTCGAATATTTCTGCAGTGAGTTTCGGGGCGATTCCCAGGGACGGCTCGTCCAGAACGACTATCTTGGGCTTGGTCATCAGTGCTCGTCCGATGCTTACCATCTGCTGCTCTCCCCCGCTCAGCCTGCCAGCGCTGAGCTTGGATCTTTCTCTGAGCCTGGGGAAGAGTCTGTACACAAAATCCAGGGTCTCGTCCGCTACTCGTCTCGCACGCCGAGAATACGCGCCCAGCCTCAGATTGTCTTCCGTTGAGAGCCCGGGAAACAGCCTTCTACCTTCGGGGCAGGATGCGATGCCCTCTTCGACTCTTCTGAACGCGGGGACGTCTGTGATATCTCTCCCTCCAAAGTAGACCCTGCCGTTCCAGGGCCTTAGAAGGCCGTTGACTGTTTTCAGCGTAGTGGTTTTCCCTGCACCGTTTGGACCCACGATTACACTGATGGTGCCATCTTTGCACTTCAGAGAGATGTCCCAAATGACTTGGGTCCCATTGTAGCCGGCACTCACCTGCTTGAGCTCAAGCGGCAGATTTCTTGCTCCCCAAGTATGCCTCTATCACCCTTTCATTGTGCACGACCTCGTCTGGAGTACCTGTCGCGATGACATGCCCCTCCTCAAGCACGATGACCTTGTGCGATAGGTTGAGTACGGCTCTCATGACATGCTCGACCACTAGCGCAGAGAAGTGCAGCTCTTCGTGCAACTTTCTGAAGAGCTGAATCGAATCCTTCAATTCTTCTGGAGACAGACCTGCGAAAACTTCGTCAAGTAGCAATACGCTGGCTCCAGTGGCTATCGCTCTCGCAAATTCGAGCCTCTTCTTCTCCTGGACCGTAAGGCTGCCCGCGGATGCGTCGTTCCTCGATCTCATTCCGACGAGCGAGAGGATCCTTTCAGCTTCTTGCAGGGCTAAGCTTGGGGAATGGATGTTCCGCCTGCCGTAGAGGACTGCGACCGCCACGTTCTCTCTCGCCGTCATGTTTGAGAATGGCTTCGGTATCTGGTGTGTCTTGGCGAGGCCGTATCCGACTACCCTATTCGCTTGGAGGTTGTCGATCCTCTTACTGTCGAGTTTCACGATTCCTGAGGTTGGTTTCTCCAGTCCCGCAATGATGTTGAGTAGTGTTGACTTTCCAGAACCGTTCGGGCCTATTAGGCCTAGGACGGCGGACTCGGGAAGGTCGAACGAGACGTCTTTCAAAGCTTGCACTCCTCCGAAATTCTTTGAAATGTTGCTTGCCTGGAGGATAGGCATGCCTACTCCAGCACTAGCCTTAGGTGTTCATTCGATCGTCTGAGCAGCCCGACGATCCCGTCGGGAAGGAAGAGAGCCATGATGATTACGAGGAGTCCGATTATGAGTGGCTGTGCCTGTGCGACTGTGGTTAGGAGAAAGTATGACGGGATGTAGACTACAACCGCCCCCAAAAGTGGTCCGATCGAGGTTCCGACGCCCCCGATGATTATCATGGCGAGCATCAAGAGCGAGAACGTGAAGTCGAATGCTGGTCCCGCGGTGACGCCTGAAATGGACCATGCGTAGACTGCTCCCCCAGCACCTCCGAAAAGCCCCCCGAGCATGTACCCAGTCAGTTTCAGCGTCCGAGGGCTAACCCCGATAGAGCTCGCAGCGTCCTCATTGTTCTTTATCGCCCTGATCCCGAAGCCGATCCTGCTCCTGTTGACATAATAGGTCAGGACTATCTCGATCAATACTATGGTCCAGATCGTGAAGTAGGTAGCGAGCGGCTGAAACTTTAGATTGACGATTATTTCGCCGCCCGCGCCAAGCTGGGGAAACTGCAGGACTATGTTGTAGGCGGCCAGAACGAGGACAACCGTGGTGATGGCGAAGTAGACGCCTCGGAATCTCAGGATGACGAGGCCTATGCCGAGAGCGAAGACCAGGCCGAGCAGGGCGCCTAGACCGACGCCCAGCAACGGATTCGCCCCGTAGTAGCTCACCAGCGTTGCTAGCACGTAGGAGCCGATGGCCATGAAGAGGACATGGCCGAAGTCAACGTAACCTATCATGCCGGTGATGAAGTTGATCGAGTAAGCGAGGGCTGCATAAACCAGCAGGAGAACAAGTATCGAGGAGACTGCTACTCCGAGCAGCAAGGCGGCCGCGGCGAGAAGAGCCATGACGATGAAAAGCCCATAGAGTGTAAGGCCTGGCTTCCCGATCATCTTTTCAGAAGACCTTCCGGGCGGAATACAAGGACAGGGATCAGGATCAGGAAAGCGGCAGCATAAGCAATCTCCACAGTGGTGAAGGCTTGGACAACGTCAATGACGACCCCCAATGTTAGCCCGCCAACCAGGCTTCCCCACATCTTCCCAGGTCCTCCGAGAACGACGATGACGAAGCTGATAGGAGCGTAAAGCGCCCCCATTAGAGGGTTGATGCCGACAGGGATCCAGACTGTGAGTAGGGCTCCCCCGGCCATGGTAACGGCGAACCCCAACGCTGTGGCGAGTGATGCGACCTTGGCCGGATTGGCTCCGACCAGCTCAGTCGCCGTCACGTCTTGGGCGTATGCGCGTATGGTAGAGCCGATTAATGTTCTCTCTAGGAACAGCCAGGTCCCCGTTATTATCAGGACTGAGAGAATGGCCACGTAGAGTGCTGCGATGGGGACGTGGAGATATCCGAACTGTAATGTACCCGGGCTGTAATTGACTCCTACCGGGTTCCCGGTGAAGAGGATGATCGCTAGGTTGCTGATGAAAAGACTGAGACCGAATGTTGCCGCTAGGGTCACCATCTCGCTCTGGAGAGTGATCGTCTCCGTGTTACGCAGCTCCCGGTGGAGGAATGCATAGTAGAAGGCGTAGCCCACGAGCAGCCCAATGGCCGCATCGACCGGGGCGGTCTCGAGGGGAGTAAGCCCAGCGAACAGGTTGAGGAAGTAGGCTCCGTACGCCCCGAGCATGATGAATTCCCCATGCGCTATGTTGACAACCTTGACGACTCCCCAGATTATGTTCAGGCCATGAGCTACGACTGAGAAGACACAGCCGAGCATTAGGCCGAACGCTAAGTCTGTAACAATAAGCTCGGCAGCGACCATAGCAGCGATTAGCTGCCAGTGTACGGGTACTTGACTGTGCCGGACGCTACGGCGTCAGGCGCGACCACCACTAGCCCCCCACTCTGCCACTGGACGAGCACCATGCTATGCCCAGACTGCTTCCCTGTGGCGTCAACCTTGAACTGTCCAAAGAAGGTCATGATGTGCATGTTTGAGATGGCCTGCCTAACGTTTGTCGTATCCGTGCTGTTTGCGGTCTGGATCGCGTCTGCCAGTACTACGACAGCCGCGCCGGCTTCTCCAGAGTGGTAGGTTGGGGATCCAGCGTTGGACTGCTTCGAGTAATAGTTGACGAATTGGGTTTCATTTGGACCATACCATGGGATGTTTGCCGCTTGGGCCGTGGCCGGGCTGTATGTCACAATCGTTTCCCACTGAGATGGGCCTGTCACGAGATTTGCCGCGCCACCGAGCTGTTGTTGGAATTCCGGTTCTGTCACGGCTACCAGCAAGGAGATGAACTTGGGTGTCCAACCCACAGACGAGAGTTGGTGCACGATCTTAAGTCCGTCATCGAAGTGACCTCCACCGAGCAGGTCCTCTGCCCCGGCCGCTTTGGCCGCGAGCAGCTGAGTCGACAAGTCTTGCGTGGTTGCCGAGTACTTGTCGTTGTAGACCACGTCTAGATGTAAGCCCGCTGCGTAGTTGGCTGCCGCCGCGCTGGCCGCCGTTGAGAACGTGTCATCCGCGTGCAGGATGGCAAGTTTGTCGCCTGAATGGTTGTTGGCTACGAGCCAGTCGATCGCATTTTTGAAGTAGGATGAGGCCGGGCTAAGAACGCCAAAGACATTCTGGTATCCATGGGTCCAGATCGTGTCGGACGAGCCGCCGTGCGACAGCATGACTCGATTGTACTGTTCGGCAAGAGGTGCCGCAGCTCCTGTCAAGGCACTGCTGTACGGGGCGAGGAGGAACTGTGCACAATCCTGCGTGATGATCTTCGTGTAGAGCTGCGGAACAAGAGTCGATGAACTCTGATCGTCGTAGTAGTCTAGGGTTATGTTACGCGCTTTTCCGTTAACGGTTACTCCCCCGTTGTCGTTGATCCAACTGGCTGCGGCCTGGATGCCTGCGAGCGACTTTCCGCCCTCGACGTTGTAGGTCCCAGTAAGCGAGATGGTGAAGCCGACCTTCATGTTGCCGCTCGTTGCCGAAGCGCAAGGTGGCCGTGCGACGTAATTGACATAGTAATAGACGCCTCCACTGGAGGCAACCACCAACGCGACAATAACTATGACAATGATCGCAGTTGTCCTCGTTGCCAGTCTGCGAGGCTTCGCTTGCATACTAGAATGGTGTCTAATTCACCTGCTGAATGTATTAACTTTGTGGGAGATGAAATTGTCCACATTTGACTCGCATGGCCAGCCGATACTAGATACTTGGCAGGGCTTATGATTAATTCCGACAGCTCCTCCCGACGTCCTGAAAAGCGTTTGGCTAGAGGGCCGGCATGTTCGAGTCTCGGTTTTGGTAGCCCCCGGGGGAGATTCGTGAAGATTCACGAGATTATGTTATGCCGCAGAGGATAGTTCCTTCTTTAACGGCCTCGTTCAAGGCCAAGGTCAACGATTCCGCGTAAGACTCGCCCTTGTCATGGGAAGAGGCAAGGCTCCGGTGTGGAAAGGCTGATGCTTCTTTGACTAGTATCTTTTCCGGGTCGAGGCCCCAAGCTCTCGCCACTTGCTTCAGCACATCTAGCTTGGAGACTTGGGTTTTTGGGTGAACAGACAATCCCGAGGCAGCATAGATTCCCCGCAAGTATTCGACGCCTTTGGATTGAATGTCCTGGTAAGTGCTCACCGTGTGGCCCATCATGTACTCGACGTAATCTTCGTTCACGCCTAGGGAGGCAAGCTGAGTCTTGAAATATTTCCGGATACTGTGGAGCCGCAGCTCATACCTCGCAGCCTTCCTCTCACTAGAAAGCAACCCAGCTCTAAGATAGAGATCGTGGACTCTGTCATGTAACCGAGCTGGGGATAACGGTCGTACCTTGTTACTGTGCCCGTCACGGATTAGCGGGCTCTGATCCGTGATCACTTCCCTCTTGCGCACGTGCTCAATGTTGCCGGTTCGATAAGTCGCCCCGGTTCTCCGGGACTCCATGTACAAACAGAGATAATCGGCGGCTTCTTGATCTAGAAAGGTGTCATAGTCGCAATAACGTCCTCTGGTAATCTCAGCTTCGACGTGAACATGCAACGGAACCGTTCCGGCCTCCAGGTCCTTCTTGACATGCCGATATTGCAGCAGGGAGAGCGTCCCCTCTCTGAAGCCGCCGAGCGAGAGCACGCTGATGATCACCTTGTCTCGAAGGTCCCCCAGTTCCGAGAACTTAGCTAGTTCTTCCGGCGTTGGGCTGCGGTCCTTGTACTTGACACGTTTAGATAAGCGGTATCCTAGGTCGAGGGTTAGCTTACCATTCGCGCGGTATAGTGCCTTTGAGCCGCTTGACATGGTTGTTGATAATTCCCGGAGCCAGTCCTTCGTCCTGTAGCTAGCCGACGAACCTGTGGGTCCCTCTGGAGCGGGAGTCCCTTGTTCCAGAGCCTAGTCGGTTTCGCATGATGTGAGACAGCGGTAGTCACACTACCAAAACCGATAGCTATACCATCATTGACATGATTCTGTACAGAATAACTAGGACCGTGAATATTCCACTGTTACCAGTACCGATACTAGGATGATAATAAGAGCCCCGCGTTGGGTTCCTCTACAAGAGGTCACCTAGTCGAAATATCATACTGTTCCTCGCAGCCTCAAGGTGTTTGAGTCGGCGGAGGCCCAGCCAGTGGTGCCGGACCAGTTGGATATATGACTGGAGGGGGCTTAGCTCTCCTCCGGCGGAGGAAGAACACGGTCAGGATTACAACTGCCGCTACGAGTGCGACTATGACTCCAATGATAATGAATCCGAGTGCGGCAAGGCCTGCTGGGTTGGAAGTGACGTTGATTGCTCCTTGAACTGTTAGAGGGCTGCTCGAAGCGGTGACATACTGGAGGGTGTTAGGGTCCTGATACTGGAAATTTATGGTAGCGGTCACTGGATGGCTTGAAACTGAGGCGCTGGATGGTATCTGCTCTGTCATGTTCAATTTGACCGTCGTAGCGTATGGGACTGGGAGCGGAAGATCCGATGAAGGAGGTGTGAAAGTTCCGAGATCCGATGTAATGGTTATTCCGGTGACCAGTTCGTGAGTTGTTCCGGTGTTCGTAAACGAATTGATAATTGTCGTTGAACTTCCTGGATAGGCCGGAGTGTATTGGAGGTTGTAAACCAACCCATAGCTTCCCTGTCCAAAGGTAGATGGCGACGGCAACACGACTAGCAAACAGGACGCGACCCAAAGGCCGAGGATAACTCGCCCCGTGATCGACATGTCTCGCGTCGGCCGTTTTCTTTGAGCTTATAAGTCATCCGGATTCACTAAAGAAGGTTCTTCCCCGTTATGATTTCTCGAACTAACCAAGAGAAGGACTAGGAGATGCTCGATATTACTGCAGAGCTGTGCGTGCAACTGAATATTTCAAACTACAATCCAACTTTTGTTTCTTGAGCGGTGAACAGATTCTGTACTTTGAACCCTATAGGGAAGTCAGTAAGGGAAAGCTGATGATCAAATTTGAGAGTACGTGATCAGGGTTCGATTCAGTCGCCGGATGTCAGTGCTGCGAGTAGCGAGACAACCACTCCAATGGCTGCAATCAAGACGCCCATCACTGGGTAGGGACCGAAATTTGTCGAGTTCTGGGCCAGCTGGTATGAAATGCCGATGAAGGAAAGTGAGATTCCGAAAATCCCTATTGAAACACCCCAGATCGCAAAGGCAACGCTTCTGTTCTTCATGATGACCCCAATGGTGGATTCAGTTATTTGCATAAAAGCTCAGGAATTAAACTCAACGCGTGAGCAAAGGACTGAGAAGTTAGTATCCTTATTGGGTTGTGGCGCTGTTAGTGTTTGTTATGGTGATTCGAAAGCAGGCTGGGATTAGGCTTGAGCCGTCTTTGGGGGCTGGTTTCAGGGAGGTTTGTAGGGTTCAGAATGTTTGGCCTAACAAGGTGATTGAGGGCTTCATGGGGAAAGTTGTCGAGGCGGGTAGTGTTGACTTGTTGGATGGTCTCTTCTCTTCCGAGGGTGAGGAGTTGGTGCGTGCTGTGTCGATTCGCAAGCTATTGCTGCAAATTGACAAGTTAGTGTATAATGGATATTGGATGATTTTCAGGCGTGAAGAGGCGGGAAACCTTCTACCGGATGAGCAGAACAGACAGGCTCCCTATCCGGAGCTGGCACGGCCATCGAGAAAACCATTGAGCAGCTATTGCCTAGGCTGAACAGGGTCCACGACAAAGCCTTGCTCGCCCGAGCCAAACATTCGCTTGAAAGGGTCCAGGCCTACATCCGAGACATTGAAAAGCCGACTGATGCTGACTACGACTATGCCAAGGACGAGTTCGTCGAATCCTCGTTTACACGGAAACGTAGAGAGGAACATAAGCTCGATCAAGAAAAGTCCGTCCCGGTATAATCTCGCGAACATTCAATGGTAGCCCGGGGGAGATTCGAGGCCCACCTAGCATATACCCGGAATGCGGCAAGTTCGTCGAATCTGCCTGGGTAGCCGATGTTCTTTACGATGAGTCGGTTGCTTTGTTTCGCAGATCATTTAGGATCTTGACCCATCGTGGGAGCCGTTCGAGGATCGAATCATCCGGATCTAGGCTTATGGTTTCGGAGTTCCAAGGTTAAGCTATGCAAATACTCATTTCAATATTGTTGCATCGATCGCTCGAGCGCATGTCGAGAAACGGGAACTGAATATCAAATGAGGATCCGGGGGTGAGCATGCGGATTCAGATTCGATTCCCTTGAACCCGCGAATTGAGAGCTTCTATCGCGAGACGACTACTCGGTCGCCTCCAAGAGATTACCGGAGTTTCGGCCTGAGCCGTCCAAGCCGCTTGTTAGGGTTGTAGGAGGTAACCGGACCAACCGACTCGATTCGCAGTTTTTTGGAGGGTGCGAATCAATCTGAGAAGTTCCTATTATCCAATCACGCTACCGTCTAGGTTGGTTTTCAAGGGTCCATTAGTCATGTCGAGAATCACAAACCGGTTACCCAAGGGTCCTCCACTCTAGAGCATCGGCCTATTGCAATGTCGAAGGGGGGAATGATGATCTTCCCTCCAAGTCTTTCAAACTCCTTTGCGCATCATCAACTGATTTGAATAGAATGTCGACCTCGCTCTCTTCCAGCTTCTCCGTCACAAGCACAGGCTCAGAGTCTGATTCTCCCATTCTTAGCCCAGCTTCGCTCGAGCCTCGTTTCCAAACAATATCCAAACCGAGCTTTTCGTGACAGAATCGCAATGTTTCCTCGACATTCGGCACACGTATCCTGACGCAGTCGACTTCTCGGAACATGTCATGAGCCTGAGGGAATCCAAGGCTAACGGTCCGGAATATGAGAGTAGCCCTGAAGAGATTCGGACTTCCGTCCGCGGGTAAATAATGAGACAGCTTTCATGCACACTTCACTCCGAGCTTGGACGGATTAAATCACACCGACAGAGAAACGCCTGTTCTATTATCCAAAAAAAGGTCGAAAAAAGGGGTGATGGAGCTTCTCTTTTTTGGCGCTTTATGGGGTGACTTCGATCCAGTAAGGAATGCGCAATGTCACGGTCCCGCCGCTCAGCACAATGTCCCCGTAATAGTCGCCTGGTACAGTGGACGGCTGGAGTGTTAGGAACACGTCGAATTTCACAGTTTTTCCAGCGCCAATCGTGAGCGTTGTCGTTGATGTCGTTATCGAGGGGGCGTTGGCTCCGTCGACGGCACGCGAGACTGACAGGGTGTAGGTGACGGATGAGCTTTTGACAGAGGTGGCTCTGACGGGCACATCAGTTGCTCCGGTGTCGTTTGTGGCGGACAGTCGTCCGTAGCCTATGCTCGCGGAACCTGCGACGTCAAGGGTTGCAGTGATTTGTGTTACTGCGCCGAGGTCTATTCGTCCGCCGCCCCGGTCCATGGGGTTCGAGAGTGGTGTGTTGCTAGAGCTTGACCCAACTGGCCGTTTAGCCGTATTCTCCAGTGCCGACTTTACCTGTAGCGGCGACCATGTTGGGTGTAGCTGTTTGATCAGGGCAGCTGAACCTGCAACGTGTGGGGTTGCCATGCTCGTGCCCTGGAAGAAGGCGAAGCAGGGTGGTGAAGCACAGGACGTCATCAGAATCGAACTGTAGACATTGACGCCTGGAGCCACCACGTCAGGCTTGATCTCGCTCAAGAGGTGATTGTTGATGAAGCCTGGTCCTCTGCTGGAGAAGCCTGCGAGGATGTCAGCGCTAGGACCATCGGTGAAGAACTCTTGTGGAGCAGCGCCGTTGATCGAGACTGTCTTTGTCGAGGCGGTTGCCATTGCCTGTCCATTGCTCTTGGAGACCATTGCAGCGGGTATCGTTGGCTGGTTTGGAGTTCCGTCCTGGCCCATCGAGATCGGGTCGCCAGCCACGTTGTTGTAGACGATCACGCTAGATGCTCCCGCGTTCTGAGCATTCCTGATCTTCGTCGAGAACGTGCAGCTACCCCTGGCGATGAGAACAATCTGGCCTGAGACGTTGTTCGTTATCGCCGTGCAGCCGTTGCTTGGAGTGGTCGTGAGGTACGGTGCATTGGTCACCACGCCGTAGCCGGTGAACTGTCCAAGGGCAGCTCCGAAAGTTCCCAGACTAGGAACGGTTGCGGGTATGCCGACGAAGTGCGGGTTCGTACTAGCACCCACCGTTATGACCTTCTCTGCAATACCTGGCGACTCCACCGTACCGGAGCCGGGACCAGCATTTCCAGCAGCGATTGCAACGATCACTCCCGCGTCCACCGCATTGTTGACAGCTGTCACCAGTGGATCGTTTGGAACAGGTCCTCCGCCTAGGCTGAGGTTGAGGACGTCCATTCCATCAGCAACCGCTGCATTAACAGCAGCAGCAATATCGATGGACGACGCGTCTGTGACGTTACCGGGGAAGACATTGTAGGCTCCGAGGAAGGCTTTCGGTGCGACACCGCTCATCGTGCAACCCACAAAGGGCGCACAAGTGTTCGCAACACCCGCAGCGATCCCAGACACGTGACTGCCATGGTCCTGCTTCGCCTGCGCGTCGAATACGCTGCAGACCGGCTGAGTGCAGAACATTTTCGCGACAATCACCTTGTCGCTGACGTACTTGCAGGCTTGATTCGCAATGTTCACCGCTGAGTCTAGCGCATCGCATTTCGGAAATCCAGCAGGTGGTACAAGACTATTGTCTGTCAGGAAGGGATGGGTGAAGTCAATTCCGGTGTCGATTATTCCGATCTTCATGCCTGCTCCGGCGTTCGACTGTCCACCGTCTGCTGCCCAGAGCGTCGGGGAGCCGATTAGAGTATTGGAACGGTTCATGTCCAAGTGGAAGGTCTGGGAGGAGACGACGCTGACGACTCCAGGCATTGACAGGAGATGGTTGAGGCTGTGTCCGTTGAGCTTGACACCTATGCCGTTCAGAACCATCGAGTACTCGTAGAGCACATGAACCTCGGGCGCGTTTCTGGCCAGCCAAGCTTTCGCCTGGTCACGCCCAGCGGCCAAGTAGTTCGAGTACAGCTTTGCGGCTTGAGACCCAAGAGCAAGCTTCGCTCCCTGGGAAGGCATCGTAGCGGGCAGACCTGGGACGTGCCCATCATAGCTTGACAGCGGAGAGGCTGAGAAGGTTATGATCGCAAAATCGCTTATCGCATTATTGGTGGGCTTGTCACGACTAGCTGCAACGAATGTTACAGATCCAATGGATGTGGTTATCAACAGTATTGAGGCTAGGATTTTGTAGTTCAAGAATTTTCGAAGAGCTAGTATCCCGGTCGAATTCTTTTTAACACTTGGCCATCCATGGACAGCCATATGCTGATACAGATAGTCTCCAGCTGAAAATGATACAGCTCAGCTAGAATAGCTTCCTTAGATTCCCGGATGCGAAGAATGCCGATCCAGGCAGATTACACGGGATTAGAAGGAAAGACCGTCCAAAACGATTCCAAAATGGAAATCTATTCTCAAAGGGGGTACCATTCCAGGTACATCCGACAGCTGTGTCCCGTGTGCCTAAATTATCATTAGGGAAGCACAAGCACACCGCACCGAAGCTACGCTTCACCCGACATCCAGGCTGAAGTCCTCGTGAACGCAATCAGAGAAGCAGTTAGAAAAGACGATAGTCCGCTCGGCATAAATTCGTACTCATGACAAGTGGTAGCCCGGGGGAGATTCGAACTCCCGTCGATGGGTCTCTTCCATGGTTTGAGTCCAAAGCCCATCATTGGCCGGGTCACTGTTTTTCGACCCTTGCTAGTCCACTACACCACCGGGCTACAAGAGACCCGGGTCTTCGGCCAAGACCCAATAAGCCTTCTGCGGCCATCTAACCAGCACTTTCACATCTAACCTTCACTGTCGAAGTTTTCACTCTAGCCATTTGTCAGTCCGACTTTCGCGCGGAACTCCGAGTATCGGGGATCCTTTCTGAGATCTTTGAACAGAGGGTGTGACTCGATGTTGAACGGCCACGAGTGGATTTCCGCCTGTCTCGTAAGTGCCTTGAAAGCCTCGTCGAGTCTGCCCAAGGCTGTGTTGATGAATAGCTGGCCATAGAGGCGTGCGCCTTCGCTTTTTTGGGTCATCATATATTCGATAGTCTCCTCTGCCTCCTTGCTCCTTCCCGTGAAGGCGTAGATCAGTCCCTGGTCCAAGTTGACGAGCGGCTCGTCTGGACCGAGCTTCATTGCCGTGTCAATCATCTCTTGGGCAGTGCCGAATTCGCGCTTCATCATGTAGGATTCTGCGAGACCCGCGTATATCCTGGGATGGTTCGGAGTGTGCTCTCTCATCTTTCCAAGTACCTCCAAGGACTCGCCGATTCTTCCCGCAACTCTGTATGCCAGGGCAAGATGGTTGCCTGCGTAGAATGAGAGGGGATCAAGCTCAGCTGCCTTCTGGAATGCGGAAATGGCCTCGTCGAGCCTGTTGAATGTCGTGTATTCAATGCCAAGGCTGATGTGAGCTTCGGCTAGGTTAGGGTTAATCTCAATCGCCCTCTCTGCCTCTTCCATAGACAGATTCAGCCTGTCGAGTAAAGAATGGACTCTGGCCATGGTGGCGTGCGCTTCAGCCCACTCGGGTCCTAGCTCCAGGGCCTTTCTCGCTTCCTCCTCGGCTTTGTTCACCGCTGGTAGAAAGTCCTCGTATCCTCCCATGGCCAAGCTGGCCCAAGCTTGCGAAAGCCCGGCATGAGCCCTCACGAACATTGGGTCAGCAGCAATTGCTTGTTCAAGTAACGAAATGGACTCTCTGATTCTTGACTGAGTTGACTCGGGAAGCAGCTGCATGGCTTTCAGATAGAACGTGTATGCTCCGATGTCGTCCGTGTCCTTCCTCGAAGTCTTGGAAAAGACCCCGGCTTTCAGTGAAGCCGCGACCTTGGTCGCCACCTCATCCTGGATTACGAATATGTCGTCGAGTTGTCTGTCATAGTTCGAGGCCCAGAGGTGTTCCTGGGTCCCAGCGTCAATTAGCTGAACCGTAACTCGAATCTTGCTGCCGGCTTTTCTGACGCTCCCTTCGACGATTGAGCCGACCGCGAGTTCCTTCCCGATCTGGGAGACACTCTTCTCCTTCCCCTTGTAGTTCATGATAGATGTCCTCGCGATCACCTTCAGGTCAGAAGACTCCGAGAGTTTGGTGATCATCTCCTCGGTCATGCCATCGGCCAAGTATTCGTCGTTGGGATCAGGGCTGATGTTTGTGAAAGGCAGTACCGCGATTCTTCGGGCATCCGCTCTTTGCTCGTTGATCACTTTTTTCTCAGCCCATGGCATCACCATCTTGTACACTTCTACTGGATTCGTGACGTTCTTCAGAGGCTTGTATCCCAAATTAGTGAGGGAAAGCTCGAACTTGTTCTGTATGTGATCATAGACTTGTCTCGTGAAACAGACTCCTCCGTCCTCGGCCAGCGCCTCTATCCGAGATGCCACGTTCACGGCGTCGCCGGAAATGTCGCCCGCCGACTCGACCACGTCGCCCAAGTGGATGCCCACCCGCAGGTGAATTCTTCTCTCCTCAGGCAAGGAGAAGTTGTATTCCCGAGTTGCTCGCTGAACATCGTATGCACACCTTATGGCGTCTAGAGCGCTCGAGAATTCGACAAAAAAAGCGTCTCCAATTATCTTCACTTCTCTCCCGCTGTGCCTGGCTAGAATAGGCCTGATCAGCTTTCTCTGTTCGTCTGCGAGGGCGAGGGACAGGGACTCGTTCCTCTGCCCAAGGGCTGTGTAGCCTACCATGTCGGTGAACATGATTGCTGCCAGCCTTCGCTGACCATGTGACAAACTGTACTTCGTGGGCCATGTCCGTGCGGGAGATAAATCCGTTATGGGAAGCAGTTTCGTTGTCGTGTCTGAGCAATAGCCGATCTGTTGCTCAACCCTACAGATGTCGAGTGAGTGGAGCAACTGGCGCGATCGACTGCACGCCAATCCATCAAGGATGGAACAGGAGCTAGCAATCAAACTTTAGGAGAATGGGATACGATATCAGACACAGGTCGAGATAGCTGCAACCATAGCGGACTTCTATTTGCCGCTGGAGTCTAGACCGTTACTCGTGTTTGTCGACGGCCGGGTCCATCTGGGAACAGCACAGATGTCGAAGGACGAAGAACTACGAACTCTACTTCGGAAGAGAGGATATAGAATCCTGGAACTATTCTACGAGAGCTACTCGGACAAGAAAAGAGACCAACTGTACGAAGAAATCCAGAACAGCCTCGCCAAGTTAGGTACCTAGGGCGTGGAAGTCGACCGGAAGATCTTAAGGGGTCTAAGCGGGGACCTCTGAGGGAGAGAGGTCTAACCCATTCCGCGCAGAGCGAATGGTCTCTCGTGCGGGCTCAATGGGTCAAATCTCTCAGAAAGTAAAAACAGTCTGTTCTGTTCTCTGGACTCGTTGTTCTAAGCGTTGGAATTAATTCGTTGCATCGACGATAACTTGGATGGGTATACTCATGACTAAGGGCTCGTTCATAATGAAATGGGAGGTGTTCCTGTGCAGCTTTCAACGAACCATCATCCTCGACCGAGACTGATCATCCTGCTCCTGCTCGTTGCCGGAGTGGTCTCAGTCCTCTATTTTTTGTACAATTCTTCGTTCAACCCTGCCCCTGTCTTATTGGAAGTCTCGATCCTATGTCTCCCGTTTCTGGTAGCTATGGAAGGATTCTACGTTGTCTCTGGCCGAGTCCGGAAGAGAGGTTGCCTTTGGTGTTGGCTTTTGGAATCGCAGCTACTGTCATATCAGCCCTGTTCAATACGACACTAACGATGGTAGGGCCCTGTGCTCTTGGCGTGGTAGGAAGCGGCTTCCCATTACCATGGTATCTTACCTTCACACATTACACGGGACTTGACGGGCCTCCGTGCGGACTCAGTCCCGATCTCACCACATACTGGCGCACCTTCGCCTTTTTCTCGTTTCTTTTCGACACGATCTTCTATGCAGGTCTTGCTATGTCAAGAAATGAAATCTACGCGTGGTTCAAAGGGAGTGGATTGCAGAGCCAAGGGAGTCTCCCTGCGAGTCCCAAGGAAAACGCCCAGAAAACGGCTGGGGGCCCATGACGAGGTTAATGTCGACCGGAGATGAATAATCCGTCTTGGAGGGATGTTGATGGGTCCGCGGTTAGAATATGGTCAGCTCGGGACCCTATAGAAAAAATGGGTATGCGTGCTAGTCTCGCGACACAGAAACCGTTTTCCAGAAAATCCTAGAGTTTCATAACCTGAACGTGTGGGACTCCGGCTATGGTTATGACCGCGTCCGGATGAACCAGCCCATTATTGATGGCCGCATCCACTACCTTTCTACCAACAAGATTCAGCATATCAGCGCCAACCATCAAAACAACCGCCTCTGTCAAACCTACAACCGCGCTCCCGTAGAACTTCGACTCCGGAGCCAATTTCAACCGTCCCTCCCTGAACGTCCGGCCCATACACTCCTCGTCGCAGCACGCCACCAGCAAGCCCTTCTCCGTCTTGTAGGACGTGGCGTAGACGAGATCCAAGAAGCACCCCTTATGTCGTCAGTATTGACGATCGCGCGCCACACGCTTCACAGACCAAGAAGGACAATCGTCCCTCCCGGACAACACGAGTATCCGGTCTGTGACAGACGGGACAGATGACAAACCTGTTCGAGTAGACACTTATCAGTCGGTTAATCGTCTCACGTGAAAACCTGCCCTGGAAGTAGCCCCGGCCACTCTCGTAGGACCCTGCGGTAGCCATCTCCTTCGCCAAATATTTCAAGACGTGATGCGGATCACGGTTCAGCCGATCAACAACATCGGAGAAGTTCACAACAATCGTCCTTTGCCCGATTATCTGTACCATAGCGATTGGAAGCTCGAAGCGCTCGCCAGTGCCAGTGGATTGTGTAATCTTCGATAATGCCCGATCCAACAAGGCGTCATAGTCGTTCATTGATAGTGACATTACTAGTAATAGTCCGGAACGCCTATTTCAACAGTAGCCCGGGACCCGCAAGCCCCTTTAACGGAGACAAGGCAATACTAGAAATTGAAATTGCGCTGCAAATTTGCCGTCGCGCTAGTCGCCGCTATGGTATTCATCGCAGCACCAATAATTCCAGCTCCGGTAACGACATCGTACTGCGGAAGACTATGGATTCGAGGGGCGGATTGGCGATCTCCGGAGTACGAGATTTTCGGAGTCGGATTCCATATCTCAGATGTGGGTCCTGCCGGCGCACTCCCCCTGTGTAGATAGCATCCAATTATCCCTAGCCGAGTCCCACTACAAGTCCAGTCGACTTAATCGAGAATCTTCACGATCAGATTCTTCCACAAACGCTTATCACAATCCGAGCCGAGAACAAAACGACAAGCGCGATCGCTCAAAGAATAGTGGAGGATGACAGTCGACTGGGAAGATGGGTAGTCTGCAGCGCCTGGCCATACGTCAACGACAGACCCCATCTAGGAACCTTCACACACCTACTCTCAGCCGACGTCTACTCGCGCTACTTGAGATTGAAAGGCGAAGACGTGGTTATAGTGTCTGGCAGCGACGAGCACGGCGCGCCAATAGAAGTTGAAGCAATAAAACGCAAAATCACACCACGCCAGCTAACCAACCAATATCATCGCGTCTTCACTCACAGCATCAAACGCTTCGACATCCAATTTGACAATTACACCCGCACCGAGAGCCCGGTCCACAAGAAGTTCGTCCAAGAATTCTATCGCACCCTCGACAAGAACGGATATGTCTTCAAACAGAACATTATCCTGCCATACTGCGAAAACGACAAGCGCTTCCTGCCCGACAGGTTCGTAGAAGGAGAATGCCCATACTGCCACTACATCCCCGCCCGAGGAGACCAGTGCGACAACTGCGGCCGAGTACTCGACCCGAAGGATCTGATCAATCCATACTGCGTCCTCGACCACAGCACACCCGTAATGAAAGAGTCGGCCAGCTGGTTCTTCGACCTCCCCAAACTTTCAGACCAATTGAAAAAGTACGTTGAGGAGAATCCGAACCTCCCAGAGAATGCTAGAAACTTCAGCCTGAGCTGGATAAGAGACGGACTGAAACCCCGCTCGCTAACCCGCGACCTAGCCTGGGGCATCCCCGCACCCTTCAAAGACGCCCAGGACAAGACGATCTACGTCTGGATGGAAGCAGTCCTCGGCTACATCAGCGCAGTCAAAGAGTGGGCAGAAAAAAACAAGAAGCCCAGCCAGTGGAAGAAATACTGGCTAGACCCCGCCAGCCGCAACATCCACTTCATAGGCAAAGACAACATCCCCTTCCACGTCATCGTCTTCCCCGGCCTACTCTTAGCCAGCCACGAAGGATACAACCTACCATGGGAAGTAGCCAGCACAGAATACATACAATTCGAAGGCCAAAGATTCTCCAAGAGCCGCAAGATCGGCGTCTGGATAGATGAGGCACTAGAGCTAGAGGACGCAGAATACTGGCGCTACGCTCTCATCAGCCTACGACCCGAACAGAGAGACACGAACTTCACCTGGGAAGAATTCGAACGGAAGATCAACACAGAACTCAACGATGTGCTAGGCAACTTCATTCATCGCGCCATCACGTTCATCAGTACAAGATTCAAGAATAAGATTCCGAAATTCGCCGCCGACAAGGAGAGAGATAGAGCGATCTTCAAGATTCTTCAAGAATCGCCGAAACGTCTCGACGAGAAGTTTGAACGGTTCCGATTGAAAGAGGGCCTCGAACAAGTCGTTCAACTGGCAAGAGAAGGCAACCGCTATCTGAACGAGAGCGCACCATGGCACTCTTTCAAGACAGACCCCGCGGAAGCCGGTCAGACCCTGGGCGTAGCTGCACAGATTGTTGGCACCATTGGAATACAACTCCAACCATTCCTCCCTATAACCGCGACACGAATCCATCGAAGCATCTTTCAAGGAAAGAAGCCAAACTGGAAACTCGCAGGCGCGATCACTGCGAAGCCCGGTGCTAGGATCGAGCCAATGCAACCACTTTTCCACAAAGTGTCAGCTCAAAATCTCCGAACCAGACTCGAAGAAATACGGAATGTGACAACTTCTGAAGCTGAAGCTTGACCTTCACGTCCACACAACCGCATCTTCCGATGCTCATACGCGACCAGAGGAACTGGTCCCAAGGTGTGAGGATAGAGGCCTCGACGGGCTGGCGATAACGGATCATAACGTGTTAGCAAGAAACTTTCCTTCAGAAGTACTGATCATTCCCGGAATAGAAGTCTCCAGCCGTGATGGACACATTATCGGCCTTGGCGTATCAGACACCGTCCCGAGACGATTGTCCGCGGATGAAACAATCTTGCAAATCAAGCGGCTGGGAGGCGTCTCGATAGTAGCACATCCGTACGACTTTCTTCGCTCAGCGCTAAACCCAGAAATTCTAACGACCATGCCGGATGCGATCGAGGTGATCAACTCCGCTAGCATGCTCCACTCCATCACTTGGAAACGAGCGAGAAGCTTCGCTGAGAAGAGGAAACTGCCGCAAACCGCCGGTAGCGATTCGCATATTCCGGAGACAATCGGAAGGGCCTACACGATTGTTGACGTCGAATCGAGAAACGTTGCTTCAGTTCTAGATGCGATAAGAAACGGACGGGTTGCTCCTGAGGGACGACCTTATCGTTTCAGTGATAGGGTGCGAAAGATTATCTGATGAAGAGTTGGCTAAGCCAGCTCCATCTCATAGAGTGGCATTCGCACGCCGACTCTAGTCGCCTTTGATTCGAGTCCATATTCCATATCGTACAAGTCTTCGATCAGATCGTCAACGGTTCCGAGAGCCATGTCGTAAGTGTATCCTGACAAGAATATCGACAAGCTCGAGCGTGCTTGACATCTAGTACTCACATGGACGAAATCCACGTCATGACCCACCAGAGACGAGATCGCTTCGTAGGCTTGGGCCGCTTGACCATTATTGAGTGGTTCGATTCCTCTGAAGAGGAGGACAGCTCCTTTGGCTTTCGTCAACGGGAGGCTCGCAGACGGGGTCGCTAGGGCGTCTGATACTGCTGACTGGACTCTTTCTCTCGATTCCGCTGTACCAATGCATACAGTCGCAACCGATCCCAATGAGAGGATGTTCAGGATCTGATGACTAGTCATCTGGTCGCTCGACGCGACCACTTCTGAAAGACCGCGCACGGCGAGTGCTGCTGTTTCATCTGCGACCCTTTTCGAATCTAGGAGAGCTGGCTTTTCGACAGAATTGTCGACGATGACCGTGCAATCGCATGCTTCGACCATCTTCTTCAGACCGCGAAGAGCCACGAAGCGTCTCTCTCGCTCATGGATGAAAGGCAAGGCTACTACTGAAACTATAGGTCTGACTCGGTCACGGTGCCACTGCGCGATCAGAGGAGCCGCCTTCGTCCCAGTCGCCCCTCCAAGACCCGTCAGTAGAATTGTGAAATCAGATTCTCTGGTAAACGGAGATACTCTGTAAGCTAACAGTTGACCTTGTCCACCTCGCTGCCTCGTCAATGGAGAGTTAGTCTCTGTTGAGTCGGCCAGAAGGACCTTGTTCTGTGCTCTGGATTCTGATAACTGGCCGCGATCAGTGTTCACAGCTACGCAGTTTCTGGGACTGATTCCTCCATCGATTGCCTGGCTCAGAAGATTGTTACCGGCTCCACCTATTCCAACAATTGCTACTTGTGAGCTGTGAGATGATAGTGGCTGATGAGAGACTATTTCTTCAGTCGACAAGATAGGCCAGTGAAACTACTGACTTTGATATATACGAATCCTAAGCAGAGGTATTACGTTTCGAATACGAAATACCTCAAAGCCCATGTCCATTTATAAAATAGCAGGGTCGTGCGAAGCACGCATTTGTCCAAACGGGTGACTCGCGCATTAACTATCTGCTAGGCGGAGATGTCAATCGCGACTTCGACTCTTGGGGAGCTATCTCTTCGTTCGAGACTTTGCGACTCTCCAATAACGTCGGATTGTTCCAATGCAGTGTCAGAGTCTTCGGATGCGATGCTTTCACATCATCGATCCGCCTGACGGACGCATAGTGCGGCGCATCCTTCACTAGTTCTGGATTAGTCTGAGCCTCACGATACACTTCGAGAAGAGCTTCAACCAGTTGATCTAGATCATCAAGACTCTCGGTCTCTGGAACTTCCACCATCAGAGCCTCGTCCACGATCTGCGGAAAATATGTGGTCGGAGCGTGGACGCCTTTGTCTAGCATTCGTTTCGCAAGATCCATCGCCCTGACCCCTGTTGAATCGTAGAGCTTCTTTGCACTGAGAACAAACTCGTGCTTCCTAGCTCGGGCGAAGGGAAGGTCGTACGTGCCGCTTGCTAGAATCCGAGACAGGATGTAGTTTGTGTTGAGGACGGCAGTCTCTGCGACTGTCTTGAGTCCCTCGGCACCCAGGCTCGTGATGTATGCATATGCGCGGACGAGAATTCCAATGTTGCCGTGGAACGCTCTGATCTTTCCCACCGTATCTGGAACATTGAAATCGTAGAAATACTTCTTCCCATCAAATCCAATCAATGGAACAGGAAGGTAGCGTTCTAGCTCCTTCGTCACGCCCACGGGACCTGCGCCAGGGCCACCACCTCCGTGAGGAGTCGCGAAAGTCTTGTGAAGATTCAGGTGGACAATGTCGAAGCCCATGTCGCCGGGTCGGACCTTTCCAAGCAAAGGATTGAAATTCGCTCCATCATAGTAGAGCAAGCCCCCCGCCTGATGGACGATCTTTCCGATTTCGAGAATGTTCTTCTCGAAGATTCCTAGCGTGTTAGGATTTGTAATCATCAGTCCAGCCGTATTCGGACCGGCCAACTTCCTCAGTTCTTCAAGGTCAACCATCCCTTCGGAGTTCGATGGGACGACCATGACCTTGAACCCGGCCATGGCCGCGCTGGCAGGGTTCGTGCCATGTGACGAGTCTGGCACAATCATTTCCGTTCTCTTCTCTAGCTCCCCCCTCGAACGATGATATGATCGAATGATGAGGCACCCCAAGTACTCCCCGTGGGCACCAGCCGCAGGCTGGAGGGACATACGGCTCATCCCCGTAATCTCTGCCAAGATCTTATCCAAACGGTACAGCATGGCAAGCATCCCTTGGACCGTCGATTCGTCCTGTTCAGGATGAAGCTTCTCCAGCTTGTGAGTCGAGACCGCTAGCTCGGCTGATTTCGGATTGTACTTCATAGTACAACTACCCAAGGGATAGATTCCCAGATCGGGCGAGTAGTTCTCCTGGGAGAGTCGGACGAAGTGACGAATGACTTCGGGCTCCGAGACTTCAGGGAGAGGGGGAAAACCGTTTCTTCTCAGAGCCCTCGGCACAGCACCCCCGAGATCACCAGCAACCTTTCTTTCAATATCGCTAGGTCCCGTCGGGATATGGCCTCTCTTACCGGCTTGGGACTTTTCGATAATGAGCGGTTCGTCCCAGGTAGCTTGATGATACATTATCTCGAACCTCTCAGAAGCTTCGTCATCAGACCCGAAAATCGATCGATGGTTTCGCCCGTGTTGATTTCGGTCACGCAGAGAAGCGAGCTTTCACCAAGCTCGGGAAAGTCCCTGACCAGGCTCTTGCCACCATGCATGCCCGCGAGGAGAAGTCTGCGGTTAATCTTTGATGTGATGCCTCGAGCTCGTTTGAATGTGACAACGAACTCTTGGTAATGTTGGGTTTCAAACCTTGGGACCGAGGCCTTCGGTAATTCTTGGAGCCTCTTGATTGCGTACCTCGTCTTTACGAGGATGGATTCGAACAAGTCGTGTAATCCTTTGGGTCCTAGGAGTGAAAGATATGCGGCGGCTCCAATGCCAAGGAGAGCCTCGTTCGTGCAGATGTTGGACGTGGCTCTTTCTCGGCGGATGTGTTGTTCTCTCGTTTGAAGAACCATGCTGAACGCCTTGTCGGTACCATTGATTGTGGTCGTCATACCAATGAGTCGACCCGGAATCTGGCGTAGAAGATTCTCTCCCCTGCAACCGATGATTCCAAGTCCCGGACCTCCAAAATTCATCTCAGATGAAATAGACTGACCTTCCGCAACAACAATGTCCGCGCCGTATTCGCCTGGTGGCTTGAGGCCGCCGAGCGAAATCGGGTCGAACCCAACGATCGAGAGAGCTCCTTTCTCATGGCATAGCGAAGGGATTCTAACAACATCGGCGTCCAACGTTCCGAAAAACGAAGGCACTTCACAATAGACTGCCGCCGTCTCACGATCGAGTCTTGACTGAAGATCGTTGAGGTCCGGACCTCCTGTCTCCTCGTCGTACCCGAAGGCTTCGAGTCTTATCCCAACGGGCTCAGTATAGTTTCGAAGTACGGACAGCTTGTCGGGGTGAAGATTTCTTGGAACGATCACCTTGTATTTTCCTGTCGCCCGAACTGCCATTCGGGCCGCCTCTCCGAGAGCCGTCGATCCATCGTAGAGGGACGAATTTACTGCGTCTACAGCGGTCAAGTCGCGGATCATGGATTCGAATTCAAAGAGCGATTGCAGAAGACCTTGAGAGATTTCCGCCTGGTAGGGTGTGTATGAGGTCTGAAATTCTGTTCTCGATACTATCGCTTTTACTGCTGCTGGAATGTAATGGTTGTATATTCCCGCGCCAAGAAACGAATTGTAGTCTGACCCTGACTTGTTCTCTTTGAAAAGTTGCTCGATGCTTGAGCGGACTTCCTGTTCAGAAGCGAAACCGTCCACTTTCAACGGTCGGTTCAATCGGACTTCTAGTGGAATGTCGGAATAGAGCTCGTCGAGCGAGCCGATTCCAATCACCCTCAACATACTGTTTCGAAGCTGATCGCTCGAGTTAGGGATGAACGGGTGGCTGGTTTGAGCCAAGACTACCTCCGGTGCGCCGGTTCAAAACCACTGATAACCCTTCCTTCAGCACACTGTTGCTTTATACTCCACAGGACCGCTGAATCCCGGCATGGCATCGCTCGGGGCGAACACGATCGCGATCCTAATCGCCCTAGGCTCGTTCCCCGTATCTCTCGGCCTAACCAGATTCTTCATGTACTGGAACGCGAAGCATGGAATAATCGGAATCGACGTCCACAAACCCAACCGACCGAAGGTCCCAGAGATGGTTGGCGCGGCAGTTCCGATAACTCTCATCCTATTCGCGGCGATTTACGCCACTCTTGGCGGAGCGAGTTCGATACCGCTTCTTGCCTACTCTCTTGTAGTCGGGCTTGCGGCGCTTGTCGGCGCTTTCGATGATCGCCTCAGGATGCGAGGAATCTTCAAGCCACTCCTTACACTTCTCTGCGGCTTGCCCCTATTGATCCTTGGAATAGCATTTCCGGGTCAAATCTACAGCTCAATGCTTCACGTACCCTTGTTCGGACAGTACCACCTCCCAGTAATCTATCCTTTGACGATACTTGTCGCAACTTCCGTGACATCGAACACGGTCAACATGCTAGACCCCCTCAACGGTTCGATGGCCGGCGGGATGTCGATAGTAGCCGGAGGCCTTCTCATCGGATTATTGCTCGTCGGAGCTGGTTCGATGCCTATCTTTCTCTATGCTAGCTTGATGTTCTCGCTGTTGGGATTCCTGTACTACAACCGTTTTCCGGCACGGGCGTTCGCCGGGAATGTCGGTCAGTTATCAATTGGCGCATCCATAGGCGCACTTGCCATTCTCGGAAAAACTGAGATCGCAAGCGTAGTTGCAATCTTCCCCAACATCCAGAACTCATTCTTCTTCCTCTCCAGGATTCGACGCTTTACAGAACACAGGGAATTGACCTCTAAACCAACAAGACTTCTTCCAGACGGAAGGCTTGCCGACTCTGAGGATCTGCGCGCACCTTTAACCTTGGTCAGAACACTACTCATAGGTCGTCCGGCCACCGAGAATGAAATCGTATCCAGCATATGGATACTTTTCCTGACATCGACGAGCTTGGCCGTGATCACGCTCTTGCTCACAGGGGTTTAATATGAATAGACGCGCGGTTGGCTACGAACTGGTCGTCTTCGTAACCCAGTGGGGCCTGATGCTCATTGGGTTTGGTATTCTTACCAAATTCGTTGCTCCGCTGAACCTTTTGAACCCGAGCTTGTCTCTTGGGCTATATTTTGACTCAGCAACAAAGGCACTCATTGCTCTCGTTCTATCGGTGACGTGGCTTTTCATTTGGGATCGTCAGGTAAGGCTCTATTTCCATAGACGAGGAAAATAGATTCAGCACTCAGAAGACTTCTGCGGCCTTCCAATGGTTTCCTCGAACCATTGTAAAGCCCATGTCTGTGTTCTTAGTAAACCACAAATCATCTGGTAGAGCATTGGTCTTGGCGCAGTCGGGTATCTCCTCCTCCAGCGCTAATCTCGCTGCGAGCCACGGAAAATTCCACTCGGGATGTCCAAGTTTTATTGAAGCAAGCGAGAGGTAGTGAACATTGGTTGTGAACCGACAGTTGACCTCAGTAGGACAGGGAACAGCTTTCGCGTCCTCCTTTAGATCGACACAGAAAATCCCGTGAGGTTTCTTTGAAACGGCGCTTATCGCTTCCACTGCTTTCTTGTTGACCGTGTCCAAATGAACAACCCGGTTGAGCTTCGACGTGCCTCCAGAGCCTACGATCCGGTGGCCCACCCAGCTCAGCCTCTCGCGAATCATAGAAGTGACCAGGCCACCTTTATTCCAGAGAGACATGAAACAAAAGTCTCTTCCTGGAAGATATTCCTCCGCGACGAAGTTCGCTTTGATTCCTTGATCCCAATGGAACTTGACCCAATATTCCGCGATGCTCGGGCTAGTTGCTTTACAACTCATGAGGCCGCCCGCTCCTTCTCGAGCGCGAATCCAACACGGATAATCGAGCAGGCGGAGCTTCCGCATATTGGAAGAATCATCGTGAGAGATGGGGATTGGTTTCTGTCGCAGCCCTGACTCGTGCCATCGAGATAATGCTGCGAATTTGTCGAGACACGTAGAAACCGTTTCGGAGTCGGGAAGAAATATCCGCGCCCGGATTCGTGAACGATCATTCGAGACTCGCTCGACCTCCGGGTCTGGTTGTGGCATGACCAGCTCAACCTTCTCATTTTCAATGACTTTGTTCAACGCGGCAACATATCCACGGTCATGAGCACCGGGAAGATGGAACGAATAATCCAACCACATGTTTAGTTCGATACTCGTCCTATCTACATCGCCGCCCGTCAGTACTAGAGAGCGTCCATCCTTGCTAACTCTGAGACTCCAACACACGTTGTGGCCCGCACTTCCCCCCGCTCCAGTGACCAGTATGCTTTTCATTTGCAGACCTTGACAAGGCGTTCAACAATCGGAGCAACTAATAAGTAGGGAAGTCATGCCTCGCACTCCAAATTCGAGTTCGGCTAATGGTCTCAACTGATGAGAGCACTCTTCGCTGTACTTTTGCTACTCGCCTTAACCGTCGTTTTCCTCCCTCACCCTGCTACTGCGGCAACAGACTGCCAACCCACAACTTGCTCCGCATCATTCGAACGAACCATCTCAACTAACGCCTGGGGCGTCACCACCCTTAACGACTACGTCAATCTGACAAGTACCGTTCCCGTTACCCATATGACGATCGGCATCCCAGCAAGTGTGAGCGAGGATCTGCGGTTCACCTCAGCGACAGCTCAGGGTGCCAACCTCCAAGTCTCCAAGCAAAGCCCGACACCGAGCCAAAACTACACCACTCTCAACGTTCAATTTCCAGCAAGTGAGACAAAGTTCGTTTTCAACGTGACCACGGTTTTTGCTGAGCTTCTATCGTACAGCCTTGGTTCGAACAGCTTCACATTCGAAGCTAACCCATTCCCGCTCGTCGACGGCAGTTACAACGTTACTAGAGCAAAAGTAACCCTCCAGACTGGCGACTGGCAGTCTCCCAAGATTCCACTCCCTCTAAACCAGACAATTACTGGTGGAACCTTCACCTGCACGCTGCCTAGTACTGGCTCTGATAATTGTCCTGGATCGAGTCCGCTCAACTTTGGCAACTCGAGCGTATGGAAAGTTACCTTCGCCTCGTCAGCGACTCAGAATGTTCTCACGGTGTCAGCGGGAAGACTAATCCAGATCTTTCCGACAGGTGCCTTGCAAGTCACTGACAGTTATAATGTTACGAATTTGGGTCCAACTCTCTCCTCGCTTGCGTTCAAAGTGCCGAAGGGCGTATCGAGCATCAC
>Ga0209808_1000232_pt1 | contig 28459 bp, 28 predicted proteins | sample GraSoiAngelo_157_FD_186171 | JGI IMG/M metagenome (GOLD analysis project Ga0209808, IMG submission 186171) | Grasslands soil microbial communities from the Angelo Coastal Reserve, California, USA - 14_1009_16_20cm (SPAdes) (version 2) | ecosystem: Environmental > Terrestrial > Soil > Grasslands ... | reverse complement strand
CGGGCGCTCGTGTACAATCCCGCAATCCTCGTTCTCGACGAAGCGACCTCGAGCGTCGATTCGGAATCGGAATGGAGAATCCGCGAAGCCATGCAGCGACTCCTGGCCGGCCGTACCAGCATCACGATCGCCCACCGGCTCTCGACGGTCCAGCGCGCGGACCGGATCCTCGTCCTGCATCGCGGCCGCGTGCACGAGGAGGGGACGCACGCGGCGCTGGTGCGCGGCGGCGGGCTCTACGCGCGGCTCTGGGAGCTCGGCCTCGCGGCGCCGGACGGAACGGCGAGCAACGCGGCGCCGGCGCGCTGACGTTCCGGCGTGCCGTGTACCGGTTCGTGCGGCGCGTGCCGAGGGGGTTCGTGGTGACGTACGGCCAGGTGGCGGCGCTCGTCGGGGCGCCGCGCTCGGCGCGCGCGGTCGGCGGCGCCATGAGGCACTGTCCCGACGACGTGCCGTGGCACCGGGTGGTCAACGCGCAGGGCCGCATCAGCCGCCGGCGGCGCGAGGCCGGGATGCTCACGCAGCGCATCCGGCTCGAGCAGGAGGGCGTCCCGCTGCGGCGCGGGCGCGTGGTGCTCGAGCGGTTCCGCTGGGAAGGATAGGACGATGCGACTGGCGCTGGCGCTGAACTATTCGGGCGCGAACCTGGCACTCGACATCGACAAGGTCCTCGAGGCCGAGCGCCTCGGATACGACTCCATCTGGACGGCCGAAGCCTACGGCTCCGACGCGGTGTCGCCGGCGGCGTGGGTGGCCGCCCGCACCACGCGCCTCCACGTGGGCACCGGCATCATGCAGATTCCCGCGCGCACGCCGGCGATGACGGCGATGACCGCGATGACGCTCGACGGGCTCTCGGGCGGACGCTTCCGGCTCGGTCTCGGCGTCTCGGGGCCGCAGGTCGTCGAGGGCTGGCATGGCCAGCCGTTCGGCAAGCCGCTGGCGAAGACACGCGAGTACGTCGAGGTCGTGCGCGCGATCCTCAAGCGCGAGAAGCCGCTCGAGTTCCGCGGCGAGTACTACCAGATCCCGTACGTCGGGCCAAGCGCCACCGGCCTCGGCAAGCCGCTCAAGTCGATCCTGCACGGCCGCGCCTCGCTGCCCATCTACCTGGCCGCGGTCGGGCCCAAGAACGTCGCGCTGGCGGCGGAGATCGCCGACGGCTGGATCCCCGTGTTCTTCTCGGCGCGCCGCAGCCGGATGTTCCGCGAGTGGCTCGACGAGGGTTTCAAGGCGGGCGGCCGCTCGTCGCAAGCCTTCGACGTCATGCCGATGGTGTCGGTCGTCGTGGGCCCCGATGTCGCCGCGTGCCGGGCCGTGGTGAAGCCGCGCCTCGCGCTCTACGTGGGCGGCATGGGCGCCCGCGGCCGGAACTTCTACAACGACATCGCGCGCCGGTACGGCTACGAGGACGCGGCGAAGACCATCCAGGAGCAGTACCTGTCGGGCCGGAAAGCGGAGGCCGAGGCGGCCGTGCCGGACGCGCTGGTGGACGAGGTGGCGCTCTGCGGGCCGAAGGAGCGCATCCGCGAGCAGGTGGCCGAGTGGAAGGGATCCGGCGTGACGACGCTGCTGGTCGCCGGCGACGCGGTCGCCGTCCGCACGCTGGCCGAGCTGGCGCTGTAGACGCAGGAGGACGCGATGAGACTGCGGGACAAGGTCGCGATCGTGACGGGCGCGGGGTCGGGCATCGGCGCGGCGGCGGCCGTCGCGATGGCCGCGGAGGGCGCGCGGGTGCTCGTGGCGGACGTCAACGAGGCGGGCGCGAAGACGACCGTGCAGAGGATCGAAGGAGCCGGCGGCCAGGCCATCGCGCTGACGGCCGACGTCACGCGCGCCGCCGACAACCAGGCCCTGGTCGAGCGCGCCACGGCGGCGTGGGGCCGGCTCGACGTCTTCTTCGCCAACGCCGGCGTGCCGCAGTGGAAGACCGACGTCGAGGAGGTCGACGAGACGACCTTCGACACGATCTTCGACGTGAACGTCAAGGGCGTGTACCTCGGCGCGAAGTACGCGCTGCCCGTGATGAAGCGTGCCCGGCGCGGCGTCTTCCTCATCACCGCGTCGACGGCGGCCATCCGTCCGCGCGCGGGCGGCCAGATCTATGCCGCGTCGAAGGGCGCCGTGGTCACGCTGGCCAAGGCGCTGGCCCTCGAGGTGGCGCCGCACGGCGTGCGCGTGGTGGCCATCGCGCCCGTCGCCACCCACACGCCGATGCTGCCGACCTTCATGGGCCAGCCGCAGGTGGACGCCGAGGGGCTGGCGCGGTACGAGAAGACGGTGCCGCTCGGCCGGCTCAACCAGCCGGAGGACATCGCGAACGCCGCGGTCTTCCTCGCCTCGGACGAGGCCGCCATGATCACCGGCAGCGTGCTCGAAGTCGACGGGGGACGCTGCATATGAGCGCCCCGATTCGCCGACCGTCGGGCCCGCCAGGAGTGTCATGACTTTTATATGTGCCGGCGCCCGACGGTCGGGGAAATTTCGGTGAGAGTTATTCCTCTCGCCGCGGAGTCGCTCGGCGTCCGCTCGATGGCGACCTACGTCGAGGCGGGCGACCTCGGGATCCTCATCGACCCGGGCGCGACGCTCGCGCCGACACGCTGGGGGCTGCCCCCGGCCGAGGCGGAGTGGCAGGCGCTGCGGCGCGCCAACGATCGCATCTCCGCGTACGCCACGCGCGCGCGCCTGATCTTCGTCAGCCACTACCACGAGGATCACTTCCGCAGCGATCCGGTCACCTACGCCGGCCACACCGTGCTCGCGAAGGACCCGCGGCGGATGATCGCCGGTGCCCAGGCGCGCCGCGGCCTGGCGCTGTGGAAGGCGCTCGAGGGCCAGGCGACCGTCGAGTCGGCCGACGGCTGGCGCCGGCGGGATGGCGCCGTCGAGCTGTCGGTGTCGCCTCCGCTGCCCCACGGCGTCGACGGCACGCCGCTCGGTCACGTCGTGGGACTGGCCGTGTGCGACCTCGTGCAGCGCGAGCGCTTCGTGTTCGCCTCCGACGTGCAGGGACCGCTCTCGGCGGTGGCGGCGGCGTGGCTGATCCAGCAGCGGCCGACGCTGCTCTATCTCTCGGGGCCGCCGTCCTACGTCGAGCGCGACCTGCCGGCGGGGGCGGTGCAGCGCGGCATCGACAATCTCCGGCGCGTGCTCGACGCGACGGGCTGCCGCGCGATCATGGACCACCACGCGCTGCGCGACTCGAGCTTCGCCGCGCGCTTCGACGTGCTGTGGAGCACCGGGCACGTGATCACGGCCGCCGCCCACCTCGGGCTGCCGGCGACCCCGCTGGAGGCGCAGCGTCGCGCGCTGTGGAGCGACGCGCGCAAGCCGCCGGCGCCCGTGCGGCGGCCGGTCGAGACCGGCGGTGCTATCATGACTCGCGCGAAACGTACTTTCGCCAGAAGGGGGAACGCCCAGTGACGGACCAAAAGACACTCAACGTGGGCGACCAGGCGCCGGCCTTCACGCTGAAGACCATCGGCATGAAGGACGTGAGCCTGGGCGACTACAAGGGAAAGAACGTCGTCCTGCTGTTCTATCCGCTGGACTGGACGCCGGGCTGAAGCAAGTGCATGCCGGCCTTCGACAAGCGCATCGGCGACTTCGACAAGGCCAATACCCAGGTGCTGGGTATCTCCACCGACAGCCCCTTCAGCCATGACAACTGGGCGAAGTCCGTCGGCATCAGCCACTACCCGCTGCTGTCGGACATGCAGCGCAGCGTGGCGAAGGACTACGGCATCCACATGACGGAGATGAACATCAACAGCCGGGCGACCTTCATCATCGACAAGACCGGCAAGGTCCGCTTCGCCGAGAAGTACGGCAAGGGCGAGCTGCCGGATCCGGACAAGATCCTGGGAGAGGTGAAGAAGCTGGCCTAGGAAAATGGGGGGCCCCGAAATGGCCCCCCATACCCCCCGACGCTCGGGGCGCCCCGGCGGAGCCGTGGCACCCCTCGATAACCCGACAGGCTCCTAGTGAGATTGGGGGGGTCGAGGCGACCCCCCCAATTTCCCCCCGCTTCGGGCGACGCGACGGTCGTCGGTTGCTCGACGCGTGGTCAGCGCCACGCCGCCCATCACCAGCGCGACGCCGCCGATCTGCCAGGGTCCGATCGGCTCACCGAGCAGCGCCGCCGCCAGCGCCATTCCCACCAGCGGCGTCACGTTCAGGAAGATCGCTGCGCGGCTCGGGCCCACGCGCTCGACCGCCGCGTACCACCACAGATGGGCGATCGCGCCGAGGATCGCGTGGTAGAGCAGCACGGCCCACGCGATCGGTGAGGCCAGCCGCGGCCGCGGCATCAACGGCAGCGTGACGACGGCGAGCGGTACGAGCAGGAGCGTGCCGCACACGTAGGCGCCTGTGGTCGCCACCGCCGGTGGCACCGTCGCGATGAGACGCTTGCCGTAGACCGTGTAGACCGTCCACGCCGTGAGCCCCAGCAGGGTGAGGAAGTCACCCAGACGCCACTCCGACGGCGCGAGCTCTGCCAGCTGTCCCTCGGTGACGACGACGAGGACACCGAGCGCCGAGAGGGCCACGCCCGCCTGCTGGGCACGGTGCAGCCGCTCGCCGAGATAGAGCCGCGCGCCCAGCGCGATCATCACCGGCGACGCGGCCTGCAGGATGGCGGCGTTCGCCGCCGTCGTCGTGTAGATCCCCCAGTAGGCGATGTGCATCGACAGCACCACGCCGGCCACGCCGAGCACGAAGAACGCGCGCACCGTCTCGGGCGCCGGGGCCCGCACGGCGTCGGCGCCCGAGCGCAACAGCAGCACCCCGAGGAACGCCGAGGCGACGATGGCACGCAGCGCGGTGAGGAGCGTCGGCGGCAGGTCGTCGAGCGCGAGCTTGGAGGTGGCGGGGAACGTGCCCCACAGCGCCGCGATCAGCAGCAGCGCGACGTACGCGCGCGTTTGACTGAGCCGGGGCACCCGCCTATGATAGCCCGCGCGTCATGGCCGATCACGTCATGGAGTCGCGCTTGTGGCTCGCGCGGCCGCGGTCCGATGTCTTCGCGTTCCTCGCCGATCCCTCCAACCTCGCGCGCGTGATGCCCCCGACGCTCGACGTGCGCCTGCTCACGCCGGGCGTCACGATGGCCGCGGGCGCCGTGCTCGAGTTCCGCATCGTCTGGCTCGGCGTGCCGCTGCGCTGGCGGATGTTCGTGCGCGAGTGGGACCCGCCCTATCGCTTCGTGGACGTGCAGGTCAACGGCCCGTATGCGCGCTGGGAGCATCGGCACCGGCTGCTGGAGGACGGGGGCGGGACCTGGATCGAGGACCGCGTGACGTACCGGCTGCCCGGTGGTCCGCTCGGCCGGGCGGCCCACCGCCTGATCGTGGGACGACAGCTGCGCGCGGCGTGGGCGTACCGCCGCGAGCGGCTGGTCGAGTTGCTGGCGCCGGTCAGCGCGCCGGCAGGGTGATGCCCAGCCGCTCGAGCCGGGGCCGCACGCGGTCGCTCAGCAGGCCGATGCGCGCGAGATTCTGCACCATCGAGGAGTGCATGTCCTTGCGGAAGTACTTCCGGAACGGGGCGAAGTCGTTGGACGCCGCCGTCTCGCGGCGGTAACGGCGAATTTCATCCATTTCAGCCGGACTGAAACCCAAGTCTTGATAGGCTTCAGCCGGGAAGAAGCCGGTCAGCGTTTTTTCGAGCGCGAAGCACGTGTAGTCCTCGAGCTCGCGCCGTTCGGTCTCCGAGGCCTCGGCCACCACGCGCGGCAGCGAGAGCATGCCGAAGCCCATGTGACGCGACTCGTCCTGCAGCACGCGCTTGCACACCTCGCCGAGCACCGGGTCCCGGGCGCTCTCGCCCATCATCTTGAAGAGGGCGACGGCGAACGTCTCGGCGACGAGCTGGAGCGCGATCGTCTTCAGGTACCAGCGGCTCTCGGTGAGGATCGAGTCGAACAGGTCGCGCTCGTTCTTGGGCATGCCGTAGCGGATCCCGAGACGCTCGGTGAGGTAGCGATCGAGCACCTCGTTGTGTCGGGCCTCGTCCATCACCTGGGTGGCCTGGAAGAACTTGTGATCGGCGCCCTCGACGACGTCGACGAGCTGGCTGCACGCCAGCATCGCGCCCTGCTCGCCGTACATGAGGGTGGACAACCGCCAGGCGGCGATGCGCCGGTTGAGCTCCACGCGCTGCGTCTCGGACAACCGCTCCCACAGGGGCGAGCCGTAGATGTCGATCAGCTCGTCGGCGATGACGCGGCCGTCAGCGGTGCCGGGCTCCTTCCAGGGGATGTCCTTGGAGGCGTTCCACTGGTCGCGCTTGGCGTTCTCGTAGAGCCGGCGGAGGTCGGCCTCGTTGGTGGCGTAGTCGTACTCGAACATCGTCGTCATCGTGGTCGGAATCGGCCGCGGCTCCATGTGCTCCATCTGCGCCTCCAGGGGAAACCGACGAGTTTCGTCGGGGAACTGAGCGGTTCCCATTATGCCGCCGCCGGCCCCGGCGGCGCAAGGTGGTAGGCTGGGCCGGTGACGCGGACGGTCGACGAGCTGGGCGCGCACGTCTCGGTCGCGGGCGGCCTTGCCCTGGCGCCGGCGCGGGGCCGCGACCTCGGCTGCGGCGCCATCCAGATCTTCCTCAAGAACCAGCGCCAGTGGGCGGCGTCGCCCCTCGACCCGGCCGCCGCCCGCGCGTTCCGCGCCGCGCGCCGCCGCGCGGGGATCCGGCACGCCTTCGCGCACGGCAGCTACCTCGTCAACCTGGCCACGCCCGTGCCCGCGGCCTGGCGGCAGGCCGTCGACACGTTCACGGACGAGCTGCAGCGCGCCGAGGCGCTGGGTCTCGGCTGTCTGGTCGTGCACCCCGGCTCGCACATGGGCGCGGGGCGGGAGGCCGGCCTCGACGCGGTGGCGCGGGCGGTGGACGAGGCGCTGGTCCGCACGCCGCGCGCCCGCGTGCGCGTGGCCCTCGAGAACACGGCCGGCGGGGGCCACGCGCTCGGCGGAACGTTCGAGGACCTGGCGGGGATCATCGGGCGCGTGCGGCGCGCCGAGCGGGTGGGCGTGTGCCTGGACACCTGCCACCTGTTCGTCGCCGGCTACGACATCCGCACGCCCGCGGGTTACGCCGCCGCCATCGAGCGCTGCGCGCGCACGGTGGGACTGCCGCGCGTGCTCGCGTTCCATCTGAACGACGCCCGCGCCCCGCTCGGCTCCGGCCTCGACCGCCACGAGCACATCGGGCGCGGCCGGCTCGGCCTGCGTCCGTTCCGCCTGCTGCTCAACGATCCACGCTTTGCGCGCGTGCCGAAGGTGCTCGAGACACCGAAGGAGCCCGAGCCGACCGCCGATCTGAAGAATCTGGCGACGCTGCGCCGGCTGCGTCGGTGAACATGGGGGGCCCCGAGTTGGCCCCCCATGCTCTTCAAGCGAAAGGGGCTACGCCCCCCTCGGACTCCCCCGGCCAAACGCTCGGGGTGCCCCGGCAAAGCCGTGGCACCCCTCGACCACGCCGATCGCCTTCTACCGCGACGAGGTGACGCCGACGCGACGGCAGAGGGCGCTGACCGGGCACGTCGAGCAGCGTGGCGAGAGCGGCGTGCAGACGTTCTGGCCGAAGGCGACGAGCAGGTCGTTGTAGCCGATCCAGAATCGCCGCGGCAGCCGCCCGCGCAGCGCCATCTCCGTCTCCTGCGGGTGGCGCGTGCGGACGTAGCCGAGCCGGTTGCTGATCCGGTGCACGTGCGTGTCCACGCAGATGCCGGGCTTGTTGAAGCCCATGGTCACCACGAGGTTCGCCGTCTTGCGCCCGACGCCCTTGAGCGTCAGCAGGGCGTCGAGGTCGTCCGGCACGCGCCCACCGAAGCGCTCCAGCAGATCGCGGCAGAGCCCGAGGATGACGCGCGCCTTCGTGCGGTAGAAGCCGACCGGATAGATGAGCGTCTCGATCCGCTGCGCGGACAGCCGCAGCATGGCGGCGGGGGTGTCGGCGACCGCAAAGAGTCGCGCGGCGGCGGGGCCGGTCGTGGTGTCCTGGGTGCGCAGCGACAGGATGCAGGCCACGAGCACGCGGAACGGATCGCGCTCCTGCTCGGCGATGAGCGCCAGCGCGGTGCGGTTCCAGCGCGGACGCGTCCGCCGGAGCCGGCGGATGACGCCCGCGATGTCTACCGCTTGTCCTTGATGGACTCGAGCAGCGTGCGGGCGCGCGGGGCGTCCTTGACGGTCCAATCCGCCACGATCCTCGGCGCGCGCTCGTCGAGCACGCGCGTCAATTCCTGCCGCGCCTCCGGATAGCGGCCGGTGGCGATGTAGAGGCGCGCGAGGTCCACGCGCAGCACGGTGAAGCGCGGGTCGATGGCCAGCCCCTTTTTGAAGTAGTCCTCCGCGCGGGCGCGATCGCCGCCCGCGAGCCGCGGCACCTCCATGTACACGTTGCCGGCCAGAGAGTGCGCGCGGACGTTCTTGGGATCGAGCGAGAGGATCGTGTCGATCTCGCGCTTCACCGTCGGCAGCAGGAAGAGCGAGCGCATGATGCCCTTCGTCTGGCCGTACCGGCCCGTGTTGATCGCGTACCAGACGTGGGCCTCGGCGTTCTTCGGCGCCAGCTCCACCGCGCGCTCGCCGACCTGGCGGCCCCGGTCGTAGGCCGCGAGCTTCTCGTCATCGGTCTTGGCGCGGATGTCGCCCCAGAGGAAGTGCACGTACGACAGCATGATCATCGTCTCGACCTGCCGGTCCTTCGCCAGCGCCGCCTCCAGCAGGTCGCGCGCGCGGTCGAGCTTCGCGGGGTCTTCGTGATACTGCGCGATCAGCGCGCGCGCCGCCTCCACGGGCGTCTGGGCGAGCGCAGCGGTGGCGGCCGCGGTCGAGAGCACGGCGAGGGCCACGAGACGCGCGAGCATCGGGCGAACTCTAGCACGTTGACAGCCCAGCGCCCCATCCACGATCCTCGCGGCGTGATCGCGGTCGGCGTGCAGACGTGGGGCACGGACGTCGCGGCGCTGCGGCGCTACTGGGCCGCCGCCGACGCGCTGGGCTACGCGCGTGTGACTTACGGCGATGGGCTCTGGGACTTCACGCACGACGGCTGGACGCTGCTCGCCGCCCTGGCGCTGCAGACGCGCACCTGTCGGATCGGTCCCGCCGTGACCTACGCGTTCGCCGCCGCCGCGCATCATCCATCGTGGCTCGCCAAGCGCGCGGTCGCCATCGATCATCTGTCCGGGGGGCGGCTCGACCTGCGCTTCGCCGTCGGCGCCGAGGCGCCCGACGTCGCCGCGTCCTGGGCGCGCCACGGCATCGCATACCCGCCGCCGCGCGAGCGGCTCGCGAGGCTCGAGGCCACGATCGACGCGCTCCGCCGGCTGTGGGCGGGTGAGCCGGTCACGTCGCCGTCGCTCGGCCTGCGCGATGCGCGCATCGAGCCCGTGCCCGTCCAGCGCCCCGGGCCGCCCGTGTGGGTGGCCGCGGTGGGCCCGCGAGCGATGGCGCTCGCCGCGCGCTGCGCCGACGGCTGGGAGACGTCGTTCCTTCCGCCGGCCGCGTTCGCGGACGCGGTGGCGCGCTTCGACGCCGCGCTCATCGCCGCCGGCCGGCCGGGCGACGTCGTGCGGCGCTCCGTCGAGGTCGACGCCGCGCTCGCGGACGCGCCGCACGAGGCGGCGCGAGCGGCCGAGCGGTTCCGCGCGCATCGTGGCCTCGCTCGCGCCCATCCGCTGCTCGACGCGGCGCTCGTCGGCGACGCGGAGGCGGTCGTCGCGCGGGCGCTTGCCTATGGCGAGGCGGGAGCCACGGATCTCATGGTGGGCTTCGTGGACTTTCCGGACACGAGGATGCTCGAGCGCTTCGCCAAGCGGGTGCTGCCCGCGCTCACGGCGCGGCCTCGCATCCGGTGAGGAGACTCAGCGCTCGCAGCCGATCGGCCACTGCGGAAGCGGGCTCCTGGGCGAGCGCCTCGGCGCCGGCGAGCAGGAGCCATGCGAGCGCCTCCGGCGGCGCCACTGGGCCACCGTGCGCCGAGGGCGGCGTCGCCTCGAGCAGCTCTTGCAGCGCCAGCCGCACCTGCTCGCGCGCCCACGCCAGCGCGAGGGCGCCCGTCTTGTCGCCGCGCGTGGCCAGGAACGCGCGCGCGACCGCGCGCGACAGGGGACCGTCCGGGGCGTACGCGATGGCGAGCGCGCGCAGTGCGCCCGGCAGCGCGTCGCGACCAAGTCCGCCGAGCTCGCGCGCGAGCGCCAGGAGCCGTCGCTCGGCCTCGCTCGGCGGCGCCGGCGACGGCCGGCGTGCGTGGCGGGCGGGGCGCGGCGCGACGCGGCGTCGGCGCGGCATCGCAGTCCAAGATAGCAGACCGCCCCGCCACCGCCCGTGGGCAGCGCCGGCTACTCGTAGCGGAGCGCTTCGATCGGATCGAGCCGCGAGGCTTTGCGGGCCGGGTAGAAGCCGAAGAAGATCCCGATGGCGGCGGAGAAGCCGAAGGCCAGCAGGATCGCCTCCGGCGCCAGCACGGTACGCCACTCCGCCAGCGCGTTGATGGCATTGCTGCCGCCGACGCCGAGGGCAATGCCGATGACGCCGCCGATCAGCGACAACGTCACCGCCTCGACGAGGAACTGGGTGAGGATGTCGCGGGACCGCGCGCCGACGGCCATGCGCAGGCCGATCTCGCGCGTCCGCTCGGTGACCGACACGAGCATGATGTTCATGATCCCGATGCCGCCGACGAGCAGCGACACGGACGCGATCGCCGCCAGCAGATAGGTCATCACCTTCGAGGACTCCTCCTGCGTCTGCAGCACCTCCGAGAGGTTGCGCAGCCAGAAGTCGTCGTCCTGGGCAGGCTGCAGCCGGTGCCGCTGGCGCAGGAGCTCGCGGATCTGCGTCTCCGCCTCGGTCATGTTCTCGTCGGGACGGATCTTGATCGAGATCGAGCCGACCGAGCGGGCGTTGGCCTGGCTGACGCCGAGGACCTTCTTCTTGGCCGTCGACAGCGGAACGAAGATCACGTCGTCCTGGTCCTGGCCCCACGCGCTCTGGCCCTTGCGGCTGAGCAGCCCGGCCACGGTGAAGGGAACCTTCTTGATACGGATGATCTGGCCGATGGGGTCGGCGTCGCCGAAGAGGTTCTGGGCGGTCGTCTGGCCGAGCAGGGCGATCTTGGTGGCGCCGTCGACGTCCTCTTGTAAGATCGGCCGCCCGACGTCCACCGGCCAGTCGCGCGCCTCGAAGTAGTCGGCCGTCACGCCCTGGATGGCGGTGGACCAGTTGAGGTTGCCGTAGACGACCTGCGCGTTGCCGCGCGAGCTGGGCGCGGCCACCTGCACGGCCGGAACCTCGCGGGCGATGGCGGAGGCGTCATCCTCGGTGATCGTCGTCTGGCTGCCCTGACCGAGCCGGACGCCGGCCTGGTTGGTGCTGCCCGAGAGCGCGATGATCAGATTGGAGCCGAGGCTCTGGATCTGCTCGGCCACGCGGGCCTGAGCGCCGGTGCCCACCGACACCATCGCGATGACGGCGGCGACGCCGATCATGATGCCGAGCATCGTCAGCGCCGTGCGCAACTTGTTGACCTTGAGCGAGCGCAGCGCGATGCGCAGCGCCTGCAGCACCATCAGGCCACCGCTTCTTCTTCTTCGGGCAGGCTCTTGAGCGCCTCGGCGGCGTCGAGCGGCGTCACGTGCTCGTCGCTGCGCAGCCGCCCGTCGCGGAAGACGAGCCGCCGGCTGGCGTAGGTGGCGATGTCGGGCTCATGGGTGACGAGCACGATCGTGAGCCCGTCGCGGTTCAGACGCTGGAGGAGCGCGAGGATCTCGACGCTGGTGCGTGTGTCGAGGTTGCCGGTGGGCTCGTCGGCCAGGATGACGGCCGGGTCGTTGACGAGCGCGCGGGCGATGGCGACGCGCTGCTGCTGGCCGCCCGAGAGCTGGCTCGGGTGGTGATGCTCGCGGTCGGCGAGGCCGACTGCGCCGAGCCGCGCGCGCGCCCGCTCGCGACGCTCTCGCGACGAGATTCCGCCGTAGAGGAGCGGCAGCTCGACGTTCTCGAGCGCGCTCGTTCGGGCGAGCAGGTTGAACATCTGGAAGACGAAGCCGATCTTCGCGTTGCGCACGGTGGCCAGCTGGTCGCGCGAGAGCCGCGCGACGTCCTGGCCGTCGAGCCAGTAGCGGCCGGACGACGGGCGATCGAGGCAGCCGAGCAGGTTCATGAAGGTGGACTTGCCGGAGCCCGACGGCCCCATGACGGCCACGAATTCGCCGGCCTCGATCGACACCGAGACGCCGCGCAGCGCGTGCACGGTGTGGGGGCCGAGATGGTAGTCCTTGCCGAGGTCCTCGGTCGCGATGATCGCCACGGCGCTCAGAGCCTCAGGCGCGGTCCGGCGGGGGCGCTGCCGCCGGGCGTCCCCGGGCGATTCTGGCCGGCGGCCACGAGGCCCGTGATGATCTCCTGGCCTTCCTTGAGGTCCCCGCGCAGCACCTCGGTGGCGGTGCCGTCGCTGATGCCGAGGGTGAGGGCCACCGCCTTGGGTTTGCCGTCCGCGTCGAGGATCCACACGCGCCCGGGGTTGCCGCCACCACCGGGCGCCGCCGCGGCGCCCGCGCCGCGGCCCTCGCCGCCCGCGAGCTCCTCGTACTTCGCGCGCTGCTCGGGCGTGAGGATCTCGCGAATCTTCGCGCGGGTGGCCTCGCGGACCTTCGCGGCGCGCGGCTGGCGCTCGCTCTCCGGGAGCTCGCGCAGCGCCGACATCTGCTGCCGCGTGTCGGCCAGGATCGGGTCGAGCTTCGTCTGCTGCTCGGCGCTGAGTCCGAGACCGGTCACGAGCCGCTCACGCATCTCACCCGGCGAGCGACCGCCGCCGGCGCCGTCGCCGCGCGGCGCCGAGCCCGCGGCCGGCCTGGTGCTCGACACGCCGCTCTGACCGCGCGCGGGCCCCGCCGGGCTGGCGTCGGCGCCCGCGGGCCGGAAGCGCAGCGCCGCGTTCGGCACCTTCAGCACGCTCGGCTTCTCGGCATAGACCAACTTCACGTTGGCGGTCATCCCGGGCAGGAGGCGGCCGCCGGGATTGTCGACCGAGATCACGACGGTGTAGGTGACCACATTTTGCACGATCTGCGCCGCCTTGCGGATCTGCGTGACGATGCCGACGAAGGGCTGACCCGGGAACGCGTCCACCGTGAAGCTCGCGCGGTCCTCGAGCTTGACCCGCCCGATGTCGGCCTCGTCCACGCTCGTCTCGACCTGCATCTTCGTCAGGTCCTGCGCGATCGTGAAGAGCGTCGGCGCCTGGAGGCTGGCCGCCACCGTCTGGCCGACGTCAACGGCGCGCGAGACCACGACGCCGTCCACCGGGGCGCGGATGGTCGTGTAGTCGAGGTTGGCCTGGGCCTGCGCGAGCGCCGCCGTCTTCTGGTCGACCTGGGCGCGCGCCGACTTCAGCCCCGCCTCCTGCACGCGCAGCTGGGCCAGGTTGGAGTCGATCTGCGCCGCGAGCGCTCTCTCGCTGGCGCGGGCGGAGTCTGACTGCGCGACCGCCTGCTCGTAGTTGGCCTGCGCGGTGTCGCGGTCCGCCTGGGCGATGAGCTGCCGCTTGAAGAGCTCCGCGTTGCGATCGAGAATGCGCTTGCTGTCGGCCTGCGCCGCGTCGGCCTTGGCCGTCTGCGCCTTGCCCTGGGCCAGCGCCGCCCGCGCGTTCTCCACGTCGGCCTTGGCCTTCTCCACGGTCGCCGCCTGGTTGAGGACGGCGGCCTTCGCGGTCTCCACGTCGGCCTTCGCCTGGTTCACCTGGGCCGCGAAGATCTGGGGATCGATCCGCGCGATGATCTGGCCCTTCTTGACCACCGAGTTGAAATCGACCAGGAGCTCCTTGATCTGACCCGAGACCTGGCTACCGACCTGGACGGTGATGACGGCGTTGAGGTTGCCCGTGGCGGAGACGGCGGCGGTGAGGGGACCTCGCTCGACCTGGGACAGGCGGTACTTCGGGGAGCTATTCCGGCCCTGCGCGTACAGGTAGCCCCAGATCCCCGCGCCGAGGAGCAGAGCAACGACGACGATGGGGATGTAGCGTTTCATCGCCTGTAGGACGATCGGGAACCTCCGGATATTTGGAGATTACCGGCGGCCGACCGCGCGGTCCAGCCGGGCGAGCGCGATGCGGTAGTCGGCCAGGGCCTGGGCCTCCGTGTTCTGGGCCTGGGTCAGGGCGAGCTGGGCGTCGGTGAGCTCCAGGATGGTGCCGACACCCGCGTCGAACCGGCCCTGGGCGAGGCGGAAGTTCTCCTGCGCAGAGGCGACGGCGACCTGCGCGGCCTGGATGCGCTCGTCGGCCTCGATCACGTTGTTGATCGACTGCTCGACCTCGCGCGAGATGTCGAGCTCGCTGGCCTTCACCCGGGCCTGGGCGGCGTCGAGGTTGGCGCGCGCCTCGCGGTAGCGGGCGATGCGGTTGCCGCCATCGTACAGGGTCCAGTTCAGCGACAGGTTCAGCTCCCAGATCTCGTTCATGTCCGCCCGGGCGGCGCCGTAGAACCCGCCGCCGACGATGTCGGGGAAGAAGTCGCGGAAGGATCGACGCAGCCGCGCATCGTTGGCCTCGGCGTTGAGCCGCGCCTGGCGGTACTCCGGACGCTGGCGGAGCGCGTCCTCGGCCAGCCGCGCGCGGTCCATCGTGATCGGCTGGTAGATGAGGTTGTCCTGGATTTGGAGCGGTGTGGTGGCCGGCAATCCCATGGCCGTCGCCAGGGCGACGCGGGCGAGGCGCTCCGCGTTCCGCGCGCGGATGAGGTCAACCTTGGCGTTCGCGACGTCCACCTCGGCGCGGGCGACGTCCGATTTCGGCCGCGTGCCCACCTCGAAGAAGCCGCGAGCCGAACGGAGGTTCAGCTCGGCGCGCTCCACCGCCTGCTGGTTCACCTGGATCAGACGCACGGCGAAGTTGATGTTGGTGAACGACTCCTTCACCGTCTGCGTCACCAGCTGGCGCTGCAGCTCGGTGTCCTCGAGGGCGAAGTCGGCGAGCTTGCGCGCGGCCTCGGTGGACGCGAAGTTCTTCCCGAAGTCGAACAGGATCTGCGAGAGCGACAGGCGCGCGACGGTGGTCGTCGTCCACGTCGTGATTGTGCGCGCGGTCTGGGTGGCCGTGGTCGTGAGCGGCGACACGCCGCCGGAGACGTTCTGGTCACGCGCGACCGTCCAGCTGCCGGTGATCTGCGGCAGCAGCGGCGCCAGCGCCTGGTCCACGCGGAACGCCGCCGCGATGTAGTCGCTGATCCGCGCCCTGATGTTGGGCTGCGTCTCGAGCGCGATGGCCACCGCATCGTCGAGCGAGAGCACCTTGCCGAAGACCTGCGACTGCGGGCTCGTCACCGGCGGGGGCGGTGACGTCACGGGCGGGACGACGGGCGGCGCGGTTTGCGTGGGAGGCGGCGTCTGGGTGGGCGGCGCGGTCGGAGCCTGCGCCATGACATTCGTCGTCGCTACCACCAGGGCGGCGCCTGCCAGCAGCAACCGGGCGCGCATCCTCATCACGCTCGCTCTCCCCTGGGCCAGAACGCGACCCCGTGACCTGTCATGACCGCGAAACACCGCCGAGGATATCACGCACCCCTCGACGAGCACCCACGTCCGCGTCACGCGAGACGAAACGGCGCCCGCGTGGTGGTGGACGAGTGGTGGATAAGCCCGGGATGCGGCGGGAACGGTCGGTGGATACGTTTTTTGCTTGACGGACACGAGATACTGCGTGGTAGAGTCCGGCTCACCACAAGATATAGGAGGTGCCCGAATGCTGCCGGAAATCCGTCCCGCCAAAGTCGGCCAGTGGTCCGAGCCCGCTCTGCGCGTTCTCCGCGAGCGCTACCTTCTTCGAAAAGACGGGGAGGTCATCGAGACGCCGGAGGAGATGTGCTGGCGGGTCGCGGTCTCCATCGCCGCGGGCGAGGGCAGATACGGCCGCAGCCAGGCGGCGGTTCGGGAGGTCGCCGAGGCCTTCTACGACATGATGGTGGACGGCTACTTCATTCCGAACTCGCCGACCCTGATGAACGCGGGCAAGGGCAACGGCCTGCAGTACTCGGCCTGCTACGTGCTGCCCGTCGGCGACTCGATGGAGGAGATCTTCGACTCCGTCAAGGCGGCCGCCATCATCCACAAGTCGGGGGGCGGCACCGGGTTCGCGTTCTCGCGGCTGCGCCCCAAGGACGACATCGTGTCGTCCACGGGCGGCCGGGCCTCCGGGCCCGTGTCCTTCTTGCGCGTCTTCAACGGCGCCACCGAGGCGGTGAAGCAGGGCGGCACGCGGCGCGGGGCGAACATGGGAATCCTCAAGGTCGATCACCCCGACATTCTCGAGTTCATCGACTGCAAGCTCGACGGCGGAATCACGAACTTCAACATCTCCGTGGCCGCGACCGACACGTTCATGGAGGCGCTGGCGCGCGGTGAAGAGTACGACCTGATCAACCCGCACACCAAGAAGGTGGTGGGCCGGCTCTCCGCCAAGGAGGTCTTCGACCGCATGGTGAGCGCGGCCTGGCGGACCGGCGATCCGGGCATGGTGTTCATTGACCGGATCAACGCGAGCCCCGCGAACCCGACGCCGGATCTCGGCCAGGTCGAGGCGACAAACCCTTGCGGTGAACAACCGCTTTTGCCCAACGAAGCCTGCAACCTCGGCTCGCTGAACGTTTCCAAGTTCGCGCGTCCTGGCGACGACGGCGAGCAGTCGATCGACTGGGACGAGATGGAGCGTGTGGTGCGGCTGGCCGTGCGCTTTCTCGACGACGTCATCGAGATGAATCCCTATCCGCTGCCTGTGATCGACGAGACGGTGAAATCCAATCGCCGGATCGGCCTCGGGATCATGGGTTGGGCGGATCTGCTGTTCATCATGGGCATTCCTTACGACGGCCCGGAGGCGATCGAGCTCGCCGAGCGGCTCATGTCGTTCGTGAAGGACAAGGCGCACGACCAGTGCGCCAAGCTGGCGGAGGAGCGGGGGCCGTTCCCGAACTGGTCGAAGTCGATCTACAAGGACGTCCGGCCGATGCGCAACTCCACGGTCACCACGATCGCGCCCACCGGCACGATCTCGATGATCGCGGGCTGCTCCTCGGGCATCGAGCCGATCTTTGCGCTGGCCTTCCAGCACCGCGTCAAGCAGCCCGACGGCGAGCGCGTGCTGACCTTCGTCAACGAGACCTTCGAGGCCATCGCCAAGGAGCGCGGCTTCTACTCCGACGCGCTGAAGGAGGAGATCGCCAAGCGCGGCTCGCTCCACGGCATCCCGGGCCTGCCCGAGAATGCCGCCAACGTCTTCAAGACCTCGCACGACATTCCGTTCGAGTGGCACGTGCGGCACCAGGCGGCCTTCCAGCGCTACACGGACAACGGCGTGTCGAAGACGATCAATCTGCCCAACGACGCCAGCGAAGAGGACGTGGCCGCCGCCTACCGCCTCGCCTGGGAGCTCGGCTGCCTCGGCATCACCGTGTTCCGCGATGGCTGCAAGGGCGAGCAGGTGCTCAACGTCGGCATCGGCAAGAAGGACAAGGCCTCGGCGCAGCTGCCAACCGCCGGACAGCAGGTCATCCGGCCGCGGCCGCACAGCCTGGCCGGCAAGACTTATCGCAAGGAGACGCCGATCGGCACCGCCTTCATCACGGTGAACGGGACCGAAGACGGCGAGCCCTTCGAGGTCTTCGTGCAGGTCGGCAAGGGCGGGTCCGACACGATGGCCGTGGCCGAGGCGCTCGGGCGGCTGATTTCCCTCACGCTGAGGCTACCTTCGCCGCTGACGCCTCAGCGCCGACTCGAAGAGGTCATCAGCCAGCTCTCGCGCATCGGCGGCGCCCAGCCGATGGGCTTCGGCGCGGGCAAGGTCCTCTCGCTCCCCGACGCGCTCGGCCGCACGCTGGCCGAGCATATCGGCCAGATCAAGGCGCCCGGCTCGCCGTCGGACACCAACGAGCGCCGGCGCATCGGCGATCTCTGCAAGGAGTGTGGCCAGGCCACGTTCGTCTACGAAGAAGGCTGCAAGAAGTGTCTCTCGTGCGGGTTCAACGAGTGCTGATCCGGCTGCTCCTCCGGCGCGTTCGGACCGCCCGCAGGCAGCGCAGCCGGCGCCGCGCCCGCGCGCGGCGCTGAGCGCCAGGCAGGGGGAGCGCGCGCCGCTCCCCCTGCTACAATCCGCGCATGTTTTCCGGCGGCTCCTACGACGAGGTGAAGCGCTGGCTGCTCATGTTCCTCAACTCGCACGCCAAGCGTGAGAACCCGCGCGTCGAGGCGGTGCTGGACCACGACGACGCGCGGGAGGGCCGCTCGTACGGCGCCTGGCTGCGCTTCGGTCCTCATGGAAGCCGCCTGATGGAGTTCGACTACCAGGAGGTCGCGCAGCACCGCGGTGAGCTCGCGTGGTGCGCGGCGCTCGCCGAGCGCGTGCGACGCGAGGCGAGAGAACTCCTCACCAGCAGCACCGCCGCCAACGTCCGCGCCCGCTGAGCGACGCGCGCCGCGCTGGGCGGCGGCCGGCGACGTCAACGGCTTCCTGGGGCTCGCCCTCGACAACGTCACCAACCTCGTCATCCTCTCGTCGCTCCTCATCGGGGTCTTCGGCTTTCCGGCCGACCTCGTGCTCGGCCGCATCGTCCCGGGCACCGCGCTCGGCGTCCTCGTCGGCGACCTGGCCTACACGTGGCTGGCGCTGCGCCTCATGCGGCGCACGGGCCGCGACGACGTGACCGCGATGCCCTTCGGCATCGACACGCCCACGCTCTTCGCCATGGTCTTCGGCGTGCTCGGCCCGGTGAAGGTCGCGACGGGCGACGCGATGCTGGCGTGGAAGATCGGCATGGTGGCGACGCTGGCGATCGGCCTCGTCAAGACGGCGCTGGCCTTCGCCGGCGACTGGACGCGGCGCGTGGTGCCGCGCGCGGCGCTGCTGGGCTCCATCGCGGGCGTCGCCATTCTGTTGATCGCGTTCCTGCCGACGCTCAAGCTGTTGCGTGAGCCGCTGGTGGGGCTGATCGCGCTCGGCGTGCTGCTGCTGGCGCTCGTCGGCGGCGTCCGGATGCCGCTCGGCCTGCCCGGCGCGTTCGCCGCGGTGCTCGCCGGCAGCCTGGTGCACTGGGGCGGCATGTGGCTCACGGGCCGCGCCGAGCACGCGTTCACCGTCGGCACGCCGGTGATGGCGCTGCCGTGGCCGACGCTTGCGTGGCTCGACGCGCTCGACGAGGCGCTGCCGTACCTGTCGGTGGCGCTGCCGTTCGCGCTCGTCACGACCATCGGGGGCATTGACAACACCGAGTCGGCGGCCGCTGCCGGCGACGAGTACCGCGCGCGCGACATCCTGATGACCGAGGCGCTCGCCACGCTGGTGGCCGGACTGTGCGGCGGCGTCGTGCAGAACACGCCCTACATCGGCCACCCGGCCTACAAGGCGATGGGCGCGCGCGCGGGCTACACCCTCGTGACCGGGCTCTTCATCGGGATCGGGGCGATGGTGGGCGTGCTCTCGATCCTCGTCACGCTGCTGCCGGAGGCCGCGGTGGCGCCGATCCTCGTCTTCGTCGGCCTGTCGATCACCGCGCAGGCCTTCCTCGCCTCGCCCCCGCGGCACGGCCCGGCCGTGGCGATCACCTTCGTACCGGTGGCGGCAGCCGTCGTGCTGATCCAGGTCGGCGGCGTGCTCGGCGCGCTCGGCAAGTCACCGGCGGACCTCCGCGGCGACGCCGCGCTGACCTACCAAGCCCTGCTCGTGCTCGGCAACGGCTTCATCCTGACCGCGGTGCTCTGGGGGTGGGCGCTGGTGACGATGATCGACCGGCGCTTTCTCGTCACCGCCGCCGTGCTCGCGGTCGCCAGCCTGGGCACCCTGGTCGGCCTCGTGCACTCACCGCTGCCGGGCGGCGGCCTCTTCTGGCCGTGGGCGCCGGGCGCGCCGCGCGCGCTCGCGCTGCCGCTGGCCGGGGCCTACGGCGTGCTCGCCGCGCTCTGCGCGGCGGCGAGCCTGCGTCGGCGGTAACATCGGGTCCGCCGACGCGCCGCCGGGTGCGCGGGCAGAAGGAGAGTCCCATGACCATCGCGAGTCTCCTCGCCAGGAAAGGGCCCAAGGTCGTCACCGTGCAGCCGGAGCAGACGATCCGACAGGCGCTCGCGCTGCTCGCCGAGCACAACATCGGCGCGCTCGTCGTCGTGGACCCGGAGGGCCGGCCGGTCGGCATCCTCTCCGAGCGCGACGTCGTGCGCACCGCCGTGCGTGACGAGGCGGTGTTCACCAAGACGGTGAGCGCGCTCATGACGCGGGACGTGATCCTCGGCGTGCCGCAGGACGACCTCGAGTCGGTCGGCCGCACGATGACCGACAAGCACATTCGCCACCTGCCGGTGGTCGACCAGCGCCGTCTGGTCGGCATCATCTCCATCGGCGACGTCGTCAAGGCGCAGCGCGACCTCTACCGCGGTGAGGTCGAGAACCTCCAGATGGAGCTGACCGAAGAGCACGGGAGACCGACGGGCAGATGACCCGACCCGGCACCGACGCGCAGCCGCTGCGCGTCGCCATCGTCGGCGCCGGGCCCACCGGGTTCTACGCCACCGACCAACTGTTCCGCCAGCCGGGCCTCGTGGCCGAGGTGGACATGTACGATCGCGTGCCGACGCCGTACGGGCTGGTGCGCGCCGGCGTCGCGCCCGACCACCAGAAGATCAAGGCGGTGACGGCGGTCTTCGACAAGGTCGCCGCGAACCCGCGCTTCCGCTTCTTCGGCGGCGTCGAGCTCGGCCGCCACGTGAGCGTGGAGGACCTGCGCGCCCACTACCACATGCTCCTCTATACGACCGGCGCCCAGACCGACCGGCGCATGGCGATCCCGGGGGAGGATCTCGGACGCAGCCATGCCGCGACCGAGTTCGTCGCCTGGTACAACGGCCATCCGGACTATCGCGACCTCACGTTCGACCTCTCGCAGGAGCGCGCGGCGGTCGTCGGCGTCGGCAACGTGGCGGCCGACGTCGCGCGGATCCTCTCGCGCACGCCCGAGGAGCTGGCGGCGACCGACATCGCGGATTACGCGCTGGAGGCGCTGAGCGAGAGCCGCATCCGCGAGGTGTACGTGCTCGGCCGCCGCGGTCCCGCGCAGGCGGCGTTCACCAACCCCGAGGTGCGGGAGCTGGGTGAGCTGGCCGGGGCCGATATCACCGCGCTGCCCGACGAGGTCGAGCTCGACGAGCTGACGCGCCAGGCCCTCGAGCGCGCGCCCGACCGCGCCACGCAGAAGAAGGTCGAGATCCTCAAGGAGTACGCGCAGCGCGCGCCGACGGGCAAGCCCCGGCGTCTCGTCATGCGCTTCCTCGTCTCACCCGTCGAGCTGCGAGACGATGGCACGGGCGCGGTCGGCGGCATGCGGCTGGTGCGCAACCGACTCTACGCGACGGCCACGGGCACGCTGCAGCCGAAGGCGACGGGCGAGTTCGAGGACCTGCCGGTGGGGCTCGTCTTCCGCTCCGTCGGCTATCGCGGCGTGCCGCTGCCCGGTGTGCCCTTCAACGACGACTGGGGCGTCATCCTCAACGACAAGGGGCGCGTCCTGGATCCGCAGGCGAAGCACCCGCTGGTGGGGCAGTACACCGCGGGCTGGATCAAGCGTGGGCCGACCGGCGTCATCGGCACCAACAAGCCGGACGCGGCGGAGACGGTGGCCGGCATGATCGAAGATCTGGCGCGCGATATCCACCTGCGGCCGGCCGATCCGTCGCCGGCGGCGGTCGACCGGCTTATCGGCGAGCGGCAGCCGCAGTATCTGTCGTACCAGGACTGGCAGCGGCTCGACGAGATCGAAACGCGTCGCGGCAAGGAAACCGGAAAGCCGCGTGTGAAGTTTACTCGAGTGAAGGACATGCTGGCGGCCCTCGGCCGCGCATGATATCGTGGCGCCGTTTCACGATCGTTTTCTTCGCGAGAGGAGATCCCATGAGGTCGTTCCGCAAGCCATTGACCGTCGCCGTTGCCGCCGCCGCGCTCGCCACGGCAGTCGCGTCCGGCGTCTGGGCGCAGGGGGAATGGAAGGCGCCCGCCGACGCGAAGAACACCAAGAACCCGACGAAAAAGGACGACCCGAAGCTGGTCGCCGAGGGCAAGAAGCTCGCCGAGCAGAACTGCGTGACCTGCCACGGCAACGGCGGCAAGGGCGATGGTCCCGCCGCCGCCGCGCTGCCGCCGCCCAAGCCCGCGGACTGGACGTCGTCGAAGATCGCGGCCGAGACCGACGGTGAGCTGTTCTGGAAGATCAGCAACGGCCGCGGCGCGATGCCGCCGTGGAAGCATCTGCCGGACAACCAGCGCTGGGCTCTCATCGACTACATCCGCTCGCTACAGAAAAAGTAGGCGCGCCGCCGCGCCCGTGACATCTCGACGCCCCGCCGATCCGCCGGCGGGGCGTTCGTGCGTTGGGGCGGTCGGCGACCGAACGTCGCGCGCGTGAGACTCGCCAGCATCGACCTGGGCACCAACACCGTCCGCCTGCTCGTCGCCGAGGTGACGGCGGGCACGGCCGCGTGGCGGACGGTGCACGCCGAGCAGCGGGTGACGCGACTGGGCGAGGGCCTCCGCGCGCGCGGTACGCTGGGCGACGCGGCCGCCGCGCGCACCGCGGCGGCCGTCGTCGCGTATGTCGCGCGGGCGCGCGCCGCCGGCGCCGCCCGCGTCGCCGTCGTGGCCACGAGCGCGGTGCGTGAGGCCGCCAACGGTCGCGCCTTCGTCACCGACCTCGAGCGCGCCGCCGGCGTCGCCGTTCGCGTGATCAGCGGGGAGGAGGAGGCGCGCCTCACGCTCGCCGGCATCGTGGCGGGGCTCGGCCCGCTGCCCGGCGTCGTCGTCGCCTTCGACATCGGCGGCGGCTCGACGGAATACATCCTCGCGCGCGATGGCGTGCTGACCGCCGCCGCCAGCCTCCGACTCGGCGTGGTGTCGCTCGCCGAGCGGTTCCCGTTCCCGGGCCCCGTCGAGCCGGTGCGCGCGGCCGCGCTGCGCGCCGACGTGGACGCGCAGCTCGCGCGTGAGCTGCCGGCCGTGATCGCGACGACGCGGATCGACCGCCTCGTCGGCACCGCGGGGACGGTCACCACGCTGGCCGCCCTCGACCTCGGACTCCTCGACTACGATCCCGCTCGCGTGCAGGGCCACCCGCTCACGCGCGCGGCCATCAGCCGGCAGCACCGGCGGCTGGCGGCGCTGGACCTTGCCGGGCGCGCCGCCTTGCCGTGCCTGGAACCGGGGCGGGCGGACCTCATCCTTCCCGGCCTCGCGATCGTCGACGCCACGCTCGATCGTCTGGGCTGCGAGCGGCTGATCGTGAGCGACTGGAGCTTGCGCGAGGGGATCCTGGCGGAGCTGGCGGCACGCGAGGTTTGACAGGTTCTTAGCGCCCGTCTATTCTGGGTCAACATGGATGAGGTAGCGGTACTGGTACTCAACCATACCTTCGAGCCGCTGCATTTCACCAACGCCCGTCGCGCCATCACGCTCCTTCTCGCCGGCAAGGCCGAGTCCGTCGAGGGCTCGCCGCGCGTCATCCGCTCCCCCTCGCGCGCGTTTCCGCTGCCGGCGGTCATCCGCCTCGCCGTCTACATTCGCAAGCCGTTCCTGGACCGCGTCGCGTTCAACAAGAAGAACATCCTCCGGCGCGACGGCTACACCTGTCAGTACTGCAACCGCCGCGGCGAGCGGCTCACCGTCGACCACGTCCTGCCGCGCTCGCGCGGGGGCGACACCACGTGGACGAACGTCGTCGCCGCCTGCCTGCGCTGCAACCTCAAGAAGGGCAACCGGCTGCCGGAAGAGACCGGGATGCGGCTCATCCGCGAGCCGATCCATCCCAAGTTCGTCTTCTCCACGCACATGCTGAGGCACCCGCACGCGCACTCGCTCCTGGACTCGTGGCGAAAGTATCTGGTCGCGGTACCGACGCCGTCGTAGCGGCCCGGCCCGCCGCGTTCAGGCTGTCCTCCGAGTACGAGCCCCGCGGGGATCAGCCGCGCGCGATCGAGGACCTCACGCGGCACGTCGGAGGCGGCCGCCGCCACGTCGTCCTGCGCGGCGTCACCGGATCGGGCAAGACGTACACGATGGCCAATCTCATCGCCAACACCGGCCGCCCGACGCTGGTCCTTTCGCCCAACAAGACGCTGGCCGCGCAGCTCTTCAGCGAGTTCAAGGCGTTCTTCCCGGACAACGCCGTCGAGTACTTCGTGTCGTATTACGACTACTACCAGCCCGAGGCGTACATCCCGCAGTCCGACACCTACATCGAGAAGGACGCGCTCATCAACGACGAGATCGATCGCATGCGCCATTCCGCAACCCGGTCGCTGCTCGAGCGTCGCGACGTGGTGGTGGTGGCCTCCGTCTCCTGTATCTACGGCATCGGCGCGCCCGAGACGTACCGCGAGATGCACCTGTCGCTCCGGGAAGGGGAGTCGCTCGACCGCGACGAGATCGTGCGCCGGCTGGTGGCGGTGCAGTACGAGCGCAACGACTACGACTTCCACCGCGGGACCTTCCGCGTGCGCGGCGACGTGGTGGAGATCTTCCCCGCCAACGAGGAGTCGCACGCGCTGCGCGTCGAGCTGTGGGGCGACGTGGTGGAGGCGATCCATCGGATCGATCCGCTCAAGGGCGCGGTGCTGGAGCGCCTGCCGGAGGTGCGCGTCTACCCGGCCAGCCACTACGTGACGCCGGCCGAGCAGCTCGACCGCGCGATGGGGACGATCCAGGAGGAGCTGGGTGAGCGCCTGGCCTTCCTCAAGACGCGCAATCGGCTGCTGGAGGCACAGCGGCTCGAGCAGCGCACGCTCTTCGACCTGGAGATGCTGCGCGAGCTCGGTTACTGCCACGGCATCGAGAACTACTCGCGGCACCTCACCGGGCGGCGGCCCGGCGAGCCGCCGCCGGTGCTCATCGAGTACCTGCCGTCCGACGCGCTCGTGATCATCGACGAGAGCCACGTGGCCGTCCCGCAGATCCGCGGTATGTACTACGGCGACCGCTCGCGCAAGGAGGCGCTCGTGGAGTACGGCTTCCGGCTGCCGTCCGCCTTCGACAACCGGCCGCTGACCTTCGAGGAGTTCACGCGAATCGTGAAGCAGACCGTGTACGTCTCCGCGACGCCCGGCGACTACGAGGTGCGCCTGGCCGACGACGCGCTGGCGGAGCAGGTGATCCGGCCCACCGGCCTCACCGATCCGAAGATCACCGTGCGGCCCGCCGGCGACCAGGTGGACGACCTGCTGCACGAGATCCGCGCGCGCGCCGAGCGTGAGGAGCGGGTGCTGGTGACCACGCTCACCAAGCGCATGGCCGAGGACCTCACCGAGTACTACCAGCAGCTCGGCCTGCGCGTGCGGTACCTGCACTCCGACATCGACACCCTCGACCGCGTCGCCCTCATCCGCGACCTGCGCCTCGGCAAGTTCGACTGCCTCATCGGCATCAACCTCCTGCGCGAGGGCCTGGACATCCCCGAGGTCTCGCTGGTGGCCATCCTCGACGCCGACAAGGAGGGCTATCTCCGCTCCGGGACCTCGCTCATCCAGACGGCGGGGCGGGCCGCGCGCAACCTCAACGGTGAGGTGATCATGTACGCCGACCACGTCACCGACTCCATGGCGCAGACGCTGAGGGAGACGGACCGGCGGCGGGTGCTGCAGGCGCAGTACAACGAGGAGCACGGCATCACGCCGGAGACGATCCGCTCGTCCATCCGCGAGCTCCTGCAGACGGTCTACGAGCGCGACTACTACACCGTCGAGGTGGAGACCCCGGCGAAGGAGACGTTCGACTCGCCCGCCGATCTCGAGCGCCGCATCACCGAGCTGGACACGCAAATGAAGGACGCGGCGCGGCGGCTCGACTTCGAGCAGGCCGCCGAGCTCCGCGACCGCATCCGCGCGCTCCGGCGTCAGCAGGTCCGCTAAGCAGGCGCCGGTCGACGGTAGGCCGGGCGAGTCGGAGCCGCCACGATCCAGGCCAGGCCACCCACCGGGCAGGCGCCGTCGCTACAATAGACAGGCCGTGAGCACAGACAGGCCGTGAGCACGCAAACCGTCGACGACAAGCTTCAGCGCCTGCCCGATCGACCTGGCGTCTACCTCTATCGCGACGCCAAGGCGCAGGTGGTCTATGTCGGCAAGGCCGGCTCCCTGCGGAGCCGCGTCCGCTCCTACTTCCAGGAGTCCCGGCCGCGCGACGCCAAGACCGACGCGCTGGTGCGCCAGATCGCCGACCTCGAGTACATCGTGACCGACAACGAGCTCGAGGCGCTCATGCTCGAGGCGAACCTGGTGCGCAAGCACCGGCCCCGCTACAACATCATCCTCAGAGACGACAAACATTACCCGTTCCTGAAACTCACAACCAACGAGCCGTTTCCGAGGCTGCTGGTCGCGCGGCGTGTGCAGAGCGACGGCGCGCTTTATTTTGGCCCGTTCTATCCGGCCACCGCCATGCGGGAGACGCTGCGGCTGACGCGCCAGCTCTTCCCGCTGCGCACGTGCTCGATCGAGATCGACGGGACGCTGCCGCGGCCCTGCATCCAGTACGCGATCCACCGCTGCAACGCGCCGTGTACGGGCTGGGAGACCCGCGAGGGCTACGCGAAGACGGCGCGCGACGTCCAGCGCTTCCTCGAGGGCAAGAACGACGACCTCGCCCTGACGCTCACGCGGCAGATGGAGGAGGCGGCCGCCGAGCAGAAGTTCGAGCGCGCGGCCGTGCTGCGCGACCAGATCCAGTCGCTCAACAAGGTACGCGAGCGCCAGAAGATCATCTCCACCGAGGAGGTCGACCAGGACGTGCTCGGCGTGGTCCGCCAGGGCAACGACGCGTGCGTCGAGCTGTTCTTCGTGCGCAGGGGACGGCTGGTCGGTCAGGAGGCGTTCTTCTTCGACAAGGTCGCCGGCTGGAGCGACGGCGAGATCCTCTCGGCCTTCGTGCGGCAGTTCTACGCCAAGCCGGTGACGCCGGCGCCCGAGGTGCTGGTGTCCGAGGAGATCCCGGAGTGCCCACTGATCGAAGAGTGGCTGAGCGGGATCGCCAAGCGCCGCGTGCAGATCCTGGCCCCGCAGCGCGGCGGCAAGCGAGAGTTCGTGGCCATGGCCGAGGCCAACGCCGCCATCGCGCTGCAGAACCACCTGCTCTCGCGCGGCAACCGCCAGCAGCTCGTCCAGGAAGAGCTCACGCGCGCGCTGAGCCTGCCGGGCCAGCCCAACCGCATCGAGGGCTACGACATCTCCAACATCCAGGGCACCGAGCAGGTGGGCTCGATGGTCGTGTGGGAGAACGGCGGCATGAAGAAGGACGACTACAAGCGCTTCAAGATCCGCACGGTCAGCGGCGCCGACGACTTCGGGTCGCTGCGCGAGGTGCTGGGCCGGCGCTTCGGGCGCGCCCTCGAGCAGGGGAGCGTGCTGCCCGACCTCGTCTTGATCGACGGCGGCCGCGGTCAGCTGAATGTAGGACTTCAAGTGCTTCAGGAGCTCGGGCTGGACTACATCCCGGTGGCCGCCCTGGCAAAACAACAAGAAGAAGTCTACGTCGGCGATAGCCGCGAGCCTTTGCTGCTCGATCCTACTTCTCCAGCGCTGCACACGCTCCAGAAGATCCGTGACGAGGCGCACCGGTTCGCGATCACGTATCACAAAAAGCTCCGCGGGCAGCGCACGATCCAGTCCGTGCTCGACGCCATCCCCGGCGTGGGGCCGACGATCCGCACGAGCCTGCTCAAGACCCTGGGCTCGGCGCGCCGGGTGCGGGAGTCGTCGGTGGCGGAGCTGGCGGCGGTGCCCAAGGTCACACCGAAGATGGCGCACAAGATTTACGAGCACTTCCACCCGCCCGAGGCGGCGGCGGAGCCCGGCGCACCGGCCGCCGGGGAACCGCCGCAGGCCATCCGGGGTTGACTGCTAGAATCCCGCAATGTCCCGAGGAGGTGAGTCCGCATGAAGAAGCTCCTGACCGTCATGGCCGTCGCCGTCAGCCTCGCGCTGACGAGCGGGGTCGCCCTCGCCAGCTCCTGCCCGAAGGTCATCAAGGAGGGCCGCGAGGCCGCCGCGAAGATGGACAAGAACGACCCCAAGGTGAAGGGGGCAGTCGCCAAGCTGGACGAGGCCCAGGGCCTGCACGACGGCGGCAAGCACGCCGAGTCGCTGGCCAAGGCCAACGAAGCGCTCGCCGACCTCGGAGTAAAGAAGCAGTAAACGGTCGCCGCGATGCCGGGGGGTTTGGGGGGCCCTTCGAGGCCCCCCATCTTCAACAATGGTCAGCCCCCCGGCACCCAGCCACGCGGCTTTCCGCGGCATCCCTGCTAAAATTCAGTCCTGATGTCGTCCGACCGCTATCCGTTCCGCGAGATCGAGGCCAAGTGGCAACGGATCTGGGACGAGCGCCGGCAGTATCGCGCCGTCGAGGATCCCGGCCGTCCGAAGTTCTACTGCCTCGAGAT
>Ga0209808_1000229_pt1 | contig 28572 bp, 28 predicted proteins | sample GraSoiAngelo_157_FD_186171 | JGI IMG/M metagenome (GOLD analysis project Ga0209808, IMG submission 186171) | Grasslands soil microbial communities from the Angelo Coastal Reserve, California, USA - 14_1009_16_20cm (SPAdes) (version 2) | ecosystem: Environmental > Terrestrial > Soil > Grasslands ... | reverse complement strand
ACCGCCACCAAGACGCGGCTCCGCGTGCAGACGGATCCGGAGATCCCGGCCGTCGAGCTGCGCAAGCTGGTGGAGACGTACAAGGACGTCGTCGCCGCGCGGACCAATGCGCCGTTCCCCCAGGACCCGCGCGAGCAGCTGCGGCTGGCCGTGCGCGCCGTCTTCGACTCCTGGTACGGCAAGAAGGCCGTCGAGTATCGTCGGATTAACAGCATCCCGGCCGACTGGGGCACCGCCGTGACCGTGATGTCGATGGTGTTCGGCAATCTCGGTGAGACCTCGGGCACCGGCGTCGGCTTCACGCGCGATCCGCGCACGGGTGAGCGCGGCTTCTACGCCGAGTTCCTCGCCAACGCGCAGGGCGAAGACGTCGTGGCGGGCATCCGCACCCCGGAGCACATCGACGACCTCAAGCGCCGCATGCCGGAGATCTACGACGAGCTGCTCGCCATCGCCGACCGCCTCGAGCGCCATTACAAGGACATGCAGGACATCGAATTCACGATCCAGGAGGGCAAGCTGTACCTGCTCCAGACGCGCGCCGGCAAGCGCTCGGCGGCGGCGGCGGTGAAGGTCGCGGTCGATCTCGTGCACGAGGCCGTCATCGACCAGCACACCGCGCTCCTGCGCGTGAATCCGCGCGACCTCACCAGGCTCTTCGTGCCGCTGCTCGACCCGCGCGACAAGCAGCGGGCGCTCGCCGGCGGCCGGTTGCTCGCGCGCGGCCTGCCCGCCGCCCCGGGCGGTGCCGTCGGCCAGGTGGTGTTCGACGCCGACCGCGCGGTGGAGCTGGCCAAGAACGGCCAGCAGGTGATCCTCGTGCGGCCCGAGACCTCGCCCGAGGACGTGGCGGGTATGTACGCGGCGGAGGGCATCGTGACCGCACGCGGCGGGCGGACTTCGCACGCGGCGGTGGTCGCCGTCGGCATGGGCAAGCCGTGCATCGTGGGCGCGAACGACATCGTCGTCCACGAGGAGCGGCGCGTGTTCGAGGCGGGCGGCCGGATGGTGCGCGAGGGCGAGGTGATCGCCATCGACGGCGAGACGGGCGAGGTGATCCTCGACGCCGTCGAGCGCACCACGCCCGAGGTGAGCGGGTCCGCCCAGGAGTTCCTCGGGTGGGCGGACCGCTACCGCAAGCTCGGCGTGCGCGCCAACGCCGACACGCCGGAGGACGCGGTGCGCGCCCGCGAGTTCGGCGCCGAGGGCATCGGGCTCGTGCGCACCGAGCACATGTTCTTTGCCGCCGACCGCATCCCGATCGTGCGCGACATGATCATGGCCTCCGATCCGCTGTCGCAGCAGGTCGCGCTCGACAAGCTCCTGCCGTTCCAACGAGAGGACTTCATCGGGATCTTCCGCGCCATGGACGGGCTGCCCGTGACCATCCGGCTGCTGGACCCGCCGCTGCACGAGTTCCTCGCGAACCCGAAGGAGTACCGGGAGATGATCGAGGAGCGCGCGCGGCTGGACGCGCTGGGCATCAACCCGGCGCGCAAGGCGGCCCTCGACGAGAAGCTGGCCAAGATCGACTCGCTGCGCGAGGCCAACCCGATGCTCGGCCACCGCGGCTGCCGCCTCGGCATCACCTCACCGAAAATCTACGGCATGCAGGTGCGCGCCATCATGGAGGCGGCCTGCACGGTGGCCGAACAAGGTGGGCGCGTGGAGCCCGAGATCATGATCCCGCTCACGGGCACCGTGGGCGAGATGAAGGTGACCTACAAGCAGACGAAGGAGATCGCCGACGGGATCGTCGCCGAGAAGGGGGTGGCCGTGCGCTACACGATCGGCACCATGATCGAGGTGCCGCGGGCCGCGCTCATCGCCGACAAGATGGCCCAGGACGCCGAGTTCTTCTCGTTCGGGACCAACGACCTCACGCAGATGACCTTCGGCTACAGCCGCGATGATGTCGCCAAGTTCCTGCCGGACTATCTGCAAAAAGGCCTGCTGCCTCACGATCCCTTTTCTGTGCTCGATCAGGAGGGCGTGGGCGAGCTCATCCGCATCGGCATCGAGCGCGGGCGCCGCACGCGCCCGGACCTCAAGATCGGCATCTGCGGCGAGCACGGCGGCGAGCCCTCGTCGGTGGAGTTCTGTCACAAGGTGGGCATGACGTACGTGTCCTGTTCGCCGTTCATGATTCCAATCGCGCGGCTGAGCGCGGCGCAGGCGCGCCTCCGCGCCCGCGAAGCATCCGCCGAAGGCGCGCCGAATGCGTGACGTGAGTCATCGAGGGGCGCCACGGCTCCGCCGGGGCGGCCCGAGCGTGGGGGGTTCGGGGGCCATGTCGGGGCCCCCGAGTAGATGGAGGTAAGGGTGAAACTGCCAGGGGCGAGGATCGTGCTGGAGTGTATCAAGCGGGAGGGTGTCGACATCATCTTCGGCCTCCCCGGCGGCGCCGTGCTGCCGATCTACGACGCACTGTACGACTTCGAAGGGCTGCGGCACGTCCTCGTCCGCCAGGAGGCGGCGGCCGGGCACGCCGCCGAGGGCTACGCGCGCGCGACGGGGAAGGTCGGCGTTTGCCTGGTGACGTCGGGTCCCGCCTGCACCAATCTGGTCACGGCGCTGCAGGACGCCATGATGGATTCGATTCCCATCGTGGCGTTCACGGGCCAGGTGCCGACGCACCTGATCGGCAACGACGCCTTCCAGGAGGCGGACAACGTCGGCATCACGCGCTCGGCCACCAAGCACAACTTCCTCGTGAAGGACGGCAAGGACCTCGGGCCCATCATCCGCGAGGCGTTCCACATCGCGGTGACCGGGCGTCCGGGCCCCGTGCACGTGGACCTGCCCAAGGACATCCTCGTGAAGGAGGCGGAGCTCATCTGGCCCGAGAAAGTCACGATGCGCTCCTACAACCCGAACTACGAGGGCCACGCCGGTCAGATCAAGCGCGCCGCGAAGGCCATGCTGCGGGCGAAGAAGCCGGTGCTCTACGTGGGCGGCGGCGTCATCTCCTCCAACGCGCACGTTGAGCTGCGCGAGCTGGCCGAGCTGACGCAGATCCCGGTGACCACGACCCTGATGGGGCTCGGCGCGTTTCCGTCCGAGCACCCGCTGTCCCTCGAGATGCTCGGCATGCACGGCACCTACTACGCGAACATGGCCGTCCATCACTCCGACGTGCTGGTGGCGGTGGGCGCCCGCTTCGACGACCGCGTGACGGGACGCGTGGACGCCTTCGCGCCGAACGCGGAGATCATCCACATCGACATCGATCCCTCGTCGATCTCCAAGAACATCAAGGTCGACGTGCCGATCGTCGGCGACTGCCGCCGCGTGCTGCGGGCGCTGGTGGAGACGGTGCGCGAGGAGATGAAGGCCGGCGGCGACGGCCGCGAAGGGCGCAAGCCCTGGCACGCCCAGATCGCGGAGTGGAGAACGGCGCAGCCGCTCCGCTACGAGTGGAGCGACGACGTCATCAAGCCGCAGTACGTGGTCCAGGAGATCTCCAACGCCACGCGCGGCGAGGCGATGATCGTCACCGGCGTCGGTCAGCACCAGATGTGGGCGGCCCAGTACTACAAGTTCACGCACCCCCGGGCGTGGTTCACCTCGGGCGGGCTCGGCACCATGGGCTACGGCCTGCCCACGGCCATGGGCGTGCAGGCCGCGCACCCCGGCCGGCAGGTCATCAACATCGATGGGGACGGCTCCTTCGCGATGAACAGCCAGGAGCTGGCCACGTGCTTCGTCGAGAAGCTGCCCGTGAAGACGGTCATCATCAACAACAGCGGGCACGGCATGGTCCGGCAGTGGCAACGCATCATCTATAAGGAGCGCTACTGCGCCATCGACCTGCCCGGCATCCCCGACTGGGTGAAGCTGGCCGAGGCGTATGGCTGCGTGGGGCTGCGGGTGACCAAGCCCAGCGAGGTGGTGCCGGCCATCGAGAAGATGCTGAGCACGCCCGCGCCGGTGGTCCTCGACGTGTGCGTCGACAAGGACGAGTGCGTCTTCCCGATGGTCCCCGCCGGTGGCGCCAACACCGACATGATCCTGGCGCCGCCGACCCGCGAGGTCCGCGATCGGGCCGAGAAGTCGCAGACGGGGTTCTGACATGAGACATCGTGTGGCGATACCGAGGCGCGCCACGGCTGCACCGGGGCGCGTCCGAGTGATGGGGGTCTGGGGGCCATGTCGGGGCCCCCAGGAAGAAAGATGAGCATGAACGGCACTGAACCGCGCAAGCACACGATCTCCGTGCTCGTCGAAAACAAGTTCGGCGTGCTCTCGCGCGTGGCCGGGCTGTTCTCGGCGCGCGGGTACAACATCGAGAGCCTGTCGGTGGGCGAGACCCTCGACCCGACGGTGTCACGGATGACGCTCGTGGTCAGCGGCGACGAGTTCGTCATCGAGCAGGTGACGAAGCAGCTGCACAAGCTGATCGACGTCATCAAGGTCAACGACCTCACCGACGAGAGCCACGTCGAGCGCGAGCTGATGCTCATCCGCGTGAATGCCGAGCCGCAGCACCGCGAGGAGATCCTCCGCACCGCCGACATCTTCCGGGCCAAGGTGGTGGATGTCACCCAGGTCTCGTTCGTGCTCGAGGCCACCGGTGACGAGGGCAAGCTCGAGGCGCTCGTCGAGCTGCTGCGGCCGATGGGCATCCAGGAGGTCGTGCGTACGGGCAAGGTGGCGATCTCGCGCGGGCCCAAGACGCGCGTGCGGAAGGCCGAGGCGCCGAAGCGCCCGCGCGTGTCCGAGGACCCGCGCGTGGTGGGCTTCGCGGACTAACCCCAGACCGACGGAAAGGAACACGCATGCCGGCGAAGATCTATTACGACCAGGACGCCGACCTCGGCCTCCTCAAGGGCAAGAAGATCGCGATCATCGGGTATGGCAGCCAGGGCCACGCCCACGCGCTGAACCTCAAGGACTCGGGCCAGGACGTGATCGTCGGCCTCTACCAGGGCTCCAAGTCCTGGGCGAAGGCCGAGAAGGACGGGCTGAAGGTGGCGCCCGTCGCCGACGCCGGCAAGGCGGGCGACGTCGTGATGATCCTGCTGCCCGACCAGACGCAGCGCCACGTCTTCGAGGAGTCGATCCGCAAGGGCCTCGGCAAAGGCAAGATGCTGATGTTCGCCCACGGCTTCAACATCCACTTCAACCAGGTGGTGCCGCCGCCCGACGTCGACGTGACCATGATCGCGCCCAAGGCGCCCGGCCACGTGATGCGCGACCTCTTCACCCAGGGGCCCGGGGTGCCGGCGCTCGTCGCCGTCCAGCAGGACGTGACGGGCAAGGCGCGCGACCTCGCGCTGGCGTACGGCCGGGGCGTCGGCTGCACGCGCGCGGGCGTGATCGAGACGACCTTCAAGGAAGAGACGGAGACGGATCTCTTCGGCGAGCAGACGACGCTCTGCGGCGGCGTCTCGCACCTGATCAAGGCGGCCTTCGAGACGCTCGTCGAAGCCGGCTACCAGCCGGAGGTCGCGTACTTCGAGTGCATGCACGAGATGAAGCTGATCGTGGACCTCTTCTATCAGGGCGGCCTCGCCTACATGCGCTACTCCGTCTCCGACACCGCGGAGTACGGCGACTACACCCGCGGCCCGCGCGTGGTGAGCGACGAGACGAAGCGGGAGATGAAGAAGATCCTGGGTGAGATCCAGTCGGGGCAGTTCGCGCGCGAGTGGGTGCTCGAGAACCAGGCCAACCGCGCGGGCTTCCTGGCCATGCGCCGGCGCGACGCCGATCACCAGATCGAGGAAGTCGGCAAGCGCCTGCGCTCGATGATGTCCTGGATCAAGCCGCCGAGGATGTAACGTGGAGCAGAAGCTGCCGATCGCCAGAGAGGGCTGGCCGTTCATCGTGGGACCGGCGGTCGTCGCCGCCGGCCTCACGCTGCTCGGCCACCGCCGGGTGGCCCTGCCGTTCTGGGCGGCCTCGCTCGCGTCGCTCGGGTTCTTCCGCGACCCCGAGCGCGAGATCCCGGTCGTGTCCAACGGCGTGCTCGCGCCCGCCGACGGCCGCGTGCTGGGCGTGGAGGATGCCGTCGATCCGTTCGTCGGGCCCTCCTCCCGCGTGTCGATCTTCCTCTCGCCGCTGGACGTACACGTCAACCGTGCGCCCATCGGCGGCCTCGTCACCGACGTCGTCTACACGCCGGGCCGCTTCGTGGCCGCCTACGACCCGGAGGCGGGCGTCAGCAACGAGCGGTGCGCCGTCCGCCTGCAGGGCGACGCCGCGCGCGTCACCGTGGTGCAGATCGCGGGCGTGGTCGCGCGGCGGATCGTGTGCCGCGTCGGGCCCGGCGACAAGCTCGCCGCCGGCGAGCGCTTCGGCATGATCCGCTTCGGCTCGCGCACGGACTGCTACCTGCCGCGCGGCACCGACGTGCGCGTGCGGCCGGGCGATCGCGTCACCGGCGGCGTCACCGTGATCGGCCTCCTGCCATGATCATAGGCTCGCCTCGGACGGGCCGGCAGGGCCGGCACTCGGTCCTACGGCTCGCACGGCCGTGATTCCGCGCCGCCATGGGACGAAGCGGCTGCGCCGGCGGCCGTGGCACGAGCTGCGCGAGCGGCGGCGAAAGAGCATCTTCCTGCTGCCGAGCCTGCTCACCACCGGCAACCTCTTCTGCGGCTTCTTCGCGATGTTGCTGACGGTGGACGGGCGGTACACGGAGGCGACGCTCGCGATCTTCGTGGCCATGATCATGGACATGCTGGACGGACGCGTGGCGCGGCTCATGAAGGCCACCAGCCAGTTCGGCGTGGAGTACGACTCGCTGGCCGACATCGTCTCGTTCGGCGTGGCGCCGGCGTTCATGCTCTACTGGTTCGCGCTGCGCGACCTGGGCCGCTCCGCGTGGTTCGCCGCGTTTCTCTTCGTGATCTGCGGCGCGCTGCGGCTGGCGCGCTTCAACGTCATCACCGGCACCGCCGACAAGCGCTACTTCGTCGGCCTGCCCATTCCGGCGGGCGCCGCCGTGGCGTGCTCGGTGGTGATCCTCCTCCAGGGCGAGGATCTCACGCGGTGGATGCGCGTGAGCGTGGCTGTCGTCACCTATCTGGTGGCGCTGCTCATGGTCTCGACGTTCCACTACTGGAGCTTCAAGGAATTCGACTGGGCGAAGCGCCCGCCCGTTCACACGCTGCTCATCGTCGTCCTGGCCGGGATGATCGTGGCCACGAAGCACGAGGTGTTCCTCTTCGTCGTGTTCGGCGGGTACGCGGTCTCGGGGCCGGTACGGCGGCTGATCGTCGGCCACACGCCGGCGCCGGCGGCGATCGAGGCGACCGGCAGCAGGGACCATCCGTGACAGGCAAGGAAGAACAGGGGGAGAAGGCCATGGACCGAGTCATCATCTTCGACACCACGCTCCGTGACGGCGAGCAGTCGCCCGGGTTCTCGATGAACACGATGGAAAAGCTGGAGATGGCCCGGCAGCTGGCGCGCCTGAACGTGGACGTCATCGAGGCCGGCTTCCCCATCTCGTCCGAGGAGGACTTCGAGGCGACGCGCGAGGTGGCCAAGCAGGTCGGCACGCTCGCGGGCGCCCCGGCGATCTGCGGGCTCTCGCGCGTGGGCCTGGGCGACATCGACCGGTGCTGGGAGGCGGTGAAGTACGCGACGAAGCCCCGCATCCACACGTTCGTCGCGACCTCCGACATCCACCTGAAGTACAAGCTGCGTAAGTCGCGGGCCGAGGTGATGAAGGCGGCCGTAGAGGCGGTCCGGCACGCGCGCGGCTACTGCGAGGACGTCGAGTTCTCGCCGGAGGACGCCTCCCGCTCCGACTTCGACTACATGTGTGATGTCCTCGAGGCCTGTGTCGACGCCGGCGCGCGCACGATCAACATCCCCGACACGGTCGGCTACGCCATCCCCCGCGAGTGGGGCGAGCGGATCGCGCGGATCCAGGAGCGGCTCAAGCGGCACGCGGGCGCGTACGTGCTCTCCGTCCACTGCCACAACGATCTCGGCCAGGCGGTGGCCAACTCGCTGACGGGCGTCATGAACGGCGCGCGGCAGGTGGAGTGCACCATCAACGGTATCGGCGAGCGGGCCGGCAACGCCTCGCTCGAAGAAGTCGTGATGGCGCTGCACACTCGCAAGGACTACTTCGGCGCCGAGACCCGCGTGAAGACGGAAGAGATCTTCCGCACCTCGCGGCTGCTCTCTCACGTCACCGGCATCCACGTGCAGCCGAACAAGGCCATCGTCGGCGAGAACGCGTTCGCCCACGAGGCAGGCATTCACCAGGACGGCGTGCTCAAGGAGAAGCTCACCTACGAGATCATGAAGCCCAAGGACATCGGGCGCCCGTCCAACAAGCTCGTCCTCGGCAAGCACTCCGGGCGGCACGCGCTGGCGGCGCGACTCAAGGACCTCGGCTTCGACCTCGCCACCGGCGATCTCGACCGCGCGTTCAAGGGATTCAAGGACCTCGCCGACCGCAAGAAGGAGGTCTACGACGAGGACCTGATCGCCATCGTCACCGATGAGGCGACGCAGGCGGACGCCGTGTACCAGCTCGAGTACCTGCACGTCATCAGCGGCACCGGCGTGATCCCGTCGGCGACGGTGAAGCTCAAGAAGGACGGCGAGTCGTACCAGGACTCGGGCGTCGGCGACGGTCCGGTGGACGCCGCCCTCGCGGCCATCGACGCCATCACCGGCATGAAGGGCCGCCTGCAAGATTACGCCATCCGCGCGGCGACCTCCGGCAAGGACGCCCTGGGCGAGGTGGCGGTGAAGGTCGATTTCGACGGCACGCTGGTCTCCGGGAAGGGCTCCTCGACCGACGTCATCGAGGCGAGCGCCCGCGCATACCTGAGCGCGCTCAACCGCATGCTGCAGAGCGGGTCGCGTACGAAGGACGCCGGCGGCGTCTGAGCGCGGAAAGGACAGCATGGCCACTTACAAGATTGCGGTGCTACCCGGCGACGGGATCGGGCAGGAGGTGACGCCGGAAGCGGTGCGCGTGTTGCGCGCCGTCGGCAAGCGTGCCGGCGTGACGTTCGAGTTCGAGGAGGCGCTGATCGGCGGTGCCGCCATCGACGCCGCCGGCACCCCGCTGCCGTCGGAGACGCTGGCGCTGTGCCGCAACGCCGACGCCATCCTCTTCGGCGCCGTGGGCGGGCCGACGTGGGACGCCCTGCCGCAAGAGCAGCGCGCCGAGCGCGGGCTGCTGGCGCTGCGCAAGGAGCTCGATCTCTACGCCAATCTCCGGCCGGCCCTCTGTTTTCCGATGCTGATCGACGCCTCGCCGCTCAAACGCTCGGTGGTCGAGGGCACCGACATCATGGTGATCCGGGAGCTGACCGGCGGCCTCTACTTCGGCGAGCCGCGCGGCCGCGAGTCGTTCGCCGACGGGGGGGAGCGCGCGATCAACACGATGGTCTACACGACGCGCGAGATCGAGCGCGTCACGCGCGTCGCCTTCGAAGTGGCGCGCAAGCGGCGCCGCCGTCTCGCCTCCGTCGACAAGGCCAACGTGCTGGTCGTCTCCCAGCTCTGGCGCGAGGTGGTCACGCGGATCGGCAAGGACTATCCCGACGTCGCGCTGGAGCACGTGCTCGTCGACAACTGCGCGATGGCGCTCGTCCACAAGCCCACGCACTTCGACACGATCGTCACCGAGAACACCTTCGGCGACATCCTGTCGGATGAGGCGGCGATCCTCGCGGGATCGATGGGCATGCTGCCCTCGGCGTCGCTGGGCCCCGCCGGAGCGGGCGGCCGCAACGTCGGCCTCTACGAGCCGGTGCACGGCACCGCGCCGGACATCGCGGGCAAGGGCATCGCCAACCCGCTCGCCGCGATTTTGTCGGCCGGCCTGCTGCTGCGGTACTCTTTGAACATGACAGAGGCGGCCGGCCGGGTCGAGGGCGCCGTGCAGCGCGTGCTCGAGCAGGGCCGCCGGACGGGCGACATCGCCCGGCCCGGCGAGAAGGTCCTCGGGACGCGCGAGATGGGCGATCACGTCGTGCACGAGCTGGAGGGCTGATGGCCTCGGGAGTCACGGTCGCGGTGGTCGGCGCCACGGGCGCCGCCGGGCAGACGACGCTGAAGATCCTCGAGGAGCGCAAGTTCCCCGTGCGCGAGCTGCGCGCCTTCGCCTCCGAGCGCTCCGTCGGCAAGACGGTGAGCTTCCGCGGCGAGGACATCCGCGTCGGGCGCGTCGAGCCGGCGGCCTTCAAGGGTGTCGAGATCGCCATCTGCTCGGCGGGCAGCGCGCAGGCCAGGGAATACGCGCCGATGATCGCGAGGGCCGGCGCCGTCGTGGTGGACAAGTCCAACGCCTGGCGCCTGGACCCGGCCGTGCCGCTCGTGGTGCCGGAGATCAACCCCCACGCCGTGAAGGCGCACCGGGGCATCGTGGCGTCGCCCAACTGCACCACGATCGTGGCCGTGATGCCGCTCAAGCCGCTGCACGACGCCGCGCGGATCCGCCGCGTGGTCGTCACCTCGTACCAGTCGGTCTCGGGCGCCGGCGTCAACGGCATCGAGGACCTCCGGCAGCAGACGCTCGCGTGGGCACGTGGCGAGGCGATGCGGCCCACGCACTTCCCGCATCGCATCGCGTTCAACCTGATTCCCGCGATCGACACATTTGCGCCTGACGGTTACACGGGCGAGGAATGGAAGCTCATCAACGAGACGCGTAAGATCCTCGAGGCACCGGACCTCCTGATCTCGCCGACGACGGTCCGGGTGCCGGTGTTCACCTGTCACTCCGTCGCCGTGAACGTCGAGACGGAAGACAAGGTCAGCGTCGAGCGCGCGCGCGAGCTCTTCGGCCGCTTCCCCGGTCTCAAGGTGTGGGACGAGCCCGCGGAGCAGCGCTACCCGATGCCGGTCGACGTCGAGGGACAGGACGACTGCTGGGTCGGGCGTATCCGCGAGGATCTCTCGCATCCGCGCGCGCTGAACTTCTGGGTGGTCGGAGATCAGCTGCGCAAAGGGGCGGCGACCAACGCCGTGCAGATCGCCGAGCTGCTGCTCGCCACCTAGGGCAGGTCGCGGGATGAGGACTCTTCGCCGCGCCTACCGCCGCCGGTTCGGTCGTCACGCCCGGTTCAACTTCGCCGTGGTGCTCACCATCCTCGTCGTCGCCTGGATCGCGGTGCCCAACGTCGCGCGCTTCGTGAACGCCTGGGCCGGCTACGCGCCGCTGCACTACGAGCCCAAGGACTTGGAGCGCCAGACGTGGCTGGAGCGCCACGATGCCGACTCACTCCTGGCACGCCTGGAGTGGAACGACTTCATCGGCATCGGACTCTTTCTCCTCGTGGCGGTGGTCTGGCTCACCCTGGTGCCCGACCGCGCGTCGCGCCGTCGTCCGCCGCAATAGGAACGCGCACCGTCCGTCTCGTCCTCGCGTACGACGGCACCGATTTCCGCGGCTGGCAGGTGCAGCCCGATGCGCCCACGGTGCAGGGCGCGGTCCTGGAAGCGGCGCGTCGTTTTCTCGGCGCCGACGCGCGCGTGACCGGCGCCAGCCGCACCGACGCCGGCGTCCACGCGCTCCGACAGACCGCCTCGCTCAGCACGCAGGCGACGCTGGCCCCCGCGGCCGTCCAGGCCGCCCTCAATGCGGCGCTGCCGCCGAGCGTGCGCGTGCTCGACGCGCGCGAGGCGCCGCCCGGCTTCGACGCCCGGCGCGCGGCGGCCGGCAAGCGCTACCTCTATCTGCTCGACAATGGACCGGTCGCCGCGCCGCTCCTGCGGCGCTTCGCCTGGCACGTGCCCGGCGCGCTGGATCTCGACGCCGTGCGCGGGGCGCTGGCAGCGATGCGCGGCCGCCACGACTTCGGCGCGTTCTGCGCGGCGCCCGGCCGCGACGCCGATCCCGTCTGTCATGTGCAGGCCGTGCACGTGCTCCGGCGGCGCGCGCTCGTGGCCGTGCTGATCTCCGCCGACCGGTTCCTGCATCACATGGTGAGGAATCTCGTCGGCAGCGCCGTCGACGTCGGTCGCGGCGCCCGCCCCGCCGAATGGATGACGCAGGTCCTCGCGGCCCGCGATCGCAAGCTCGCCGGCCCGACCGCCCCTGCCCACGGCCTTGTGCTCATCCGCGTCCGCTACCCCGACGCGCCGTTCGAGGAACGGCGTGCGGGTCGAGCGGGTGACGTCGCCCGCGCCCCCGGCCGCTCCCGCGCCAGAACCCCGCCGCCGCGCACCGGCGGTCCCACGGGCGATCCGCGCTAGAATAGCGACGCGATGCGCACCTACGTCACCGTCCGGGGCGGTCGCGTCAGCGAAGTCGCCGCCGAGGTCGTTCGCGAGCAGCCCCTCACCATCCACGTCAACGGCGAGAAATTCCTCACGCTGCTCTGCTCACCCACGATGCTCGAGGCGCTCGTCATCGGCTACCTGTGGATGGAGAAGGTCATCGGCAGCATGGAGGAGATCGCCCGGGTGGTGGTCTCGCCCGTCGACGGGCGGGCCGACGTCACGCTGACGCATCCGGTCACGCTGCCCACCGAGAGGATCCTCACCTCGGGGTGCGGCGGCGGGATCACGTTCCGAATCGATCATCGGCTCTTCCCGCCGCTCCACTCGTCGCTCCGGGTGCGGCCGGCCGCGCTCGCCGACGGCATGAAGCAGCTGTTCCAGGCGGCGACGCAGTACCAGCGCTCTCGCGGCATCCACGGCGCCGCCCTCTCGGACGGAACGCGGCTGCTCGTCGTCGCGGAGGACGTGGGCCGCCACAACGCCGTCGACAAGGTGAAGGGGCAGGCGCTGCTGGAGGGGGTTCCGACGACCGATCGCATCCTCCTGTCCACCGGCCGCGTCTCGTCCGAGATGCTCCTCAAAGCCGCGCGTATGGGTGTGCCGGTGGTCGCCTCTCGGACGTCGCCCACCGAGATGGCGGTGGCGCTCGCCGAGCAGCTGAACGTCACCGTCTGCGGCTACGTGCGGCCCGACGGCCTCAATCTCTACGCCGGCGAGGCGCTCGTCCTGGACGCGGAGCCCGCGACGCGTGACTGAGGAGCGCATCGAGTCGGCCGCCGAGAAGGCTTTCAAGCGGCGCTTCGGCGGCAAGGACAAGGGCCGGAACAAGCGCGAGGACTACGCCCTGGACCTGTTCCGCGAGGCGACGGCCTATCTCGACGACCCCGACCGGGTGAACGCCGTCCTCCGTGAACTCGGAAAGCTCTACAATCCCGTCACAAATACCCCCATTGTCGATCTGGAAACCAGGCAGCAGGTCGTAACCCTGCTCCGGGAAGGGGCACGGGACCTGGCGGTGAGGATGCTTGACAAGCAGCGACGCCTGTATGCCCCACGCGAGCGCGACGACAACGCGGGACTACGTTCACAAGAACAGTGGGATACGCAGTAGTGCAATCTTGACATCGTAAGGTCCGACCGCCTAGGATGCTCTCATCCTCATACCGGCCATAGGTGCCGGAATCAGCGGGGAGGGGGCATCGCCGCCATGAGCCTCACCGACTCGATTCAGCAAGATCGCCACATCATCGTCGCCATTGACGTCGCCCGGGGCACCGTCCGGGTGAAGGGCTTCGCCGATGCCTGTACCGACCTCTCGTGCTCTGAGCAGACCCTCGTCGTCAGCGACGACAAGGGCGGTCGCGGGGATCTCACCGCGCTGAACGCGGGCGACATCGTCAGGCTCGAGGGGCCGGTCGGCCGGCCCACCCGCATCGTCGTCGTCCGACGGGTCTGGGACGAGCTCTCCAGTCCAGAGTGGTGACAAGGAGGCTTCGATGAGCCTTTCACGTCGTGACTTCCTGAAATATGGGGGAGCGACCGCCACCGGTGCCGCGCTCGGCGGGGGTGTCGACATGCTGCCCGTCGAAGCGGCCGCGGTGTCGCTCAGGATCAAGGAAGCGAAAGCGTTCGCGGGCGTCTGCCCGTACTGCGCGGTCGGCTGCGGACAGCTCATCTATTCCAAGGACAACAAGATCATCGACATCGAGGGCAACCCGGACACCCCGCACACGCTGGGCCGGCTCTGCCCCAAGGGTGCCGCCACCATCCAGCTGTCGAACAATCCGCTGAGGCCGACCAAGGCGCTCTACCGCGCGCCCGGCTCGGACAGGTGGGAAGAGAAGCCGATCGAGTGGATGTATGACCAGATCGCCAAGCGCTACTACGACACCCGCGAGAAGCACTTCATCGAGAAGGAGAAGGACAAGGAAGGCAAGGAGGTCACCGTCAACCGGCTCGAGGCGATCGCCTCGCTCGGGTCGGCCTGCATCGACAACGAGGAATGCTACCTCCTGTCGAAGCTGAACCGCACCTTCGGCATCGTCTATCACGAGCACCAGGCCAGGGTCTGACACAGCGCCACGGTCCCAGCTTTGGGGACCACGTTCGGTCGCGGGGCGATGACGACGAATCTCATCGACCTCCAGCATTCCGACGTGATCATGATCACGTCGAACATGGCCGAGAACCACCCGGTGGGCTTCCAGTGGGTGATGAAGGCCAAGGAGCGCGGGGCCAAGGTCATCCACGTGGACCCGCGTTACACGCGCACCAGTGCGGCGGCGGACATCCACATGCCGCTGCGCTCGGGCACCAACATCGCGTTCTTCGGCGGGCTGATGAATTACGCCATGCAGAAGAACCTCTACTTCAAGGAGTACGTCGTCCACTACACGAACGCGTCGTTCCTGCTCGACCCGGCGTTCAAGAACGCGACCGATCTCAACGGCCTGTTCACGGGCTACGACGGGAGCAAGAAGTCGTACGACCGCTCCTCCTGGAAGTACCAGCTCGACGGCGAGGGCAACCCCAGGCGTGACCTCACGCTCAGAGACCCTCTCACCGTCTTTCAGCACCTCAGGCGACAGTACAGCCGGTACACGCCGGCAATGGTCGAGCGGGTGTGCGGCATCCCGAAGGCGAAGTTCGAGGAGGTGGCGCAGCTCTACTGCGGGACCTCGGGCCCCGAGAAGACGGGCACCATCACCTACGCGCTGAACCTCACGCAGCACACCAACGGCGTCGAGAACATCCGCGCGCTCTGCATGCTGCAGCTCTTGCTCGGCAACATCGGACGGCCGGGCGGCGGCGTTACCGCGCTGCGTGGCCACGCCAACGTGCAGGGCGCGACCGACCTCGAGCTGCTCTATCACGAGCTGCCGGGCTACCTGCCGATGCCACTGCGCGACGCGCATCCCGATCTCAAGACGTACCTCGAGAAGGAGACGCCGAAGGGCGGTTTCTGGGTGAACCGGCCGAAGTTCATGGTGAGCCTGCTCAAGGCCTTCTACGACGACGCGGCCACCAAGGACAACGACTTCGGATACCAGTGGATCCCGAAGCGCGCGTCCGCGGACGCCTATAGCCACCAGCACATGTTCGTGGATATGTACAACGGCATCATCAAGGGCTTCCTTGCCGACGGGCAGAACCCGGCGGTGGGCGGCCCCAACGCCAAGCTGGCGCGGGCGGCCATGCAGCGGCTCGACTGGCTCGTCGTCGTCGACATCTTCCTGACGGAAACGGCCGAGGTGTGGCAGGAACCCGGCGTCAACCCGAAGGACGTCAAGACCGAGGTGTTCTTCATCCCGGCCGCCCCGGCCGCGGAGAAGGACGGCAGTCTCACCAACACGATGCGGCTGATCCAGTGGCACGAGAAGGCGGTCGATCCGCCGGGCGACGTGCAGACCGACGCGCAGTTCTTCTGCACGCTGGCCCACCGGCTGCAGAAGATGTACGCCGGCAGCACGAAGGAGCGCGACAAGGGGTTCCGCGCCGCCAACTTCACCTACGGTGCGAAGCCCGATCATCCCGAGATGGTCGAGGTCCTCAAGGAGATCAACGGCGTCGCCACCGAGGACATCAGCGACAAGGACGGCAAGGTCCTGTACAGGAAGGGCCAGCCGATCAATTCGTTCGCGCAGCTCACGGACGACGGCAAGACGACGTCCGGCTGCTGGATCTACACGGGCGTGACCGTCGAAAGCCCGGACGGCAAGCTCATCAACAAGGCGGCCTCGCGCAAGCCGGCCGAGGGCACCGATTACCTCGCGCACGGCTGGGGCTTCGCGTGGCCGGCGAACCGCCGCATCCTCTACAACCGCGCCTCCGCCGACCTCACCGGCAAGCCCTGGAGCGAGAAGAAGAAGCTGATCTGGTGGGACCCGAGCGCGCCGGGCGCCAAGCCGGAGGACAAGCCCGGCAAGTGGGTCGGCCTCGACGTTCCCGATTTCAACGCGTTCCTCGCGCCCGACGCGAAGAACGGTGACAAGCCTTTCATCATGCGCGCCGACCTCGTCGGCGGCTTCTTCGGACCGCTCAACGACGGACCGTTCCCCGAGCACTACGAGCCCGTCGAGTCCCCGACGAAGAACCTCCTGTCCCGCCAGCAGATCAACCCGGTGGCGAAGATCTGGAAGGTGCCGGACCAGAAGAACGAGCTGGCGCCGGTCGGCTCCAAGGACTACCCGTACGTCATCACGACGTACCGCCTCACCGAGCACCACCTCTCCGGCGTCATGTCGCGGTATCTGCCCATGCTGGCGGAGCTGCATCACTCGCACTTCGCCGAGATCAGCCACGAGCTCGCCAAGGAGCTCGGGATCCAGAACGGCGAGAAGGTGACCGTTGTGAGCCCGCGCGGCAAGGTGCACGTCACCGCGATGGTCACCAACCGCATCAAGCCCTTCACGATCGACGGCAAGACGGTCCACCTCATCGGCCTCCCGTGGCACTGGGGCTGGAAGGGTGTGGAGCAGCTGCCGGGCAGCAAGGGCGACATCACCAACGACCTGTCGTCCACCGTCGGCGACCCCAACGTCTTCATCCAGGAGACGAAAGCCTTCGTCTGCAACGTGAAGAAAGGGGTGGTCTAGCCATGGCGCGCACGCTGGCGATGTTCACGGACACGTCCCTGTGCATCGGCTGTCGAGCGTGTCAGGTGGCGTGCAAGCAGTGGAACGAGCTCGGGCTCGAGACGCCCGAGTGGACGGGCACGTACCAGAACCACGCTCACTTCACCGAGAAAACGTTCCGGCTCGTGCGGTTCATCGAGGCGCCCGGCGCCAAACCCAACGGCGATCTCGCCTGGCTGCTCATGTCCGACGTCTGCAAGCACTGCGCGCAGGCGGGATGTCTCGACGCGTGTCCCACCGGCGCCATCTACCGGACCGAGCACGGCACCGTCAACATCAACCAGGACGTCTGCAACGGCTGCCGCTACTGCGTGGCCTCGTGCCCGTTCGGCGTCGTGTCGTTCAACGAGCAGACGGGCACCGCCAAGAAGTGCACCTTCTGTAACGACCGCATCCACAACGGCCTCGGGCCCGCCTGCGCCAAGGCCTGTCCCACCGACTCCATCCAGTTCGGGTTCCGCGACGACCTGGTGGCCAAGGCCAACAAGCGCGTCGAGACGCTGAAGGGGATGGGCTTCAAGGACGCGCAGCTGTACGGCGCCGACAGCGGCGGGTTCCTCGGCGGCCTCAACGCGTTCTTCCTGCTGCTGGCCCGGCCGGCGACGTACAACCTGCCGGAGCATCCCAAGCTCCCGCAGCGCAACGTCGTCGTGGACTCGCTGCTCTCCATCGGCTCGGCGATCCTCGTCGGCGTCGGCGCCATGCTCGCCTTCCGCGCGCGTGGAAAGGGGGGTGAGTGATGCTCAAGGTCCCCGGCTGGGAGATGTCGATCGTCTGGTACTTCTTCCTCGGCGGCATCGCCGGCGGGGCGTACTTCACCGCCGCCATCGCCGACAACTTCGGCTCGTCCCGCGACCGCGCGGTGGCGCGCGTGGGCTACCTGCTCTCGCTGCCGCTCGTGGCCGTGTGTGGGGTGCTGCTCATCGTCGATCTCGGCGTTCCCGCGCGGTTCATGAACATGATGCTGCACTTCAAATTCTGGGACCCGATGTCGATCGGGGCGTGGGCGGTCGGCATCTTCGGTGCGTTCACGTTCGTGTCGTCCGTGCTGTCGTTCAGCTCGTCCGAGTCGGCAGCCTCGCTGCGCCGCAAGATCTCGCTGGTCGGGATGCTGTTCGGCTTCTTCCTCGCGGGCTACACCGGCGTCCTGCTGAGCAACTCCGCGATGCCGTTCTGGGGCGATTCGCGGCTGATGGGCGCCCTGTTCCTCGCCTCGGGCGGCTCCACGGGCATGGCGGCGGTGGCGCTGGTCATGTTCCTGAGCGGCCGCTCGATGGGCGAGAGCTGGCACAAGATCGAGGTGGCGGATCGCTTCTCGATGCTCGTCGAGCTCCTCGTGCTCGCGATCTTCCTCGGCGTGCTGGGCTCGGCTGCGCAGCCGATCACCAGCGGCCACTTGGGGCCGCTGTTCTGGGGCGGCCTCGTCGGAGCGGGACTGATCGTGCCGCTCCTGCTCAACGTCTTCGGCGGTCGCATGCGCGCGCTCGGCGCCGTCTCGGCGGCCCTCGTCCTCGTCGGCGGCTTCATCCTCCGCTACGTCGTGGTCATGTCGATCCAGGGCTGAGCTGGGGCGGATGGGGGGCCATGTCGTGGCCCCCATCTCCGTTCGACAGCGCACGAGAGCCCCCCACCTCTTTCTGACAATGTGAACGCGACCACGCTGAGCGTGTCCATCGAGCGGGCTCCCCGCGAGGTCTCCGACTTCGTCTCGGAGCCCCGAAACCTCCCGCGCTGGGCCGCCGGGCTGGCGCGATCGGTGCGGCCGGACGGCGACAGCTGGATCGCCGAAACGGCGCAGGGTCCCGTGCGTGTGCGCTTCGCGGCCTCCAACGCGTTCGGCGTCCTGGATCATTACGTGAGGCCGGTGGCCGGCCGCGAGATTGCCGTGCCGATGCGCGCCGTGCCCAACGGCGACGGCAGCGAGGTGCTCATCACGGTCTTTCAGCAGCCGGAGATGACGAGGCGCAGTACCAGCAGGACCTCGGTCTCGTGAAGCGCGATCTCGAACGACTGAAGCGGGTGCTCGAGGGTATCGCATGAGCGAACTGCGCGAGGCGTGGCGCGAGTTGTTGGCGCGGCGGCGCGCGCTCGCGACGAGCCTCGCGCCGTACGACGAGATGCTCGAGCGCTGGGCGGCGTGGACGCCGCCGCGGCGGTCGCTGGGATGGTCTGCGCAGCGCTGCCGCGAGAGCTGGACGCGCGGCGTGCCTCTCACCGTCGAGGCGCCACCGCCGCTCGACGCCGACAATCTCGAAAACCTGCTCGGCGGCGCCATGGAGGACGTGGCGGCCGTGGCTCCGGCTCGCGGGCCGGCGCTGCAGCGTCTGGCCGGTGCGTGGGACGCGGGCGCGATCGGTCCCGGCGCGCTGCTGCCACGACGGGAGGGGATCGGCGACGGCGCCGTGGAGGCCGCGAGCGGTCTGGACGCCGAGGCCGTCGCCTTCCTCGCGTACGCGACGCTGCGGCCGGTGCTGCAGGCGTGGCTTTCGCCGGCGCGGCCGCATTTCGCCGAGGTCGACTGGGGGCGCGGCGTGTGTCCGTTCTGTGGCGGCCCGCCCGGCTTCGTCGACGTCATCGAAGGCGGCCACCGGCGTCTGGCGTGTCACTTCTGCGGCGGCGCCTGGGGCTTCGCCAAGCTGCGCTGCCCGCTCTGCGGCGTCGAGGGCACCAAGGACATGGTGCGCCTGCAGGCCGAAGGCGAGGATGCCGGCTACGTCGTCTCCGGCTGTCGCGCCTGTGGCGCCTACCTCAAAGAGCTGGACCGTCGGGAACGCTGGAACGGCGGCCCGCCGCTGCTGGAGGACTGGGCCTCGCCCCACCTCGACGTCGTCGCCCGCCGAGAGGGACTTCGCAAGCCGCTGCCGGCGTTGCTCGACCTCACCCAGGCGGGCTGATCCCGCTCAGCCCATCGGGAATGTGGTAAACTCCCGGTGCGATTGATGTTTTAGTGGTCATGCACCCGTACCTACAGAACATCGCGATCATCGCTTACGTCTGCGCCATGGGACTGGCGCTGGCGCACCTCGTCCAGCGCCAGGCGTACGTCCATCGTCTCGCCGTGCTCGCGACCCTGGTCGGCTGGATCGCCCACACGCTGGCGCTCGTCGTGCTCGCGATCGAGATCGGAGGTCCGCCGCTCGGCACGTTGCCCAACGCCGTATCGGTCGTCGTCTGGGTCGTCGTGTTGCTCGAGATGCTGGTCGAGCGGCAGTCGGGCGTCACGGTGCTGGGCGCGTTCGTGCTGCCGGTCGTCGTCGTCTTGAGTCTCAAGTCGTCGGTGGCGCGCCCGGTGACGCTGGCGCCGGCGCTCGGCAACGCGTGGATCTGGATCCATATCGCGCTGGCGCTCGTGGGCATCGCGGCCTTCGTGCTCAACTTCGCGGGCGCGATCATGTACCTGCTGCAGGAGCGTCAGATCCGCCACAAGCGCCCGGGCCGCTTCTATCACCGCCTGCCGCCCCTCGAGACGCTCGATCGCTGGACATACCGCACGCTCGCGCTCGGCTTTCCGTTCCTCACCACGGGCCTGATCCTCGGCGCCGTGTGGGCGCGCACCGCGTGGGGCAGCGTCTTTGCGTTCGACCCGCTGGCCTTCTTCTCGCTGGTGGCCTGGCTGATCTACGCCGGCACCCTGGCCGGCCGCGCCGCCGGCGGCTGGCACGGGCGCCGCGCGGCGTACTTCGCCATCGTCGGCTTCGCGGCGCTCGTGGTCACGCTCGGTGCCGGGTTCTTTCTGCCCGGACGGCACGGCGCCTGATGCCGCTGTTTGCCGCGGGCATCAGCCACAAGAACGCGCCGCTGGCGCTGCGCGAGCAGCTCGCCGCCGACGAGGGCAAGGTCCGCGAGATCCTGCGCGATCTCGTGGGCGGAGGCGTGCTGCGCGAGGCGGTGATCCTCTCGACGTGCAACCGAGTGGAGGTCTACGGCGTGGCCGACGTGCCGGGCGAGGCGCGCGCGGTCGCCTTCCGCCACCTCTGCCGGCAGCGCGGCGTGGAGGTGACGGCTGTCGAGGAGGTCCTGTACACGCACGCCGAGGACGACGCGATCCGCCACGCCTTTCGCGTGGCCTCGAGCCTCGACTCGATGATGATCGGCGAGCCGCAGATCCTCGGCCAGGTCAAGGACGCCTTCGCGCTCGCGCAGGGCTGCGAGGCGGTGGGGCCGGCGCTGCACACGCTCTTCACCCAGGCCTTTGCCGTCGCCAAGCGCGTGCGCACGGAGACGGAGATCGCGCGCCACGCCGTCTCGATCTCGTTCGCCGCCGTCGAGCTGGCCAAGAAGATCTTCGCGCGGCTCGCCGGCCGCGCCGTGCTGCTGGTGGGCGCCGGCAAGATGAGCGAGCTGGCGGCCAAGCACCTCGTGGAACAGGGAGCGTTCCCGATTTACGTCGTGAATCGCACGTGGGCGCGCGCCCAGGAGATGGCGCGCGCGCTGTCGGGCACCGCGGTGCCGTTCGAGGAGCTGGAGACGGCGCTGGCCGCGGTGGACATCGTGATCACCTCCACGGGGGCGCCGGCGCCCGTCGTGACGCGCGACGTCGTCGCCCGCGTCGTCCGGAGCCGCGGCACCCGTCCGCTCTTCTTCATCGACATCGCGGTGCCGCGCGACGTCGAGCCGGGCGTCGACGCGCTGCCGGCCGTGTACCGCTACGACATCGACGATCTGAAGTCGGTGGTCGACGCCAACATCCGCGAGCGCCTGCGCGAGGCCCAGCGCGCGGAGGCGCTCGTCGAGCGCGAGGTGGCCAAGCTGCGCGCCCGGCTGGGCGACGTCGAGATCATTCCGACCATCGTGTCGCTGCGCGAGCGTCTCGAGGAGATCCGCGCCGGCGAAGTGCGCAAGGCCCTGGCCCGCCTGCCCGCGGCCTCGCCGGAGACGCGTGCCGCCATCGAGGCGCTGTCGGCGGGGATCGTGAACAAGATCCTGCACGCCCCGATCACCAAGCTGCGCGAGTCGTCGCGCGCCGGCGCCCATCGCTCGTGGCTCGCGGTCGTGCACGAGCTGTTCGGGTTGGGGCGGCGCTCGTGATCCGGCTGGCCACGCGCGGCAGCGCGCTGGCCCTCGCCCAGGCGCGGGTGGTGGCCGACCGGCTGGAGGCGGGCGGCCTGCGCGTGGAGATCATCGCGATGCGGACCGAAGGGGACCGGCGTGCCGAGGCGAGGCTGGCCGCCATCGGCGGCAAGGGCCTCTTCGTGCGCGAGATCGAGGACGCACTGCTGCGCGGCGACGCCGACGTGGCCGTGCACAGCCTCAAGGATCTGCCGGCCGACCTGCCGCGCGGCCTCATCCTCGCCGTGTTCCCCGAGCGCGAGGACCCGCGCGACGTGGTGGTGACGCGTGAGGCGGGCGGCCTCGAGACGCTGCCGCGCGGCGCGATGCTCGGCACCTCCAGCCCGCGCCGCCGCGCCATCGCGCTGTCGCTGCGTCCGGATCTCGGCGTCGGTCCGATCCGCGGCAACGTCGACACGCGGCTGGCCAAGCTGCAGACGGGCGAGTGGGACGCCGTGCTGCTCGCAGCAGCGGGGCTGCGGCGCCTCGGCCTCGAGCCGCGCCACGCGACGCCGCTGGCGCCGGAGGTCTTCGTGCCCGCGGTGGGGCAGGGCGTGCTCGGCGTGCAGGCGCGGGCCGATGACGCGACAACGCTGGCCGCCCTGCGGCCGCTCGATCACGCGGCCACGCGCGCCTGCGCGCTGGCCGAGCGCGCGTTCCTGGCGCGGCTCGGCGCCTCCTGCGTGACGCCGATGGCCGCGCATGCCTCGCTCACGAATGGCCGGGTGGTGGTCCACGGGCTGGTCGCGAGCGAGGACGGGCGCGAGATCCTGCGCGAGCGCGGCGAGGGCGTGGCGGGCGAGACCGCGGCGGTGGGCCGCCGCGTGGCGGAGGCGCTGCTCGCGCGCGGCGCCGCGAGGGTGGCGGCGCTGCGGCCGGCGGAGGTGAGCGGTGGACGCTGATCGTGGCGCCGTGCCCCGCGCATCGTCCCGCGCCCGCGCGCAGGGGCGCGAGCCCGCGCGGCCGCTGGAGGGCCGAACCATCGTCGTCACGCGGGCGGCGGCACAGGCGCAGCGCTTCACGCAGCTTCTCGAGGCGGCCGGCGCGCGTGTCATCGAGGCGCCGGCGATCGTCATCGGCCCACCGGCCTCGTGGGAGCGGCTCGACGCCGCGCTCGGCGCGCTGTCGAGCTTCTCGTGGCTCGTCTTCACCAGCGTCAACGGCGTCACCATGGTGGACCGCCGGTTGACGGCGCTCGGTATCGCCTGGTCGGCGCTGGCGGGCCGCCGCGTGGCGGCCATCGGGCCGGCCACGGCCGACGCGCTCCGCGAGCACGGCGTGCGCGTGGACGTGGTGCCCGCGGAGTACCGCGCGGAGGGCCTCGTCGAGCGCCTGCGCGGGCTGCTCGCGCGGGGCGATCGCGTGCTGCTGCCGCGCGCCGCCCAGACGCGCGACGTGCTGGTGACCTCGCTGCGGGCGCTCGGTGTGGAGGTGGTCGAGGTCCCCGCGTACGCCACGCGGCGCGCGGAGGGCAACGCGACGCGGCTGGGGGAGGCCCTGAGCGAGGGCGCCGTGGACGCGGTGACCTTCACCTCGTCGTCGACGGCGCGGAACTTTGCCGAGATGTTCAGCGAGGCCGAGCGGCGGGCCTGGCACGGCCGCGTCGCCGTCGCCTCCATCGGGCCGATCACGGCGGCCACCGCCGCCGAGTACGGCCTGGCCACCGACATCATGCCGGCGGAGTACACGATCCCCGCCCTCGCGCGGGCGATTGCCGAGTGGTTCGCCCGGATTCCGAAGCGCCCCGATTCGCGGGGCAGGAGGAGCGAGTGATGGCCCACGGCATGTTCCGCCCGCGCCGCCTGCGCGAAAAGCCGCTGCTCCGCAAACTCGTCCGCGAGACGGCGTTGTCGGTCGACGACTTCGTCTACCCCCTGTTCGTCGTGCACGGCCGCGGCGTGCGCGAGCCGATCGCGCCGATGCCCGGCCAGCACCGCTTCTCCGTGGATGAGCTGGTCAAGGAGTGCAAGGATGCCGCCGGCATGGGCATCCCCGGCGTGCTGCTCTTCGGTATTCCCTCGGAGAAGGATCCGCGCGGCTCCGAGGCCTACGCCGATGACGGCATCGTGCAGCAGGCCGTGCGCGCCGTGAAGGACACGGTGCCGGACCTGCTCGTCATCACCGACGTCTGCCTCTGCGAGTACACGAGCCACGGCCACTGCGGCGTGGTCGAGGACGGCGCGGTGCGCAACGATCCGACGCTCGAGCTGCTCGCGCGCACCGCGGTGTCGCACGCGGACGCCGGCGCCGACATGGTCGCGCCCTCCGACATGATGGACGGGCGCGTGGGCGCCATCCGCGAGGCGCTCGACGAGTCGTCGTTCGCCGAGACGCCGATCATGGCGTACTCGGCGAAGTATGCCTCGTGCTTCTTCGAGCCCTTCCGAGCCGCCGCGGAGTCGACGCCGCAGTTCGGCGACCGGCGCTCGTACCAGATGGATCCGGCCAACGCCCAGGAGGCGATGCGGGAGATCGCGCTGGACCTCGACGAGGGCGCCGACATCGTCATGGTCAAGCCCGCGCTGCCCTACCTCGACGTCATCTCGCGCGCGAAGCTCGAGTTCGGCGTGCCGCTGGCCGCCTACTCGGTGTCGGGCGAGTACGCGATGATCCGGGCCGCCGGCCAGCTCGGCTGGCTCGACGAGGAGCGCGCGATGCTGGAGGCGCTGACGTCCATCCGCCGCGCGGGCGCCGACATCGTCATCACCTACTTCGCGCGGCAGGCGGCCCGCCTGCTCGAGCGCGGGCTCGGCGGGCGGTGAGGCCGCGCCGATGAGGATCTCGGCCAAGGGCGAGTACGCGATCAAGGCGCTGCTCGACCTGGCGCTGCAGCGCGAGCGCGGGCTGATCCCCATCCAGGAGATCGCCACGCGGCAGGCGATCCCGCAGCGCTACCTCGAGCAAGTCTTGTTATCCCTCAAGCGCGCCGGCCTGCTGACCTCCAAGCGCGGGTCGACGGGCGGGTATCATCTGACGCGCGACCCCGAGGAAATCACGGTCGGCGCCGTCCTCCGGGCCGTGGAAGGCACGCGCGCCACGTTTCAGGCCAACGCGTCGGCCGACCTCGCGGATCTCTGGCTGGAGATCACGGAGGCGGTCTCGAAGGTGGTGGACCGCGTGACGTTCGGCGAACTGGTCACGCGGGCGCGCGAGCGCCGCAGCCGCGCGCGGCCCATGTACCACATCTAATGGAAAGACCCATGACCATCCACGATTCCGTGCTGGAGCTGATCGGTGACACCCCGCTCGTGCGCCTGCGCAAGCTGCCCAGGCCGGGCGGGGCCACGGTGGTGGCCAAGGTGGAGTCGCGCAATCCGGGCGGCAGCGTCAAGGACCGGATCGCGCTGGCGATGATCGAGGACGCCGAGCGGACGGGCGCGCTGAAGCCCGGCGGCACCATCGTGGAGCCGACGAGCGGCAACACCGGTATCGGGCTGGCCATGGTGTCCGCCGTGAAAGGCTACCGCCTGATTCTCACGATGCCCGAGGACATGAGCGTCGAGCGCCAGCGGCTGCTCGCGCGCTTCGGCGCCGAGATCCATCTCACCCCGGCCATCGAGGGGATGTCAGGCGCCGTCTTCGCCGCCGAGGAGCTGGTGCGCGAGCACCCGGGCCATTTCATGCCGCAGCAGTTCCAGAATCCCGCCAACCCAGCCGTGCACCGTCGCACGACCGCCCTCGAGATCCTCGGCGCGGTCGGCGGCCGCCTCGACGCTTTCGTCGCCGGCGTCGGGACGGGCGGCACGCTCACCGGGGTGGGGGAAGTGCTCAAAGAGAAGATGCCCGGGATCCTGGTCATCGCCGTGGAGCCGGCGAAGTCGCCGGTGCTCGCGGGCGGCAAGCCACGGCCCCACGGCATTCAGGGCATCGGCGCCTCCTTCGTGCCCGGCGTCCTGAACCGCGCGATCATCGACCGCATCGTGGCCGTGAAGGACGAGGACGCCACGGCGTGGGCGCGCCGGCTGACGCGCGAGGAAGGCCTGCTGGCCGGCATCTCCGCCGGCGCGGCGGCCTGGGCGGCGTGCGAGATCGCGGCCGGCATGCGGCCCGAGCAGCTCGTGCTCACCGTGCTGCCCGATACCGGCGAGCGCTACCTGAGTCTCGGCTAGGAGGTCGGCGTCATCATGGCCGTCATCGTGTACATCCCCACGCCGTTCCGCCGGGCCACCGGCAATCGTGACCGCGTCGAGGTGCGGGCCAAGGACGTCCGCGCCATGCTCGACGAGCTGGAAGCCGCCCACGCCGGGCTCCGGGGGCTGGTGCGCAGCGACAGCGGCGAGCTGCACCGCCACGTCTCGATCTACGTGAACAGCGAGGCGATCGAGGGGCTCGGCACGCCGCTCAAGGACGGCGACGAGGTCGCGATCATCCCGGCGCTGGCGGGCGGGGCATGCTGATCACGCGGGAAGAGCTCGCCGCGATCAAGCAGCAGGCCGTCGCCGAGTATCCGAACGAGTGCTGCGGCGTGATCCTGGTGCGCGGCGCCGAGCGCCGGCACATGCCGTGCCGCAACGTGCAGGACCAGATGCACGCGCGCGATCCGATCACGTTTTCGCGCACCGCCCGCAACGCGTACTACATGGATCCGATCGACGCGCTCAAGCTCAACCGCCTGGCCGACGAGGGCTTCGCCTTCGCGGTGATCTATCACTCGCACCCGAACGCCGGAGCGTACTTCTCCGAGACCGATCGGGGCCAGGCCCTGATCCGTGGAGAGCCCGCGTACCCCGGCGCCGTGTACGTCGTCGTCTCCGTGGTCGGCCCCGACGTGAAGGCGCTCGCCGCCTATCGCTGGAACGTCGAGCGCCGCGTGTTCGAGCGGGCGGATGCGGGCGACCTCGACCCGGCGGAGCCCGCGGTCTCCCGGCGCCTGCTGGCCGCGGCCGAGCGGCGCATCCCCGGCGGCGTCAACAGCCCCGTGCGCGCGTTCCGCTCCGTCGGCGGCGAGCCGCGGTTCGTGGCGCGAGCCGAGGGCGCCCGGCTGTGGGACGCCGACGGGCGTGCGTATGTCGACTTCGTCGGCTCCTGGGGACCGCTCGTGCTCGGCCATGCGCCGCGCGCGGTCGTGCAGGCGGTGACGGCGGCGGCGGCGGGCGGAACGAGCTACGGCGCGCCCACGCGGCAGGAGGTGGAGCTCGCCGAGGCGATCGCGGCCGCCTATCCGTCGATGGAGCTGCTCCGGCTCGTCTCCTCGGGGACGGAGGCGGCCATGAGCGCGATCCGCGTCGCGCGCGGCGCCACCGGCCGCGATCTCCTCGTCAAGTTCGACGGCTGCTACCACGGTCACGCGGACAGCCTGCTCGTGAAGGCGGGCTCGGGCGGCGCCACCTTCGGCATCCCCGACAGCCGCGGGGTGCCGGCGGTGCTCGCGGCCCTGACGCTGACGCTGCCCTTCAACGACCTCGACGCCGTCCGCGAGCTGTTTCGCCAGCGCGGCGAGGAGATCGCCGCGCTGATCGTGGAGCCGGTGGCGGGCAACATGGGCGTGGTGGCGCCGGCGCCGGGCTTCCTCGCCGGTCTCCGCGAGATCACCGCGCGGCACGGGGCGCTCCTGATCTTCGACGAGGTGATCACGGGCTTCCGCGTCGCCTACGGCGGTGCCCAGGAGCTGTACGGCGTGCGGCCCGACCTCACGTGCCTGGGCAAGATCATCGGCGGCGGCCTGCCCGTGGGCGCCTACGGCGGGCGCCGCGACGTGATGGATCACGTGGCGCCGCTCGGCGGCGTGTACCAGGCGGGCACGCTGTCCGGCAACCCGCTCGCGGTGGCGGCCGGCCTCGCCACCCTGCGCGCGCTCGAGGACCGCAAGGGCTATGCGCGGCTCGAGGCGCTGGGCGCCCGGCTCGAGCGCGGGCTGCACGACGCCGCCGGCAAGGCCGGCGTGCCGTTCACGATCAACCGCGTCGGCTCCATGCTGACGGGCTTCTTCTGTGCCGGCCCGGTGCGCGACTACGCCGACGCGAAGACCGCCGACGTCGCGCGCTACGCGCGCTTCTATCACGGCATGCTCGAGCGCGGCGTGTACCTGGCGCCCTCCCAGTTCGAGGCGGCGTTCGTGTCGCTCGCCCACGGCGACGACGATCTCGATCACGCCGCGCGCGCCGCCGCCGACGCGATGGCCGCCGTCGTCTAGCCGGCAAATCCGCTAGACGAACGCCGGCGCCTCGTGTATATATTCACGAGCAATCCAGTCCACTTCTCGGGAGGTCGTGCGACCGTCGATGACGAAGGCGGGCGTGGGCGCGCTGGGCGTCGTACTCCTCGCCGTGCTCATCTTTCTCGCCGTGTCGTCGTGGAGCCGTCAGCCGGCGGCCGCGAAACCGTCGGCGCAGCCGATCAACTTTCCGCACAACACCCACGTGCAAGCCTACAAGATCGACTGCCAGTACTGCCACGCGGACGCGCGTCGCTCGGAGTACGCGGGGCTGCCCTCGGTGCAGCGCTGCCTCGGCTGCCACAAGATCACCGCCGCCGATCGCCCGGAGATCAAGAAGCTGGCCGAGTACGGTGCCCGGGCCGAGCCGATCCCGTGGGCGCGCGTGTACAAGCTCCCCGAGTTCACGTACTTCCCGCACAAGGCGCACGTGCAATTCGGCGTGACGTGCCAGACGTGCCACGGCGCCGTGGAGGCGATGACGACGGTGTCGGCGCGCACCGGCCCGACGCTCACCAACGACCTGCTCAA
>Ga0209808_1000228_pt1 | contig 28672 bp, 26 predicted proteins | sample GraSoiAngelo_157_FD_186171 | JGI IMG/M metagenome (GOLD analysis project Ga0209808, IMG submission 186171) | Grasslands soil microbial communities from the Angelo Coastal Reserve, California, USA - 14_1009_16_20cm (SPAdes) (version 2) | ecosystem: Environmental > Terrestrial > Soil > Grasslands ... | reverse complement strand
GGCGTTGAACGGGGCGAGCTTGACCACCACGCTCGCGGGCAGCAGCCCCGGATCGAGCGGGAAATTCGACCGCCCGATGCGCGGCGCACCACCGAGCGCCGAGGTGATGTTCCACACCGCCGCGAGGTGGCCCATCTCCTCGATCGCAACGCCCATCAGCACCTGGCGCCAGCGGCGCACGGCCGCGGCCTCCTCTGCGCGAAGCCCCTCCCGTTCCCCGTCCTTCAGGCTAGCCGCGGCGTACAGGTAGGTGCACATGAGATTGTGCTCGAGCTCCGAAGCCTCGTAGAGCGCGTGCAGCAGCACTTCGCGCTGAGTGAGGGCGGGTGCCGGGGTGACGTCGTTCATGGGTCGGCCCGTTTCGATGCGGCGTGTGCGGTGCGCGCCTATGTCGCACAAATCGGCTGCCAGCGCCATCCCCCGTGCCCGGCGGCCCTCAGCCCGAGGCGTGCTCGCGCGTCTCGTGGAAGCGGATGTCGGGGAAGCGCTCGATGGTGAGCTCGAGATTCACGCGCGAGGGGGCGAGATACACCAGGGCGCCGCTGTGATCGAGCGCCAGGTGCTGCTCCGCGCGGGCGCGGAACTCCGCGAGGCGCCGCGCATCCGTGCTCTCGACCCAGCGCGCAGTGTGGATGGCGACCGGGTCGAAGACGCACTGCACCCCGTACTCGTCCTCGAGCCGGAACGCCACGACCTCGAACTGCAGCGGGCCGACGGCGCCGAGGATCAGCTCATTGCTGCGCAGCGGCCTGAAGAGCTGCGTCGCCCCCTCCTCGCACAGCTGCGACAGCCCCTTCTGCAGCGCCTTCATCTTGAGAGGCTCCACGAGCCGCGCGCGGCGGAATATCTCGGGCGCGAAGTTCGGGACGCCGGTGAATACCAGCCGCTCGCCCTCGGTGAAGGTGTCGCCGATGTTGATCGTGCCGTGGTTGTGCAGGCCGATGATGTCGCCCGCGTAGGCCTCCTCGGCGTGCGCGCGCTCGGCCGCCATGAAGGTGAGCGCATCGGCGACGCGCACCTCCTTGTCGAGGCGCACGTGAAAGAGCCGCATGCCCCGCTCGTACTTGCCGGCGCACAGCCGCAGGAACGCGATGCGGTCGCGGTGGCCGGGGTCCATGTTCGCCTGGATCTTGAAGACGAAGCCCGCGAGCTGCGCCTCGGGGGGCATTACTGTGCGCTCGCGCGCCGTGCGCGACAGCGGCCCCGGGGCGTGCGCGGTGAAAGCCGCGAGCAGCTCCTCGACGCCGAAATTGTTGATAGCCGAGCCGAAGAACACGGGCGTCTGGCGCCCGGCGAGGTAGGCCTGCGGGTCGAAGCGCTGGGTGGCTCCCCTCACCAGCTCCACCTCCTCGCGGAACGCGGCGGCACGATCGCCGAGGAACTCCAGCGCCGCCTCGCTCTCGAGCGCATCGATGGTGCGGTTCTCTCCCACCCGGCCGCGTTCGCCCGCGGCATACACGTAGAAGCGATCCTCGAGAAGATGATAAATGCCGTGCAGCTCACGCCCCATGCCGATCGGCCAGGTGACGGGCGCGGTGTGGATCCGGAGCACGCTCTCGATCTCGTCCAGCAGCTCGATCGGCGGGCGACCGTCCCGATCGAGCTTGTTGATGAAGGTCATGATCGGCGTGTCGCGCAAGCGGCAGACCTCCATCAGCTTGATGGTGCGCTCCTCGACGCCCTTGGCGCAGTCGATGACCATGAGGGCCGAGTCGACCGCGGTCAGCGTGCGGTAGGTGTCCTCGGAGAAGTCCTCGTGGCCCGGGGTGTCGAGCAGGTTCACGATGCATTCGCGGTACGGAAACTGCATCACCGAGGAGGTGACGGAGATACCCCGCTGCTGCTCGAGGCGCATCCAGTCGGAGGTCGCGTGGCGCGCGGCCTTGCGGCCCTTGACGGCGCCAGCCATCTGGATGGCGCCGCCGAACAGCAGCAGCTTCTCGGTGAGGGTGGTCTTGCCGGCGTCTGGGTGCGAGATGATCGCGAAGGTCCGTCGCCGGCCGATTTCGGCAGCCAGGCCGCTCATGGGTCAGGGGACTTCAGGCCGAAGGGGCCTGGAAGGGGCGCAGGGCGAGCTTGAGCACGGCCGCATCCTCGCGGCCGCTGAGCGCCTGGTAGTAGCCGCGCCGGGTGCCGGCCTGCCCGAAGCCCATCGAGAGATAGAGCCGGATCGCCGCGGTGTTCGAGGGCCGCACCTCGAGAAAGGCCTCGGCCATGCCGGCGGCGGTCGCGCGCTCGATCAGGGAGCGGAGCAGGCGCTTGCCGACGCCCCGGCAGCGATACGCCTCGCTCACGCAGAGATTCAGGATGTGCGCCTCGCCCGCTCCGATGCTCATGACCCCGTAGGCGATCACCTGCCGGGCGACCGTCAGCACGCGGCAGACATACCCCACCCGCAGGCAGTCGCGGAAGATCCCCTCGCTCCAGGGGAACTGGTACGAGGCGCGCTCGATGGCCACCACGTCCGCGACGTCGCCGGCCCGCATCGGGCGGATCACGACCTCGGGCGAGGCCTTGAGCAGCTCAGGAGCGGTTGCCATCGGTCGCAGTGCCTTGCGTCAGTTGCTGGTACACGCCGCGCGCGAACTTCAAATCTTCCCATGCCTTGCGCTTGTCGCCCGGCGTACGCAGCAGGTAGGCGGGATGATACGTCACCACGAGTGGAGTGTTCAGCTCGCCGAAGCAATGCACCCGCCCGCGCAGCCTCCCGAGCGGCACGTCTGTGCCCAGCAGGTTCTGCGCGGCGATCCGCCCGACCGCGAGCATGATCTTAGGCTGCAGCAGCGCGATCTGCTCCACCAGGTACGGGAGGCACGCCGCCACCTCCTCGGGTTTCGGGTCGCGGTTACCCGGAGGCCGGCTCTTGAGCACGTTGGCGATGTAGACGTTGGTCCGGCGGTCGAGCCCGATGGCTCGCAGCATGGCATCGAGCAGCTGCCCGGCGGCGCCGACGAAGGGCTCGCCGCGGCGATCTTCTTCGGCCCCGGGCGCCTCGCCGATCACCAGCCAGTCGGCGCGCTTCGGTCCCACGCCGAGCACCCCCTGGGTGCGCGTAGCGTGCAGCGGGCAGCGGGTGCACTCGAGCACCGCGGCGCGCAGCGCGTCCCAGCGCGCCTCAATCTCCGCCGCCGGCGCTGCCATGTCCCCCGTCGGCGGAGCCTCGACCGCGCCCCGGCCGCGTCTCACCCACAGGTCGATGCCGATCGCCCGCAGGTACTCCAAGCGGCGCTCCCCCGGCATGCGTCCCCCTACGCGCCTGCCGCCGGCGCGCCGCGCACCGCGCGCCGCAGGCGGCGCCCGACCCACAGGAGCGGCGCCGACAGAGCGTAAGTGCCGAACGTCGAGAGCAGCATGGTGGGCGGATCGATCGCGATCAGCACGAAGAACAGCGGCACCAGCAGCATGTAGACGAATTTGATCCGCCGGTCGAGATCGAACTGCTTGAAGCTCGGATAACCGAAGCGGCTCACCATCAGCCCCCCGGCGCTCGCGGTCACGACGAAGGCGGCGATCAGCCCGATGAGTCTCGGCTCGTGCCAGGCGCTGAAGTACCAGACGAAGGCCGCCACTATCGCCGCCGCGGACGGGCTCGGCAGCCCCTCGAAGTAGCGCTTGTCGGCGGTGGCGGCGCGCGCGTTGAAGCGCGCGAGGCGCAGCGCCGCGGCCACGGCGTAGAAGAAGCAGGCGAGCCAGCCGAACTGTTTCCAGAGGTGGCCGTACTCCGCGATGCGCACCACGCCCCACTGGTAGGCGACGATGGCAGGCGCGAGACCGAAGGCCACCATGTCCGCGAGACTGTCGTACTCCTTGCCGAAGAAGCTCTCGGTGCGTGTCAGACGCGCGATGCGCCCGTCGAGCGTGTCGAAGATCATCGCGACAAATACCGCCAGGCCGGCGTGATCGAAGTGCTTGTCGATGGCCGCCACGACCGCGTAGAAGCCCGAGAACAGACACCCGGTGGTCAGGAGGTTGGGCAGCAGGTAGATGCCCTTGGCTCGGGGGCGTGAGTGTTCCTGGGACTCGGTTGCCACGGCGGCAATCTTATCCGTTATCCGGGCCCGAGGTAGTTGGCAGCGGGCTCCTGATAAGATGCCGGCGAAGGCCATTTCAAGAGCAGGTCCACGGCCGATGAGGCTCTCCCAGTATCCGCTCAACACCATGAAGGAGACTCCCGCCGAGGCGGAGGTGGTGAGTCATCAGCTGATGCTGCGCGCCGGCCTCATCCGCCGCCTCGCTGCCGGTCTCTACAGCTGGCTGCCGATGGGCCTCAAGGTGCTGCAGAAGGTGGAGTGCATCATCCGCGAGGAAATGAACCGCGCGGGAGCGTTCGAGCTCGTGATGCCGGTGATCCAGCCGGCGGAGCTGTGGCAGGAGTCGGGCCGCTGGAGGGAGTACGGGCCGGAGCTGCTGCGCATCAAGGACCGGCACGAGCGTGATTTCGTCGCCGGTCCCACGCACGAGGAAGTGATCACCGACATCGTGCGACGCGAGCTGCAGAGCTACCGGCAGCTGCCGGTCAACTTCTACCAGATCCAGACCAAGTTCCGGGACGAGGTGCGCCCGCGCTTCGGCGTCATGCGGGCCCGCGAATTCATCATGAAGGATGCGTACTCCTTTCATCTCGACGAGGAGTCGCTGCGGGCCGGCTACCGCGCCATGTACGAGGCCTACACCCGCATCTTCACGCGCACCGGGCTCACATTCCGCGCGGTGCGCGCGGACTCCGGCGCGATCGGCGGGGACGTGTCGCAGGAATTCCACGTGCTCGCCGCCTCGGGCGAGGACGTGATCGCCTTCTCCGACGGCGACGACTACGCGGCGAACCTCGAGGTCGCGGTCGCGCTGGCGCCGCAGGGCCCGCGCCCCGCCCCGCAGCAGCCGCTGCGCAAGGTGCCGACTCCCGGCGCGCGCACCATCGAGGACCTGGCGCGCTTTCTCAAAGTGGACCCCGCGCGCTGCGTCAAGACGCTCATCGTCGAGGGAAGCGGCGAGCAGGCGGTGGCGCTGGTGGTGCGCGGAGATCACGAGCTGAACGCCTTCAAGGCGCAGAAGGTCGCCGGGGTGGCGAGCCCGCTGCGCATGGCGAGCGCCGAGCGGGTGCTGCGCGCGACCGGCGCCGAGCCCGGCTACGTCGGCGTGGTCGGGCTCGAGTGCCGCGTGTATGCGGATCACAGCGCACTGGCGCTCGCCGATTTCGTGTGCGGCGCCAACGAGAAGGATATGCACTTCACGGGCGTGAACTGGGAGCGGGACGTGAAGGGGGCCGTCGCCGCGGATCTGCGCAACGTGGTCGAGGGTGATCCCAGCCCCTCCGGCAAAGGGAGGCTGAAGATCGCGCGCGGCATCGAGGTGGGTCACATCTTCCAGCTCGGCCGCAAGTACAGCGAGCCCATGAAGGCCGTGGTGCTCGATGAGGCAGGCCGCGAGACCGCGCTCTACATGGGTTGCTACGGGATCGGCGTGACGCGCGTCGTGGCCGCCGCCATCGAGCAGAGCCACGATGAGCGCGGCATCATCTGGCCGGCTCCGATCGCGCCCTTCCAGGTGGTGCTGGTGCCGCTGAACCTGCAAAAATCCGCGCGTGTTCGCGAGGTCAGCGACCGCCTGTATGCCGAGCTCGCCGCCGCCGGGATCGAAGTGCTGTACGACGACCGAGACGCGCGCCCGGGCGTCAAGTTCGCCGACGCGGAGCTGCTCGGCATCCCACACCGGCTGGTGGTGGCCGATCGGGGCCTCGAGGCGGGCAAGCTCGAATATCGCCACCGGCGCGACAGCGCCAGCACCGAGTTCCCGGAGCCCGAGACGCTCTCCTTCCTGCGCGCGCGCCTTGCGAGCTGAGCGCGCCTCGAGCGCGGCGCGCCGCCGAGCGCTGCCCGCGATCGCGCTTGCCGCCCTCGCCGCGGCCCTCCCGCATCCGGCGCACGCGGATCAACAGCTCGATCGAGAGCTGCGGGAGGTGATCGCGAAGGCCATCGGTGAGGCGGAGTGCTTCACCGATCATTACGACTCGGCGGTGTGGTACACGCTGATGGAACCGCGGCTGCGGCGCATCGTGAAGGAAAAGAACGAGCGGCTCGACATCCTCAGGGAGGTCTACTGCGAGACGCACCGGGCCGGTGAGGCGCGTCTGCCGCCGGGCCTCGTGATGGCGCTCATCGACGTCGAGAGCCGCTTCGACCGCTGGGCGGTCTCGCCCAGCGGCGCCGTGGGTCTCATGCAGGTGATGCCGTTCTGGCCCGAGCGGCTCGGCATGCGCCGCCACGACCTGATCCACATCGCACCCAACATCCGCATGGGCTGCGCCATCCTGCGCTTCTATCTCGATCACGAGCGCAACGACGTGCGCAAGGCGCTGGCGCGCTACAACGGCAGCCCCGGCCGGCGCGACTATCCCGATCGGGTGATCGGCGACTGGACGCGCTGGAGCGGGGCGGACGACCTCGGCTTTCCGCCCAAGAGCCGTTAAGGCCGCTGCACGCGGGGCGCCAGCGAGCGCGCCACGCCCTCGCGGCGCGAGTCGGCCGCGCCCTCGTAAGTCCCGTCGGCGCGGCGCAGTACCCCATGGAGCCCCGAGTTCTCGGCATGCCCGGGCTTGAGCTCGATGCCGCGGTCGCGGAGCCCGGCGAGCAGCGCGGGGGAGAATTTGGCGGTCTCGCCGCTGTAGGCGTCGCCGCGCGCGATCAGGTTCGGCAGCTCGATCGCCTCCTTGAGCGACAGCCTCCAGGCGAACAGCCCGACGAGCGCCTTGGCGTTGTATTCGAGAATCGCGGACCCCCCGGGCGAGCCGAGCGCGGCCACGAAGTTGCCGGCGTGATCGAGAACGATGACCGGGGCCATCGAGGAGCGCGGCCGCTTGCCGCCGCGCACCGCGTTGGCGACCGGGCGGCCGCCCTCGGCCGGCACGAACGAGAAGTCGGTGAGCTGATTGTTGAGCACGAAGCCCTCGACCGTGCGCCCGGAGCCGAAGATCGATTCGATGGTGGTGGTCATGGATACGACATTGCCCTCCGCATCCACGATCACGAAGTGGCTGGTTCCCGCGGACTCGGCGGTCGCGTCCCGTCCGCGCGGCGTGGCGAGGTCGCCGGGGAGCGGCGCGGCGCCCGCGTGCTGGCCGATCAGCTGGGCACGCAGCCGCACGTAGGCGGGGTCGAGCATGCGATCGACCGGCACGGGCACGAAGCGCGGATCCGCGACGTAGCGGTCACGGTCGGCGTACATGAGACGGCTCGCCTGCGCGAACAGGAACCAGGCCTGAGGATCGCTCGGGCGGCGCCCGCCGATATCGGTGCGGTCGAGTATGGAGAGCATCTGCAGAAGCGACACGCCGCTCGAGGGCGGCGGCGGCACGCACACCGGGTAGCCGCGGTACGGCCGGCACACCGGCTCGGTCCAGCTCGCGCGATAGCTGGCGAGATCCTTGAGCGTCATCGTGCCTGGCAGCGCCGGCAAATGCGTGGTGGCCACGATCTCGCGGGCGATCTCGCCTTCGTAGAGCGCGCGCGGACCCTGGCGCGCAATCCGCTCGAGTGTGTGGGCGTACTTCGGATTGCGAAACAGGTCGCCTTCCTGGACGGTCTCGCCGTCGGGTCGCGCGAACATCATGCGCACTTCGTTGGTCGGCGGAAACGGCGATCCCTCGCCGAGAAACGACGCCATGCGCGCGGGAACCTTGAAGCCCGCAGTCGCGGCGCGAATTGCCGGCTGGAACAGCTCCTTCCACCGCAGCTTGCCGAGCTTCGAGTGCGCCGCGTACAGCATCGCGATCGCGCCGGGCACGCCGGTGGAGCGCCCGCTGCGCACCGCCTCGACGAACGGCAAGGGCTTGCCGTGCTCGTCGAGGAACATGTCGGGCTGCGCGCCCGCGGGCGCGCGCTCGCGACCCTCGAGCGCGCTCAGCTTGCGGCTCCCGGCATCGTAGTAGAGGAGGAAGGCGCCGCCGCCGATGCCGGAGCTCTGCGGCTCGACGAGCCCGAGCATCGCCTGCACCGCTACCGCGGCGTCGACCGCCTTGCCTCCCCGGGCGAGGATCTCGAGCCCGGCATCGACGGCGAGGGGGTTGGCGGCCGCGACCCAGGGCGCTTCCGCACGGCGCGGGTGCCGGTGGAACCAGAGAACCCTGGGAGGCGGCGCGGGCTGCGCTGCAGGCGCCGGTGCCGGGACCTCGGGGGGCTCCGCCGGCACCATGGCCGCGGTGAGGAGCGCGAGCGCCGCGAGCAGCGCAAGCGCGGACGCTCTGTTCAGAACCCGCATCGATTCAAACCGTGCGAAAGCCCGCGGGTGTCTGCGCGGCATCGATCACGACGTCGGTCACCTCTACCGAGGTGACCCTCGAGGCCGAGGAGCCGATCCACAGCCATTTGACGAACGCGAGCACCGCCTCCTGGTCCCCGCAGGCCAGAACCTCCACGCGGCCGTCCGGGAGGTTGCGTGCGTGTCCGCTCACGCCGAGGTCCTGCGCACGCCGCGCGGCGGTAGCGCGGTAGTACACGCCCTGAACACGTCCGCCCACGAGACATCGCTTGCCGATCATGCACACCTATGATGGCACATCCGTTTTGTGGCAACGTCTGCGCCCTGAGGGGGACGGCATGGCGGAGATACTGGTGCTCTACTATTCGCGCAGCGGCGCCACCGCCGAGCTGGCGCGACAGGTGTGCCGCGGCATCGAGAGCATCGCGGGCGCGAGCGCGCGGCTGCGAACCGTGCCGCCGGTGTCGGCGGAAAGCGAGGGGCCCGCGAAGCCCGTGCCCGCGAGCGGAGCGCCGTACGCCACGCTCGGGGACCTCGAGGAGACAGATGGAATAGTGCTCGGGAGCCCCACGCGCTTCGGCAACATGGCAGCTCCCCTCAAGCACTTCCTCGACGGCACGGCGAGCCTGTGGCTCACGGGGGCGCTCGCTGGCAAACCCGCCGGCGTGTTCACCTCTACCCAGACGCTCCACGGCGGCCAGGAGACGACCCTGCTGTCGATGATGCTGCCGCTGCTTCATCACGGAATGTATCTCGTGGGCCTGCCCTACACCGAGCGAGCGCTGAGTGAGACCGCGGGCGGCGGCACGCCCTACGGCGCCTCCCACGTCAGCGGCGCGGGGACTGCCGTAACGCTCACGGACCACGAGAAGGCGCTGGCGCAGGCGCTCGGGAAACGGGTCGCGGCCCTCGCTGTGCGGCTCGGGTCATCCGCTTCCGGCCCCCGCCCCGCCGCGTAGCACTTCGCGGATGAACGGTATCGTGAGGCGGCGCTGCGCCGCGAGGGAGGCATCGTCGAGCGTATCGAGGAGCTCGTAGAGGCGGCGCATGTCGCGGGGAAAGCGCCGCTGCAGCCATTGCGAGGTTTCCGCGGGCAGCTCGAAGCCGCGAAGCCTCGCGCGCAGCTGCAGCGCCGCCTGCTGCTCGCTCTCATCGAGCACCCGCAGCTGAAACACCGCTCCGGCGGCGCAGCGGGAGCCCAGATCCGCCAGCGCCCAATTCATGAGTGCCGGCGGTGCCTGCGCCGAGACGATCAGCCGTCCGCCCGAGTCCTCCAGCTCCCGCAGCAGGCCGAAGATCGCCCGCTCCCACTGCGCTCTTCCCGCGACCTGATCGATATCGTCCAGGCACAGGCACTCGAGCTGCGGCATGCCGTCCAGCACGTCGACTCCGAGCCGCGCCGTCTCGGCGAGCGGCAGGAAGCCCGCGCGCATGCGCGCGCTGGCCGCCGCGCAGATCGCCTGCAGGAGGTGGGTCTTGCCCGATCCGCCGGGACCGGCGAGCCAGGTGAGTCCCGAGCCTTCCGCGCTCGCCAGGCGGCGCGCATGCTCGAGCGCCTCGGCATTACGCGCCGGCAGGAAGCTGGCGAAGACGGCGCGGTCGGGCAGACGCACGCTGAGCGGTATCTGGCGCATCGGCGCGAGTGTCTACGAGGGGCGCACGGCCTGCACCCAGGCGCGGCGCGTGAAGGTGAGCACGTAGTGCACCCCGGACACCGCAGTGGTCGCGAACGTGAGCAGCGCGCCGGCATCGAGCAGCTCGCGTGGCGGCATCCCGGTGGCGGCGTTGAGCAGCACCAGCATCACGTAAGCGAGCTGCGCACCGGTGTTCAGCTTGCTGATCGGCGTCGGCCGACCGCGCAGCGGCCCGAACCAGAGCCGAAAGGTCAACGCGCCGAGCCCGATCAGCACATCCCGCGCGACGACGGCCGCCGTCAGCCACCAGGGAGTGAGGCCGAGCCACGCGCACTCGACGAACACCGTGACCAGCAGCAGCTTGTCGGCCGCCGGATCGAGGATCTTGCCGAGCTCGGATGTCCAGTTGAAGCGCTTGGCCAGATAGCCGTCGAGTCCGTCCGATACGGCCGCCGCCATGAACAATACGAGCGCGGGCACGTGGCGGCCGGCGTGCAGCGTGACGACGATCGGCCAGATCAGCGCCAGGCGGATCAGACAGATCAGGTTCGGCAGGTGACGCACGATCGGCTTCGGTGTCGGGAGGGCGCGCGCGATCTTCAGCCGCGGGGCTGGTAGCGGTACGCAGGCGGCGCCCCGTCGGCGCTGACACGAGTGAGCCGCGTCGAGCCCGCCAGCGCCTCCACGAGCCCGGCGGCGCCGCCGCGTACGGTCACATCGAAGGCGGCGCTGTTGGCGTCGGCCGCCGCGATGTTGGCACGGCGCACGCCCGGAACGCTCTCGAGCAGCCGCTGCACGGCGGCGTAGTCGGCGAGTCCCGCCACCCCCTCGATTCGCACCCTCGTGGTCGCTTCCGCCTGCGCGAGCGAGCCGCCCTGCTGCGGCGAGAGCAGGTCGACCGTGTGATCGATACCCGCGGCGAGCGGGCCATTCCAACCCTCGCTCGCCGAGCGCGTGTACAGCGTCCACTGGAGGTCGGTGTCGGGAGCGTTGGGATCGCCGCGACCGATGAGGACCTGATCGCCACCGTAGCGTTGCGCGGACTCGAGTATCGCCGGCGGCGCGAGCAGGTTACCGTCCGTACCGACGACCGCGAGCGGCAGCAGGCTGATCGGCAGACCGCGCTCGGCCGCGACGCGCTCGAGCTCGGCGCGCGCGGCATCCTCGGCGGCACGCGGGCGCGGCGGGATGAGCACCACGAGCGTGAACGGCCGCTCGCGGTCCCAGATGCCGCGCCCCGCCGCAGTGATCGCCTGATCGACGGCAGCGCCGTCGAACACCACCTGCGATTCCCCGCGCGGCCCGACCGCATAGCCCTTGACGTAGCGCGACGCCTCGGCCACCACGCTCGCGAGCGCCGGGTCGTTGGCGGATTCGCGCCGGCCGGTTGCGCGCACCAGCGCCTGCCGCATGGCGTCCTGCACCGCGGCGGCGGACTGGCCTTCGACGGCGACTTCGTAAACCCGCACCACCCTTCCCGCGAGACACGGCAACGGCAGCGCGCCGGCGAGCGCGCACAGGCTCACGAGAAACGCGCGCGCGCGGTGCTTCGCGGTGGTTGAAGCTGGGCCCGATTGCGACATTGTCTGGATCGATCCGCGCAACAGCGCGAAGCGGCAGGTACAATACCATACGCGCCCGTGACAGACGGCGGCCCGCCGCGAACGCTTCAAGACTCATGACAGAAGGCCCGCGTCTCACCTATCGCGATGCCGGCGTCGACATCGACGCCGGCGATGAGCTGGTCGAGCGAATCAAACCGCTGGTGCAGCGTGCGCAGCGCCGCGAAGTGCTCGCCGGCATCGGCGGCTTCGGTGCCCTGGTCGAGCTGCCGTCCGGCTACCGCCAGCCGGTGCTGGTCTCGAGCACCGACGGCGTAGGCACGAAGCTGCGTCTCGCCATCGAAAGCGGCCGGCACGACACCATCGGGATCGACCTGGTGGCGATGTGCGCGAACGACGTCGTGGTGCAGGGAGCCGAGCCGCTGTTCTTCCTCGACTACTACGCCACCGGGAAGCTGCGCGTGCCGGTCGCCGAGGCGGTGGTGCGCGGAATCGTCGAGGGCTGCGTGCAGGCGGGTGCGGCGCTCGTGGGCGGCGAGACGGCGGAGATGCCCGGCATGTACTCGGGCGATGACTACGATCTCGCCGGATTCTGCGTCGGCGTGGTCGAGAAGGATGCGATCATCGACGGTACGCGCACGCGCGCCGGCGATGCGATCATCGGGCTCGCCTCCTCCGGGCCTCATTCCAACGGCTATTCTCTCATCCGCAAGCTCGTGGCGGCCGCGGGCGCCACGCCCACGACTACGCTCGCCGGAAGCAAGCTCTTCGACCGGCTGCTCGCGCCGACGCGGATCTACGTGAAGGCTCTGCTCGCGCTCGTACGTGCCATGCCGGTGCACGCGCTCGCGCACATCACCGGCGGGGGCCTGACCGACAACATCCCGCGGGTGCTGCCGGAAGGCCTGGAGGCCGTGCTCGAGCGGCGCAACTGGCAGCGCGACCCGGTGTTCGACTGGCTGCAGAAGGCGGGAAGCATCGAGTCCGCCGAGATGTACCGTACCTTCAACTGTGGGCTCGGCATGGTGGTCATCGTGCCGCCCGAGCATGCGGCGGCGGCGGTGAAGTTTCTCGCTGCACGGGCCGAGACCGCGACGATCGTCGGCGAGGTGCGCGCCGGCGCGCGGGGCGTCGTTATCCACGCATGAGCACGCGCGCGCCGCTCGAGGCAGCGATTCTCATCTCCGGCCGCGGCTCGAACCTGATGGCGATCGCGCGCGAGTGCCTCGCGGGCCACATCGCCGCGCGGGTCGCCGTGGTGATCTCCGACCGGGCCGACGCGCCGGGCCTCGCGGGCGCGCGCGAGCTGGGGCTGGAGACCGCCGTGCTGAAGTCCGCGGAGAGCGCCGGCGGCGCGGCGCTCGAGGTATCGCTCGCGGCGGTTCTCGAGGCGCACGGGTGCGACGTGATCGCGCTGGCAGGCTTCATGCGCATTCTGTCGGGGCCGTTCGTCGCGCGTTATCTCGGCAGAATGTTCAACATTCACCCCTCGCTCCTGCCCGGATACCGGGGCCTGCACACTCACCGGCGCGTGCTCGAGGCGCACGACACCGTGCACGGCGCCAGCGTGCACTTCGTCACCGCTGAGCTCGATGCGGGGCCCGTCGTGCTGCAGTCCCGGGTGGCGGTGATGCCCGGCGACACCGAAGCGACGCTGTCAGCGCGCGTTCAGGCCACCGAGCACATCATCTATCCGCGCGTGCTCGGGTGGTTCGCGGAGCGGCGCCTCGTGTGGCGCGACGGCGCCGCCTGGCTCGACGGGCGGCGCCTGGACACGCCGATCGTGGAGGACTTCCGTGCCACAGCGCGCAGTTGACGAGAGCCGCCCCAAGCCGTGCGGCCGGGCGCGCCGCGCACCGCGCGGCGCACTGGCGCTGGCCGCCGCGCTCTCGGCGCTGCTCATGAGCGCAACCGCGGGCGCCGACGAGCTCCAGCCCTTCGAGGCGAGCTACACCTGGATCTGGCACGGCATGACGGTGGCGGAGTCGCGCCTCAAGCTCGAGAGAACCGGCGACACCTGGACGTACAGCTCGAGGAGCGAGCCGCGCGGCCTCGGCCGGCTGCTCTCGGAGCGCCCCAAAACCGTGAGCGTGCTGAAGCTGACGGCCGCGAACGTCGAGCCCCTGAGCTACAAGGGCGACGACGGCACGGGCTCGACGAGGCGCAAGGTGGACGTCGAGTACGACTGGGAGAAGCGCCGCGTCACGGGCGTCTACGAGGACGCACCGGTCGATCTGCCGCTCACGCCGGGGGTCCAGGACGAAGCCTCGGTGCAGGTGGCCCTGATGGTCGAGCTGCTGCGCGGACACACTCCGGAGCGCTTCGAGCTGCTCGACAAGAACAGCGTGCGCGAATACAGCTACGTCCGCGAGGGCAAGGAGACGCTCAAAACTCCGTTCGGCGAGGTACCGACCGTCATCTACCGCAGCCACCGCGCGAACTCACCCCACGTCAACCGCTACTGGTGCGCGCCCGGGCGCGGCTACATCCCGATACGCGTCGAGCAGAAGCGCGGCGATGACGTGCAGTGGACCATGGAGATCCGGAGCCTCAGGCGCGAGTGAGCGGACCTGCCGGGCTCGGCCGCGGACTCGAGCCGCGTCAGGTTTTCGGCAGCGTCACTCCCCGCTGTCCCTGGTACTTGCCGCCGCGGTCCTTGTATGAAGTCGCGCACACCTCGTCCGACTCGAAGAACAACATCTGCGCGACGCCTTCGTTCGCGTAGATCTTGGCGGGGAGCGGTGTTGTGTTGGAAAATTCCAGCGTGACGTTGCCTTCCCACTCGGGCTCCAAAGGCGTTACGTTGCACACAATACCGCAGCGTGCATATGAGCTTTTTCCAACTGCCACCACGAGTACGTTGCGCGGGATGCGGAAGTACTCGACAGTTCGCGCGAGCGCAAAGGAGTTGGGCGGAACGATGCACACATCGCCGCGAAAGTCGACGAAGCTCTTCTCGTCGAATCTCTTCGGATCCACGATCGTGGAGTTGATGTTGGTGAAGATCTTGAACTCGTCCGCGCAGCGTACGTCGTAGCCGTAGCTCGAGGTGCCGTAGGAGACGATCCGGTGGCCGTTCACCTCGCGCACCTGCCCCGCCTCGAAGGGCTCGATCATGCGCTGCTCGCGCGCCATGCGCCGGATCCAGTTGTCGGACTTGATGCTCATTCTTATTCCCAGTTATGCAGGCGCAACCCGAGGGCGCCGCGGGGGTCTCAGGTCTCCTCGACCACGATCTTGGGAAACCCGCCGCTGCGATCGCGCGCGCGCCGCGCGAGCGCGGCGGCCGTGCGGCGGGCCATCTCGAAGTACGGCCGGGCTCGCGGCGCGTCCGGGGCCGCAACGACCGTCGGCGTGCCGCCGTCGGCCTCCTCACGGATTCTCGCATCGAGCGGCAGCTCCCCGAGCAGCCTCACGCCGTAGTCCCCGGCCATGCGCGCGCCGCCGCCGGAGCCGAAGATGTGCTCGCTGTGCCCGCAGCTCGAGCAGATGTGCACGCTCATGTTCTCGACGATGCCGAGCACCGGCACCGCAACCTTCTCGAACATCTTCAGCCCCTTGCGGGCATCGGCGAGCGCGATGTCCTGGGGAGTCGTCACGATGACGGCTCCCGCGACCGGCACTCGCTGCGCGAGCGTCAGCTGAATGTCGCCGGTGCCGGGAGGCATGTCGACGACGAGGTAATCCAGCGCCCCCCACTCGGTCTGCTCGAGCAGCTGCGTGAGAGCCTGGGTCACCATGGGCCCGCGCCACACCATCGGCTGCTCGGCATCGACCAGGAAACCTATCGACATGGCGGTCACGCCGTGAGCCGCGAGCGGGCGCAGGTGCTGGCCGTCGGCCGTGGTCGGACGCTGCCCGGCAAGGCCGAGCATGAGGGGCTGGCTGGGCCCGTAGATGTCGGCGTCGAGCACTCCGACCCGCGCGCCCTGGGCGCGCCACGCGAGCGCGAGATTCACGGCGACCGTGGACTTGCCGACTCCTCCTTTGCCGGAGGCGACCGCGACGATATTGCGGATCTCGCCGAGCGGCTTGAGACTGCGCTGCACGGCGTGGGCGCGAATGTCGGACTCCAGGTCGACGGTGAGCGGGGCGGCTATCCCCGCCGCGGCGAGGTGCCCGACCAGCGCGGCGGCGAGCTCCGCCTGGTACCCGCCGACCGGAAAACCGAGCGCGATGCGCGCGCGGAAGCCCTCGCCGTCCTCGCGCACCTCGCGCACCGCCTGCGCGGCGCCCAGGGTGTCCTGCAGATACGGGTCTACGTACGCGTCCAGGGCGGCGCGCACGGCGTCCGGCGAGGCTTTGGGACTCATTTCGTCCACCGCTGGAAGTCCAGCTGCGGATTGTAGAGGTTGGGAAGGTGGCTCGCATGCGGTAGGCCGGCCTGGCCTCCGTCAGGGCTGTGGCATAATCCGCGACCGCGACAGCGCAGCGCCGGCCCGGACAGATCCGCGGCAGCCTCGCATCGTCTGGTCGCGCAGGCGCGCTGGATGCGTGCGGAGCGGTGTCCGACGGAAAGGCTGAATGAGCTTTTTCACGAACTTGCGTGCCGACCGGCTCGTCACAGAGATCCGGTCATCGAATGATCCCAACAGCGCGGCCACCCAGAAGGCGATCGCGCGGCTGAAGGACGTCGGTCCCGGCGCCATCGAGTCCGTATTCGCCGCGCTGCCTGAAGCGGACAAGGCCGCCACCATGGCCTTCGTGGAGGTGCTTGCGGGCCTCGTGAGCCAGAAGACCCTCCCGGTCTTCATGCGCGGGCTGGTGGAAGGCAGTCCCCGGGTCATCTCCGGCATCTCCTGGGCGCTCACCACCAGCCGCAACTACCCGCCGCACCTGCTGCTCGAGGCGTTGTCGATACCCGGGATCTCGAAGCCCACGGTGCTCGAGGTGATTGCGGCCCAGAAGTCGCGCTTCGGAGTTCGGGAGCTGCTCGCCGCGGCCTACACCCAGGAGCCGAACGAGAAGGCGGCACTCTTTCGGCTCATCGGCGAGATCGCCGACCAGTCCGCGATCCCCGAGCTGGTGGGGCGTCTGCAGGGCAAGGACCCGATCGCGCGCGTGCACATCATCAACACGCTCGCGCGCTTCAACAGCCCGGACATCCAGACCGCACTGCAAGGCCTGCTCAAGGACCCCAACAAGCTGATCCGCGGGGCGGTTCTCTCGGCGATGCAGCGGATGAACGGCCTCATCGACATCGAGCGGGTGTCCGCGCTGCTGCGCGATCCGGAGATCGACGTCCTCAACCGCGCCATCGACGTGGTCATCAAGGCCAACCACCCGGAGACGATGCGCTATCTCATCGAGGTGCTGAAGGATGAGAACGAGAACGCGCGCCGCGCCGCGGTCGAGGTGCTCAACGAGATCGGCAACGCCAAGTCCGTCAAGTATCTGCTCGAGGCGCTCAAGGACAGCGACTGGTGGGTGCGCAGCCGCGCCGCGGACGCGCTCGGCAAGATCGGCGGCCCGAAGGTCATCGACGCCGTGCTGCAGCTGGTGCGCGACAAGGACGAGGACATCCGCCGCGCGGCCATCGAGATCCTCAACCAGACCAAGGACGAGCGCGCGGTCGAATCCCTCATCCAGGCCACGCGCGATGCCGACTGGTGGGTGAGCGAGCGGGCGGTGGATGCGCTGGCGGAGATCGGCAGCAAGCGCGCACTGCCGCGCCTGATGGAGATGCTCCACACCCCGGCGAACGGCAAGGCCATGCCGATCGTGGTGCGGGCGCTCGGCAAGCTCGGCGACAGCCGCCTGGTCGACACGCTGCTGCCGCTCATCGCCAGGCCCGAGCGTGAGATCCGCATCGAGGCGATCCAGGCCCTGTCCCGGGTCGCCGACGAGTCCCGCGCCGAGCAGGTACGCAACGAGCTGCAGGCGCAGGTCTCCTGCCCCGATCAGACCATATCGCGCATGGCGGCGGCCGCGATGAACGAGCTCGAGAACCGCCTCGCCGGCGTCACGCCGCTCCCCGGCACGTCCGCGGCCGCGGTGGCGGCAACGCAGGCGGGCGTCCGCCCGCCGCAGCCCGTGCCGCCGGAGGCGGCCAAGACGATGCTGATCGCGGACCAGGGGGTCACGCAGGCGGCGAAGCAGGCGGAGGCAGCCAAGCTCGATATCCAGACTCTCAAGTCGGGCGATGTCATCGAGGGTCGCTACAAGTACATCGACCGCATCGGCCGCGGCGCTTTCGGCACCGTGCTGCTGATGGAGGACACGGTGGTCGACGAGCGGCTGATCCTCAAGTTCCTCAACCCGAACGTCTCGCAGGACGAGGAAGTGATGAAGCGCTTCGTCCACGAGCTGCGCTACTCGCGCAAGATCACCCACAAGAACGTCATCCGCATCTACGACTTCCTCTACATTCAGGGGAGCTACGCGATCTCGATGGAATACTTCCCCTCCCACACCCTCGGGAGCGAGGTCGTGAACGAGAAGCCGGTCGAGCTCAAGCGCGCCATGGGCTTCGCCATGGACATCTGCACAGGCATGACGGTCGCGCATCAGCTCGGGATCGTGCACCGCGACTTGAAGCCCGCCAACGTGCTCATCAACCAGGACGGCCTGCTCAAAATCGTGGATTTCGGCGTCGCGGCCGCGCAGCGCGAAGGCGACACCCAGCTCACCAAGACGGGCTACGTCATCGGTTCCCCGAAGTACATGGCTCCCGAGCAGATCCTCGGCAAGAAGGTCGACGAGCGCGCCGACATCTACGCGCTCGGCGTGATGCTCTACGAGATGGTGACCGGCGTCCCGCCCTATACCCGGGGCGACCATATGTCGGTCATGTATCAGCACGTGCAGGGCAAGGCTCGCCCGCCCCAGGAGGTGAACCCCTCGCTCCCGCCAGGGCTGGCGGAGCTCGTCATGCGGGCGATGGCGGTCGACAAGACCAAGCGCTTCCAGTCGATGGAGGAGCTGCGCGCGGCGCTCGAGCGTTTCCGGAACTGAGCCGAGCCCCCCGCGGGGACCCGCGATGCGCCGCCGCAGAGCCCGGCCCCAGGTCACGTCCACCGTGCGCCTTGCCAAAGTTCGTGCGTTCGGTCAAATTTCCAGCCACAAGCTGTTGATCCTGAAGTCCCTTTCCGGCTAAACAGGGCTTGGCTGAAGCTCCCGGAGGAACGTTCGCTTGGCGCGCATCGACGCGTTTCTGAAGCTCGGCACACAGCAGGGGTGCTCGGACGTGCACCTGGCGGTCGGCGTGCCCCCCATGCTGCGCATGCACGGCGATCTGCTGCCGATCAAGTTCCGCGAGCTGCGAGCGGCGGAGCTCGACGGCTACATATCCGAGATCCTCACCCGCTCGCAGAACGAGCACTTCGCCAAGGGCAATGACCTGGACTTCTCCTACGTATCCGGCGAGGGGGGGCGCTTCCGGGTCAACGTCTATCGCAAGGACACCGGCATCGGCGCCACCTTCCGCTCCATCCCCTCCGAGGTCCCGACGCTCGAGAAGCTGGCGCTGCCGCCGATCGTCACCAAGCTCTGCGACTTCCACCAGGGCATGGTGCTGGTCACCGGCTCCACCGGTACCGGCAAATCGACCACGCTCGCGGCGATGATCGATCACCTGAACCAGACGCGCCGGCTCAACATCATCAGCCTCGAGGACCCGATCGAGTTCGTGCACGCGAGCAAGCAGAGCCAGGTGATCCAGCGCGAGCTGGGCACGCACATCCCGAGCTTCGCCGAAGGCGTGCGCGCCGCGATGCGCGAAGACCCCGACGTCATCCTGGTCGGTGAGTTGCGCGATGCCGACACCATCTCCATGGCGATGACCGCGGCGGAGACCGGGCACCTGGTGCTCGGCACGCTGCACACCACCAGTGCGGTCAAGACGATCGATCGCGTGATCGACGCGTTGCCGGTGCAGGAGCGCGAGCAGACCAAGAGCTTCCTCGCGCAGAGCCTGCTCGCAGTCGTGACCCAGGTGCTGGTAAAGACCCCCGAGGGACACGGCCGCCGGGCCATCTGCGAGTTGCTGATGATGACCAAGGCGATCGCCAAGCTCATCCAGACCGAGCAGACCCACCAGATCCCGAGCCAGCTGCAGATGGGCCGTGACCTCGGCATGCAGCTGCTCGACCAGGCGCTGCTGGCGGCCATCGCGGCGCGCACCGTCGATCCCGACGATGCCTACACCTACGCCGTCGAGAAGCGTGCCTTCCAGAAGTACGTCACCGACACTACCATGCTGTCGAAGCTCGACAACCTGGCTCCGGCTCCGCCGGTGCCGCCCACGAATTCGGCGGACTGAAGGATCGCTTCGCACCCGTGGCACAGATCGACCCCCTGCTCATCGAAGTCCTCGAGAAGCGCGGCTCGGACCTGCATTTCATCGCCGGCGATCCGCCGCGCATCCGCCTGTTCGGCGAGCTCTCGTCGCTCAAGCCCGAGAAGCTGGCGCCGGAGTTCGTCAAACAGGCGCTCTACGAGATCCTGCCCAAGGCGGCGCTCGAGCGCTTCGAGACCAAGGACGGCGCCGATTTCGCCTACACGCTGGAGGGTCGCGGGCGCTTCCGGGTCAATGTCATGCGACACCTGAATGGCATGGGCGCCGTGTTCCGCGCCATCCCCTCCAAGGCGCTCACGCTCGATCAGCTCAAGATGCCCGAGGCGGTGCGGCAGATGTGCCGCGCCAACAACGGGCTGATCCTGGTGACCGGCAAGACCGGCTCGGGCAAGTCGACGACGCTCGCGGCCATGATCGACGACATCAACACCCGCGTGAAGGGTCACATCCTCACCGTGGAAGACCCGATTGAGTTCGTCCACGAGAGGAAGAACTGCCTCATCAGCCAGCGGGAGATCGGCGTGCACAGTCCGAGCTTCGCGGCGGCGGTGCACTCGGCCCTGCGCGAGGACCCGGATGTGATCCTCGTCGGCGAGCTGCGCGACCTCGAGACCATGAGCATCGCGGTCACGGCCGCCGAGATGGGGATTCTGGTCATGGGAACGCTGCACACCAACGGCGCGGCGCAGACCGTCGACCGCATGGTGAACGTATTTCCCTCCGACAAGCAGTCCCACGTGCGCACCATGCTGTCGACTTCGCTCCGCGGAGTGGTGTCGCAGCAGCTCCTGCAGCGCGCCGACAAGCAGGGCCGGGTCGCCGCGCTCGAGATCCTCGTGAACACCCCGGCCGCCTCCAACCTCATCCGCCAGGGCAAGCTCGATCAGCTCGAGAACACCATGCAGTCGGGTGGTCAGTTCGGCATGCGCTCGATGGACAGCGCGATCCAACAGCTGGTGGACCAGCGCCAGATCACGGGCCAGGAAGCCTACAATAAGGCCATCAACAAGGCGAAGTTCGAGGAGTTCAAGAGTACCGCCTGAGCCCGTATCGGTGAGCGCTGCAGTCGGCAGGACGTGCGCAGAGCCTGTAGACTTGAGCGGATGAGCCGGAAGATATTCGTCACCACGGCGCTCCCCTACTCCAACGGCCCGTTCCACATCGGGCACATCATGGAGTACATCCAGGCGGACATCTGGGTGCGCTTCCAGAGAATGCAGGGAAATCGGCTGCACTTCGTGTGCGCCGACGACGCGCACGGGGCGCCGATCATGCTCAAGGCGGAGCAGGAAGGAATCAGCCCGCAGCAGCTCATCGCGCGAATCGCCGCGGGCCGCCCCCGGTATCTCGAGGGCTTTCACTTGAGCTTCGATCACTGGCACTCGACCGACTCGCCCGAGAACGTCGAGTTGTCGCAGGACGTCTACCGGCGGCTGAAGAGAGAGGGCCTCATCTACCTGAAGCCGGTCGAGCAGTTCTTCGATCCGGTGAAGGGCATGTTCCTGCCGGACCGGTACATCAGGGGCGAGTGCCCGAACTGCCATGCGAAGGAGCAGTACGCGGACGCTTGCGAGGTGTGCAGCATCGTCAATACGCCAACGCAGCTCATCAACCCGTACTCGACCCTCACCGGGGCGAAGCCGGTGCTGAAGACCTCGGATCACTTCTTCTTCAAGCTGTCCGAGCCGAAGTGCGTCCGCTTCCTCGAGGAATGGCTGGGAGCCGCGGGGCGGCTGCAGCCGCAGGTGGTCAACAAGGCCCGCGAGTGGCTCACCGGCAAGGGCGACCAGGCGCTCGGGGACTGGGACATCTCGCGCGATGCACCGTACTTCGGCATTCCGATCCCCGACGCGCCGGGCAAGTACTTTTACGTTTGGCTCGACGCGCCGATCGGCTACCTCGCCGCGCTCAAGAGCTACTTCGCGCTCGGCAAGGCGCAGGCCAACGGCGAGCCGCGCAGCTTCGAGGCGTTCCTCGCCGCTCCGGACACCGAGCAGATCCACTTCATCGGCAAGGACATCATCTACTTCCATACGCTCTTCTGGCCCGCGATGCTGAAGTTCGCCGGCGCGCCCTACCGCGTCCCCAACCACGTGTACGTTCACGGCTTCATCACCGTATCGGGCGAGAAGATGTCGAAATCGCGCGGTACCGGCATCAGCCCGCTGCGCTATCTCGACCTCGGCATGAACGCCGAGTGGCTGCGCTATTACATCGCCGCCAAGCTGAACGCCAACGTCGAGGACCTCGACTTCAACCCCGATGACTTCGTGGCACGCGTCAACAGCGATCTGGTCGGCAAGTACGTGAACATCGCCAGCCGAATCGCGCCGTTTCTGCTCAAGTTTTTCGGCAATCGCATGCCGCCTCTTGCGATGACTCAAATTGCGGGTGTCCCGGTCGAAGCAGTCGGCTGCCTCACGTTCGCGCTTCAGCAGAGCAAGCTCGTCAGGACCGCGCTCGAGGAGCGCGAATTCGGCAAGGCGATACGACTCACCATGGAGGTCGCAGATGTCGTCAACGCTGAAATTGACGCCTACAAGCCCTGGCTGCTGGCGAAGGACGCCGCTACGAATGAGCAGAGCAGGCAGAAACTCGGCAAGATCTGCGCCGCGTCCATTGCGGCGTTCAAGGCACTCACGCTGTTCCTGAAGCCCATTGTTCCGGCGCTGGCGGCGGATGCCGAAGCGTATCTCAGAGACCAGCCTCTGCAATGGGATTCCCTGGATCTGCGGCTGGGCGTTGAGGGTTTTCTGCCGGCGGGGCATGAATTCGGTATTTTCAAGCCCTTGATCACTCGCGTGGACCCGAAGCAGCTCGACGCGCTCTTCGAGAGCGATGCGCAACCCGTCGCCGGAAACCGACCCGCGACACCGCCGCAACCCGGTCCAGGTGGCGTTACCGCCGGTGCCGCCGCCGTCTCCATCGACGAGTTCAAGAGGATAGACCTGCGGGTCGCGAAGATCCTCGACGCCCAGCACGTCGACGGCGCCGATAAGCTCCTCAAGCTGACCCTCGACCTCGGGTCGGAGACGCGCACCGTGTTCGCGGGGATCAAGTCGGCCTACGATCCGGGGGCGCTCAAGGGTCGCCTCACGGTCATGGTGGCCAATCTCGCGCCGCGCAAGATGAAGTTCGGAGTCTCCGAGGGCATGGTGCTCGCCGCGAGCGGGGACACGCCGGGCCTCTACCTGCTCTCGCCCGACGCCGGAGCGACTCCGGGAATGAGGATCAGCTGAGGGCGCCGCGCCCCACGGGGCTTTTTCCGCGCACCCCATCAGGCCATGGTCACCGCCGACGACATCGATGCCCTGCTGCCACAGACGCAGTGCACGCGCTGCGGCTACAACGGCTGTCGCCCGTACGCGGAGGCGATCCTGTCGGGCGGGGCCCAGATCAACCAATGCCCGCCAGGCGGCGCGGCCACTATCGCCGCGCTCGCCTCGCTTCTCGGGCGCCTGGCGCTGCCGCTGAATCCCGCCAACGGGGTCGAGGGCCCGCCGCTGGTCGCGCAGATCGATGAGGAAGTCTGCATCGGCTGCGCCAAGTGCCTGCCGCCCTGCCCGGTCGATGCGATCGTCGGCGCACACCAGCAGATGCACACCGTCGTCCTCGCGCTGTGCACGGGCTGCGAGCTGTGCGTGGCGCCCTGTCCGGTCGACTGCATCAGTATGGTGCCGCGGAGCGCTCTCGCGGAGGCACCCGAGCCTCCCGCGGCGCACGGCAACCGCGAGCGCTTCGGCGCGCATAACGCACGCATCGCGGCGCGGGAGCGCGAGCGGGCGGCGCTCGTCGCAGAACGCAAACGGACCGCCGACGGAGTCTGACGGGACCGGCCGCACCGCTTGCTATCATGGGCTCTCGGCTTCGGTACGATTCCCAGGGAGCCTCATGACCACACTACGAATCGCAGGGACGCTGGTCCTTGCGCAGGCCGCAAGCCTCGCTCTCAACGCCGGCGCCGCGCTCGGCGCCGACCTGCCGCAGACCATGAAGGCGGCGGCCATCGATCGCACCGGGGGCCCGGAGGTGATCACGTTGCACACGTTGCCGGTGCCGAAGCCCGCGGCCGATGAAGTCGTAATCGCCATCGACACCGCCGGCGTCGCGAGCTGGGACGTCTACTTGCGCACCCATCCGCAAGCCATCAAGCATTCCGCGTTTCCGCTGGTGCTCGGCACCGACGGCGCCGGCACGGTGGCGGCCGTGGGTGAGAAGGTGAAGCGCTTCAAGGTCGGCGACCAGGTCTATTCCTACAGCTGGGATAACCCCCACGGCGGCTTCTACGCCGAGTACGTCGCTGTGCCGGCGGAGCGCGTTGGCCACGTTCCGCAGGGACTCACCCTGCAGCAGGCCGGGGCTGTCGCGACGACCGGACTGACCGCGATCCAGGGGATCGATGATGCACTGCGCCTCAAAGCCGGAGACACGCTCATCATTCATGGCGCCTCGGGTGGCGTCGGCAGTCTCGCGCTGCAGTTCGCGAAGCTCCGCGGCGTCAAGGTGCTCGCCACCGCCTCGGGCGAGGACGGCCTGACGTTCGTCAAGGGGCTGGGGGCCGACGCGGTCGTGGACGGCCGCAAGGGGAACATCCTCGCCGCTGCCCGCGCGGTCGCCCCCGCGGGCGTCGACGCAGTGCTCGCCTTCGCCGGCGGAGACTCCCTCGAGCGATGTGTCGAGGCGCTGCGCGCGGGGGGTCGCATCGCGTACCCCTACGGAGTCAAGCCCGATCCCAGGCCGCGCGACGATACCGCCGCCGTGATCCGTTACAACGCGGTTCCCGGTCCGCAGGAGTTCGAGCGGCTGAACCGCGCCATCGAGGCGGCGAAACTCCGGGTGCCGATCGAAGCGGAGTTCCCGCTCGCGCAAGCCGACAAGGCGCAGGAGCGGGTGGAAGCCGGGCACATCCTCGGTAAGATCGTGCTGCGCATCCGCTGATCGCCGCCGAGCGCGGATCGTCTATGCACGCTGCGACACGCACCGCCATCTATCGGCGCCTCAGGGCCGCGAACCCCGCGCCCACCACCGAGCTCGAGCATCACTCGCCCTTCGAGCTGCTGGTCGCGGTCATGCTGTCGGCGCATACCACCGACAAGAGCGTCAACGCCGCAACGCGCATCCTCTTCCCCGTAGCGAACACGCCGGAGGCGATCCTCGCGCTCGGGGTCGAGGGCCTGAAGCCCTACATCCGCAGCGTCGGGCTCTACAACACCAAGTCGCAGAACCTCATCGGCCTGTGCCGACAGCTGGTCGAGCGCCACGGCGGCCGCCTTCCCGGCGACCGCGCCTCGCTCGAGGCGCTGCCCGGCGTGGGTCGCAAGACCGCCAATATCATCCTCAACATGGTGTTCGGCCAGACGGAGATCGCGGTCGACACACACATCTTCCGTGTTGCCAATCGCACCGGGCTCGCGCCGGGCAACACGCCGCGCGAAGTCGAGGACGCGCTCGTCGCCAACACCCCGCCCGAGTTCCGCAAGGACGCCCACCACTGGCTCATCCTGCACGGGCGCTACGTCTGCACCGCACGTAAGCCCGCCTGTCCCACCTGCATCATCCGGGACCTCTGCAAGTACCGGCACAAGACGGCCGCGAAGCCCGTACGCAAGAAGAGCGGCGGCCTCGCGCGGGCGATCCGTGGGCAGCGTGGCGCACGGGTGCGCGCCGAGCGCGGGCGGCGGCAGCGGCGCGCGCAAGCATAAGGGCGAGTGCGAGCTGCGCCCCCGGCCGTCGAGCGACGGCCAGGGGACTCGATGTGTCCGGCGGCTCTAGTCGTTGCCGCCCTGCTCTTGCTCCATGCCTTCGATGACGGGGAATCGGAGCACGATGGTTCGAGTTGTAGAGGCCACAGGCACGCCGTTCACCATAAGCATGACGGTGGCCGTCGCTTCGCCTATGTTATAAGTGAAGCCGAAGGGGCTAACGGCTACGTTTTGAGGCTGGCCGTTGCACTTCACCGTTTCAGTAACATTCGATGCGTCTGTGGCCTGGCCATTGCTGGACTGGTCCGCCGTTTGGATGACCTCTACATTGAGGGTACCGAGCCCACCACCAGAGCAGACGGCCGTGACCTTGACGATCGTCGTGTTATCGAAGGAGATCGCGCCCGTATGGACGTGCACAGAGGCGGACGGACCAGCAATCTGAGCCGGCGTCGTGGCGCTCAAGCCCGCCAATACCAATGAGAAGATCGTGCCGATACTCGCAAACCGCGTGAGTAGAGATTTCATTTCCGCTCCTTTCCGGGCACTACATGCCGTCCCTGAATGAATTTGAGATAGGTTCTACGTAGGTCGCCTCGGTATTGCCGGTGCCGCCAGGGCCATTACGTCCAACTCCGCGGGGAACCCATCACGTGTGACAGGCCGCTGTTGAACCTTCGTCGGCGGGGAGCCGTCAATTGAGTTCCAGGTTATCCCACCGGGCCTCCCAGCCCCCGGACGCTCCTTGTCGTGTTTTTCTTATTCGTCGTGGTACCCCTACGACGCGCGCGGATCGTGCCCGCGTCAAGCTCGACTGTCAATCAGGGTAAAGGAATAGGCGTCGACTCAACGACTAACTACTAACTAACACGTAGTTGGCGGGGCGAAGGGCTGTCAGAGGCAGCGCACTCCGGTATTGCTCAGTCGCCGCTGAAGAGCCGTTGCGGCGCAACAGGCTGGGAGCTCGTGGGGCGTCGCGTCATGTCGCAAGCGATAGCGCGACTGTTAGGTTGTGTTGGGTCGCCGCAGACCGACGTGTTTGACCCGGCGGCAGTCCCGACAATCAGCAATCACCGCTCACTTCCTCGGCACGTACAGGTCGGTGAGGGTGCCCTCGACGGCCTCGGCTGCACCCGCGACGGTCTCGCTGAGGGTAGGGTGCGGATGGATGGTGAGCCCGATGTCGGCGGCATCGCAGCCGTCCTCCACGGCGAGCGCGATCTCGCTGATCAGCTCGCCGGCGTTGGTGCCCACGACGCCGCCGCCGAGCACGCGGTGGCTGTCGGGATCGAACAGGAGCTTGGTGAAGCCCTCGTCGCGTCCGAGCGAGAGCGAGCGGCCGTTCGCCACCCACGGGAACGCGCCCTTGCGGAACGCGGTGCCGTTGGCAGGCGCGTCGGTCTCGGTGAGCCCCACCCACGCGATCTCGGGATCCGTGTAGGCCACCGAGGGGATCACCCGCACGTCGAAGGCGCGCTTGTGCCCTGCGGCGACCTCGGCCGCCACCTTGCCCTCGTGCATCGCCTTGTGCGCGAGCAGCGGCGGGGCAGCGATGTCGCCGATCGCGAAGATATGCGGCACGTTGGTGCGCATCTGGCGGTCAACCGGAATGAAGCCGCGCTCGGAGACCTTGACGCCGGCGAGCTCGGCGCCGAGCGTGTGGCCGTTCGGCGTGCGCCCGACCGCCACCAGCACGCGGCCGAAGATCTGCGCGGCCGGCGCGTTGTCGCCCGTGAAGCTCACGCGCAGCCCGCCCGGATCGCGCTCGATGCCCGCCACGCGCGTGCCCAGCAGGATCTGCTCGTAGCGCGAGCGGATGCGCCGCTCGAGCGGGCGCACCAGGTCGGGATCGCAACCCGGCATGAGTTGCGGGGTGAGCTCGACCACGCTCACGCGCACCCCGAGGGCGTCGTACACGCACGCCATCTCGAGCCCGATGATGCCGCCGCCGACCACCAGCAGCCCGCCGGAGAACGACGGCAGCTCGAGGGCATCGGTCGAATCGAGAATGCGCGGATCGCCCGGCAATCCCGCAAGCCGCGCGGGCTCCGAGCCCGCGGCAATGATGCATTGATCGAAGTGGATGCGTTGCGAGCCGCTCGCGCCCATCACCTCGAGCACGTTCTGGCTCACGAACCGACCGGTGCCGCGCACCACGTCGACCTTGCGCTGCTTCACGAGCACCTTGAGCCCGCCGGTCAGCTTCGCAACCACCGAGCTCTTCCAGGCGCGCAGCCGCTGCAGGTCGAGCTGCGGGGAGCCGAAAGCGATGCCACGCGCGCCCATCTCCTCGGCATCCTCGATGACCTTGGCGGCGTGCAGGAGCGCCTTGGATGGAATGCAGCCGACGTTGAGGCACACCCCCCCGAGCTCCTGCCAGCGCTCGACCAGCGTCACCTTGAGCCCGAGGTCCGCGGCGCGGAAAGCCGCCGTGTAGCCCCCGGGCCCGGCGCCAAGCACGAGGAGCTGCGTGCTGCGGTTGAAGTCATGGCTCGCGCGATCGGCGGCGCCGCTTCCCGGCGTGGGCATGCGCACCGTGTCTCCGGCGCTCTCGCGGCGCGCGGCGGGGGCGCGGGATGCGGGAGGCGCGGCCGGCCGCGGCTCCGGCCCAGGCACTTGGCGGGCGGCAGGCGCGCTCGTGGCCGCAGCGGACGGCGATGCCGCGGAGACCGCCGCGGTGCCCGCCTCGACGCGCGCGATCAGCGAGCCCTTCGACACCTTGTCGCCGCGCTTGAGCAACACTTCGGCGATCGTGCCCGCAGCGGTCGCGGGCACGTCCATCGAGGCCTTGTCGGTCTCGAGCGTGACCAGTGGCGAATCGATGGCGATGACGTCCCCCGCCTTCACCAGCACGTCGACCACGGACACGTCGGTGAAATTGCCGATATCGGGGATCGTGAGATCCACGCGGCTCACAGCACCGCCTCGAGCAGGCCCCGCGGATCGGCGAGAGCTTGGGCGAGATAGGTCGTGAAGCGCGCGGCCATCGCCCCGTCGATGACGCGATGATCGTACGAGAGCGACAGCGGCAGCATGAGGCGCGGCACGAAGCTGCCGCCCTGATACACCGGCTGCATGGACGAGCGCGACACGCCGAGGATCGCAACCTCCGGTGCGTTGATGATCGGCGTGAAAGCCGTGCCGCCGAACCCGCCGAGACTCGAGATCGTGAAGCAACCGCCCTGCATGTCGCCCGGCGCGAGCTTCCCCGCGCGCGCCTTCTCC
>Ga0209808_1000222_pt1 | contig 29559 bp, 26 predicted proteins | sample GraSoiAngelo_157_FD_186171 | JGI IMG/M metagenome (GOLD analysis project Ga0209808, IMG submission 186171) | Grasslands soil microbial communities from the Angelo Coastal Reserve, California, USA - 14_1009_16_20cm (SPAdes) (version 2) | ecosystem: Environmental > Terrestrial > Soil > Grasslands ... | reverse complement strand
AGCCGCGCCACACGCGCGAGACGCTCGGCATCTACTTCGCGCTGCTGCAGCGTGTCGCCGAGCAGCATCCCGACCTGATCGTCTGGCCGGAGACGGCGGCGCCGACGATCCTCCGGCGCGACCCACCGCTGATCGAGCGCTTCCGGACCGCCTCGGCCGAGCTGGGCGTGCCGATGCTCGTCGGCAGCATCGACGCCGTCGGCGACCCCCCGCGCTTCCGCAACAGCGCGTTCCTCATCACCGATCAGGGGATCGTGGGGCGATATGATAAAATTCAGCTCGTTCCGTTCGGGGAGTTCGTGCCGCTGTCGAGAGTGCTCGGGTTCGTGCGCCGCTGGGCCGAGTTCATCTCCCAGCTGGAGGCCGGGTCACACGCCGTGGTCTTCAACGCTCCGCCGGCTCCGTTCGGTATCGTAATCTGTTACGAGGGCATCTTTCCCGATCTCTTCCGGCAATTCGTGAGGGACGGCGCGCGGTTGATGGTGAACATGACGAACGACGCATGGTTCGGACGCACGAGCGGGCCCGAGCAGCACCTCACGATGTACCCGTTCCGCGCGGTGGAGCATCGCGTGAGCGTCGTGCGCGCGGCCAACACCGGCGTCTCCGCCTTCATCGCGCCCAATGGCTTCATCGTGCGCCGCCTGCAGCTCTTCGAGCGCGGCGTCATGACCGAGAAGGTCCCGCTGCGCGCCCGCCGGACACTCTTCACGCGGCTCGGCGACTGGCTCGGGCTGCTCTCGCTGGCGGTGACGACGGCCGCGCTGGCGGGGGCGTGGTACCGGACCGGCGCCGTCGCCGAGGGGAGCGCGTAGATGCTGAGCGACTTCAAGCGCGACGTCGCCGCCCTGACCGGGCGGGTCGACGAGCTCCGGGGGCACCTTTGACCTGCCCGCCAAGGAGACGCGGCTGGCGGCGCTCGACGCCGAGATGGCGTCGCCCGCCTTCTGGGACGACAACCGTCGCGCGCAGGAGCTGATCCGCGAGCGCAGCGAGCTGGCGCGCGTGGTGGCGCGGGTGACCGAGCTCGGCGGCCAGGCCTCCGACCTCGCGGTGCTGCTCGAGCTGGCGGCCGAGGCGGACGACGACAGCGTCGACGCCGAGATCCGCGAGGGCATCGCCAAGCTGCAGCGCGAGCTCGACGAGTTCGAGCTGAAGGTGATGCTGTCGGGTCCGCACGACGCGAAGGCGGCCATCCTTTCCATCCATCCCGGCGCGGGCGGCACGGAGTCGCAGGACTGGGCGCAGATGCTCATGCGCATGTACCTGCGCTGGTGTGAGCGCGCGGGCTTCAAGGCAGAGGTCGTGGACCTGCTGCCGGGCGAAGAGGCGGGCATCAAGTCGGCGACGATCGAGGTCACCGGCGATTATGCCTACGGCTATCTGAAGGGCGAGGCGGGCGTGCACCGTCTGATCCGGATCTCGCCGTTCGACGCCTCCAGCCGCCGCCAGACGTCGTTCGCCTCCGTCGCGCTGACGCCGGAGGTCGACGACGTCGAGGTCACCATCCGCGAGGACGAGCTGCGCATCGACGTGTATCGCTCGTCGGGCCCGGGCGGCCAGGGCGTGAACACGGCGGACTCCGCCGTGCGCATCACGCACCTGCCCTCGGGGATCGTGGTGGCGTGTCAGAACGAGCGTTCGCAACTCCGCAACCGCGACACCGCGCTGCGCATCCTCAAGGCGCGGCTGTACGAGGTGGCGTCGACGAAGCAGAAGGAGGAGCTGTCGCAGCTCGTAGGCGAGAAGAAGGGCATCGCCTTCGGCAGCCAGATCCGCACCTACACGTTCCACCCCGAGCAGCGCATCAAGGACCACCGTACGGGCGTGGAGATCGGCAACGTCGAGGCGGTCATGGACGGCGACCTCGACGAGTTCATCAAGGCATATCTCCTGTGGGCGCGGGGCAAGGCGTGAGCGAGCACGAACACGAGCGGGAGCGCGACACGAACGACCTGGTCCGCCAGCGCGGGGAGAAGCTGGAGGCGCTCCGCGGCCGCGGCATCGATCCCTTCGGCGGCCGCTACCCGGTCACGCACTGGGCGGGCGAGCTCACCACGCGGCTGGAGAAGGCTGCCGAGGCCGAGCTGACCGCGTTGGGCCCCGTCAGCCTCGCGGGCCGACTGATGGCCATGCGCGACCACGGCAAGACGGCCTTCGGACACCTCATGGACCGCACCGGCCGCATCCAGCTCTACGCGCGCGCCGACGAGCTCGGCGACGACTTCGCGCGTTTTCGCGAGCTCGACGTCGGCGACTTTATCGGCGTCACCGGAGGAATGTTCCGCACGCGCACGGGCCAGCTCACGGTGGGCGTGAAGTCGTTCGCCTTCCTGACCAAGTCGCTGCGCCCGCTGCCCGAGAAGTGGCACGGCCTCAAGGATGTCGAGACGCGCTATCGCCAGCGCTACGTCGACCTGATCGTCAACCCCGAGGTCCGCGAGATCTTCGTGCTGCGCGCACGGCTCATCCAGCGGATCCGCGCGTTCCTCGACGCGCGCGGCTTTCTCGAGGTCGAGACACCGATGATGCAGCCGATCCCCGGCGGCGCCATCGCCCGGCCGTTCAAGACGCACCACAACGCGCTCGACATGGACCTCTACCTCCGGATCGCGCCGGAGCTCTATCTCAAGCGATTGGTCGTCGGGGGCTTCGAGCGCGTGTACGAGATCAACCGGAACTTCCGGAACGAGGGGATCTCCACGCAGCACAATCCCGAGTTCACGACGCTCGAGTTCTATCAGGCGTACGCGGACTATCAGGACCTGATGGAGCTGACCGAGGAGCTGTTCACGGAGCTCGCGCAGTCGCTCCTCGGCCGGCTCGCCCTGACGTGGGGCGAGCACGAGATCGATCTGGCGCGGCCGTGGAAGCGCCTGCCGTTCTTTGCCGGCGTCTCCGAGGCTCTCGGGATCGCGGTGACCGTCGACACCGACGCGGCGACCGTCGCACGGGCGGCGGCCGCGAGGGGCGTGGCCGTGAAGCCGGGCGCCGCGGCGTGGGAGGTCTGGAAGGAGGTCTTCGACGAGCGGGTCGAGCCCACCCTCGTGCAGCCGACGTTCGTCGTCGACTACCCGATCGAGCTCTCGCCGCTGGCGAAGAAGAAGCGCGAGGAGCCGCGGCTCGTGGACCGCTTCGAGCTGTTCATCGGCCGCCGCGAGCTGGCCAACGCCTACAGCGAGCTCAACGACCCGACCGACCAGCTCGCACGCTTCCGCGAGCAGGCCGCGCAGAAGGCGCGCGGCGACGACGAGGCTCACTGGCTGGACGAAGACTATGTGCGGGCTCTGGAGTACGGCTTGCCGCCGGCGGCGGGGGAGGGGATCGGCCTGGATCGCCTCACCATGCTGTTCGCCAACCAGCCCTCGATTCGCGAGGTGATTCTGTTTCCCCACCTGCGGCCGGAGGGAGGCTCGGCGTCCCCCCAGGGGGGGCATAAATGAAGCGCGGACTACCGCTCGAGCTGTTCCTCGGCCTGCGCTATCTGACCGCGCGCGGCAGCCGCGCCAACCTCTCGCTCTTCGTCTGGATCGGCGTGGGCGGCGTCTTCCTCGGCGTGGCCGCGCTCATCGTCGTGCTCGCCGTCATGACCGGCTTTCAGGACGGCATCCGCGACCGGATCATCTCGGCCAACCCGCACCTCCTCGTGTTCCAGTCGGGGAGCGGGGGCCTGGCCGACGCCGCCGGCGTGGTCGCGCGCGTCACCACCGTGCCCGGCGTCCGCGCCGCGACGCCGTTCGTGCTCCAGCAGGCGCTCTTCACCAGCGCGGGCGGCGATGCCCACGGCGGGCTCGTGCGCGGGGTGGACTTCGACTCGCGCGTGGTGCGCGACGACCTCAAGGCGCAGCTGCGCACCGGCCGGCTGGAGGCGGCGGCGGGCGGCGAGGGGATCCTCCTCGGTGTCGAGCTGGCGCGCACGCTCGGCGTCGTGCCGGGCGACGCGGTGACCGTCATCTCGCCGAAGGGGGCGCTCACGGCGGTGGGCATGGTGCCGAAGATGCGCCGCTTCACCGTGGTCGGCACCATCGAGGTGGGCATGTACGAGTATGACGCCTCGCTGGCCTACCTCTCGCTGCCGGCGGCGCGCGACTTCGCGGGGCTGGCCGGTGTCACCGGCGTCGAGGTGCGTCTGGACGATCCCTTCGACGCCAAGCGCGTCGGCCGCGCGGTGGCGGGGCGGCTCGGCTTTCCGTACTGGGTGCGTGACTGGATGGAGATGAACCGCAACCTCTTCAACGCGCTGCAGCTCGAGAAGCTCGCGCTGTTCGTCGTCGTCACCATCATCGTGCTCGTGGCCGCCTTCGCCATCATCGGCCACCTCGTCCTCCTCGTGGCCGAGAAGCGCAAGGAGATCGGCGTGCTCAAGGCCATCGGCGCCAGCGCCTCGTCCATCACGGCCGTCTTCTTCTCGGTGGGGATGACCATCGGCGTCGTGGGCACGGTCGCCGGCAGCCTCGTGGGGCTGGCCATCATCTGGGTCCAGAACACCTACAAGGTGATCAAGCTCGCGGGCGACGTGTATCAGATCGACTATCTGCCGATGAAGCTGGCGCCCGCCGATTTCATCCTGATCGTGAGCGCCACGCTGCTCCTGTCCTTCCTGGCCACCATCGTCCCCGCGCGACGCGCGGGCGCGCTGTCTCCCGTGGATGTCCTCCGCTACGAGTAGTCCTCCGCCGCTGCTCGCCGGCATCGACGTCGAGCGCGAGTACCGCACCGGCCCCGAGGTCGTGCGCGTGCTCCGGGGCGCGTCGGTGGAGATCCACGCCGGCGAAGTCGTGGCGCTCGTCGGCGCCTCCGGCGTCGGCAAGTCCACGCTGCTGCACCTGCTCGGTGCGCTCGACCGACCGAGCGCGGGGCGCGTGCTCTTCCAGGGTGAGGATCTCTTCGCGCGCAGCGAGCCGGCGCTCGCCCGCTATCGGCGCCAGGACGTGGGGTTCGTGTTCCAGTTCTACAACCTGCTCGGCGACTTGACCGCGCTCGAGAACGCAATGGTCCCGGCGATGCTGCAGCGCGCGCCGGCGGCCGAGGCGCGCGAGCGCGCCGCCGTCGCGCTGGCGGAGGTCGGCCTGGCCGACCGTCTGCGCCACCGGCCCGGCGAGCTTTCGGGCGGCGAGCAGCAGCGCGTCGCCGTCGCGCGCGCGCTCATGAACGGCCCCAAGGTGATCCTCGCCGACGAGCCGACCGGCAACCTCGATCCAAAGACGAGCGCCGTCATCTATGATCTGTTTCTGCAGCTGCAGGCCGAGCGCGGCATCGCCTTCCTCATCGCCACCCACAACCCGGACCTGGCGCGCAAGGCCGAGCGCGTCTACCGGCTCGTCGAGGGCCGGGCGCGCGAGGTCGATCCCTCCGAGCGATGAGAGCGCCCTCACCTGCGTGCGCGCGCCGTCAGTGGCGCGGCGCGAGCCGAGGATCTTGTCGGCGAGGTGCTTCGGCGTGGACGCCTGCGGCGAGGCGAAACGGGCGTGAGCGGCGCGCCGCATTCGCCGCAGAACCGGGGCCGCGGGAGAGTCCGCCGTGGGGCCGCGAGTTGGCCACGGTTTCGCATAAGCTTTCGATGGGTTAGTTGCTCGTGAAGAAAAAGGCTAGCAGCGGTATGGGGGGCGGGCTATACTGTGGGCAACTTCGATTAACTAGGCGTCGCCCAAAGCGAAATCGGCCTTCACGGAGACACGAAAAAGGGGTGGGGGACACCAGTGTTTGAACGGTTCACCGAACGGGCGCGGCGGGTCATCATCTTGGCGAGGGAAGAAGCGGGGCGGTTCCGGCACGACTTCGTCGGGACCGAGCACGTTCTTCTCGGCCTCATCCGTGACGGTGAAGGGATCGCGACCGCCGTCCTGCAGCGCTTGGGCCTCCGTCTGGAGACCGTGAAAGCTGAGGTCGAGCGCGCGCTCGCCGGCTTCCCCAAGACGCTCACGTTTGGGGAAGTTCCTTTCACTCCCCAAGCCAAGCGGGTCCTCGAATTGTCCATCGAGGAAGCACGTCAGCTCGGTCACAATTACATCGGGACCGAGCATCTTTTGCTCGGCCTGATGAAAGAGGGCCAGTCGATCGCGGCCAAGATCTTAGAGTCGCTCGGCGCCCGCCTCGACGAGGTCCGCCAGGAGACGCTGGCCCTGCTCGGCGACCAGTACTATCCGCGGCCGAAGAAGCGCTCGCAGACGCCCGTGCTCGACGAGTTCGCCCGCGACCTCACGCAGCTGGCGCGCGAGACCAAGCTCGACCCCGTCATCGGGCGCGAGCAGGAGATCGAGCGCGTCATCCAGATCCTGGCGCGCCGCACGAAGAACAACCCCGTGCTCATCGGCGAGCCCGGGGTGGGTAAGACGGCCATCGTCGAAGGCCTCGCCCAGAAGATCGTCTCGCACGACGTCCCCGACGTCCTCGTGAACAAGCGGCTCCTGCAGCTCGACCTCGGCGCCCTCGTGGCCGGCACGAAGTATCGCGGCCAGTTCGAGGAGCGGCTGAAGGCGGTGATGAAGGAGATCCGCCAGTCGGAGAACGTGGTCCTCTTCCTGGACGAGCTCCACACGCTGATCGGCGCCGGCGCCGCCGAGGGAGCCATCGACGCCTCCAACATGCTCAAGCCGGCGCTCTCGCGCGGCGAGATTCAGACCATCGGCGCCACCACGCTGGACGAATACCGCAAGTACATCGAGAAAGACGGCGCCCTCGAGCGCCGCTTCCAGCCCGTGATCGTGAAGGCGCCGTCCGTGCCGGAGGCGATCGAGATCATCCGCGGCCTGCGCCACAAGTACGAGGCGCACCACCGGGTCAAGATCACCGAGCAGGCCATCAACGCCGCGGTGACGCTCGCCGACCGGTACATCACCGATCGCCAGCTTCCCGACAAGGCGATCGACGTCATCGACGAGGCGTCGTCCCGCACGCGCCTGATGGCGCTCACGCCGCCCGCCGAGCTGAAGGAGATCGAGAAGGAGCTGGAGCGGGTCATCCGCGAGAAGGACATGTACCTCGAGGCCCAGGAGTTCGAGAAGGCCGCGTCGCTGCGCGAGAAGGAGAAGATCCTCCGCGTGCGCGAAGAGGAAATGAAGCGCGACTGGGAAAAGAACAAGGGCAAGGGCACCCAGTCGGTGGGCGAGGAGGACATCGAGTTCATCGTCTCGCGGTGGACGGGTATCCCGCTCAGCAAGCTCGAGGAGAAGGAGTCGGCGAAGCTGGCCCGCATGGAGGATGCGCTGCACGGCCGGATCATCGGCCAGGACGACGCCGTCAAGGCGGTGTCGCGCGCCATCCGCCGCTCGCGCGCGGGGCTCAAGGACGCCAAGCGCCCGGTGGGCTCGTTCATCTTCCTCGGCCCCACCGGCGTGGGCAAGACCGAGCTGGCGCGCACGCTCGCCGAGTACCTGTTCGGCGACGAGAACGCACTCATCCGCGTGGACATGTCGGAATACATGGAGAAGTTCTCGGTCTCACGGCTGCTCGGCGCGCCTCCTGGCTACGTGGGCTACGAAGAGGGCGGCTTCCTGACTGAGAAGGTCCGGCGGCGCCCGTACTCGGTGGTGCTCTTCGACGAGATCGAGAAGGCGCACCCGGACGTGTTCAACATGATGCTGCAGGTGCTCGACGACGGCCGCCTCACGGACTCGCTCGGCCACGTCGTGGACTTCAAGAACACGATCCTCATCATGACCTCGAACCTCGGCACCAGCCTGATCGGCAAGCGCATCACGCCCGGCTTCATGCAGGAAGGTGAGGACTCCACCTACGAGAAGATGAAGGACCGCGTGATGGACGAGATGAAGCGCGCGTTCCGGCCGGAGTTCATCAACCGGATCGACGACATCATCGTGTTCCACGCGCTGTCGCTGCCGCACATCCAGCAGATCATTCGCCTGATGATCGACAAGATCAACAAGCAGCTCACCGAGAAGGGCATCGAGCTCGTCCTCACGCCGGCCGCCGAGACGGTCCTGGTGGACAAGGGCTACGACCCGCAGTACGGAGCGCGCCAGCTGCGGCGGACGATCCAGAAGCACATCGAGGATCCGCTCGCCGAGGCCATCGTGCGCGGGCAGGTGCCCGAGAGCGCTCGGATCGAAGTGGACATCGTGGGAGGACAGTTCGTCTTCCGCGAGGCCCAGGCCGCCGACGCTCCCCTCGAGCTTGCTGAGCACTAAGCACCACCCCGCACGAGCCTGAGCGCCGGTGACGCGAGGGGGGGGCTTGCGTCTTGCCGTCGCTGTGTTCACGGCCGTCCTCGGTCTCGCGGCGGCGGTGGCCGCACAGCAGCCGCCCGTCCTCATCAAGGAGCTCACCGTCGAGGGCAACCGCCGCGTGCAGGAGGCGGTCATCCTCGGCCGCGTGAAATCCGCCATCGGCGCGATCTTCAACCCCGCCCAGCTCTCCGAGGATGTCCGCGCCGTGTTCGCCCTCGGCTTCTTCGACGACGTGCAGCTGAAGATCGAGGACTTCGAGGGCGGCGTGAAGGTCGGGTTCGTGGTCGTGGAGCGGCCCTTCGTCCGTGACGTCGACTTCGTCGGCAACAAGCACGTGAGCACCAACGAGCTGCAGGACAAGATCGACCTCAAACTCGGCAGCGTCTACAACCCGGTGGACGTCCAGCGCGCGCGCGAGCGGATGAAGGAGCACTACGAGAGCGAGGGCTACTTCGAGGTCCAGATCACCCCGGACATCGAGAAGTTCGCCGACGGGGACGTGAAGGTCGTGTTCACGATCAACGAAGGCCGCCAGATGAAGATCGAGGAGATCGTCATCCGCGGCAACCGTGGCCTCACCGACAAGCAGATCAAGAACGCCATGGCGACCCAGGAGCGCCAGTACTGGATCCTGCGCGGCACCGTGCAGCGGCAGCGTCTGGACGAGGACGTCGACCGAATATTACAGCTCTACAACGATCACGGCTACATCCAGGCTCGCGTCGAGTCGCATGACGTGACGGTGGACCGCGAGAAGGCGCGCGTCACCATCAACATCGTCGTGGTGGAGGGCTCGCAACACCACGTGGCGTCGGTAGGCTTCACGGGGGTGACGCTGGTCCCGGAAAGCGAGGTCCGCCGGCAGGTGAAGCTCAAGGCCGGCGACGTGTTCTCGCGCAGCGCGCTGCGCGATTCCGTCAAGTCCATCGAGGACCTGTACTCGAATATCGGCCGCGCATCGGCCGAGGTGAATCCCAAGCTCGACGTCCAGCCCGAGAGCAAGATCGCCATCCTCTTCGAGGTCAGCGAGGGGCCCACCGTCTACGTCGAGCGGATCAACATCGCCGGCAACGTCCGCAGCCAGGACAAGATCCTGCGCCGCGAGCTGCAGATGGCCGAGGGCGAGATTTTCACGCTGCGGAAGCTGCAACGCAGCAAGCAGCGCCTCACCAACCTCGGCTACTTCGAAAAGGTCGAGGTGAACACGGCGCCCGGGTCCGACAAGACGAAGATCGTCGTCAACATCGACGTGACGGAGCGGCCGACCGGCCTCTTCTCGATCGGCGGCGGCTTCTCCTCGGCGGACGGCATCCTCGGCACCATCGATCTCTCGCAGAACAACTTCCTGGGCCGCGGCTGGCTCGCCACCATCAAGATCCGCGCGGGCGCCAACATCCAGCAGGGACAGCTGAGCTTCACCGAGCCCTGGCTCTTCGATCGCCCGCTCGCCGCCGGATTCGACCTCTTTAGCACGCAGCGGCAGTTCTTGGAGTACGACTACCGCACCCTCGGCGGCGGTCTGCGGCTGAGCCACCCCTTCGAGGAGTTCTGGCGCTGGCACCTCGGCTACCGCCTCACCCAGGACGATATCCTGCACGTGAAGAACCCCCAGGACTCGTTCCTGCGCGATGAGGAAGGCACGCACATCACCTCGCTCGTCTCGGGCACGGTCGGGCGCGACAGCCGCGACAGCATCCAGACGCCCAGTAAGGGCGGGCAGCTCGCCTGGTCGACCGAGCTGGCAGGCCTCGGGGGTGATCATCACTACTCCAAGACCACGCTGTTCATGACGTACTTCCAGCCCGTGTGGTTCGGTCACATCATGTCGGGACGCGCCGAGGGCGGCTACGGCTTCGGCTTTGGCGACGAGCGGCTGCCGGTGTTCGAGCGCTTCTTCCTCGGTGGACCCAACTCGATCCGCTCCTTCAAGACGCGGCAGATTTCGCCGACGGACGAGTTCGGCACCCGCATCGGTGGCACCAGCGAGGTCCTCGGCAACATCGAGTACCTCATCCCGCTGCCCTTCGACATCCGGCTGGCCGCGTTCTTCGACATCGGCAATGTTTACGGCTTCAAGACCAAGTTCGATCTGACCGAACTTCGTAAGGCCGCCGGCGGCGGTATCCGCTGGGTATCGCCGTTCGGCGCGATCCGCGTAGACTACGGGTTCAATCTCGATCGGCGCCCGGGGGAGAAGGCGGCCAATTTCCATTTCTCGGTGGGGTCGCCGTTTTGAGGAGGGGTTGATGAAGGCAGCAGTCGTCTCGGTGGTAGCGCTGGCCACGCTCGCGATGCTCGTGTCGGGCACGGCCGCCCAGGCGCCGGCGCCGGCGCCCGCGCCGGCGCCGGCCGCACCGGGGGCGCCCGCGTCGACGGCGCCCGCGTCGACGAAGATCGGCTACATCGACGTCCAGCGCGTGCTCGCGCGCTCGGCGGCCGGCGTGGCCGCGCGCGAGCAGCTCGAGAAAGAACGCGCGACGATCCAGAAGGACATGGACGGGCGCCGGGTGGAGCTGGAGAAGCTCCGGGACGAGCTCGAGAAGAAGGGCGCCCTGATGACGCCCGACGCGCGGCGCGAGAAGCAGGAGCAGTTCGAGCGCAAGCGCCGCGACGCCGCGCGGGCCGCCGACGACTATCAGAAAGAGCTGGAGAAGAAGGAAGGCGTGCTGCTCCAGAAGGTGCTCCAGGAAGTCGGCGGCGTCATCGAGAAGGTCGGCAAGGAGAAGAACTACTACATGATCGTCGAGAAGCGGAACGCCGGCGTCCTCTATGCATCGAACGACGCCGACCTCACCGACGAAGTCATCCGGGCCTACGATCGTGACGCCGGAGGCAAAAAGAAGTAGCGACGATGGTCAGCCGAGCCGAGTTCACTCTCGGCCAGCTCGCGGAGGCGCTGGGCGCCACCCTCGAGGGTGACGCCGCGCGGGTGGTGAGGGGCGTCGCGCCGCTGGAGAGCGCGGGGCCGGACGACGTGTCCTTCCTCACCGACGCCCGCTACCATCCGGCCGCCCAGGCCTCGCGGGCCGGCGCCTTCGTCGCCGCCGTCGGCGTCGGCGGCCTGCCGGCGCCCGTGCTGCGCGTGGCCGCGCCGCAGCAGGCGATGATCGATCTGCTCCTGCTGTTCCACCCCGCCCCGCCGCTCGTTCCCGGCGTGCATCCGAGCGCCGTCGTGGCCGCGGACGCGCGCGTCGACGCAACGGCGGCCGTGGGCCCGCTGGTCGTGATCGAGGCGGGCGCGCGCGTCGGGCCGGGCGCGCGCGTCGGCGCGCTCACGTACCTCGGCCCCGGCGTGGAGATCGGCGAGGATTGCGTGCTGGGCCCGCACGTCACGCTGCTCGCGGGCGCGCGGCTCGGGCGCCGCGTCCTCGTGCATCCGGGCGCCGTCATCGGCGCCGACGGCTTCGGCTTCGCCTTCGACGGCGCGCGCCACCGCAAGATTCCCCAGGTGGGCGGCGTGGTGATCGAGGACGACGTCGAGATCGGCGCCAACTGCGCGATCGACCGCGCGACCTTCGGTGACACGATCGTCCGCCGCGGCACCAAGATCGACAACCTCGTACAGATCGGGCACAACGTCGAGGTGGGGGAGCACTCGATCCTGGTGGCCCAGGTCGGCGTCTCGGGCAGCTCCAGGCTCGGGCGCGGCGTGGTGCTGGCGGGCCAGGTGGGCGTCGCGGACCACGTGACCATCGGCGACGGGGCGCTGGTCGCCGCGCAGGGCGGCGTGCCATCCGACCTCGACGCCGGCGGCCGCTACCTCGGAACCCCCGCGCGGCCGATCCTGGAGGCCAAGCGTATCTTCGCCGCGGAGACGCGCCTGCCCGATCTGCTGCAGCGCGTGCGTGCGCTGGAGCGCGCGGTGGAGGCGCTCGGCGGCAGTCTCGAGCGCAAGGGCAAGCGCGGTGAGTGACGCGATCCATCCCTCGGCGATCATCGATCCGCGCGCGCGGCTCGACGCCGGCGTGCGCGTCGGCGCCTTCAGCGTGATCGGTCCCGAGGTGACGCTGGAGAGCGGCGTCGAGATCGGTCACCACGCCGTGCTCGAGGGCCGCGTGGCGCTGGGCCCGCGCGTGAAGGTCGGCCACGGCAGCGTGGTCGGCGGCGCGCCTCAGGACCTCAAGTACAAGGACGGCACGCCCTCGGGCGTGCGCGTCGGCGCCGATACCGTGATCCGCGAGTACGTGACCGTGCACCGCTCGACGCGCGTCGGGGGCTGGACCGAGATCGGCCGGGAGTGCCTGGTGATGGGGCTGAGCCACGTGGCGCACGACTGTCGTCTCGGTGACGGCGTGATCGTCATCAACTACGCCGGCATCACCGGCCACTGCGAGGTCGGCGACCGGGCGACCATCGGCGGGCTGACCGGGATGGTGCCGTTCACCCGCATCGGCGCTTACGCGTACGTCGGCGGCATGGCGAAGCTCACGGCCGACGTGCCGCCCTTCGTGCTGGTGGACGGCCAGCCCGCCACCGCGCGCGCGATCAACGTGATCGGGCTGCGCCGCGCGGGCATGAACCCCGCCGACCGGCGCGCGCTGCAGGACGCGTTCCGCATCCTCTATCGCAGTGGGCTGGCGCCGGCACGGGCCGTCGAGCGCATTCGCGAGGAGATGCCGGCCACGGAGCCGGTGCGGCTCATGCTGGACTTCATCGCCGGGGCCACTCGTCACGGGATCGTGAAGGGTGCGCTGGGCTCCATCGAGGAGCCCGAGGAGATCACGGGCTGATGGCGAATGGAGCGAAGGTGCGCGCGGGTGTCGTCGGCACGGGCCACATGGGCCAGTACCACGTGCTCGTCTACGCGGAGCTGCCGGACGTCGAGCTGGTCGGTGTGGTGGACGCGGACCTCGCGCGCGCCGCCGCCGTGGCCGCGCAGTACGACACGCGGGTCTTCCCCGACCACCGGACCCTCGTCGGCCGCGTGGACGTGGCCAGCGTCGCCGTCCCCACCGGCCGGCACTTCGAGGTCGCGCGCGACCTGCTCGAGGCCGGCATCAGCGTGCTCGTGGAGAAACCGATGACGTCGACGCTGGACGAGGCGCGCGCGCTCTTCGCGGTCGCCGAGCGCACGGGCGCCGTCCTGCACGTCGGTCACGTGGAGCGGTTCAACGGCGCGGTGGACGAGCTGCGGCAGATCGTACGCGCGCCGATCCTCATCGAGTCGCGCCGGCTGGGGCCGTTCGCGTCGCGGGTGCAGCGGGACACGGTGGTGATGGACCTGATGATCCACGACATCGACATCGTGCTGGGCCTCGTGGACTCGCCGCCGGTGCGGCTGGCCGCCCAGGGCGCCGCCGTGCACTCGTCGGTGACCGATGTCGCCAGCGTGCAGATCCGGTTCGAGTCGGGCACCATCGCCACCATCACCGCCAGCCGCGCCACCGAGGAGAAGGTCCGCACGCTCGCGATCACCATGCCGGACGCCTACGTGCACCTCGACTACACGGACCAGGACATCCGGATCTACCGTCGCGCGAACCAGCAGTACACGATGAGCCGCAAGGCCATCCGCTACTCGCGGGCCTCCCTCGTCGAACATCTCCAGGTGCACCGCGAGAACCCCTTGAAGCTCGAGATCCAGCACCTGATCGCCGCGCACCGCCGGCGCCAGGCGGGGCAGAAGGTGGAGCTGAACCTCGCCGAGGACCTCACGTCGCTCGCGATGGCGCTCGAGATCGAGCGGATGATTCGCGACGGCGTTCCCGAGATCGCGTGGCCGAAGGACCTACCGTGGAGCGGTCGCTCGGACTGATGTGCGGCGCCGGCGAGCTGCCGGCGCTGATGGCGTCCGAGGCGCGACGGCAAGGATGGCGCGTCGTCGCCTTCGCGTTCGCCCGCGACACGGGGGCGGCCGTCCACGCCGCCCGCGTCGTCCCCAGCGCCATCGCCGAGATGGCGCCCGTCATCGCCGCCCTGCAGGAGGAGAAGGTCACGGGTGTGCTCTTCTCCGGCAAGTTCTGGATGGGCGACCTGCTGCGCACGGAGGCGGTGGACGACGCGCATCGCGCGATGGCGCGGCGCGCGGGTGGCCTGCTCGACGGCAACGTCAAGAACGTCCTGCTCACCACGCTCGGTGTCATGGGCATCGAGCTTCTGGATCAGCGGCCGTTCCTCGGCGCCGGGCTGCCGGGCGAGACGGTGCTCGGCGCGCGCACGCCGACGCCTGACGAGTGGGCGGACGTGCGCCGCGGTCTGGCGGTGGCGCGTGCGGCGGCGGAGTGGAGCGTCGGGCAGACCGTGGTCGTGCGTCGGGAGGCCGTGAGCGCGGTGGAGGCGATCGAGGGCACGACGGCGGCGATCCGGCGCGGCACGGCGCTGAGCGGCCCCGGCGCGGCGATCGTCAAGGCGGTGGGGCCCGCGCACGACTTCCGCTTCGACGTGCCGACGATCGGGCCGGAGACGATCGACGCGGCGGCCGAGGGCGGCGCGGCTGTGGTCGCGCTCGAGGCCGAGCGCGTGTTCGTGCTCGAACGGGGGACGACGACGCGACGCGCCGACGCCGCGTCGATCGCGCTGGTCAGCACGCGTGGCGCCGGCGGCTGAGCGGGCGCGCTCCATCATGCTCGTCGCCGGCGAGGCCTCCGGCGACCTGCACGGGGCGACGCTGGCCCGCGCGCTCCGCGCGGCCGCGCCCGGCGCGCGGCTCTACGGCATGGGCGGCCGCCGCATGGCCGCCGAAGGCGTGGAGCTGCTCGTCGACGTGACGGCCGCCGCCACCATGGGCGGCACCGAGGCGGTCGGCGGCGTACCGGGCCTCTATCGCGCCTACCGGCGGCTGCGGGCGGTCGTGACGGGCCCCGACCGTCCCGACGCGCTGGTCGTGATCGATTTCCCCGAATTCAACCTGCGACTGGCGCGCGCCGCGCGCCGCGCCGGGGTGGCCGTCGCGTATTTCGTCCCGCCCCAGGTGTGGGCGTGGCGGCCCTGGCGCGTGCGGCTCATCCGGCGGGTGGTCTCGCTCGTGCTCGCCGTGTTTCCGTTCGAGACCGCGCTCTATCGCCGCGCGGGCGTGCCGGTGGCGTTCGTCGGTCATCCGGTGCTCGACGCCCTCGCGGAGGCGCCTTCGCGCGCCGAGGCGCGCAAGGAGCTCGGCGTCGACGGCGACGCGCCCGTGGTGGGATTGTTGCCCGGCAGCCGCCGCCACGAGGTGGCCGGCGTGCTGCCGATGATGCGCGCGGCCGCCGGCCGGATCGTCGGCGCCCATCCCGACGCACGTTTCCTGGTGGCGCGGGCACCCACCGTCGATGCCGCGGAGCTAGGCGACGAGGGCGGGCCGCCGCTCCGCATCGTCGGCGGCCGCACCTACACGGTGATGCGCGCGGCCGATCTGCTGCTGGTGACCTCCGGCACCGCGACGCTCGAGGCCGCGCTGCTCGGCACACCGATGGTCGTCTGCTATCGGCTCTCGCGGCTGAGCGAGCTGCTCTTCAAGCCGCTCGTGCGCGTGCCGTGGATCAGCCTCGCCAACATCGCGCTCGGCCGCGCGGTGGTGCCCGAGCTCTACCAGCGCGCGCTCACGGGCGAAGCTCTCGGTCGCGCGGCGCTTCACCTGCTCGACTCGCCGGCGGCCCTCGCCGGCCAGCGCGAGGCCTTCGGGGAGCTGGCCGGCCAGCTCGGCGCGCCCGGCGTGGGCGCACGCGCCGCCCGCCACGTCCTCGAATTGGCCGCCGGGCAGGCAAGACGCCCGTGACGTCCCTTGTCGCGCGGGTCCTGCCCGTGGTCGCCGCCGGCGCGGTGAGCGCGCTCGGCGCGACGCTCTCGGTGCGCGCGGCCGGCGTGGACGCGCTGCGGCCCCTCTGGCAGGCGCGACGGCCGCTCATCTACGCCGTCTGGCACGGCCGCATCCTCATCGTGCCGTGGCTGAACGCGCGGCTGCGGCGGAGCGAGGGCGCGCGGCGGGTGCGGGTGCTGGCCAGCCGCTCGCGCGACGGCCAGCTGATGGCGGACTTCGCGCGGCGCTTCGATCTCGACGTCGTGCGCGGTTCGTCGTCGCGCGGGGGTGTGGAAGCCCTGCGCGAGCTCGCGCGTGCGATTCGCGCCGGCGAGGACGTGGCCGTGGTGCCCGACGGGCCGCGCGGCCCGGCCCGCCGCCTGCAGGCCGGCATCGTCGCGCTGGCGGCGACGACGGGCGCGCCGATCGTACCGGTGGGCGTGGCCGCCCGGCCGGCGCGCCGCCTGCACTCGTGGGATCGTTTCATGGTGCCGGTGCCATTCGCGCGCTGCGCGGTCGTCTTCGGCGGCGCCCTCGAGGTGAAGCGCCACGACGAGCGCGAGGACGCGCGCGCGCGCGTGGAGCAGGCACTCGAGGACGCCACCGATGCCGCGGACGCCCTGGTCGGAGCGCGCCGATGACCTATGTGCTGTACACCGCACTGCTCGCCGCCGGCGTCACGGCCTACGCGCCGGTGGCCGTGGCGCGACGGCTCACGCGCGGTGTGCCGCTGAATCTGCGGGCGCGCTTCGGCTTTGGCCGCGAGCCGGGGACGGGGCCGCGCGGCTGGGTGCACGCGGTGTCCGTCGGCGAGGCGATCGCGGCGGCGCCCCTCGTGGAGGGCCTTCACCAGGCCTATCCCACGCTGCCGCTGGTGGTCAGCACGGTGACGCCGACGGGCGCGCGCGTCGTCGCCGAGCGCTTCGAGGGCACCGCGCGCCATCGCTACTTCCCGCTCGACTTTCCCGGCGCGGTACGCCGCACGCTGGCGGCCATCGATCCCGCGTTCTTCATCTGCATGGAGACGGAGCTCTGGCCCAACACGCTGCGCGCGCTCGCCGCGCGCGGCGTGCCGACGATGATCGCCAACGGCCGACTCTCCGACCGCTCCTTCCGGCGCTACCGGCTGGTTCGCTCGGCGCTGCGCGGCGTGCTGGCCGACGTGCGCGTCTTCGCGATGCGCTCGGACGAGGACGCGCGGCGGATCATCGCGCTCGGGGCCCCGCCCGAGCGCGTCGCGGTGACGGGCAATCTCAAGAACGATGCGCCGGCGGACCCGGTCGGTGCCGCCGACCTGTGGCGGCGGTTGCTCGGCCTGGCGCGCGATCAGCGCGTCTGGATCGCCGGCAGCACGCACCGCGGCGAGGAAGAGGCCGCGCTCACCGCGCACGCGTCGGCGGCGGCCGAGATTCCGGGGCTCGCGCTGGTCCTGGCGCCCCGGCACCCGGAGCGGGTGAACGAGGTGCTGTCCCTCATCGCGTCTCGCGGCCTCACCGCGGTGCGCCGCAGCGCATTACCAGGCGCCAGACGCAGCCACGCCGGGTCTGACACGGGCCACGCTCGGCGCGAGCCGGACATCATCATCGTCGATACGGTAGGCGAGCTGGCCCAGATGTACACCGTCGCCGACGTGGTCTTCGTCGGCGGCAGTCTCGTCCCGCACGGCGGCCACAACGTGCTGGAGGCGGCGCTTCGACGCAAGCCCGTGCTCATGGGTCCCCACACCGACAACTTCCGCGAGGCCGCGGGACAGCTGGCCGCGAGCGGCGGCGCCGTCGTCGTCCGTGACGCCGCCGCGCTCGGCCTCGAGCTGCGCCGGCTGCTCGCCGATCCCGGCCTCGCCGCGCGGCGCGGCGAGGCCGGCTACGAGTCGGTTGCCGCGCAGCACGGCTCGGTCCGGCAGACGCTCGATCTCGTCGAGCGCTTCCTGGCGCCGGAGTCGCTGGCGCGCTCGGAGGACGACGGCCGGTGAGCGCCTTGCGAGTCGCAGGACGGAGTGCCGGCCCTGCCGGCCCGTCCGAGGCGAGCCTATGAGTAAGATCCACTATCGCGTTGCCAGCGCCTGGCAGCGGGGCCTCGGCCCCACCGCCGCGGGCGTGCTCGACGTGGCCGCCGGCGGCTATCGCGGCCTGCTCGGCGCGCGCGACTGGCTCTACGCGCGCGGCGTGCTCAAGTGCCGCGCGCTCGGCGTACCGGTGGTGTCGGTCGGCAACCTCACCGTGGGCGGCACCGGCAAGACGCCTGCTGTCGAGCTCGCGGTGCACACGCTGATGGAGCTCGGTCACCGGCCGGCGGTCGTGAGCCGCGGCTATGGTCGGCGCGGGCACGGCATCCAGATCGTCGCCGACACCGCGTCCATCCGTCTGGATGCCGACGAGGGGGGCGACGAGCCGTTCCTGCTCGCGCGCCGGTTGCCCGGCGTGCCCGTCGTCGTCGGCGGCAATCGGTACGAGGCCGGGCGGCACGCCGTCGCGCGCTTCGGCGTCAGCGCGCTCGTGCTCGACGACGGATTCCAGCACCGCACGCTGGCCAAGGATCTCGAGATCGTCATGGCGCGCGCCCGCGCGCCCTGGGGCAACGGGCGGCTGTTGCCCGGCGGTCCACTGCGCGAGCCGCTGGCCGCGCTGGCACGCGCGCACCTGATCGTCGTCACCGGCGCGCGCGGTCCCGACGACGTCGGCGAGGTGGCCGCGGACGCCCGCCGGTATGCGCCCGGCGTGCCGGTGCTGGCCGCGCGTCACGTGCCGACCGAGTGCTGGGAGGCGGGCGCGATGCGCTACCTCGGTCCCGAGGCCCTGCGCGGGCTGAAGCTGTTCGCCTTCGCCGGCATCGGCTCGCCGGACGGCTTCCGGCAAACGCTCGAGGACACGGGCGCGGTGGAGACGGGGTTCGCACGCTTCGCCGACCACCACTGGTACACGCGCGCGGAGGTGGCCGCGCTCGAGCAGCGGGCGCGCGCCGCGTCCGCCGTGGGCCTCGTGACCACCGAGAAGGACTGGGCACGCCTGCGGCGACTGCCGCCCCGCGGCGTGCCGCTCTACGTGCTGACGGTGCGGCTGGCGCTGCTTTCCGGAGACGTCGCGTGGCGGACGGCGTTCGCGCGCGCGTGTCGCGCGCCCTGCCCATGATGACCGCGCTCGCGATCCGGCTGCCGAACTGGCTCGGCGACACGGTGATGGCCGAGCCGGCCGTCCGGGCGCTACGCCGCGCGCATCCGCAGGCGCGCGTGCTGCTCGCGGGGCCCTGGGCGACGCTGCTCGGTGGGCAGGGACTCGCCGATACGCTGGTCACGTATCCGCGCGCGTGGCTCGGACGGCTCGCCGCCGCCGACGTCGTGCGCCGCTTCGCGCCCGACACCGCCGTCCTGCTGCCCAACTCCGTCGAGTCGGCGCTGGCGGCATGGTACTGGGGCGCGCGCCGCCGCATCGGCTTCGACGCCGGCGGCCGCAGCCTGGCCCTCACCGACGCGCTCGCGCTTCCCGAGCCGCGGCCCCATCAGATCGACGAGTACCTGATGCTCGCCGAGTGCTGCGAGGCGCGGGCCGACGACACCGAGCCGGCACTCGCGCCGCCGCCGCCGGAGGCCGCCGAACGCGTCGAGGCGCGCGCGCTCCTGGCCGGGGTGGGCGCGCGCGACGGCCGTCGGACGGTCGGTGTGCATCTCGGCGCCGCCTACGGGCCGGCGAAGACGTGGCCTGCGGAGCGGGTCGCCGAGCTCTGCCGCCTCCTCGACACCGTCGGCGCCCGCGCCGTGCTGCTGGGAACGGCCGGCGAGGCGGCCGCCGCGGCGGCGATCGCCGCCGAGGCCCCGGCGGCGACGCTCGCGGGCCGCGATCGCCCCGCGCTCCTACCGTCGCTCCTCACGGAGCTGGACGTGCTCGTGTCGGGCGACACGGGGGTCGCGCATCTGGCCACGGCGCTCGGCACGCCGGTGGTCACGCTGTTCGGGCCCACCGATCCCGCGCGGTCGGCGCCGCGCGGGCGCGCGGTGGCGCTGACCCACCCGGTACCGTGCGCGCCGTGCTTCTACCGCGTCTGCCCCATCGAGCATCCGTGCCTGCGCGGCCTGCCGGCCAAGCGCGTACGCGACGCCGTCCTGGCGCTGCTGGAGAGCGAGCAATGAGCGTGCGCGTTGACTCGCCGACCGTCGAGCGGCGGAGCCCTGCGAAGCCGCTCGGACGACAAATCCAATGAGCACGGGAGCGCTGAGCATCCTGCACCTCGCGACCAACCGCTGGTGGACGGGCAGCGCCGATCCCACGATCCAGCTCGCGCGCGCCCAGCACGCGCGCGGCCATCACGTGCTGCTGGCGGTGCCGCCCGGCGACCGGTTCGAGGCCAAGGCGCGTGAGGCCGGAGTCACGCTGGTCGACGGCTTCCATCTCCGCGCGCGGCTGGCGCCCTTCGAGATCGCGCGCGACGCCCGGCGGCTGCGCGCCGTCGCGCGCGAGCACCGGGTGGACGTGCTGCACACCCATCACTCGCACGATCACTGGCTCGCGCTGCTCGCGCGGCCCCGCAGCGCCGGGCGGCGGCTGCCGATCGCGCGCACGTTCCACACGCTGCGCGCGGTGAAGCGCGATCCGGTGTCGCGCCGGCTCTACGCGCGTACGGGCGCGGCGCTCGCCGTCTCGCGCGGCATCGAGGCGCGCTGCCACGACGTCGGCTTCGCCGCCGCGCGCGTGTACTGGACGCCGGGTATGGCCGACCTGCCACGTTTCGCCGCCGAGGCGGACGGGCGCACGGTCCGTGACGAGTTCGCGCTCGGCGAGGCCCCGGTCGTCGTGTCGGTCGCGCGGCTCGCGCCCGGCCGCGGCCACGAGCTGCGCCTCGTCGCCGAGCTCGGACTCGCGCGGCAGGTGACCTTCGCCGGCTACCGCGACCACGACCTGCCGGCGGTGCTGGCGGCCGCCGACTGCTTCGCGCTGATGGCGCCGGGCTCCGACGACTCGTGCCGCGCCGCGCTGGAGGCGATGGCGGCCGCCCGCCCCGTGGTCGCGCGCGCGCTCGGCGCGCTGCCGGAGACGATCGCTCACGGCGAGACGGGACTCCTGGTGGAGGACGACCGCCCCGAGGCAGTCGCCGCCGCCCTGCGCGAGGTGCTGGCCGATCGGGCGCGCGCCCGGGCGATGGGCGCGGCGGGGCGCCGGCGCGCGGAGAAGGAATTCAGCCCCGCGCGTGCCGTCGAGACCGTCGAGCGCGCGTACCACGCGATGCTCCACGCCCGGCCGGAGGGATGAGGCGGCGCCGGTGAGGATCCTGCACCTGATGTCCTGCCGCGGCTGGTCGTCGGACGCCTACTGGGCGGCCCGTGCGTGTCGCGAGCTGGAGCGGCGCGGCCACGCCGTGACGCTCGGCTGCAAGCGCGGTACCGACGCGCGCGTCATCGACCGCGCGCGCGAACAGGGGGTGACCCGCATCGACACCTTCGAGCTGGCGGGCGGAATGCGGCCGATCCCCGACGGCACCGATCTGATCGCGCTCGCGCGCGTGCTGCGCGAGGTCGACGTCGTGCATGTCCATCGTGGCAAGGAGCACTGGCTCGCCGTGGCCGCGGGCTATCTGGCCGGCGCCCGCCGGCCGCCGGTCGTGCGCACGCGCCACATCGCCCAGGCGGTGCGGCCGCACGCCGGCAATCGCTGGCTCTACCGCCACGCGACCGCCCTCGTGGTCACGGTGACGGAGGCGATCCGGCAGCAGTACCTCGCATCCGGCCTGCTGCCGCCCGAGCGTGTCGTCGCCCTGCCCGGCGGCGCCGACGTCGACGCGTATCGCCCGCGGCCCGCGGATCCCGTCGTGCGGCGCCGGCTCGGCGGGGACGGGGCGCCGCTCGTCGGCCTCGTCTCCGGCCTGCGCGTGATGAAGGGCCACCAGGTCGTCGTCGATGCCCTCGCGCGGCTGGCCGCCCAGGGGTGCGCGCCGCACGTGGTCTTCGTCGGACGCGGCGGCCACGAGGCGGCCGTGCTCACCGCGATTCGCCGCGCCGGGCTCGAGCGCCACGTGAGCGTCGCGGGCTTCGCGTCCGATCTGCCCGCGGTCATGGCCGCCCTCGACGTCGCGCTCTACGTGCCGCTGGAGTCCGACGGCATGTCGCGCGTGCTCTTCGAATACCTCGCGGCCGGGCGGCCGCTCGTCGCCGCGCGCACCGGCGTCGTGCCCGAGGTGCTGGTCGACGGCGTCCACGCGCTGCTCGTGCCCGCCGGCGACGCGGGCGCGCTGGCCGACGCCCTCGCGCGCCTGCTCCAGGACGGAGCACTCCGCGCGCGACTCGGCGACGCCGCGCGGACGCTCGCGCTCGAGCGGTACTCGGGCGCGCGGCTGGCCGAGGCCCTCGAAGCGCACTACGCGCGCCTCGTGGCGTGAAGGTCTCCGTCCTCGGCTTCGACCTCTCGGACAACGCCACCGGGCGCGCCGACCTCCTCGCGCGGCTGCTGGCGCCGCGCTACGAGGTGGAGGTCGTGGGACCGCGGTTCGGCGACGACGTCTGGCGGCCCGCGCGCGACGGCGCGATCCGCTATCGCGCGCTGCCGGGCGCGCGCTGGCCGCGCTTCGGCGCGACGCTGCCCGCGCTCGCCCGCCTCGCCGACGGCGACGTCTTGCTCGCCTCCAAGCCGCGGCCGACGAGCTTCGGCGTCGGCCTGCTCGCGCGCCGGCGGCCGCGCCGGCCACTCATCCTCGACATCGACGACTGGGAGCTCGGCTTCTTCTATCGCGGCGGCTTCTGGGGGCGCGTGGGGCGGCTGCTGAACCTGTCCAACCCCAACAGCCTGACGTGGACGTGGCTGGCCGAGCGGCTGGTGTCGCGCGCGGACGCGCTGACGGTGGCCTCGCGATTCCTCGCCGACCGCTTCGGGGGCCTCCTGGTACCCCACGTCCGCGACACCGAGGCGTGGACGCCGGAGCGCTTCGACCGGGCGGCGGCGCGCGCGCGCCTCGGCGTCGGCGACGCGCGCGTCGTGATGTTTCTCGGTACGCCGCGCGCCCACAAGGGCGTCGAGGACCTGGTGGAGGCGACGGCCGGACTCGACGGCGCGCGTCTCGTCGTCGTCGGCGCCGATCCCGCGAGCGCCGCCGCGCGGCGCTGGGCCGCGCGCGAGCACGTGAGGGTCGTCGGCGAGATCCCGTTCGACGACGTGCCGCGCTACCTCGTGGCCGCCGACGTCGTGGCGATTCCCCAGCGGGCGACGACGGACACGCTGGGCCAGGTGCCCGCGAAGCTCTTCGACGCGATGGCGCTGGGACGGCCGATCGTGTCCACCGCCGTGTCGATGATCCCGGAGATCCTCGAGGGCTGCGGCGTGCTCGTACGCCCCGGCGATGCGACGGCGCTGCGCGTGGCTCTCGCGCGGCTGCTCGACGACCCCGCGGGCGCCGCCGAGCTCGGCCGCCGCGCCCGCGCGCGCTGCGCGGAGCGCTACAGCTTCGCCGCCGCCCGCGCCGTCCTGTTCCCGCTCATTGACCGCCTGGCCGGCGCGCCGCCGCGAAGCGCGCCATGAGAATTCTGATCGTCGCCCGGCCGTACACGTTTCACGGTGGCGTGGAGAGCGCGACGGCCGGGCTGCTCGGCGCCCTCGTCGCGCACGGCCACGACGTGCACCGCGCGGGCCCGGGGCGGCAGCCGTCGCAGACCGGCGTCACCGAGCATCCGCTGCCGCTGCCGCCGCTGCCATCGGCGGCGCGCGGCCTGGGGCTGGCGCTCGCCGCCGCCGTCGTCGCCCGGCGGCGAGGCTGGGACGTCGTGCAGAGCCACGAGCGCACGCTGGTCCAGGACGTCTATCGCGCGGGCGAGGGCTGCCACCGCGCGTACCTCGAGGCGATGGGCGAGCCGGCGGGGCGGCGGCTGCATCACGCGGTGACCCTCGCCCTCGAGCGCCGCGTCTTCGCGCGCACGCCCCAGATCGTCGCGATCTCGCGGCGCGGCTCGGAGGAGATCGCGCGGCACTTCACGGTGCCCGCGCCACGGCTCTCGGTCGTCTACAACGGCGTGGACCTCGAGCGCTTCCATCCAGGGCTGCGCGGCGGGTATCGCGAGGCGGCGCGTATCGAGGCCGGCATTCCGCCGGGGGCCTTCGCCGTGCTGTTCGCCGGCAGCGGCTTTGCGCGCAAGGGCCTCGCGACGACGATCCGCGCGCTCGCGCAGCTCACCGACTCGAGTGCGCGCCTGCTCGTCCTCGGCCGCGGCGACACGGCTCCGTATCTCCGCCTGGCCGGCGAGCTCGGTGTGGCGGAGCGGGTGGTCTGGCTCGGCGCGCGGCCGGACATCGAGCGCTGGTACGCCGGCGCCGACGCGCTGGCGCTGCCCACGCGCTACGAGCCGTTCGGCAACGTCCACCTCGAGGCGCTGGCCAGCGGACTGCCCGTGGTGACGAGCGTGATCGCAGGCGGCGCCGAGGCCGTCGACGAGCGCTGTGGCGCGACGGTGGCGCCCGACGATCCGGCCGGGCTCGCGGCGGCGCTCGAGAAACTGCGTGGCCGGAACCCGGCCGAGCTCCGCGATGCCGCGCGGGCGGCGGCCGAGCCGTTCACCTTCGCGCGCCAGGTGGCGGCGCTGGAAGGCGTCTATCGTCGTTTGCGGCGCAACCGCTGATTTTCCTTGAGCAAACAACACCGACAGACTAGACTGCCCCAGTGGGTGATCGCGCCGCTGTCTTCATCGACCGCGACGGGACGCTGACGGAGGAGGTCGGGTACGTGAACCATCCCTCCCGGCTCCGGCTGCTGCCGCGCTCGGCCGAGGCCATCCGTCGTCTCAATGCCGCCGGCATGGCCGCCGTCGTCGTGACCAATCAAGCCGGCATCGCACGGGGCTACTTCTCGGCCGACGTGCTGCGCGCCACCAACGAGGCGCTCGTCGCCCGGCTCGAGGATGCGGGCGCGCATCTCGACGGCATCTACGTGTGTCCACATCATCCGACCGAGGGCGCGCCGCCGTATCGCATGGCGTGCGACTGTCGAAAGCCGGCGCCCGGACTGCTCCAGCGCGCCGCGGCCGAGCTCGACCTCGACCTCGCGGCCTCCACGATGATCGGAGACAAGGCCAGCGATCTCGTCCCCGCGCGCCGCGTCGGTGCGCGCGCGGTGCTCGTGCTGACCGGCTACGGCCTCGGCGAGTGGGAGCACCATCGCGACGACTTCGGCGTGGCGCCGGACCACGTGGCGGGTGACCTGCTCGACGCCGTCGACTGGGTGCTCGCCGGGCGGACGGTGGCGGCCCCCGAGGCGGCGCAGCCCCGGAAACCGCGGTGAGCGGCGGCGGTGTGAACGCACGGCTCCGCGCGCTCGTCGATGGCTTCACCGGCAGGACGCTCGTCGTCGTCGGCGACCTGCTCACTGACGAGTACCTGTACGGCAAGCCGGCGCGCATCTCGCGTGAGGCCCCCGTGCTCATCCTGCGCTTCACCGAGCGCGAGGTCAGCCTGGGCGGCGCCGCCAACGCGGCGCACAACGTCCACGATCTCGGCGCGCGGGTGGTGCCGGTGGGCGTCGTCGGCAAGGACGCCGCCGGCGACGAGCTGCTGGCGCTGTTCCGCGGCGCCGGCATTCCGACCGACGGCATCGTCTCCGAGACGGCTCGCGTGACGCCGGTGAAGACACGCATCATGGCGGGCGGCTACCAGGCCACGCGACAGCAGGTCGTCCGCCTCGATCGCGAGCCGGCGCATGAGCCGCAGCCGATCACGGAGGACGCGCTGCTGACGCGCCTGACGTCGCTGGCCGCCCGCGCCGACGCCATCCTCGTCTCCGACTACGGCTACGGCACCGTCACCGCGCGCGTCTTCGATCGCATCCGCACGATCGCGCGGCGCACCGGCGCGGTGGTGACGGTCGACAGCCGCTATGGTCTCCTGCGCTTCACCGGCGTGACGGCGGCGACGCCGAACGAGGCCGAGCTGGAGCACCTGGCCGGCGGGCCGACCGACGACGAGCGCGAGGTCGACAAGGCGGGCCGCCAGCTGCTCGAGCGTCTCGACGCGCGCTTCCTGCTGGTCACCCGCGGCAGCCGCGGCATGGCGCTGCTCGAGCGCGACGGGGCGACCACGTTCATCCCCGTCCACGGCACCGACGAGATCGCCGACGTCACGGGCGCCGGTGACACCGTCATCAGCGCGTTCACCCTGGCGCTGGCCTCCGGCGCGCCGGCGCTGGAAGCCGCGACGCTCGCCAACGTCGCGGGCGGCATCGTCGTCATGAAGCGCGGTACCGCGACCGTTTCGCCCTCGGAGCTCCGCCTGTCACTCGGTGGCAGTGCGACTGGTAGTGCGAGCTGAGCGGCCCCTGGCCGCGAGGCGAGCCTGAAATGTTCTTGGCAGAGGCCGCTCGCTTGGCCGAGCGGTTACGGGCAGAGGGCAAGCGCCTCGTCCTCGCCAACGGCTGCTTCGACCTCCTGCACGTCGGCCACGTCCGCTATCTCGAGGCCGCCCGCGCGCTCGGCGACGTGCTCTTCGTCGGCATCAACGGCGACGCGGCGGTGGCGCGGCTGAAAGGGGCGGGGCGCCCCGTGATGCCGGCGCGCGAGCGCGCGGAGGTGCTCGCGGCGCTGCGCGCGGTGGACCACGTCGTCGTGTTCGACGAGGACACGGCCGACGCGCTCGTGGCGGCGGTCCGGCCCGCCATTCACGCCAAGGGCACCGACTACACGCCGGAGAGCGTGCCCGAGCGTGACACGGTGCTCGCCCACGGCGGCCGGGTCGTCATCGTCGGTGATCCGAAGGACCACGCGACGCGCGACGCCATCCAGACGATCGTGGAGCGGTTCGCGCGTGCCCGGTGAGCCGCGCGCCGTCGCCCTCGTCAAGCTCTCCTCGCTGGGCGACGTCATCCACGCGCTGCCCGTGGCCGAGGCGCTCGCGGCCGCCTTGCCGCGCACGCGCCTGGTCTGGCTCGTCGAGCGGCGCGAGGCGGCGCTGCTGCGCGATCATCCGGCGCTCGACGAGGTGATCGACGTGGACACGCGCGCGTGGCGCTCGGCGCGCACGCCGGGGCAGATGGTCGAGGTCGTGCGTGGGATCATCGCGTTGCGCCGGCGGCTGCGTGCCGCGGAGTTCGACGTGGCGCTGGACCTCCAGGGGCTCGTCAAGTCCGGTGCCGTCGCCAGGGTCACCGGCGCGCCGCTGCGCATCGGCTTCGCGGCGGGCTGCAGCCGCGAGCGGCTCAGCGCGCTCTTCACGAACCGGCGTGTGACGCCGCCGTCCGAGGCGCGCCATGTGGTGGACCAGTACCTGTCGCTGCTGGCCCCGCTGGGCGTGACGGTGGCGCCCGGCCGCGCGCGGTTCCGGCTGGCGACGCGCGCCGCGGCGGAGTCGCGGATCGATGACTTCTTCGTCGGCGTGGGGCTCAAACCCCGGCACCGATTGGTCGTGCTCAACCCGGGCGCGGGCCGGAGCAACAAGCGCTGGCCCGTGACACGCTTTCGGGCGCTGGCCGAGCGCCTGTGCCACGAGGCCGGCGCGCAGGTGCTCGTGCTCTGGGGCCCCAGTGAGGGCGACGCGGCGCGCGCCATCGTCGAGATTGCGCCGCCGCGCCCGGCCCTGGCCCCGCCCACCGATCTCGACGAGCTGACCGCGGTCGTCCGCCGAGCCTCCGTCATGGTGGCCGCAGACACCGGACCGCTGCACCTCGCGGCCGCCGTCGGCACGCCGTGCGTCGGCCTCTACGGCCCCACCTCCGGGGCGCGCAACGGGCCGTACGGCGCCGGGCACCGCGTGCTCGCGGCGCCCGACGGCCGGATGGCGTCGATCGAGGTGGCGACCGTCCTCGAGGCCGTCCTCGAGGTGCTCGCGCGATGACGCCCCGGCTCCGGCTGTCCGTCGTGGTGGTCACGCGCAACGAGGAGGAACGACTGCGCGCGTGTCTCGAGGCGGTCGTGTGGGCGGACGAGATCGTCGTCGTGGACGCGGAGTCCGAGGACAAGACGGTCGCGATCGCGCAGGAGTTCACCGACCGCGTCGTCGTGCGGCCGTGGCCCGGGTACGCCGCGCAGAAGAACGCGGCGCTGGACCTCGCGAGCGGCGACTGGGTGCTGTCGCTCGACGCCGACGAGGTCGTCTCGCCGGAGCTCCGGGCCGAGATCGCGCGGGTCCTCGCCTCCGACGGCCCCGCCGACGGCTACACCGTCCCCCGACGCAACATCTTCTGGGGACGCTGGGTGCGGCACGGCGGGCTCTACCCCGACCGGCAGCTGCGGCTCTTCCGGCGCGGCCGGGGCCGGTTCGAGGCGCGCGCGGTCCACGAGTCCGTGCGCGTGGCCGGCCGCGTGGAACCCGTGGACGGCCACCTCGAGCACCGCTCGTATCGCGACGTCAGCGACTTCCTGACGCGCGCCGACCGTTACTCGACGCTCGCCGCGGACGACGCGGTCGCTCAGGGGCGACGGGCGCGCGTGAGCGACCTCCTGCTGCGGCCGCTCGGGCGCTTTCTCACCATGTACGTCGTGCGGCGCGGCTTCCTCGACGGCTGGAGGGGGTTCCTTCTGGCCACGCTCTATGCGTACTATGTGCTGATTCGGTCGGCGAAGATCTGGGAGAGGACCAAAGGCTGATGGCGAGAGAACGCGTGCTGTCGGGAATGCGCCCATCCGGACGCCTGCACCTGGGCAATTACCTGGGGGCGCTGGCGAACTGGGTCAGACTTCAAGATGCGTACGATTGCTTCTACTTCTCCGCCGACTGGCACCTGCTCACGGACCGCCTCGACACCTCGCAGGTCCCCCAGCACACGATCGAGATGGCCGCGGACTGGCTGGGTGCCGGTCTCGATCCCGAGCGCTCGACGCTCTTCATCCAGTCGCTGGTGCCGGAGCACGCCGAGCTGCATCTGCTCTTCTCGATGGTGACACCGGTCTCCTGGCTCGAGCGCGTCCCGACGTATCGTGAGCGGATCGAGCAGCAGGAGATCACCTCGCCCTCGTACGGGCTGCTCGGCTATCCGTTGCTCCAGTCGGCCGACATCCTCATGTACAAGCCGAAATGGGTGCCGGTGGGCATCGACCAGGCGCCGCACGTCGAGCTGACCCGCGAGGTGGCGCGCCGCTTCAACAACGCGTTCGGCGAGGTGTTTCCCGAGCCCGACGTGAAGCTCACGGAGATCCCCAAGGTGCCGGGTACCGACGGCCGCAAGATGTCGAAGTCGTACGGCAACGACATCGAGCTGGCCGACTCGCCGGAGACGATCCGCGCCAAGGTGCGGCCGATGATGACGGACCCCGCGCGCAAGCGGCGCTCGGATCCCGGCAATCCGGATATCTGCCCCGTCTTCGACCTGCACAAGATCTTCACGCCGGAGGTGGACTTGCAGTTCGTGGCCAACGGCTGCCGCACCGCGGGCATCGGGTGTCTGGACTGCAAGGACGTGCTGCTCAAGCACATGCTGCCGCCGCTCGAGAAGATCCGCGCGCGACGCCAGCAGTTCATGGAGAAACCGGATCGGATCGTGGAGATCCTGCAAGAGGGGAGTCGCCGCGCACGGACGGTCGCGGGCCGAACGATGGAGGAGGTCAGGGCGGCGCTGCACCTGACCCCATGATGGTGAATGAGACCGAGCTCAGGCTTCGCGTCGGAACCTTCGATGGTCCGTTCGATCTGCTGCTCCACCTGTGCCGCACCAACGAGATCGACCTCGCGGCGCTGCCCGTGCGGACGATCACCGACCAGTACCTCGCGC
>Ga0209808_1000221_pt1 | contig 29600 bp, 27 predicted proteins | sample GraSoiAngelo_157_FD_186171 | JGI IMG/M metagenome (GOLD analysis project Ga0209808, IMG submission 186171) | Grasslands soil microbial communities from the Angelo Coastal Reserve, California, USA - 14_1009_16_20cm (SPAdes) (version 2) | ecosystem: Environmental > Terrestrial > Soil > Grasslands ... | reverse complement strand
GAACCTGCATGTCGCTTCCGTGCGCGGGCTGGGCCGCGATCTCCCGTCCACCATCGGCCGCTGGTACGCGGATCATGGCTACGGCTTTGTCGGCATCAGCGATGCGAACACCTACACCTGGCCTTCCGAATTCGGCAGCCGGGCCGTCACCGGGGTTCCCGTCGTGGCTGCCAGCTACAGCTTTGCCGACGTGCTGGCGGTGGGCACCGATCACTGGCTGCCGGCGTCGAATTTGCAGGAGGCGGTCGACTGGATTGCTCAGGATGGCGGTCTGCCGGTGCTGGCCGCGCCCCTCTCGTCCTCAAAGCCGCAGTCGGTCGCGAGCGTGATCGGCGTGCATCGGCTCTTCGGCCTGGAGGTCTACAACGCGCGGCTGGCCGCCGCCGGCCCTGGGCAGGGGGACGCCACCTCGTTCTGGGACCGGCTGCTCTCTGCCGGGAATCGCGTGTACGCCTTCGCCGGCGACGATGCGATGGGCGTCTCCGATCCCGCCATCGGCCGCGCCTGGGTCGACGTGCTGGCGCCCTCGCCGGATCCGGACTCGCTGCTGGGCTCCCTCCGGCAGGGAGCCTTTACGGCGTCGACCGGCGCCGGGTTCACCGCCTTCAGCGTGGACGGGACCACCATCACGGCCGAGGCTGCGGAGGGGTCAAGCCTCCGCTTCATCGGTCGCGGCGGCCGCCTGTTGAAGGCGGTGAGCAGCGCGGTTGCGTCGTATCGCGCCAACGGCGACGAGGGCTACGTCCGGGTCGAAGCCATCCGCGACGACGGCGCCCGAGCCTGGAGTCAGCCGTTCTTTCTGAGCTGGCGCTGAACTAGGGCGACGTGTGGACGGTCACGTTGACGCCGTTGCCGCCGCCACTCCCGAACCAGTGGCCGTTGCCCATGAAGCCATACCAGGCCAGCAGCAATATAAGCACGATGACGACCATGGCGAAGACGGCGACCACACTGGCTGACGAGCCATTCCCGGCCTGCCCTTGGAGGCTTTTGCCTGACAAATTGTTCACCTCCTTCGTCTTCACCATAGGGAGAGAGGCCCAGCTCGAGCTAGTGCCCGAGTTCAGGAACGGTTGCGCGCCCCTGCGCGGGAGGCTCAGCGGAGGTCGGCCGCCTGCTGCGTTTGCGGGGTCGGGCTGGCGCCGGCCGCGGTGGTGAAATGCCAGGTCGCGTGCCCGGCGACCCCGTTGAGGGTGTAGGTCAGGTCGACGCCGTAGGTGGTGCCCGGCTGCAACGGCGCATTGGCGAGAAAGGCGAAGGAATTTTCCGTCTCGGTGCCCGGCTGCAGGGAAATGCCCGGCAGGTCCTTGCCCGACGGATCGCGGAAGTGGAAGCCCGTGATCGTGACCCTGGCATTGCGGTCAAAGGTGGCGGTCACCGGGTAGCCGATCGGATAGCTGGCGTTCGGCGCCGGGTCAGGGATTTCGTTGCCGTTGAAGGCGATCGGGACGTTCACCTGGTTGGGGGCCGGATAGAGGATCACGCGCCCGCTGGCCTGCTCGCGATACGCCATGTCCATCACCTGGACGGTCATCGGGCCCATGTAGGCGTCACCGTAGCCCAGCTCGACGAGATCGGTCCGCAGTAGCGGAATCCTGTGATACACGGAATCGATCCAGTCCGTCACCGCCGCGGCCGGGTCGGCGCGATGGGTGATGACTTCGGCCATGGACCGCTGCGGGTAGCCGAAATGCTGCGCCCGGGTCAGCACGTTGTCACCGACGTATCCCTGCCCGGTCGATTCTTCCTTGTGGATCCCGAGGTCGCGAATGCTGGCGAGCGCCCCGTTGAAGAACGTATAGAACGCGTGCGCCAGCGCCGACTTCTGGATCACCGATGAGCTGGTCACGGGGGCGAGCCCGGCGAGCCGGCGATAGCGGTTGACGGTGGCCAGCGCCACGGTCTGCCGGTCGGCGGCCGCCTTGTCCAGGTCGACGTAGGTTGCGGCGGGCGCGGGGCTCGGCCCACCGGCCGCCACGGTTTGCCTGGCGGCCTGCAGAGCACCGGGCTCATCCTTTTGGAGGTAACGAAGCACCGCCACGAGGAAGGCTCCAGCTTCCTGATCCGTCGGCTTGGCGGCAATCGCGGCGCGCTCGTCCTTTACCGCGGTGGTCGGATCTTTGTCGAGGGCGACCGCGATGTCGCCGAGGATCTTGAGATCGAGCGGGCTCCGTGGCTGGAGCTTGAGCGCGGCCTGGTAGGCGCTCTTGGCGACGCCGTAGTCCTGGGCGAAGAGGGCAACATCGCCCAGCTGCTCGCGCAAGCCGGCATCATCCGGCGAGAGGCTGGCCGCGCGCTCCAGGAACTGAGTGGCGGCGGACAGATCCTGGCGGCCGATGGAGAAACGGGCCAGCTCCAGCAACCGTTCGACCCACTTCGGCTGGGCGCCCGCAGCCAGCTTGAGATGGTTGAGCGCCTGGACATAGTCTTTTTTGTCGCGGTAGTAGTTGGCCCAATTCCGTTCGATCTCCGCCCGCTCGTAGGCGGTTCCCTTCTTAGCGAGTTCGGCGCCCTTGGAGAGTTGCGCGCCGGCGTCGTCGTAGCGACCCACGTCGGCGAGGGCTTCGCCGTAGAAGGCTCGGGCCAGGGCAGAGTTCGGGGCGGCCTTGATGGCCGCCGCTCCGTCTCTCGCCGCCGACTGGATATCGTCGTTCCAGTCCTCGACTCGCGTCAGGACGGTGAGAACGAACCCGTCGTGGGGCGCAATCTTCTGGGCTTTGAGCGCTTCGTCGAGTGCGGGTTTCTCCTTCGTTTCGTAGTTGAGGATGAGCGCATAGGTGGCGTGATCTGCGGCATCTTGCGGGTGAGCGCGGATCAGGTCCTGTAGCTGTCCGGCGGCCGCCGCGTACTTGTTCTGGAACATCAGGTCGAGCGCGGACTGCGCGCTCGGCCCACTTGGTTTGGGGGTGACTGGGTCGCAGGCGACCAGTAAGGCAGCCAGAAGAAGGAACGCGCCGCGCCGCCTCACGGTCCCCAGTCTATCGGGCGTCCTTGAGAAAGTTGTTAACGGGCGCTGTCCGTTGAGGGCCTCGGGGAATGCTTGCGTCACCGGATTGTCACCCGGTTGTGGGCCGTGCCTTTAAGCCTGTCACCTATTCTCCGGCGCATGACGGAGCGCGCGCGCAAGCTCGATGCGAGCCGGCTCCGCGTCCTCCCGGGCGGCAGCCCCACGCCGGCCCCCTCGTACCGGCTTCTGACCCAGGTCAGCGCGGCACTGAGCACCTCTCTCGACCTCGATCGGACATTGAAGGAGATCCTGGAGCGCATGAACGCCCTGGTGGCGTTCGACGCGGCCACCGTGTTCCTGCTCGACGAATCGCGCTCCGAACTCCAGGTGAAGGCGGCGCTGGGCGTTCCCGTGGCGCTGAAAGAGGTCAAGAGCTTCAAGGTCGGCGAGGGTGTCGTCGGGTGGGTGGTCCGTCACGGGGCCACGGCCCTGATCCAGGACTCGCTCAAGGACGCTCGCTACAAGGTGACCGGCCCGCAGCGCCGGGCGAAGACCGTGCTGGCCGCCCCACTACGTGCCCAGGACAACCTGTTGGGGGCCATGGTCCTGGTCCGATCGGCGAAGGAGCCGTTCGGTACCGAGCACCAGCGCCTGGTCGAGGCGATCGCGAGCCAGGCGGCGGTGGCGATCGACCACGCCCGGTTGTTCGAGACGGAGCGGGCTTCCCGGCGTCGCGCCGAGGCCCTACTGGCCACCTCCCAGGCCGGGAGCGACGCCGTCACAACGCCGGAATTGCTGCAGCGGGCCGTTAAACAGGTGGCTTTTGCCATGCGTGCTACTGCCGCCGCCGTCATCCTGCCCGACGAGGCAGGCGAGATCATCGAGGCGGCCTTTGATGCCTCAGATCCGCCGGCTTTCGGCCTGGAGTCGCTGCGCTCGAAACCGACTGGAGCGCTGCCTCTGCTGGCCGCCATCGGTGACGCCCGGCGGCCCCTGATCGTCCAGCGGGCCGATCGCCCACCGCTGCTCGACGACGCCTTCTGGTCGCGCAGCGAATCCCAGGCGGTGGCGGCCGTGCCGGTTCGCTGGCAGGACCGGGTGATCGCCATGCTGATCGTCGGCTTTGCCGATTCCGAGCGGCTCACCGCCGCCGAGCTCGAGTTGCTGGAAGAGATTGGCCGTCAGGTCGCGCTGGGCATGGAACGGCTTCGGCTCCAGGCGCGGGTGCAGGACCAGCAGAACGAGATGGCGGTGGTGGCGGAGCGCAACCGGATCGCCCGCGACATGCACGACGGGTTGGTGCAGTACGTCTATGCGCTCGGACTTCAGCTTGAGCATGCCCGTGATCTGGCGCTCACGGAACCGGATGCGGTGGCCCCCGTGCTGACGAGCTCGATCCAGCAAACCAATCACGTTCTGTCCGAAATGCGCACCTTCCTCTACCAGCTGCGGCCCATCCTCATGAAGGAGAAGGAGATCGGCCAGTGGGTGCTCGACCTCTGCCGCCAATTCCAGCAGGCCACGGGCGTCGCCCTTCAGGCCGAAGTCGGGACACCGGCCGGCCAGGAGCTCTCCGCCGAGATCTCCATTGCGCTCTTTCGGATCATCCAGGAGGCGCTGGCCAACATCTATAAGCACGCACACGCGTCCAAGGCGACGCTCTCACTCGATTTCAGCGCTGACGGCGCCAGGCTGGTCATCGAGGACGACGGACGTGGTTTCGACGTTGAGGCGCGGCCGGAGCCGGGGATCGAACGGGGTCACGGACTGACCAACATCCAGGAGCGCGTGGCGGAGCTGGGCGCCACCCTCCAGCTGGAGAGCGCTCCCGGAGCCGGCACCCGGCTGGAGGCGGTGTTTCCCTACAGCCGATGAGCACCGGGACCGTTCGCCTGCTGATCGCCGATGACCACGAGATGGTTCGGCTGGGGTTGCGCTCGATCCTGGAATCCGATCCACGAATCCGGGTGGTCGGCGAGGCGGCCTCACCGCAGGATGCCGTCTACCAGGCTGCCCTGCTCCGGCCCGACGTCGTCCTGCTCGATGTCCGGATGCCCGGCGGCAGCGGGATTGATGCCTGCCGCGAAATCCTGGGGCGCAACCTGGGCAGCAAAGTCATCATGCTGACCTCGTTTGCCGACGAGGATGCGGTCTACGAATCGATCATGGCCGGCGCGTCGGGTTACCTGTTGAAGGAGATCAACAAGGGCGCTTTGATCGACGCCGTGATGGCGGTGTCCGAAGGCCGCTCCTTGCTCGACCCCGAAGTGACCCGCAAGGTGCTGGAGCGCATTCGGAAGATGGCGGCCAGCTCGGACGAGGTGGTCCGCGCGGCTCTGTCCGACCAGGAAAAGCGGGTGCTGCGACTGGCCGCCCAGGGAAAGACGAACAAGCAGATCGCGGTCGATCTCTTTCTCTCGGACAAGACCGTCAAGCATCACATTTCGAACATCCTCAGCAAGCTGAATCTCAGTTCCCGCGCCCAGGCCGCCGTCTGGGCGACACAGCACGGCCTGCTCGACGAGTTCCCCGAACGCAAGGCGAGTTAGGCCGCTGGAATCGGCGGCGGCTCACGTTTCCCTTACGGAGCCGCTTGCGCCGGGTATCCGCCATTTGGCACCAAGTGGGGCTGACTGGCGGATAAGCCGGGGGGCCGGCGCAGGCTACGCTCCCCCATACGTGGGCGGCGCATTGCGGATGTATCCAGGAGGACTGCATGCTGCTCGTTGACAAGCTCAATAAAGGCAAGCTTCCCGAGAAGCCCGAGAGCGGCGAGCCGGTGGCCAACCCCGGTCTGTCCAGCCTGGTGGTCAAGCCGACCAACGTGGCGGCGCGCATTCCCAACATCGAGCGGATCAAGCGCACGGTGCACGAGCGGCTGATCACCTCGCTCGGGATGAACTCCGACACCTACAGCCCGGACATCGTCCAGCGGCGCATTGTCGAGCTGGTCGACGAGTACTGCGAGGAGAGCAAGCTCAAGCTCACCAAGCACGACCGCGAAGAGCTGGCCGAGCTGATCCTGCACGATGTGCTGGGGCTCGGTGCGCTCGAGACACTGCTGGAAGACCCGGAAGTCAGCGAAATCATGGTCAACGGGCCGAAGACGATCTTCATGGAGCGCCGCGGCCGCATCACGCAGTCCGATCTGGAGTTCGAGAGCGAGGTGCAGCTCCGCCGGGTAATCGACCGCATCGTGGCGCGCATCGGTCGCCGCGTCGATGAGTCGTCGCCGATGGTCGACGCGCGCCTGCCCGATGGCTCGCGCGTCAACATCGTCATCCCACCGCTCGCCGTGCAGGGATCGAGCATCACGATCCGGAAATTCTCCCGAGTCCCCTACAAGGTGCAGGACCTCGTGACGTTCGGCACGTTGAACCAGGACATGGCGAGTTTCATCCGCGCCTGTGTGCGGTCGCGGATCAGCATGGTGGTCAGCGGTGGCACCGGCTCGGGCAAAACGACCACCCTCAATGTGCTCTCGAACTTCATCCCCGACACGGAGCGGGTGGTGACGGTGGAGGACACCGCCGAGCTGCAGCTCCGGCAGCGTAACCTCGTGTCCCTCGAGGCGCGCAGCGCCAACGTCGAAGGCCGAGGCGCGGTCGCCATCCGTGACCTGGTCGTCAACGCCCTCCGCATGCGGCCTGATCGGATCGTGGTGGGCGAGTGCCGTGCCGGTGAAACGCTGGACATGTTGCAGGCGATGAACACCGGCCACGACGGCAGCATGACAACCGTCCACGCCAACAGCCCCAAAGACGCGATCAACCGGTTGGAGACCATGGTCATCATGGGTGGCTCCGACCTCCCCTTCCAGGCCATTCGCGAACAGATCGTCGGCGGCATCACGCTGATGGTGCAGCAGGCCCGACTCCGCGATGGCCGCCGCGTGGTCACCCACATCTCGGAGATCATCGGCATCACCGGCAACAACATCCAGGTACAGGACATCTGTCTCTTCGACCAGTCGGGCATCGACGAGGAGGGCAATGTGCTCGGGACCTTCCGGTGGACGGGCGTGATCCCCAAGCTGCTGCCACGGCTGAAAGCCAACGGTGAGGACTTCCCCATCGAGGTTTTCGGCCAGAGTGGCTTGCAGGTGATCGAGGGGCAGACGCGTGCCCCCGGCGGCGACGCGGCACTGCGCGCGACGGCGGACTGAGCCATGCCGAAGTGGTTGTCCCGGCGGCCGCAGCCCCCGGAAAAACCGGCGCCCTCGGTCCAACCGTCCGCACCCAAGGCATCTCCGCCAAAGAACTCGGCGCCCTCCGCCGGACCGGCGCGGCGGGCGGCCGACCTTCCGCCGGAACCCCGGACTGCGGACCTGGCGCTCGACGATGCCAGCGCGGTCCAGGCCCGCCTGCGCCAGGACCTGAATGAGCTTCTCAAGGCGCACCGCCAGCAGGGCCGCGTCCTGGAGCGCAACCAGAAGCTGCTCGAGCAGACCGAGCAGGAGCTGAGCCGCCAGCGTGGACGAGCCTCCGCGCTGGAGACCGAAGTGGCGGAGCAGCGAACCGTCTCGGGTGAGCAGGTGGGACGGATCCACGACCTGGAGCAGATCGTCGACAGGCAATCGACGCTGCAGACGGCCTATGAGGCGCTCGATCGTGAGCGACAGGACCTCAGCGTCCACCTCGCCGACCTGACGCGCAGCCGGGCGAACGCCACGGCGGAGCGCGACCGGCTTGCCGCTCAGCTGGCGGGCGCGCATGCGACGATCGCCGCGCGGGACGCCGAGGTCGCCGCGCTGCAGATTGACCAGGACGGCGTCGAGGCGCGCATCAGCGGCCTCCAATCCGAGATCGAGCAGCTCAAGCGCGGCAACGGAAAACTCCGGGCCGATCTCGACCGCGCGCTGGAAGCGCAGGCGGCCCAGCATCACCTGCAACTCGAGTTCGACGCCCTGTCCGCCCGCTGGGACGTGGCGCGGGCGCAACTAGCGGAGGCCGAGTCCGCGCTGAAGTCATCGCAGGCCACCATCAAGGCGGCCCAGCGACTTTCCTCATCCGTCGAGTGGCGCCTCGCCCTCGATGGGGTGCTGGACGCGGCCTCCGAGCTGGTCCGTTTCGAGCGCGGCACGCTGGCCCTGGTCGATGAGCTCCAGGAGGAGCTCAAGGTCGAGGCCGCTCGCAACAGCCCGATCGCGGTCAGCGAAATGTCCCGTTTCAAGGTCGGTGAAGGGATCGCCGGGTGGGCCCTGTCGCATCGGGAACCGGTCCTGGTGCGAGACACGCGGTCGGACCCTCGCTTCAAGGCATCCGACCCGAAGCATCAGCCCCGCTCCTTTATTGCCGTTCCGTTGCTCGCCGACAAGGAGGGGCTTGGCGTGCTGACGGTGGCGCGGCCGGCCACTGACCCGTTCACCGAGCATGATCTACGCAATCTCGCACGGGTCGCGACCGACGCCGCGAACGCCCTGATCAATGCGCGGCTGGTTGACCTGCTCAAGCATCGAGAGGACCGGTTGACCACGCTGGTCCGCAAGGCGCGCGAGCTCTCGACCGCCAACGACACCAAGCAGGTCATCGAATTCGTGCTTTCCAGCGCCAAGGAGCTTGTGGGTGGAAAGGCCGCCCTGCTGGCGCTGCGCAACCAGAAAACCCTGGAGCTTGAGGTAACCGGCTCGGTGGGCGTGTCCGATGCGGTGATCGAGCAGCGGATTGCCTGGGGCGCGCCCGCCGCGGGTGACGTGATGCGGACCGGAAAGCCGTGGGTCTCACCGATCCGTGAAATGCTGCCGCCGGCATTGGTCGAGACCGTTGAGAAAGCCGGACTCAAAATGATTGCCTCGGTGCTGTGCGGCCCGCTGGCCCATCAGGAATTGTCGGAGGACGGCGCGCTGCTGAGCCGGTCAGAGCTCGAGGTTTCGGATCAGGTCAGCGGCGTGCTCAACGTGTACCGCGACACGCTCGATCCGATTCCGAGCGCCGACCTGGAGCAGCTCAAGGCGTTTGCCGAGCAGGCGGCGGTCGCGATCCAGAACGTGCGGCGCTGGGACCGGGTCAAGGAACAGCTGCAGGCGACGTCATCGATGAACACCCGGCTGATGGGTCGGGAGCGCTACATCAACCAGCTGCTCTTCCGGATCCAGCAGCTGGAACAGGAACTCAGTCGCTATAAAGCCGCCTAGCGAGCCCGCAGGGCGAGCCGGCCTTTCGGCCGCGTTTAAAGTCTCTGAACTAAGTGCGCTTCGGCGCAGCCGAGATGAGCTCGCGTAACGGGGCTAGCCTGTCAAACGCCTGCGGCGTTTTCCCGCTAGGTTCAAGCGACCAAGGATGAACGCGTCAAGCACGCGATGGGAGGCCACGACGCCGTCGCCGACCCGACGGGATCCTTTACGGCGATCGGCCTTGAGGTCGATCAGGTACTTCTCTTGCTGCGCCCAGACCAGCTCGATCAGGCGGCTGAAACTGGTCTCCGGGTCAACCGTGATGCCTTCCTTCTCGATCCGATCCTTGACGACGGTCGGGAGTTCTTTGGCTTCCGCCAGGTTGAGCCGCTCCAGCGCCTCGAGCAGATCGTCTAACCGACGCAGGTGGTAGCGGCGTTCCGCTTCGTTGCTGTATGCGCGAGGTGATTCGTCCAAGCGGTCCTCCTCGATGGTTGTCTAAACCCGTATAACTCCGGAACCCACGATAACTTCGAGGCCTTGCTGCTCCAGGGCCTCAATCATCCGGTTCATCCCGATCGAGTCGCTGGGCATGTGGCCGGTGATCACGAGATTTGCCTTCGGGCGCTGCAGCTGCTCCAGTTCGCGGAGGTCCCGATCGTCGATGTGCATCGCCAGGATGGTGTCAATGCCGTGTTCATAATACGTGCGGTAGACCGGCGCGCCACCATTTGTGCCGGCCGCCATCTGGACGACCCAGCGGCCCACGGGATTTTCTGCCGTACCAAGCCACAGTTCGGGCTGAACCAGCGAGGCCTCCATTTCGGGAATGGTCTTGAGCTCGCCGATCAGCTCGCCCGCGGTGGTGGCGTGGGCGTCGACGACCCGGCCCACGAAATCGATGAAGAACTGCCGGCCGATGAGGTCCGCGGCCAGGTGAATATTCATCATCGGCATCGCCAGCTGTTGCGCGGCAGCGACCACGCGGTCGTAGTTGGCGGTATGGAGCGCATGCGCAACCGGCCGTTGTCGGGTGAGCATCACCTCGTGCGCGATCCCGGCCGGGATGCCTTCGGCGCGCATCTGCGCCTCGTGCCGCTCGATCACGACCGGGAGGCCAAGCCGGGCGTGGGAACCGATTGGATGATGGGCGATCACGCCGTCGACGCCGAGACGCTGCGCCAGCAGCAGCTCGCCGACGTCGACATCGATGGCGACGTAGACTCGACGCACATCTCCGTCGAGATAGACCTGGGAGTCGGCAGGGGTCTGCGCACAGTGCGCGAGTCGGTTGGCCAGGGCCATGATCTCGCTGAGCCGCACGTCGGCATTATCCCTAGAATCCGTCCGTGTCAGGCAATCCGGGCGCCGATCGTCGGGGAGACGGTGGCTTTGCCCCCACCTTCAAGGAGGCGGTCGGCCGCTGGCGACGCCGTCATCGCCACCCCCCGTCGCACGAGACCTGGTTCGCGGTTCACTATCGGGTCGGCTGGCTGGTCGAACGGCTGTCTTTTCTCGAGAGCATTCACCTGCTTCGCCAGGGTCTCGATGTCCGATCGCTGTCGGCCGAGCGGCCGGCGCGCCGGACGACGAGGGCCTCGACGTGGAGAACGAACCGGCCGACGCGATGGCATCTGGCGAGGCCGTCATACCCCCCGAAGATGTCCGATAATTCGGCCATGCGGCGCTTTCGGCCGCGCTGGATCAGCGCGCTCCTGGGCGGCATCGTGCTGCCCTTCGACCCGGTGCTCGGGATGGTGATGCTGATCGTCGGGCTCTGGCGGCCGAAGCGGAAGCCCACGCCCACCGTGATCGAACGATGAAGGTCTATCTCGGCCGCGCCGTCAGCGGCGAGCTCGGCCCGCGCAGCCTGGAGGCGATTCAGCTGGCTCACCGCGCCCTGGTCGAGTACGGTGCCGGAATACTTGCCGAGCGAGTGGCCGATCCGGAGTACCGACCCGGCCTGGACCGGCCGGAGCTGGTCGCCGAGATGATGCATCGCGAGCTGCTCGAGGCCGACGCCGGCTGCGTGGAGATGACCGGTCGCAGCATCGGCGTCGGGTTTGAAGCCGGTTGGCTGCTCGGCCGCGGACGTCCGGTCCTGGTGCTGTACGACGCAGACGTCGCGCCGGCCTCGACCGTCGTGCGCTTTCCGCCCTTCGACCATTGCGTCTCGTTTGGCTATCGCGACCTGATGGATGTGAGCGGAGCCGTGACGGACTTCTGCCGCACGATCGCGGCCCACGCCGCTTACCGCGCCGAAGGCTGACCGCCAGCATATTCCTGCCCCCGCTCGAGGGGGAGGGCCAGGTGGGGGCTTCTAGACTGCTGGGATGAGCTTTCGCGCCTGCATCCTGACGGTCAGCACCAAGGGTGCGCGCGGGGAGCGCGTGGACGAGAGCGGCGAGAAGATCAGCGAGGCGCTCGCTCGCATTCCCGCCGATGTCGTCGGTCGCGCGGTGGTCACCGACGACGTGGAACACATTCAACATCAGGTCCGTGAGTGGCTGCGAGCAACGGACCCGGATCTGATCGTGTCGACGGGGGGTACCGGGCTCGGTCCGAGAGATGTCACGCCGCAGGCGCTGGAACCCTTGTTCGACTATGTCGTCCCGGGCATTGCCGAAGCGATGCGCGCCGCGGGCTTGCGCAAGACGCCGCATGCCATGCTGTCACGCTCGCTGGCCGGGGTTGTGGGGCGCACCCTGGTGCTCGCCCTCCCCGGCAGTCCACGCGGCGTTGCCGACAGCCTCGAGGCCGTGATGGAGGCGCTGCCACACGGGCTGCGCACCCTGCGCAACCAGGTCAGCGATACGCCGGCCGCGCACCGTCCTAGCTGATGGGCCGGATCAAGGTCGGGATCTCATCCTGGACCGAACCAACCCTGGTGAAGAGCGGATGGTATCCGCCGACCGCGACAACCGCGGAGGATCGGCTGCGCTACTACGCCTCGAAATTCCCCATCGTCGAGGTCGACAGCACCTTCTACGCCATCCCCAACGAGAGGACGGCGCAGCTGTGGGTCGAGCGCACGCCAAAAGATTTCACCTTCAACGCCAAGGCCTATGCGCTGCTCACCCAGCATCCGGCCCCGGCGACACGCTTGCCGAAGGATCTTCGCGAAAAGCTCTCCGATTCGAAGCGCAACTTGTACTTCAAGGACCTGGGCCCCAAGGAAAAGGAACGCGTGTGGGATCGGTTCCGCGAGGGCCTGCAGCCGTTGCAGGATGCGGGCAAGCTCGGGGCGATCGTCTTCCAGTTCCCCAAGTGGTTCTTGCCATCACCGGCCTCCTACCGGTTCATGGAGGATCTGCGCGAATGGCTGCCCGACTTTAGGATCGCGATCGAATTTCGACAGGCGTCCTGGTTGAAGGAGGAGCGGCGCCAGCGGGTTTTCGAGTTCTTGAAGGGGCGCGGCCTGAGTTATGTCGTGGTCGATGAGCCGCAGGGGTTAGGCTCGAGCGTGCCGCCGGTGGTGGCGGTGACCGCGCCCCTCGGCATGGTGCGCTTCCACGGACACAATCGGGAGACCTGGGAAAAAAAAGGGATCAGCACCGCGGAAAAATTCCGCTATCTCTACCAGCCCAGCGAGCTGAAGGCCTGGGTGCCCAAGCTCGGCGATATGGCGGCGCAGGCCGGCGAGGTGCACGCCGTCATGAACAACTGCTACTCCGACTACGCCGTCCGTAACGCGGCCGACCTGAACGAGCTCCTGCAGTAGCGCCCGGCGGCCGGGCCTGCCCGAAAGGAATTCCCCAGCCAGCCAGTTGCATGGGTAGCGCCGCGGCGCAGCTATGCAGGCCTACCAATCCGCACCGTGTCCGTATTGCGGCGCCACCTGGAACCCGCCAGGCGCCCAGGCCTGCGCCAATTGCCGCAACGCCCTGCCGCCGCCTTCGCCAGGCTACGCCCCGCCGGGCTACCCGCCCCAGGGGCAGGAGCAGCAGCCTCCGGCGCCGGCGCCGTACGGCGCGCCCAACTATCCTCCCCAGGGATACCCGCAGATGCCCCAGTACCCGGGAGCGCCGAATGGCTATCCGGGACAGCCGGGTCAGCCAGGCTCGCCGTATCCGACGTACGCCCCGCCGGGGTACGCTCAGGGGCCGGGATATCCCCAGCAGCCAGGGGCCTACGGGCAGGCTCCAGGCTATCCGACCTACGCCGCCGACGCGCCGGCCTCTGGGTCGACAGCGCTGCGGCTCTTCGGCCAGACCTTCACGGTCCCCATGGCGCTGCCGCCTATCGTGGTGCGTTACCAGCAAGAGCTTGCCTACGCGATCCTGGGCGTGGTGGGGCTGATGGTGCTGCTCCTCGGTGTCACGCCGGCGCTCGCCTCGAGCCAGATTGCCGGCGCCGACCAGGCGGTGGCCACCGCAGTCATCCACCAGTCGAAGATTGACGCGGGCTTCGCCAGCTTCTTCGCCCCGGATTCCAGCGCGACGGATCTGGCTGGGCTCAAAGCCCAGGCGGTGAAGGACCTTCAGTCGATCGACAATGCGCTGGCCATCGTCCAGGCCGACGAGGCCGCCCTGCGTGGCGCCGACCAACGGCTGGTGGTGCTCCAGTTCGTCGCGCCGCCATCGGGCGCCGCGATCGCGGCTGAGCGCCAGCGGCTCAAGACCGCTCTCGATGGGCTCAAGCAGGCCGATGAGGCTCTCACCGCGGGCTCCAACCAGGGCAAGGTCATGATGCCGGCGCTCGACGCGATGATCGATTTCACCAAGATGTATGCCGCCATCGGCAAGCACGACCTCGCCGGTGCCGGCGCACCCTACCCTGACGCCCAGCAGAAACTCCAGCTCGCCCTGTCACTCGACCACGCGCCCGGCGTCCCGGATGCGCTGGCCAAACAGATCAGCGCATTCAATGACCTGGTGAACAACACCGAGAGCCTGGTGCAGGCGATCGCGAACAAGGACGCCGCCGCAACCAAGAAAAACTCGGACGCGGTGCAAGCGGGGCTCAAGACGCTCACTGCACTGGAGGCTGCGCTGCCCGCCGATTACGAGGTCAAAACCTACGCCCATCTGCAAAAGGGTTACGACGCCGCGATGAAGTCCCTGAAGGGGTAATCAGCCCGGCCGGCGCAGCGCCCCGCTCTTCCCGCCGCGCTTTGAGACCAGCGTCACGTCATCGATAGTCATCCACCGGTCGACGCTTTTCGCCATGTCGACAACGGTCAGTGCCGCCGTGGCAACCGCGGTCAGCGCTTCCATCTCGGCTCCGGTCTTTCCTTCGCAGCGCACATGTGCCTCGATCCGGATGCCGGGCAGACCGCGGTCGGGCACGCAGTCGACGTCGACCACGGTCAATGCCAGGGGATGACACATTGGGATGAGTTCGCTGGTGCGTTTGGCTGCCTGAATGCCCGCGATCCGCGCGGTTGCGAAGACTTCACCTTTTGGAAGATCGCCACCCACTATCGCTTCAAAGGCTGCCAGGCTCATTTTGACGGCTCCCCGCGCGCGGGCCTCCCGATGGCTGCTGGGCTTGGCGGAGATGTCGACCATGCGTGCTTCGCCACCCGGTCCGAGGTGCGTCAGCCTGGGGCCGCTCACCGTCCTGGCTCGCGAAGGGCGTCGAGGTCGTCGCGCCGCATATCCTTCTGCTGGGTCCGCGCGGCAGCACCGCGGGCGATCACATGGTCACCGTAGCGATCGCGCAGCTCGTCGAGTCGCTCGTCGAGCTGGGCCAGCCTCGATGACCGTCCTTCCAGCAGGCTCAGCTGCGTGGCGCACGGCTCGAGGTTGCTCACGCCCGCCCCGATCAGCCGGATCGGCCGCGAGACATCCAATTGCGTTTCCAGCAGCTGGCGCAGGGCAGCGGCAATCTGGTCGTCTCGGTCGGTCGGGTAGGGCAGGGTGGCCTGCCGTGATTGGGTGTCGAACGGTTGATAGCGAATCTTCAAGACCACGGTCCGGGCCGAGAGCCCGTGCGCCCGCAGGCTCTGGGTCACGTCCTGCAACAGACGGAGCGCGGTCGACCTTACCCTGGCGGCGTTTAACTGGTCATGATCGAATGTGACCTCGCGCGAGATGCTCTTGGGATCGCCGGGGGGGAGGACCGGGCTGGGATCGATGCCACGAGCGTGGGCCCCGAGGACGCGGCCGTACTGCCCGAACAGCTCGCCCAGCAGTGGATCGGGGAGGGCCGCCAGCTCGCCGATGGTGCGGACACCAACACGCTCCAGCCGAAGGGCGGTGGCCGGCCCGCAGCCGGGCAGCCGGGCCAGTGGCAGGGCAGCGAGAAAGGCCGCCTCATGGCCCGGCTGGACGACGACGAGACCGCGGGGTTTGCGCAGCTCGGAGGCGACTTTGGCGACGAGCTTGCAGCTGGCCACACCGATGCTGAGGTCGAGCCCGCAGCGCTCCTTGACTTCATCGCGCAAGCGCACCGCGACGGAGTCCGGCTGTCCCATGAGCGCCTCCTGACCGCTGATGTCCAGGTACGCCTCATCGAGCGCGATCGGCTCGATCACCGGCGAGTAGCGATCGAGGATCCTGAAAACCGCCGTGGACGCCTCGCGGTACGCCTTGAAGTCGCAGGGCACGAAGATCGCCTTCGGGCACAACCGCCGGGCACGGCTGAGCGGCATCGCGGACCGAACCCCGAAAGGGCGGGCTTCGTAGGACGCCGCCGCCACGACGCCGCGCTCGCCGGGGATGCCCGCGCCGCCCACGATCACGGGCTTGCCGCGGAGGTCCGGGCGGCGAAGCTGTTCCACGGAGGCGTAGAACGCATCGAGATCGACGTGCATCACGACCCGGCGCACGATGCCAGTCTATCGACCTCCTAAGAGGCTGTAACAGCCCGGTTACACGTTTGCAAATGGCGTGTCGCGCGCGGAACGCGTTGCTATGATCCCCGGGCTGGCTAGGCCCGCCGGCGTCCCTGATTCCCGTCCCCCCTCTTCCGATCCAACGCCAACCCCTCCTTCCGGCGGGCCGCGCTTTCCCCCTTGGGGCGGGTTAGACCGACACCTTCTCCCGTTCCCGCTCGCGTTCTTTTTCAGAGGGTTTTGGCGGGGGGCTGCCATAGGCGCGCAGGTCGTCCTCCGTCAGATGCCCGGCCGCGATCATCAGCTCAACGTAGGTGACGCCGAGGTGCGGTGCAGCCCGGCGCAGCACCCAGGGCGGCGGATTTTCCTTGTTCTTGTTGACGGCCTGGTAGAAATAAATCTGGTTGAGGTCGCAGCGGACCGCCAGTCGGTGCAGGGAAATGTTCTGCTCGCGACACTTGCGCTTCAGATACTCGCGGAAGTCCACCGCCCCTACCTCCAGAACCCATCCGCGAAGTTACTCGCGCGACGTCACCTCATTATAGGTATCGGGTGACCGCGCCCTGGGCGTGAGCCGGCTGATGATGGCCGGCAGCTCTCCCAGCCGCTGGATGACGAAATCGGCCAGGCCGGGGTCCTCCTCCTGGCGCCACTCCCGGGTCAGCACCGCTCGCATCCCCAGCGTTTTGGGCCCCTGGATGTCCTCCTTCACCCGGTCGCCCACGAAAAGCGCGTGCCGAGCCTCGACCCCGAGTTTTAAGAGCGCGTCGGCATAAATCCGGGGGTGTGGCTTGCGCACGCCGACCTCAGAGGAGAAGCTGACGGCCTCAAAGAAGGACTGAAGGCGCAGGGCGGACAGCTGTGCCTTCATCAGCCGGGGCAAGTAGGCGGCATTGGACACCAGACCCATGCGTAACCCTCGCCGCTGGAGTATGTCGAGCGTCCCCACGACGTCCGGACCGACATGGACACTATTCAGCCAGCCATCCTGTTCCAGCTCCATGACGCGCTCGATCAGCGCCGGCTCCAGCTCCAGGCCCAAAGCCCGGAGCGCGCGGTCGTAGATCGCCGCGATCTCGACCTCCTCAGGACGCCCGGCTGCGTAATCGCGCTGGATCTCGTCGTCGACCGCTTTCGAGACCTGCTCGATGAGAACGTGCGCCGCCGGGACTTCTCGCTCCAGGGTGTCGGCCAGCAGCCGGTTGACCTTTTCATAGGCACCGACCAGCGCCGAATGGGGACGCTCGTCGAAATAGATGAGCGTGTGCCCGTAGTCGAAGAGCACCGCCTCAAGGGGTTCACTCACGCCAGCGACCGCAGCGTGGTGAGATTTTCGAGTCCCTCCAGCATCTCCTCGCCGGGGGTCTCCAGCACGAACGCGCAATGCGCCAGCGGCTCATACTGCAGCAGCGCTCGGAAGCCCTCGAGCCCGATGTTGCCCTGTCCGATGTTCACATGCCGGTCCGCCTTCCCACCGAGCGTCACCGTCGTGTCGTTGCAGTGGCAGGCGCGAATCCGTTGTGCCGGAATGATGGCGGTCAGCTGGTCCAGCGTGGCGCGCATGCCGTCCGCGCCGCTGTCGTCGTAGCCGGACGCGTAGGCATGCGCGGTGTCGAAGCACACGCCCAGACGCGTGGCGTGCTGGGGCAGCCTGGTGAGGATCTGGGCCAGGTCGTCGAATTTCGCGCCGACGTATGCGCCCCCGCCGGCGGAGGTCTCGAGCAGGCAGGTCGTCGATCCGCCGGCGCTCAGGACGTCGTCGAGCGCCGCCACCACCCGGTCGATCCCGGCCTGCGCGCCGTCACCCATGTGACTGCCCACGTGGGTGACGACGTACTGACAGCCATAAGATTCCGCCCGGACCAGCTCCGCGGCCAGCGCCGCTCGTGATTTCTTCATGAAGTTTGGATTCGGACTGGCAAGGTTGATGAGGTACATGGCATGCGACATCGCCGGCCGGACATCGAGCGCCTCGAGCGAGCGCCTGAAGAACGCGGTCGCTTGCGGATCGACCGGCGCCGATCGCCAGGCGCTCGGATTGCCGGTAAAGATCTGGACGGCCTTGAGCTGCAGCGTCTTGATCATCTCGATGGCCTTGTCGAGACCGCGGCCGGTCCGCATGTGCATGCCAATTCGCCGTTCCTGGGCCATCGATCCAATTGTATGAAGGCCCGTTAGACTGAATTTCGTGTTCCGGCTTACAACGTTTTCCGTCGGACCGTACGACAACAACGTCTATGTTCTGAGCGATCCGAAGAGCAAGCAGGCGTTGCTGATCGACGCAGCCAACGACGCGCCGCGCATTATCAAGGAGCTCGAGGGCTTGCGGGTCAGTCACATCCTGACAACCCACGGACACGCCGACCACCTCCAGGCGTTGAAACCGGTGCGCGAGCAGACGCATGCCCAGTTCACCTGTCACGTGGCCGACGAGTCGATGATGCCGATCAAGGCCGATCATCGCGTCGAGGACGGCGAGCGATTTCGCTTCGGCGATTACGAGGTGGTCGCTTTGCACACGCCTGGGCATACCCCTGGCAGCATCTGCTTCGTCGCCGCCGAGCGACTGTTTTCCGGCGATACCCTGTTCCCGGGAGGTCCCGGAAATACCGCCAATCCGTACGCCAGCTTTCCAACCATCATCGAGAGCATCCGGCACAAGCTCTTCACGCTGCCCGATGACACCGAGGTTCTACCGGGACACGGCAAGCCCACCACGATCGGGCGTGAGCGCCCTCACCTCGACGAGTGGATCGAGCGCGGCTGGTAGCGCGCGCCGCCCAGCCGGCCCGGCCGGCTTCTGATTTCCAGCCCAGGGACCCGCGCCGCATCCAGCGGGTACTCTCCGTGCGAGCGCGGCCCGACCGGCTGGATGTCATCGCCGAGGACGATCGTGAGCGGCGGCTTCCGATCGAAGTCCGCCCGGTCGCTCCACATATCGTGCGGTTGCACATCGGGCCTGGCCCGGCTCGGCCATCACGGCTGCTTGCGGCGGAGGCACCCGCTCGTGCCGAGTGGGCTCTCGAAGAGACGGCGACCGGCTGGGCGGTGCGAACCTCGGCCGTCAGCCTGACGATCGACCGCGATCCGTACCGGCTACGGCTGACTGATGCCTCCGGAGCCGAGCGCTTCGTTGAGGAGCCGCACGACCAGGACATCCGCGGCGCCTATCACCACTTCCCCACCGGGCACGCGCGCGGGCTGCGCTGGCTGACTGCGGGGCTCAAGCCGGCAGAGGCGTTGTTCGGACTCGGGGAACACTTCGGCGCGCTGGACCGTCGCGGCCAGGCGTTCGCCTCGTGGACCGTCGATGCCTTCGGTGTGCGCAGCGATCGTGCGTATAAAAACGTCCCCCTCCTACTGAGTTCGCAAGGCTACGCCGCCTTTTTCGACATGACGGCGCCGCTCTACTACGAGCTTGGCCAATCGTCCGTCGCAGCCTGGCAGGTTACCGCCCGGGCGGATCATTTGCGCCTCTACCTGATCCTTGGTGATGGGATGGCGCCGCTGATCCGGGGCTATCAGCAGCTCACTGGCGCACCGGCGGTGCCGCCCGACTGGTCGTTCGGCTTCTGGATCAGCCGCTGGGGATATCGCAACCGCGAAGAGGTCATGGCCGTGGCGCGCCGTATGCGCGAGGAGCGGGTGCCGTGCGATGTCATCCATATCGATCCTTACTGGATGCGCTTTCACGAAGGCCATCACGGCGACTTCGTTTGGGACGAATCGGCCTTTCCCGACCCCGGGGGCATGATCGATGAGCTCAAAGGGCTCGGGTTCCGGGTCAGCCTCTGGGAAAGTCCGTATGTGCCGCTCGATTCGCAGATGCGCATCGAGGGTGAAAGTCGCGGCTTCCTGATGAAGAGCAAGTCGGGTGGGAGCCTGGCCCTGGTGCATGGCTTCGCCAAACCCAGCGCGGCTATTGATTTCACGAATCCCGACGCGGTCGAGTGGTTCAAGGCAAAAAACCGCCAGCTGCTGGAGATGGGCATCGCGGTCATCAAGACGGATTTCGCCGAGGACCTGCCTGATGACGCCGTGGCCCATGACGGCACGCCGGCTGAGGAGTTGCACAACCTCTATCCGCTGCTTTACCAGCGTGCCGTCTTTGAGACGACGATGGAAGTACACGACTACGGCCTGATCTGGGGACGTTCTGGCTATGCGGGCTCGCAGCGCACTCCGGTGCACTGGGGCGGCGATCCCGCATGCACCTTCGAAGACATGGCGGCCAGCCTGCGCGGCGCGCTCAGCTGGATCATGTCGGGCGCGGCCTTCGCCAGCTTCGATATCGGCGGCTTTTTTGGTATTCCCAGATTGACGGACCCGCCCACTCCCGAGCTGTATGTGCGCTGGGCGCAGATGGGACTGCTCTTCTCGCATGCTCGGGCCCATGGGCACACCGCACCGCGCGAGCCGTGGGCATACGGTGAGCCGGCCCTGTCCATATTTCGGCGCTATGCCCAGCTGCGCTACCGGTTGCTTCCCTACCTGTACAGCGCGGCGCGGCATGCGGCCGATGGCGCTCCATTGGTGCGGCCGCTCGTCTACGACCACCCGTCGGATCCAACCACGCATCACGTGGATGATGAGTACTTCCTCGGTCCAGACCTGCTCGTCGCACCAATGTTCAAGCCGCAAGGCGCGCGCGACGTCTATCTGCCCGATGGTGGCTGGTACGACTACTGGAGTGACCGGCGTTTCGATGGTCCGCGATGGATCCGCTACAAAGCGGAGCTCGAGACGCTACCCCTTTTCGTTCGGTCCGGCGCCGTTCTCGCGATCGGGCCCGACTTGCAATTCACGAACGAGCGTAGCTGGGATCCGCTCAGCTTCGAGGCCTACCTCGGCGCTGAAGGGATGTCCGAGGTTGAGGTTACCGACGACCGGCGGCAGCTGCGGTTCCAGCTGAAAGTCGATCGTGCCAGCTTGATGCTTGAGGGTGGACCGCTCGACTACGTGCCCGACGTTCACGTCCACCGAGCCGACGGGCCACTCCTCCGGGGTCGCCTCGGCCGATCGATCGAGCTGACCTGACGGCGAGGCACAGGACGGGAGACCGCGGCCGCGCGGCCTCCCCTCCGCGGGTCAGGTCAGCAGGAGTGTGAAGGCGACCTTGTCAGAGCCTCCGCCACCAGACTGGGGATTTGCGACTGTGACAACTTCAATCGCGCCCGGGCAGTCTGTGTTGCCCTGGTAGTCGTAAACCTCAAGGACGTTTGAGCCTATGGCAAGTTGCGAGAGCTGTGCCTCGAGCCCCACCACGACGGCGCTTCCATTCGGGTCGATGCCCGTTGAAGGCTTGAGGCAGTACGTGCCCAATCCAAGATGGGTTACTGAGTCGAAGTTCTTGGTCCTGGAAGCGACAAAGCTGGGCGTGGCGCCGGGGATGACTACCGCATACGCCTTGGCGCTACCGGCGGGCCCCGTCGGGCCTGCCGGACCCTGCGGTCCAGCCGGTCCCTGAGGTCCGGCTGGTCCCTGCGGTCCCTGCGGTCCAGTCGGTCCCGGCGGTCCAGGCGGTCCTGGCGGTCCAGACGCCCCGTTCACATTGAAGACGGTGGCGGTCTCATTCCGTTTGCACTGGCTGGCGGAGCTAACAAAACGCACCTGGCCGTTCTTCTTGACGCAGGCCGTTATCGTGCCGTTCGAGCTCGGACTGTCGGTTGCCAGGGCGACGGTTCCGAGAGCTGACAGCGCCAATCCGGCTGCCACTCCAACTAGTAGACGGGGCCGCAGGCGCGCGGTTAGTGGGCGCGAAAGGAACATCGGTTACTCACCTCATGGCCAGATATTGTGCCTGCTGGCGCCAGGGCCTACCGCATGTAGGGCTGCCGCATTTTATCGCGGCATTTTTACGAAAGTCAAGCGCTCGAAACGAAAACCTCTCGGTGCAGCCTGGCTCAAACGGAATCCCTCGGGCGTATGAATACTTCGGAAGCTTGCAGGATCTTCTCGGTCCGGCTGTTCGGGACGTGGATCCGCACGCCGGGATGCGCCGCGGTCCCGAAATCCCAGCCCTTGAGGTAGCGCGAGCGGATCTCGGCGACCGTCTTGACGGCGGCGGTGCTGGATCCATTCGTCATCCAGACCGTCGGCTCACGCGCCGTCGCGTAGCCGAGCCCGACCTCCGTGCCGCTGTCGCGGAAGAATCGCAGCCCCGCCAGGGATGCGTCGGGTAAGACCAGGTCGTTCGAGCTTTCTGCCACCTGCTGCAGCGTCGGCATCTGGCCCTGAGCGACGGTGGTGCGCACCTGCATGCGCGCCTTCAGGTGCTGGGAGCGCTCCCGTTTCTTCTGCTCGCTGACCACCTGCTGGATCTGGGCGCGCAACCGGCCGAGCGCCTCCTCCAGCGGCGCCATTTCCGCCATGATCTCGCGTACCCGCCGAGCCAGCTCGTCGTCGGACGCCTGCTCGAGCGTCGTGTGTTCCGCCATCGCCATACAATTATTGGCCAGCGTGTCTGTTACGCAGGCGTCGATCAGCCAGCTGAAGGATGAGATCAGCACTCGGCTCGATGCGCTCCGGCCCGAGCTGGAGCAGATTGGGCGCGACATCTACGCGAACCCGGAGATTGCGTATGAAGAGCGCCAGGCGGTGGCCTGGCTCACCGAGCTGCTCAAGAAATACGGGTTCGCGGTCGAGATTGGTGTCGCGAACACCCCGACGGCCTTTGTGGCCACCCGGCGAAACGGCAGCGGGCCCACGATCGCCTTCCTGGCGGAATATGACGCGCTCCGCGGTCTCGGACACGGCTGCGGGCACAACCTGATCGGCACCGCCTCGACCGGGGCGGGGATTGCGCTGGCCGACCTGCTCGAGCGCGTGCCCGGCCGCGTGCTGGTCGTTGGGACGCCGGCGGAAGAAGGCGGCGGGGGAAAGATCCGGCTGATCCGCGCTGGCATTTTCCAGCAGATCGACGCCGCGATGATGGTTCATCCCGACACCCGTACCCAGGTCCTGCACTGGGCGCTGGCGGTGACGCACATGCATTTCGAGTTCACCGGCAAGGCCGCGCACGCCTCGGGCGACCCGGAAAAAGGCATCAATGCGCTCGATGCCTTCGTCCTGGCCTACAACGGGATCAGCCTGTTACGGCAGCAGATGAAGGAAGGCGCGCGCCTGCATGGGTTCCTCAAAGAAGGCGGCACCGCGCCCAACATCATCCCGGAGCGGACCAGCGGCGAATTCCTGGTGCGCGCTCGCGACGAGGCCTACATGCAGGAGCTGGTCCAGAAGGTCAAGAACATCTTCCAGGCGGCCGCGCTCGCTACCGGCTGCAGCGTCAAGCTGAGCTTCGACGACGCGCCCTACGCCGACCTGCGCAACAACGGGGTGCTGGCGAAACTCTTCGAGGAGAACCTGCAGCGTATCGGGATCGACCCAGTGGAGGGTGTTCCCTGGGAAAATGCCGGTTCCACCGACATGGGAAACGTGAGTCATGTGGTGCCGGCTCTGCATCCCACGATCGGTATCGCGTCGTCGGAAGTTCCGGGCCACTCGCAGGCCTTCCTGGAAGCCTCGGGTTCGCCTCGGGGTTACCAGGCCATGATCGCCGCCGCCAAAGCCCTGGCCATGACCGGCGCCGACCTGCTGTCCGATCCGGCCCTTGTCGAGCAGGCCAAGGGAGAGTTCCGCCGAAGCTGACGCCGCGTTAGCGAAATTGAGCCGCATGATCAACGAACGCTACCTGGAGGATCGCGAGCGTCGCCGGCTTGGCAGCCTTACCGTTTTCTCTGGCCCGACGCACTCTGGCAAAACCAAGAAGTTGGAGGCTGAAGCTGAGCGGGCCCACCGGCAGGGCCGCCGGATGCAACGGCTGGCGGCGAGCGCGGATCCCAACGCGCTGCTGAACCAGCTCGACCCGGCCGCCGAGCTCGTCACGGTGGACGATGCGCAGCAATTTGACGACCGGCTGGTCGAGGTACTGAACGATCTCGCCACCATCCATCGGATGGATGTGGTGGCCGCCGGCTGGGAGCTGGACTATGCCGGCCGACCCGCCGGCCCGATGCCCAACCTACTCTGTGCCGCCGATTTTGCGTTGAAGCTCGACGATGGTGTTTGCGCCCAGCCAGGCTGCCGGAACCTGGCCAGCCGGACCCAGCGCTTCCAGATCGTGAACGGGACACCGGAACGGTTCCTGCCGGTGTGCCGGCGCCATCACACCGCTGAACCACGAGCCCAAACCTTCCAGGAGATTTGGTTCGACGAGCCGGCGGGTAGCCTCGACCTGATCAGCGGCTGCATGTTCAGCGGGAAGACGCAGGAGCTCATCCGAAGGCTCGACCAGGCCCGCTATGCGGGCTTCACCGTTCAGGCGTTCAAGCCGGCACTCGACGACCGCTACGCCATCGAGGCGGTTGCGTCCCACCGTGAGATCCGCTTTCCGGCTATCGCCGTCCCCGATGTGGCCGCGTTGCACGCTCAGGTCCGCGATGACACGCGGGTGATCGGGATCGACGAGGCCCAGTTCTTCGAGCCCAACATCGTCAGCCTGGCCGAAGAGCTCGCGAACCGGGGCCGGCACGTGATCATCGCCGGTCTCGACCTCGACTTTCTCAGCCGTCCCTTCGGGCCGATGCCGCTGCTCGCCGCCTATGCGGACCGGCTGACCAAATTGCAGGCGTCCTGTCAGTATCCAGGCTGTGGCTCGCGCCAAGCGACTCGCACCCAGCGGCTGATCGAGGGGGTGCCGGCATCGGCGGACGCACCACTCGTGGTCATCGGCGGGGCGGCGACCTACGAGGCCCGTTGCCGGCATCATCACCGCTTGGGCGTAACGCCGAAAATCGAAGCGGAACCGGTCCCGATGGCGGAGGACTCAGCCGAGCTCTAATCCGCGCAGGCGCTCGTTGCCGACCAGCACGCCGAGCGCCGCGACGGCGATCGCACCGCCGATCGACACCGTCACCGCCGCCAGCCAGGTCGTGAATTCCGGGAACCCGGTGGCGCTGGCCAGGGCCAGGGAAATTCCCAGCACCAACGCGCTGGCGCCGGTCACGATGCCGAACGACGTCATGCCAATGAACGCGGCGGCGGGATGCAGCATGCGCCGGGCATCGGTCCAGTCGAAGCGAGCAAACACAGCGCCGATCCCAACCATGAGGATAGTGAGCGTCGCGGCCTGGGCGATAGCCAGAAGGACGGCGGTGGCCGCCCAAAGCCAGCCGGGCCGGATGAAGATCTCGGCAATGACGGCCAGCAGCGCCACCACGGTGGTGGTGGGCAGCGCGGTGGACCAGCACTTGCCCTGCAGTAGGCGGAGCGTGGTGTTGGGTGAGGCGGCGAAGACCCAGATCGCCGGACCTTCCAGACTGACGGCGGTCAGACCCAGCGAGATGCTCAGGGAAAACAGCAATACCCAGGCGGGAATCAATCCGAGCATCGCGGCCGCCGGGCCCTCGCCAAGACTTCGAATCGAGCCGAGCAGTCGCGGAAACCGCAGTCCGAAGATGATGAACAGAAAAGCGACCGGCATGGCGAACCGAACCAGCTGGGCCAGGTCTCGCGTCCGCATCCGCCAGTCCTTGACGACGATCGCCGCCAGCACCGGATGGATCAAGGGCAACGCGCCCTTAAGGCGGCGCCCGCGCGCCGACCCGGCCTGGCGCCGTCGCGGCGGGACAGCCTGGATCCACCCTGCCAGGTACAACCGGCCGCTGATGATGGTGCCGACGACAAAGATCGCCGCCGAGGCCGCCAGCAGGGGCAGGATCCAGCCGATCGCTGAGAGCCAGTTACCGCTCAAGATCGCGTCCGCGCTTCGCCCGGCCCAGCCGGAGGGGAGCCAGGGCGCACTGGCTACCGGGATGTCCGGCAACGACGGGGCTTGGGATCGACGCGTGAAGCCGGAGTCGCGAAGGGCCGGGTTGAGGAGAAAATTGAGCAAGTTGATCCCCAGCGCCAGCACCACGCCAAACAGGGTCAGAACCTCGCGGCCCCTCCCCACCGGGATGAATCGCACCAGCAGCAGGCTCAGCAGCGAGATGATCACGACGACGTAGACGGGGTAGAGCAGATAGAGGGCAGCAAACCCGAAAGGAATGAGCGCATTGTGATTGGCGACGGCCAGGACGATCAGGGCGGGTGCTGTAAACAGCAGGCTCAGCAGGAACAGCCTGAGCACCTGGACGACCATCCGCCCCGCCAGGATGCTCTCCACCGGCCGGGGTGCGGCCAGCAGGAGATCCAGGTCGGGGTTCAGCAGCAGGGCGTTGAAGCTGAAGACGAGACTGCTGAAAACCAGGACCGCGGTGTAGGCGAGGAACGCCAGGCTCAGGAGGTGCAGGTCGTCGAACAGTACCGGTACCCGGTGGGCCGCCTGGATGGCGAGCCATGTGACGAAGGCCTCCCAGGCCCAGGCGAGCACAATGACGGCCGCAGCGATGATGGTGCCCGCGATGCGGCCGGGCTTACCGCTGCGGATGGTCTGGTTGAGGAACATCTGCAGCTGGGCCCGCCAGAGCAGCAGGCCGACCTCGAGTCCCTGCATCACCGGTCTTAAGCGGCTAGCTTTCGAGTCCACGCAGCACGGCGCTGACGTCCTCCTCTCGACTTCCGGTCAGCTCGAGGAAGATCTGTTCCAGCGACTGGCCATCCTGGCCAACCATATGGCGAAGCTCCTGGAGGCTTCCCATCGCCACCAGCCGGCCGCGGTTGATGATGGCGAGGCGGGTGCACATCCGTTCCGCGATCTCCAGGATGTGGGTCGAGAAGAAGACCGTCTTTCCCTCCTTGCAGAAGTCCTGGAGGATGTCTTTCATCTGGCGGGCGCTTTGCGGATCCAGGCCCACGGTGGGCTCGTCGAGGAAGAGAACCTGAGGGTCGTGGAGCAACGCCGCGGCGAGCGAGACCTTCTGCCGCATACCTCGTGAGTAGCCAGAAAGGAAGTCGTTGCTCCGCTCGCTAAGGTCGAAGAGCTTGAGCAGCGCATCGATGCGGCGATTGCGAAGGCGGGGCTCGACGTGGTAGAGGTCGCCGGAGAACTCCAGGAACTCGCGGGCGCTCAGCTTGTCATAAAGCGTGGCCGCGTCCGGGACGTAGCCGATCTTGGCCTTGGCCCGCTCCGGTTCGGCCGTGATATCGATACCCGCCACTCGGGCACTACCGGAGGTGGGTCGCAAGAGACCAACCAGCATTTTGATGGTGGTCGTCTTCCCCGCCCCGTTGGGGCCGAGGAATCCGAACAGCTCTCCGGCCGAGACCTCCAGGTCCAGGTCCTCCACCGCCGTCAGGCTGCCGTAACGTTTGGTCAACAGGCGGGTGGAAAGCACCGCGCCCCAGTCTAGCGGTGGACCGGGATTCAGCCTGAAATTCACGCCGCCGGCCGGTCGGGCGTTACAGGTTTTGCGCTGTTACAGCGTTGTTGCCTTGAAGGTCGACCCATACCTTCAAAGGCCGAACAGCATCATGGAGCCAGAAGTGCAGGAAGGGGAGCTCGGCACCCTGGTTAACAGCCCAGAGTTCGCCCGGATCGTGGATCGGTTCCAGGCCACCACCGGGCTCAGGCTCCAGGTCTTTGACCTCGAGGCGCATCCGCTCACGCCGGTTGAAGAGTATCCGCGCTATTGCCGGCTGCTCCAGGAACGCAAGGCCTGCCCCCTCTACTACGACCCGGAATTCCTCAAACGCGGCGAGGAGACGATCGCAGTCTGCAAATCCGGCGTGGGCCACTTTGTGGCACCGGTGCGCGACGAGAAGGAGGTGCAGATCGGCGCCGTCCTCGGGCCGGCGGTCAAGTCCGGGCCAAACTCTGTGGAAGAATTTGCCGAGCTGGCTTTCAAGCTCAAGATTTTCCCGGACGAGCTGATCCAGGCCGCCGACGCCGTCCAGGAGCACGACGCGGAAAAACTTCTGGGCGCCGGGGAGCTGGTCTCGGTGGGCCTCACGCTCTTGGCGGAAATGCAGGCCAAGGAGCGCGTCAGCCACGCGCTCCGCCGCTTGCAATCCGAAATCGCCGAATCAAACGCCCAGATGCTGTCGCAGCACATCGTCGATGCCGTGCTGTACCTGACTCGCGCCGACTATGCCCTCGTCTTGATGATGGACGACAACGGGTCTGACCTCGCCTCCGGCTACGATCAGCCGGTGCCGGACGCCCTGGTGGAGGCGAAACGCCGGCTGGTCGAGGGCATCGCGGAGTGGGTCAAACACGCCGATCGGACGGTGACCGTTCCTGATATTTCGAAGAGCGCGTGGTCTCGCTACCTGACTGACGACGCGGTCAAGACCGGCAGCATCGTCGGCGTTCCAATTCCCGAGCAGAGAGGCACCTCGACGTTCGGCGCCATCGTGGTTGGATTCGACCGCGCTCGCGAGGAGCTCGAGGAGCCGTTGACGGCAATGCAGAGCTTCGTGACCGAAGGCCTCTACGCCCTGGTCATTGGTCGCAAGCTGATCCAGGCTGAGCAGCTCGCGCTGCTCGACACGCAGTCGGGCGCCTACAGCCAGCGGTTTCTCGAGGACCTGCTGGAGAATGAAATCAGCCGCGCCTCACGCCACAATCACGATCTGGCCGTCGTGCTGTTCGAGATCGAGACCTACGAGGTGTTACGCGGCAAATACGGCGAAGCGGGGCTCGGGCGCATCCTGCGTGAGTTCGTCGGCGTGATCCGGGCCAAGACCCGCCGCGTCAACACGCTGGCTCGAATCCGGGACGGCCGGTTTTGCCTGGTCATCCCGGAAGCCGACCGCGCCGTCGCCATCCGCCAGGCGGAGCGGCTCCGCCCCGCGCTCGAAGAGCATCCCTATGCCGCGATGCCAAACGGCGACATCGTCCGCCTCTCGGTGGACACTGGTGTCGCTGTCAGCGAGCGTGGCAAGGACGACCGTACGGCACTGCTGGCGCAGGCGCTCCATAGCCTGGAGCAGTCCCGTACGGAGCGGCGCGTGCGCAGCTTCCAACCCTGAGCGGGTCGAGGCGAGCATAGTAGTCAGGATGAGAGTCCTGATCGCGGGCGGATCGGGCTACATCGGTCGGCGTCTGGCGGGCAGCCTGGCGGCCGACCGGCACGACATCGTCAGCCTGAGTCGACGTCCCGAGAGCGCTCCGTCGCAGTCGGGCGTTCGCTTCGTCAAGTGGGATGCGCGCACCGCCGAGGGCGATTGGGTCAACGAGCTTGCCGGAGCCCAGGGCATTATCAACCTGGCCGGCGCCAGCATCGGCAAGGGTCGATGGACGCGACGGCGGATGGAGGAGATCCTGTCGAGCCGGCTCTCGGCTACGTCGGCCATCGTCGAGGCCGTCAACCGCACCCCAGCCGACCGGCGTCCATCGGTGCTGGTCAACGCTTCGGGGATCGATTACTACGGGAACCGTGGCGACGAGCTCGTGACCGAGGAGAGTGGGCCGGGCGACTCCTTCCTGGCTCGGGTCAGTCAACAGTGGGAGGCCGCTGCGCGCCAGGCGCAACCGCTCGGCGTGCGCGTGGCGCTGGTTCGCACCGCCCTCGTCTTCGGTCGCGGTGCCCTGGCTTTTCGACTCCTGACTCTGCCATTCCGGGTGTTCGCCGGCGGGCCTCTGGGTGATGGCCGCCAGTGGTTTACCTGGATCCATATCGATGACCTCGTCGGCCTGTACCGTCTGGCGCTCGAGAACCCAAAGGTCAGCGGACCGATGAACGCGGTGGCCCCCGACGTTCGGCGCCAGCGGGAGGTGGCAAGCGAGATTGGGCGACTGCTGCACCGTCCGGCGATCGTTCCGGCGCCCGCGCCGCTGCTCCGGCTGGTGCTCGGCGCGCAATCCCAATTGCTGCTTGACG